>Ga0180432_10000005_pt1 | contig 338297 bp, 318 predicted proteins | sample SS_ome_10_FD_132414 | JGI IMG/M metagenome (GOLD analysis project Ga0180432, IMG submission 132414) | Hypersaline lake sediment archaeal communities from the Salton Sea, California, USA - SS_1_MS_2 metaG | ecosystem: Environmental > Aquatic > Non-marine Saline and Alkaline > Hypersaline >... | reverse complement strand
TGCTGTTTCATAACCGCTGAGCGTGAACACAAATTCATGCGTTCCCTCTGTCAGCTGCTGAGAACAGGGTGTGGTGCAGAGATTCTGAAGACCATCGATCGCCACAGATGCTCCAGCAGGAGTAGAATTGATCTGCACAGCCACTGGCTGAGTTGTTTCCGGCGTAAGGATAGAAAACACGTAATTGTCAGAAAAACTGACAAAATGCGTTACCTGCGCAGGCTGATAGCCGTTCAAAGTAAATCCGAAAACGTGCTGCCCCTCAGTAACCTGGTGCGAACATGGCGTAGTGCAGACATTCTGCGCACCATCTACGCTGACTGATGCTCCCTGAGGGCTTGAATCAACCTGGGCCATTACCAGCTGAGCTTGGCCAGGCTGCAAAGTAACAGAAACACTATTGTCAGTCTCTGTCACATTATGCTGAACAGTCGTTGGCTGATAACCATCCAAAGTGAAACTGAAAGTGTGCATTCCAGCCGTGGTCTGATACTGACATGGCGTAGTGCAAACATCAGCAGCACTGTCAACGGTGACAGAAGCACCGCTTGGAGTGGAATTGAGCTGAACCGCAATCAAGCCAGGCTGGCCTTGGGTCAGAGTGGCAAACACGTAATTGTCTGTGAATGACACCGTATAAATAATTGTCTGGGGCAAATAGCCATCCATCTCAAACACAAACTCATGGTCTCCCGCAGTCAGCTCCTGGGGCTCACATGGAGTGACGCAAACTTCAGCGCGGCCATCAATGGCCACCACTGCTCCCTGAGGAGAAGAATCAATCTGAGTAAAGACTGTATCTTCAGCCTCAGAAGTTAAAGTAGCAGAGATAGTGCTGTCACCCCAAGTGACATAATGATCGACAACCGCAGTCTCATAATCTTCAAGTTCAAAAGTAAATGTATGATCTCCCTCTGCCACTTCATATTGGCAGGGCGTAATACATGCAGGATCCTCATCTTCATCAATGGTCACGGAAGCTCCTTCAGGATCAGAAAGCAGCGTTGCCCATAGAAAAATAGTGGCTTCACCATCGGCAGACGTCATGTCTTGCCCAGATACATCAGCATCTTCTACATCAGTCCTGAGTTTAGATTCAGCACAACTGATTGCAAAAATTGCAAATAAAATTACACTTGAAATGTACAGAAGAGTCTTTCGCATAGCTGTTCCTCCTATGTGATGGGTGCTAAAAGACTGCTTTTTACTGCAAATGCAGTGTGTTTTAACTTATAATATTTATTAGAATTTGTCAAGTTTATTGGAAAAATAAAAAAACCCTATAATTTAGGGGAATTTTTTGTATTTTGGCAAAAAAATTGGCAGTGCAATCCGTAGCGCTTGAAATCAGTACTTCGTTCGTTTATTTCGGCCCTTCTTCACTAAAGCTTCGAAAGGCATCCTTCGCTCTCGCGAAGGATGGAGGCACGGACGGGAATTGCACCCGTGCATAGCGGTTTTGCAGACCGCTGCCTTACTGCTTGGCTACCGTGCCGTAAATTGAAATTACCTACCTATATAATTTTCCTTTCGTCCTGTTATAATCGACAAAATTAGGACTCGTCAGTACTGATCTCATCAGTAGAGGTTTGGGGTGTGTGCTATATTATAGCCACTAGCCCCCCTTTTTAGTTCCATCCGCTTTAATACTAATGCGGAACGGTCTTTTGCGGATGTTATCCGCATTCACTGGCTCTTAGTCCCTACTGCCTGCTAGTCAGCAGATCAGGACTGTGGATTTAGTTTGAACCGTCATGGTTCTGAATCAGGCATATCAACGACCATCGCTGACAATACCCTCACAAACATTATATCATATGATATCTGTGAGCCTACTATCAACAAAACCAAGCTAATCGTATATGCCTGCTTTTTCGAAAAAATCCATTCTATTTTAACATAATACAAATATACTGTAAACATAGGCCTTTTTTAAAAAGAAAAATTGCCCGCCAAAGGCAGACAATCTTTCAATATTTAAGCTATTATTTATTCAACAACTTCAATCTTAATCTGCTTTTTACCAAATTGAATGGCTTCACCTCGGTCTTTCATCCAAATATCTACACGGTTTGAATATCGTCTGTTCATTCTATCATGAACAATGAATTCTTGATCACCATATAAATCTGGAATTTTGACCTTAGTACCAAATGGTAAAAAGTTAGCAGCAATGACATTTTCTTCATTAGCTGCACAAACATTATATCCGTCAGCGGTAATACATGGAGTAGAATCTGTTTCTGCTACACTTGATGTATAGGCTGTAGCAGTAACATATAATTCACCATTTTTATACTTTGGATATACAGCTCTTTGATATGCGATTTTTCGTTGTTTTGCCTGCTCTTGCTTTTCCTTATAAGCAAGCATATTTTCTGTAATTATGTCCTGTTTATCAGCAATTAAAACCGATTTGACATCAACAGGATTTCTATATAATACTTTCGCTTGTGTTGGCATAGCAACATTAGCTAAAACTAAAAAGAATACAATAAATATAGCTACTTTTCCACGCTTTTTAAGGTGTTTTCTTAATGTTTCTAATATGTTTAATTTGTTCATATAATTCATATAATTCATTATTTTATGCTTAGTATTATAGCACATTTTAATGATTTTGTCAATACTAGCAACAAAACAACGAATTTGTTCAAACGAGAATAATACTATCAATTCTAGCTGATATTGTCAAGGCTTTCATGAACACAATTTTCAGTCATAGAATTACCCATTCCTTGACATGACCTATGCTTTTGATGTATCATTTTATTACATTTATTTTTTAATTTCTTAACTACACTTATGTTAAAAATTCGATTAGCTAGAATTGGAAAAAAGCATCAGCCATTTTATCGCATTGCTGTTTTTGAATCTCATAAAGATCCTTTAGGAGACTATGTTGAAAAATTAGGACACTATAATCCAAAGACAAAAGAAACAAAACTAAATAATGAAAGGATTAAATATTGGCTTGATCATGGAGCGCAGCCTTCTCTAACCATTCATAATTTATTTGTTGAACATAAAATAATAGATGGAAAAAAAGTTCGGGTTTCAAGAATCAGTAAAAAGAGAGCAAAAAAAATAGAACAAAAGAAAAAGGTCGGAAAAAAAGAGGTTCAACCGGCTGAGCAAACCACAAAACCAAAAGCTAAATCTCAGAATAAACCTGAAAAAGATGAAACTAAGGAACAAGCTGAAGCCCCAAAACCAGAACCTAAAACTAAAAATAAAAAAGAAGAAAAACCAAAGGAAGAATCAAAACCTGAAGAAAAAAAATAAACATATACTAGCCGCAAAAATGCGGCTTTTTTTATTAAATAAAACGGCTTTCTTTTTTATCGCTGCGATAAGCCAGCTTGACAATATAAAAAATATTTGCTATAATGTTTTCAGATCCTCGAAAAAAGGATTTTTCAGTAAAACAGACTGGTCTGGTCACCAGAAAGTATTTGCTGAATTGATTAAGAATGAAAAGAATTTCTATGGCAGAAAAATTTGCTGACCAAGAATTTGTTGAGTACATTGTTAAATCAATCGTTGCTCATCCAGAAGACGTAAAAGTTGACAGAACTGTCGACGAAATGGGTGTTTTACTTACCCTTAACATTAATCCAGAAGACATGGGTTATGTAATTGGTAAACAAGGTAGAACAGCCAAGTCAATCCGAACATTGTTAAAAATTATCGGAGCAAAAAACAATGCTCGTGTTAACTTAAAGATCATTGAACCAGAAGGTTCAACTCGAGGCCCAAAAGCCGATGTTGACACAGACGTTGTTGACGACCTAAAGATCTAAATTAATTTTTTATAAATTAACAAAAGCCACACTAGATGTGGTTTTTGTTTTTTAAGCAAGAAAAAACGCTCGTTGAGCGTTTAGATAAGATATTAATCTTTAAATAAATTTGGTTAAAAGTTCAATAATTTTAATAATTTGATCACAAACTCTCTTGTTCTGTTCTTGTTGAACGTTTTCATTGCCTGAACGTATTACTATAAAACTTCTTTGAATTAATGCATCTGCATCAGAAAGAGCTTGAGTAAACTGTTCATCAGTAATCATTTTTGCAATCAATTCATATTCAGCATCACATTCAGGAAATTCTTCCAAAAAATATTCTTTATTCTCTCTTTCCACTTCCCTAAGCCAATCTACCACGGTTGCCCAATTATCTTGTTTATTAACTCCTAAATGATGTACAAAGAATTTTCTCAATATTTGCTTTTCCTCTTGATTGAACATGTTCTCCCTCCTCTTTTTTGCTAATAATTATTTTTATCAAGATATATGAATTATGTCAATATGAAAAAAAACACTCGTTGAGCGTTTAATTATGCTGAAGAATTGATGATGAAATATTCATTAAAAAATAGAGCTGTTGAACTAGACAAAATTCTTGCTCATCTTCGATTTCATCCAAGCGACGGCCTTTAATTTTTTTCAATTCTTTCTTTTCCTCATCAGAAAGCTGATATTTATCTGGCATTATAAATTTATGAGGATTCCAGTTATGAAACTTTGCAAGTTCAACAATTTTATCCAAACCTATAATATCTATCTTCTTGGCTAAAAGATGTAAATTTCCTGGCATTAACTCCATATTAATTATGTCTTCTGGGATAAGAGCTAAAAAGTCCTGTTGAAACATAGAATCTTGTTCAGCAATCTGTCTTACAGTTGTCATGCTATGGCCCTCCCTTGTTAAAAAGATCATAATAATTTATCAAAAACACAAAACTTTGTCAAACATGCTATAATTTAATTACTAATATGCAATACGATATCCTAACAATCTTCCCAAACATTTTCGACTCTTATATCAATGAGAGTATTTTAGGACGGGCGCAAAAAAGCAAAAAAATAAAAATTAAGGTTCATGACATTAGAAAAAATGCTACAGACAAACATAAAACAGTTGATGATAAACCTTATGGCGGCGGGCCAGGCATGGTTATGATGGTTGAACCAATTTACAAAACTTTGAAAAAAATTAAACGCAAAGAAAATTCTAAAGTTGTTTTATTATCAGCCAAAGGCAAAACCTGGACTCAGCAAAAAGCGCAGCGCTATAAAAATTTAGACCAATTAATTTTAATCTGCGGTCATTATGAAGGAGTTGATGAAAGAGTAAATAATTTTATAGATGAAGAAATTTCAATTGGAGATTATGTTTTAACTGGCGGCGAGCTGGGCGCTTTAGTTTTACTTGATTCAACAGCCAGATTAATTCCAGGCGTTTTGGGAAAAGAAGCGTCTTTAAAAGAAGAATCTCATTCAAAAAAGGGTTATTTAGAATATCCTCAATATACTCGACCTGAAATTTTTAAGATTGTAAAAAAACAATATAAAGTGCCAGAAATTCTTTTATCAGGCCATCATGCAAAAATTGAAGAGTGGAGACAAAAAAATTCAAAAAAATAAATTCTTGACTTATTAATGTTGTTCTGTTAAATTAATTATCTATAAATCCCAACATCAGCCCAAAGGAGGCTCAAGTGGGCTTATTTGATAAAAAAACAATGAGCATTAAGGATTTCATTTCCGAAAGAGTGAGACTGGCACTTGTATGGGAAAAAGGAAAGAAATTAATAGAAATTTCTGAACTTAAAAAAATTCTGAATAATTTACGAAAAACTGCTAGGGCTGAAGAATGTATAATCCGTATCAGAAATCGTGATTTTCCTGAATTTCAGATTGATGTTTTTCCGCATGAAAATCCCCACCTTCATTGTTGTGATCCGAGAACACAATATGTTGGTGAAATACACTTGGAAGAATTACGTAAAACCGATGGAATTTCAGTTAAAAACTTTAAAGACAAAGAAAAACATTGGCGAAAAATCAACACTGTAAGAAAAATATTATCAGATAAACAAGGAATGCACATTGAAATTGTAAGAGAACCAGGAATTTAATAAAGCATCCTAAAATGGCTGCTTTTTTTTAATAAATTAACCCACAATTAGTCCACATATATGAGGGGGAAAAATATTTGACATACTTTTAAAAATGCGATATAATCTTTACCACATTGAACATTTACATTAGAAATTTGATAGAAAGAAGTCTATTGTTTACATTTACAGAGTTTTTGACCATCTCTTTCTAAAATGGTCTACTACTTTTATTTGAGAGTTTGATCCTGGCTCAGGACGAACGCTGGCGACGTGGATAAGGCATGCAAGTCGTACGGTTCTGAATGAAGTTTACTTTGTTCAGAATAGTGGCAAACGGGGTAGTAACACATTGGTAACTCACCTTAAAGTTAGGAATAACTCAGAGAAATCTGGGCTAATACCTGATGTGCTTTAGCATCTTAAGTTGCTAAAGTAAAGCTCCGGCGCTTTAAGAGAGGCCTATGTCCTATCAGCTTGTTGGCGGGGTAAAAGCCCACCAAGGCTATGACGGGTAGCTGGTGTGAGAGCACGACCAGCACCACTGGGACTGAGACACTGCCCAGACTCCTACGGGAGGCTGCAGTCGAGAATCTTCCTCAATGCACGCAAGTGTGAAGGAGCGACGTCGCGTGACTGAAGAAGCCCTTCGGGGTGTAAAGGTCTTTTATTAGGGAAGAACTAATGACGGTACCTAAAGAATAAGGGGCGGCTAACTTCGTGCCAGAAGCCTCGGTAATGCGAAGGCCCCTAGCGTTGTCCGAATTTATTGGGCGTAAAGCGTCCGCAGGCGGTTTATTAAGTCAGCAGTGAAATACTTAAGCTTAACTTAGGGAACGCTGCTGAAACTAGTAAACTCGAGTCTGGGAGAGGCAAGCGGAATTGCCGGTGTAGCGGTTAAATGCGTTAATATCGGCAGGAACACCAAATGCGAAGGCAGCTTGCTAGAACAGTACTGACGCTCATGGACGAAAGCGTGGGTAGCGAATGGGATTAGATACCCCAGTAGTCCACGCCGTAAACGATGGATACTAGGCATTGGAAGTATCGACCCTTCCAGTGTCGTTGAACCAAGCTAACGCGTTAAGTATCCCGCCTGGGGAGTACGGTCGCAAGACTAAAACTCAAAGGAATTGACGGGGACCCGCACAAGCGGTGGAGCATGTGGTTCAATTCGACGATAAGCGGAGAACCTTACCAAGGCTTGACATCTAGCTGCAAATCCCGGGAAACCGGGACTCCTTCGAGGGTGCTAGACAGGTGATGCATGGTTGTCGTCAGCTCGTGTCGTGAGATGTACGGTTAAGTCCGGAAACGAGCGCAACCCTTACCCTGATTTGTATTTTCTATCAGGGGACTGCCACGTATAACGTGGAGGAAGGTGGGGACGACGTCAAATCAGCATGTCCCTTACGCCTTGGGCTACACACGTGCTACAATGGCCAGTACAATGGGGCGCCAAACCGAAAGGTGGAGCAAATCCCATCAAAGCTGGTCTCAGTTCGGATTGAGGTCTGCAACTCGACCTCATGAAGCTGGAATCGCTAGTAACCGCGTATCAGCCATGTCGCGGTGAATACGTTCTCGGGTCTTGTACACACCGCCCGTCACGTCAAGAGAGTCGGCAACATCCGAATGTCTGTGTAAGCAGGCAGAAGGTGGGGCTGATGATAGGGGCGAAGTCGTAACAAGGCATCCGTAGCGGAAGCTGTGGATGGATCACCTCCTTTCTTGGAGATTTGAATCATTCACGTGAGAATGATTCCATTTGGTCGAGTCCTGATTTCATCAGGACAAGGCTCTTTCTATCAATTTTCTGTTGTAAATAAAAAGAACAGCTAACAGGCTGTTTTTTTATATCATAAAACTCTTCGCATCAACTATTGACAAAAACTCTAATAATAATTAATCTAAAGAGTCCTCCATTAGGAGGCATGTACCTCACAAGTCTGCAGTCGAGCCGAATAGGCACAACCTGAAAGGGGGGGAAATGACTGCACTACAGTCTCAAGTAACCTTGCAAAAGGCATACGTAGGCACTTTAAGACGAAAAAGAACAGCTGCAATAGAGAAACAAAAAGACGCTCATGTTGTAATCGAGCAAACTAGACAAGCTGTAATTCATAACTCATTAAGGAAAAGAATTGTCTTTCAAACAGTCCTACAACAGATTAAAACAGCTGTTAAATATAAAAAGGATAAGAAAATCAATAGCAGACAACAAAGAATTCAATCCCTAATTGAAAAAATTAAGAAATCGGTTTTATCTACGTTAAAACTTATGAAAGAAAAAACTATCGAGCGGATAAGTATTGCTGAGTTTGGTGAATACGGATATCCATTTTACATACCATCAAACAGTGAAGTTACATGGAGAAGGAGAAAAAGTAATCCAGAAGATAGAATTGATTCAGAAGGTCTAATTAAATGTTGCGATAATGATGTTCGTTCATGGACTTTGTTAAAAAATATTGATAAACGAAAGTTGGATGGTGGGTTTGGTGAACCTGACACTATATTCTTTATATATGATATTCCTGAAAATAAAATTCTACAAGGAGAAGCACTAAAGCTCTTCAATTGGTTGAAAATCCAAGGATTAAATCCAAGGATTGAGGCGATCGTTTATCATATGTATGCAGGGGGAGTGACTTTACGCCTAGTCGAAATTACTATTGGCATCCCAAAAAAATAGTTTCTGACCGGTTATAATTTCATATAGTATAATCGGTTTTTTTATTTTAGATTTCCTAAAATCAGCCAAAGGGCTGTTTTTTGTTAAATCATTGACATACTTACTAAAATTTGTTAAATTATATTAACTGCTTTTTTACCCGATCCCTATAGCGGAATGCTGGGATCATTTTCTCGCGGAATGCGGAAAAGGGAAAACAGGACATGCAATGGCAAAACGAAGAAAGAATTAATCAGTTCATTGAAAAATTTCCTGCTTTAAAAATATGTCTTGATAGAGACAAAAAAAATACCAGAATAAACATAAAAGTGGAACGCGTAGATCAAGCACTTTTGTTTTCACATGGCGATGGCGTACTTAGATCAAATGGCGGTTTCATGTATTATGATGGCCCGACGGGCAAATTTGCTTGTGAATACGTATCAGCAATTAATATCTGTCGCAAAGACGGAAATCTTGCTGACATTCTTGTTACAAAAAAACGAGGGCCTGTACTAAGAATTCTTGAAATGCTTGATCTTAATGATGTTGCTTATATTATTAAGGTGGAAAAACATGCATTTTACGAATATACAGAAGAAGGCGATCATTATGGTCCGTACTCTAGTACGGAAATCAGAGTAACCATTTACCGTCTGCCAAAGGGTAAAAACGGTCTTCAGAAATTAATGGAAAAAGCCAGTATGTGCAATGCAGAAGTTAGACTGATAAGCAGAAACCTCCTGCAAGGAACACTAAATAGGGATCCGCTTTATGCAAAGGCCAATGACCAACTGTCACTATTAGCAGATCGCTTTGCAGCCAATGTCTATGCTTCTGGTCTTAGAGAAGTGGTCGACAAGTCTGAAACAGGAAGAATGTCTGGTAAATTTGATGAGGTTACATTATTAGCTTATGAAAGTGCTGACCGCATGCTATTCACACTAAGAGATGATAATAACTACATTACTTTCATTGCTGATGCCACGTCAAAATGGGTAAACCTAGGCATTCAGGGTATTGATGCCACATATAAAGGAGCGAAACATTTAGTTGACACTGTTACAAGTATTTGGAGAATCCACATTCATCATGATTGCCTGATGGATGATTCAAACCTTGGATCAATGCTTTCTGAAGATCCACATGTAAATTACTGCGGATTCTAAAAAAAATAAGCTGGATACAATATCCGGCTTTTTTATATTAAACATTGACTAATTCTACTACATTTGCTATAATATCTATTGAAGTTTTTGTATTTTTTTGATAAACTATATCCATACTTTTCTTAATTTTTGGGTGCTTAGCTCAGTTGGTTAGAGCGCTTCGTTTACACCGAAGAAGTCCGGGGTTCGAATCCTCGAGCACCCACCAGCCTTCGCTCCTTCGGAGCTTCGGCTGGCAGGCCATATCAGGGCCTGTCCGCCGAAGCTGTGAACAGAGTGAACAGCGTAGGCGGGCGTGTAGCTCAGTTGGTTAGAGCGCAGCACTGATAATGCTGAGGTCACAGGTTCGATTCCTGTCACGCCCACCATCCTTCGCTAAAGCTACGGATGGCAGGCCATAATAAGCCTGCCCGACGAAGCCTTGGCGAAGTCAGGCCAGGTTAGCTCAGTGGTAGAGCGAAGGACTGAAAATCCTTGCGTCCCCAGTTCAATTCTGGGACCTGGCACCACTAAAATCGGGGTGTGGCCCAGTTGGCTAGGGCGCGCGCTTTGGGAGCGTGAGGTCGTGGGTTCGAGTCCCACCACCCCGACCAGCCTTCGTTCCTTCGGAACTTCGGCTGGCAAGCCAGCGAAAAATATCTTAAGTCTAGATCAGGAAGAGCTTTTGCTAAGAAAAGATTTGTTTAATATCAAAAATAGCTTGGCGGGCCTGCCCGCCGGAGCTTGAACGAAGTGAAAGCGTAGGCGGGTATAGTATAATGGCTATTATGTCAGCCTTCCAAGCTGAAAATACGGGTTCGATTCCCGTTACCCGCTCCAGGAAAAATCCTTCAACGAAAGTTGGAGGATTTTTCTTTTACGGGAATCGAACCCGTATAAATCGATTCCCGCCTGCCCTGAGCTTGTCGAAGGGTTACCCGCTCCATGAAAAAACAGACCCTAAAGGTCTGTTTTTTACTTATATTAAATTATATTTTAATTCAAACTTTTTTACCCTTCAACTTTTCTTACACTGATTTGTTTCGCTTCATGCATTTTTTTTATCCTTCAAATATAATTTTAAATACGAACATAAACCCAATCCCTAATAGGAAAAATAAAAATGCCAAAAGTGATTTGGCTATTTTTGATTCTCTATTTAATTCTGGAATCAAATCAGAGGCGGCAATATAAATAAATCCTCCAGCAGTGATTGCTAATAAAGATGGAATAATGCCTTCAATGCTTCTAAATAATAATATTCCAACTATTGCACCAATAATTGCAATAATTGCTGACAAAAAATTAAATATTAATGCTTTCTTTTTTGTAAAGCCTCCATAAACCAAAACACCAAAATCACTAATCTCCTGCGGTAGCTCATGAGCAATGACTGCGATAGTGGTTACCACGCCTAAATTAATATTAACTGCAAAAGCCGCGGCAATTACCAAACCATCAATAAAATTATGAAATCCATCACCAATCAAATTCATATAAGATAAAGTTGTTTTATCTTTTAATTTTCTGCATTTTCCTTTGCATTTATGGTCATGATGCCAATGAAAAACTCTTTCGATAATAAAAAAGATTGTAAATCCAGCTAAAACCCAGATTACAATATTAAAAGTAGTGGATTCTTCAATCGCTTCTGGGATTAAATGGAGCAAAGCGCCTCCCAAAAGCGAACCAGCAGAAAATCCCACTAATAAAAGTAAAATTTTCTCTAATAATTTATCTTTTATCAATAAAGCAATAATTCCAATAAATGATAAAACGCTCACAATTATTGTTGCGCCAATTGTCCATAAAACTATTTCCATATGTTTTTATTATATCACAAGTACTTTTTTTTCGCTCCCTTCTAACGAAATGCTTCAGCTCAAAGCTTTACAAGCTCGTTGATGGATAAAGGTTGTTTTTTTTAATTGACAAATACGTTTTTTTTTAATAAACTTTCATAATGTGTTCTTTTCACACCCGCTTGGAAAGGGGGGTTCGGAAATGGAATCTTTTAATTCATTAATTGTGGATGAAGCAAAAAACTGGGACACAATTCAAAGCATTCGTCAAGAATTTAAACCTGAACTTTTTGATCAAATAAAAATTTCTTCCAGAGATGAAGCTTTAGAAAGGGGTGTAAACAGCGTCAAGCAAGTTCTTGAAATTTTAAATTTAGCAGGCCTAGATTTAAAAAGAATTGAGCCTGGCCATGGAAAAGGCCATATTATTAGAGACTATATCAATTCGCTGCGACTGCTGACAAAACTTGATATTGATCCAAAACATGCTTTTATCGGCCTGATTGCCGGAACATTGCATGATATTGGCGTGGCCATTGTTGATCGATATCAGGAAAAAAACAGAGCTGTCCGTCATGCTGAAGCTAGCGCATTACTGGTTGGCTGGGCAATTGAAGATGCGCAGCTTGATTTTACACCTGAAGAAAAACTTTTAGTTCAATATGCTATTTGCGCCCACACGCACTATCTGGGTTCTTCTCAGGTTGAATGCGCTGATGGTGTGACCAGAAAAATTGAACCCTATGTTGATGAAGTAGATGGCAAACCTATTTATGGTTTATGGCTGGCCCGCTGGATTGACCGCCTGGACTGCAGCGGCCCGTGCTTTGTCTGTAGGCATTACCTTACTTTGTACCGACCTCATACTGATTATGGTCAAAACGGCTATTATGAAATTGAATTCAAAGATCACATGCAGCCAATGCTCCGGCCAGAGGAAATGATCAGAGCTGAAAAGCTTAACCGTACGATGGCAGAACATCTTCGCATGTTTGCCAACAGTCAGACAAATGATTCACCGTATGGCAAACATGATTTTGGACGAATGGTTGAGCTTCGTGATTTTAATCGTGCCAGTTTAGCAAGGATTATTCAAACTTTGATGATTCCCGAAAAACAAATGCCTTTGAAAAGAGTAAATCATGTTTTTCAGGGCTGGCAGCTTTTGCTCCACAATGAAATTGAATCAGGGGCTGACAAAGCTATATCCCAGCTTACTGATATGTTTTTCGATCAATTATCTGAAGAAGTGCAATTCCATTGGGCAGAAGCATTTGATAAAACAATGAGTGAATATTTGAAATGGCTGGACTCTGTCCTACATGATTTTAAAAAATTCCCTGAAAGTTGGCAGTATTTAGAACGAAAACAAAATGCCTTAGCATATGTAGGATTTGTAGATGAATGGGCAGCTCATCTTTTCGCAGATGATTTCCCAAGATTTTATCCAAAAGCATAATTAAAACAATCAAGCTTCATAAGCTTGGTTTTTTAAAAAAATTAAAATCTCCTTTCTTGGATAGCATCGAGGGTCTGGGGGGCTGATTGCCCCCGGCGCGATAACAGAACTCAATCGTTGCTTCGCATTTGAAGCCCCCCAGCACTTTTTGGTTACTTTTTGGTGCCAAAAAGTAACTTGACGCAAGCCAACATTGAAAAGGGTAAAGCAGGCTTTGGCCTGTATTGGTAAAGATGATATCTAAATTTATATGAAGGCTTTTTTAAAATTAAAAAGAGCACAATTTGATCATGCTCTTAAATATAAAATATAGATTCATTAACCGCTTCTACAATATCATTAATCTGGGCCATGGCCCCAACCCCTTCATCTCCGCAAGCTAACATTTTTGCCACTGGATGAACCAAATTAAATCCTGTTTCATAAATAGCTGTTAAAATATCAATTTGTCTTGTAGTTAAAGGATGCTTCCACATTTCAGTATTCATTGCTGGCGCAACAACTATTGGTTTTGACAAACTCCAGGCTCTGGCAATGCAGGTTAATAAATTATCACTCAAGCCATTTGCCATTTTTGCCAAAGTATTGGCTGTTAATGGCGCAATCAGCAGAACATCTGCCCATTTACTTAATTCGATATGCTGAATATCCTCACCTTTTTGATAACTAACATTTGGCCATTCTTCAGCTTCTGTATATACTTGTACACCCAAGCATTTTTTACTGAAAAAATATTGCGATTGCGGAGTAACAACCACTCTCACTTCATGTTCAGCATTATGCAATGCTTGTACAAGCTTTTTAGATAAAGTGGCAGCCACACTGCCAGTAATTCCCAGCAGAACTTTCATTCTAAGGCCTTCTTTGCAAAATTATACAAACATATACCAATTTCCGTACGATGAACATGAAGAGGTTCAGGATCTTCAGTAATAATATATGCATACTTATATGCCCATTCCAGGCAATTAGCGACAATAATGTTTGCATCAGATGTCTGTCTGCTTTTATGAGCTATTTCAAGTAACTGCTCATCTGACATTTGTACTTGCAATTTGAACTTTACCAGTACTCCAGAAAATCCCCAGGGATCTCTGATCTTGTCAATAATCTTAAATGTGGGAACCATTTCCAAATATACTTTATCATGACTTGACGAAACTTTTGAAGATGCATCAATTGGAACAATTTTCCCATCTTCATCTATAACGCATACCTGAGAAACCTGATAATCGCTTACTGCAGCTGAATGAATTACAACATCATAATCTCCTTCTGTAATTTCTTTTTCCATTAATGCAGCTAATTCATCAAATGTTCTAAATCTTTCAACCCAAATTCCACTCAAAGCCTGGACCAAAGAAGGTTCAGAAGTTATCAATGTAACTTCACAACCTTGGCTACTAAAATATTGAGCAATATTTGTTCCAGTCCTACCTCTAAAAATATTGGTAATAGCTCTTACCTGATCAATCATTACTCTGGTCGAACCTGCTGTCACCAAAACTCTCATGATGCCTCCTTTCATAGGCCTAAAAGTTTCTGCGCATTTTTATAGAAAATTTTTCCTTTTTCTTCTTCTGATAATCCTAGCATTTTAATCAAATCAACTGAATCTTGATATGACTGAATTGGAAAATCTGTGCCAAACATTAGACGGTCAATGCCTTGTGGCAATTGTAAAAATTTTATTATTTCTCTTTTCAAAAGCTGCCGATAATCTGGGTTGTCTTCTTCTGTGTCAGATAAAAATTGCCCAGACATATCTGTATGAACATTTTCACATTCTGCCATTAGCTGCCGCAGATCTTTAAAATAAGGATTTGCCAAATGACTTAATACAAATGTAACATCTGGAAAACTCTGAGCTGCTTTTCGCATTTGTTCTGGGTGAGAAAGATGCTGCAGCCTGTCAAGCCAACAAAAATCATTGTTGCATTTTAAATCACCCTTTTCCCGCTTTTCTCTGCTGCAGCAGTGATGAAGCTCGCCCGTATGAAACATTACTGGTAATCCAAAACGTTGAGCCAGCTCATAAATCAGGAACACTTTTTCATCTGAAGCTTTAAAATTCTGATAGCCTGGGTAAAGCTTTATCCCAGCGATCAATTTCTTTTCAGCTAATGCTTCCAATTCTCTCAAGCCTGCTTGAAAATTATTCATTATATCTAAACTGCCAAACATGCAAAACAAGCCATTGCCAGCAATTCTGGCCAGCAATTCTTGATTTGTCAGGCCAGTTTTTTTAAATGGAAAATAAGTTGCCATCAACACAATTTTACAAATTCCAAACTTTTCTGCTAACCTTTCTAAATCTTCAATTGTTGCTGAATCTGTATGCAAACCCCATAATTTATGGTTTGAAGTGTGGGCATGGCAATCAATGATCATGGCGCTCCTCCCTTATTTTCAATGAACAACTCATAATATCATATTTATTTCATATATTCAAATGAAATTTTAAAAATGAAAAAAGCAGATTTGATCTGCTTATATTTTAAACTTTTAACCTATTGAACATCATAAATAATTTGTCATCCAAGGATTCTAAATACCACTTGCCATATTTTCCATTTTCAAGATTATAAATCAAAATGTCTGGCAAATCCTGCTCTATTTCATCTGACCAGGAGGCTGCGGCTAAAGCAATGGTGGCCACTGTATCAACATCGCCAGTAAAAGCAATGCAATTTTTGAGCAAAGAGCTCATGCTTTTACATTCCTTAATAGCAGTAATTGCAGCCTTTACGCTCATCCAGCCTTTTGAACCCACTGGTTCATCATATGACTTATCCCATGACCCAGGGATATGTTTGTCTAAAAACTTGCCAAGATCCATTTTTCTTCCCTTCCTATAAAAGAAATAATGAACCATTAATGCTGCTGCCTGAGCAGCAGTAATTCCGTTTTTCGTATTATGTGTCACCTTTGCCTGAATTCTAGCTCTTGATAAAACCTCATCAATGGTTGGGAATAATCCGATCGGCCCAGCTCTCATCGCTGCTCCGCTTTTATCACTTTCTGGCCTGATATTGGCCATGAATTCTTTACCGCTTTTAACACTTTTTAAAAATTGGAAAAAGCCCCTAGCATAGCCCTGCCTAATATCCCGGTGAAAAACTGTTACAAATTTATGGGCAATATTTTCAGCTGACCAAATCCCATCCTCAATTATCAGCTCAGCAACAGCAATGGCCATCTGAGCATCATCAGTATACCTACCTGGCTTAATATCATGCAATTGATGCCGATAATATTGGCTTAAATCATTATTTTTATGTACAAACTCTTCAGGTGAATATTCAAATCCTGCGCCATAAGCATCGCCAATTGCCAGTTCAACAAGCATACTACCTCCTTTTTCGCATATTGGGATCCATATAACTTATCATTTGATTCAATTTTTGTCAATAAATTACTACCAGCAATATTGGTAGTTTTTTATCTTGCAGGCTATGCCTACTATATCTTTTTATTTTTATCAACGCTTATACTCGTTTATAGCATCGGGGTCTGGGGGGCTCATTGCCCATGGCAAGATGTAAAAAAACGTAATCATTACTTCGCATTTGAGCCCCCCAGAACTTTTTGCCTACTTTTTGGTTACAAAAAGTAGGTCGGCGTAAGCCGAAATTGAAAAGAATTATAGCAATCTGAAAAAACTGCGTTATAAAACAAAGTCGATGCCTTTAAACTCTTGCCAGTAAAAACTTCAGTGAAGGATGGCACACTCCAATTGACGCTGTTTTTTCCTTTAATAAAAAACCTGGCTTTATGTAAGTCAGGTTAATTTATAATAAATGGTTTCATTTTCACCATCAAATTCTGTTCTTAAATACTGAATGTAACACATTTTACCATCTAATTGAATCACTGTGTATTTAGCATATGCATCAATAAATTCAAATTCCTTTTTCTTCATTTTGCAATGAATAGCAAGGCTTGCTTCTGGAGTACTAAATCTCATTACTCTACCAGAAATAATTTCTTCTGTTTCTTCATCTAATAGAACAACTCGAGTTTTTCCAGAAACAAAATCAATTTGCTGCCAAGCATATATTTGCTGAATTTCATCAAATGTCAAAATCCTTTCAACACCTGAGGCTGCATATTGCTTAAAAGTTCGATAATTATTATCCTTTACTGCATTTCGAATTATTTCTCCCCAGGATTTATGATCATAATGATCGCCTTCAAAGGCAAAGACTGATCTTTGATCATAAATCTGAAATTCATCAAACATTTGCCATACTTCTGGATTGCCTGATGCCACACCCACGATATTTTCCCGTTCTGGCATCATTGTAAAATGCATTCGCAGTTCATTATGTGTTTCATAAAACGGCGTTAGCATAAAACAAAAATCTTCTTCAGTAAAACCTTTATCAAATAGCGACTGGCCAACCATTTTCATTACCAGCCATTTGGGAATGGGGTCCCGGTCAGTAATGGTATATGACCGCTGAATTGAAATTTTTACAAAAAATCCCAATTCCAGCAAACGAGAAATGTATTCAATATGACCTTTGTGCGGTATACCCATCCGAGCTGGGAATAAAATAATATTCTTTTTCTTTGAACGTTTGTTCTCTCTTCCCTTTTGCCAAATGGTCATTTTTTTTGGACCATTCAACATATCTATTAATTTTTCCAAACTAATTCTATCTGCTGGATTTTTGCAAACCATCTTTTTAATTATTTCTAACCGACTATCTCCAAGCTTTTCAGCTAAATTATGCCTATAAGGCAAAACAATGTTTGGCCAAACATACTTTAGTGCAGCACTTTGCTGATATGAATCGCCCTCAACCAACTTTTTCTCAATCATAAACGGATGCTTTGCTTCAATGAGCATGTGAAACAATACTCCCAGCTGGAAAACATCACTTTGCTTTGACGCTCGGAAATATGTTCCAACTTCTGGAGGAACAAATCTAGCATCAAATGGATAAGAATCCACTTCTGTCTGCCCGTCTTTTAGTATTCGCGATACACCAAAGTCAAGAATCTGTACATCCTGACCGTTAAACAATACATTTTCCGGCTTAAGATCAAGGTAAAGCACATCATTTTCATGTAGCCAAGCAAGCTTTTCAGCGATTTTTCTGATAATAAAACAAACTTGGTCAACTGACAGCTGATTTCCAGGTTTAACATAGTCTGACAAAGGCTGGCCAAAGTGAATTGACTGCTTGATAAATGCCAGATCATCTGTAATCTGAATTCTTCCATAATGCCTGGGAAGAAAATCAGTTCTGCGCAAATGCTCGTAAACTTTGTCTTCATTATCAAAAATGTCACCTAAAATATTATCATTATAATCAAGAAGTTCCTTAAAAATTTTAATAATGCCATCTGAATCCATTGCCAAATATACATAACTGCATCTGCGAACATTATTAATTCCAGCCTGCAGCCTTTTTAGCACAACAATTTTATTTTGATGGCAATATTCAAAGAATAATTGCTCTACATCTATTTCTGCTTCTTTTTTGACAAAAATATCTTGTTTTATTGCCAACTGATAGAGCAATTTCTTTCTCTCACGTGACATAACCTTATCTTCTAAGCAATCTTCTAATACTTGCGTCCAAAATATATTTGGCACAAAATATTTTTCTACAATCATTTCAATGAATTTAATATCATCATCATTAATGAAATTAAATTGCTGGCAAACAGCATCAATATACATATCAAACCATTTAACACCAAATGATTTGAACCAATCTGCATAATCTTCCACTTTTAACGAACCAATGTCTTCTCTGTGGCCAATCTGCTTTATCTGCCAGACAGATCGTATCTGACCATAAAGCTTTGCTAATCGCAAGACATTTTCCATTGAATCCCAGTCTCGCAAATGTTCAAAACATTTGATTGCATAATAAAGCTCTCTTCTATCCATGATTAGAGAACATAAATGAGCTCTGGCAATCAAATCTCCAGCCAGTCTTTTATCTTCAGCTGTATTAAGGTCAATTACAATCTGCTTATAAGCTTGCCTAAGGTTCGAAAGGCTCCCTTCCTGGTCAATTTCAACCATTTTGGAAAAGAGCATTTGCATTATCTGTTGTATTTTCATTTGCTGCCCCTTTCCGCAATTGATTGGCCATTAAAAAACCGCGCTGAATTTGGCCAGCACAGTTTATTTCATATTAGACTAAGATTCTATCCATCAAATCTCCGACTTCATCTTCTGGTTTTTCTAAATATTTGCCAAAACGCCTGATCGCTTCATGCGCCCGCTGCAAAGTTTCACGGCCAAAGACCGGATCTGCAAGCCATTTTTCATAGAGCAGACTGAGAAACATCTCAACAGTCTGAAATCCCTGATGCCTGGCAATGAGGAAAAGCAAAGCGTTTCCAGTGATTGCCATCCGGTGTTCAGCTTCTCTGATTTTTGAAAGATCGATCAGATCAAACTTTGCTCTGTCATCTTTCAAAAATTTAGCCTGCATTTCTCCAATTCTTCTGCTCGGACTACAGCCAACCACTTCAAATGAAGTAAAAGTTTGCTGCACCCGCTTGACTGATTCTTTCCAATCCCGATGAAACGGACAGCCGTCATCGCCTGACATGCCCATTCCATGAGCAACAACATCAGTAACCAAGTATAGATGCTTTTCTTCAGCCTCACCAAAGTTAATGTCACATGCAGCCCAAAGGGCGCATTCAATAGCTTCTGGCGGATCGCCACCATCAGCATTTTGAATATGCCGAATGCTCGAATGAAGAATTTTATCACCTTCTTCATCAGGCGAAACAAAATCAACTTCTTGCATGATACGATCATCATCACAATGATCGCTAAAATAAACAAAAGCAATCTGCGAATCACTGTCAATTGATTTCAAAAAAGCGGTCAAATATCCAGAGCTGGCCTTTAGATGGTCAGAAATTGTTCTATTTGAACCTGAATTATCAATCAATACAACATGAATTCTTTTAATACCAGGGGCTGGCTTGGTGATTTTAAGCTTTACCAAATTTTGGTCATAAACCGAACTGGTATCTCTTTTAACTCTCGGCCGTGCTTCATGAACCCTGGCCTTTGAAGTGGCAATTCTTTCTCTTCGATCGTCCCAGGCTCTGTCCCTGGCACGTCTATCATCACTGAAAAGTCCTCTACTGCCTCTTTCAAAACTTGATCTATAAGATCTTCTAACGCCTCCACTCATTTTTTTCCTCCTTCGTTTGGCATGAGTGAGATTGACTGCTAAAACTGGCCAATACCAGTTATGTTTGATGTAAAAGAACATTATCATAATTTAACATTGAAATCAAAATTTGTCAATCTCAACACTGTTAAAAATGCTTGTTTTTTAGGCAAAAAATTGCTAAAATATACATAATTCCACTCTTTATGAAAACTTTTTTTAAAAAAAATAAATTTCAAATAATCTTATTTATTATCTTTATAATATCAGCTGTCTTTTTTAGCTCTCATTATTTAATTAACTGGGATGCAGGGCAATTTGCTTTAGGAACTCAAAATTATGATTTAAATAATCATCAGCCACACACGCCTGGCTATTTTTTGTTTGTAAAAGGAGCGCAAGTGCTTAATTATATAATTGGAAACATAAACATTTGTTTTATTATTATAAATTTAATTGCCGGAGCTTTGGCAATTTATTTTTTGTACAAATTAATTGTTTTAATTTCGCAAAACAAAAAAACTTCCTTTATTATAACTTTATTATTTATTGTTAATCCTGTCTTTTGGTATTATCACAATATTGCCAATACTTATATCTTTGAGTCTTTGGCAATAATTTTAACTTCTCTTTTTACTTACAAATCGTTTTTAGGACATAAAAACTCTCTCATTTATAATTTAGGATTAATTGCTGTTCTAATGGGATTTCGGCCTTCCATAATTATTGTAACTTTGCCGCTTTTAATCATTCAATTCATTTTTGCAAAACAAAAATTAAAAAATTTTTTACTCGGCTTTTTAATTTTTGTAATTCTGTTTGCTGTCTGGTTTATTCCTTTTATAAATATAATTGGCTTTGATAATTTTATTGATATAACAAAAAACCAGCTTCAAGTCAGCTCAGAAGCATTCTCCCAAAAATCCCAAATCGTTTTTTTAATAAAAAGTATTTTATTATCTCTAAATGTTTTAATTTTGCTCTTATTAATTAGAATTAAGAAAAATTTTAAATTTTTAAAAGATAAAAAACTTTTTTACTTTTTAATTCCAGCTCTTATCACTCTTTTATTTTATACATTTGTGCATATAGGTGAGGTTGGATATATTTTGTCAATCATTCCGCTCTTTTATTTATTTATAATTTTGCCGATTCAATATTTTTCAAAAAAATCTTGGGGAATTGTTTTTATAATCCTAATTTTGATTCTACAAATTTCTATTTTCATTTGGCCACAAACAATTTTTAAAGATAATAAAATTGAAAAACTTAATTATTTATCTATAAAAAAACATGATCAGAGAATTTATAATTATAAAAAACTACTGTACTCACAATATTTATACAAAACGACCTTAATATTAGTTTTACGTGGGCAATACCTGGATGAGCAACAAAATATTCAGTCATATGAATACGATGATATAAGAGTTTTAGGTTATTATTTACCTGATTACAATTTGTATGATTTTTCAGGCGTAACGTCTGAATACTCTGTAATTGGAGGATTTAAAACTGAAAAATACTTTACAAATCAAATTAAGATTATTCCGAATAATACGGATAAAATTGTAATTATTGCTGATTATATAAATCCAATTGATTATCCAGATGAGTTTGAAATTGAGGAAAAACAAATTCCTCAAACAAATCAAATGTATTATACTGGTAATATAGCTGAAATTGATAAATTTGAATTCAAGGGATTCTTTTTTAACAAAAGATAAGACCACCCACCCCCACCCCCTCCCTACAAGGGAGGGGAGTAATGCGCTACCGCGCAAGTGGGTTCGTCGTCAGCCCAACAAGTTGGGCATCCTTCTCACCCTTTTTACATTTGTAATTATTTGCCTACACTGAACAAAGCCAAAGAATAATAAAAAAATCATCCAGATCTTGTAGAAGGACACCATATTTTTACTTTTTTCAGCCAAAGGCTGATCCGCCTTAGGCGGACATTTTTACTTTTTAATATTTTATTATGCCGCATTCAAGACATCATACATTTACCAATTTTTTTAAAAACAAGGAAATCAACTCCATGTACATTACAATGGCCCTAAATAGTATTGCTGAAAATTTGATTGCTATTTTCGTGCCGATTTATTTATGGCAGCTTGGATATTCAATCATTCAAATATTATTATTTTTTACGCTTTGGGCCATTTACTGGATACTGGTCTCTCCTCTGGTGGTTAAATTAATTAGTATTAAAGGAGAGAAACATACAATCTTTTATTCAAGTTTTTTTCTAATACTTTATTATTTAGGATTATATTATATTGAGAGTTGGCCATGGCTTTTTTATTTGCTGCCTTTATTTGCGGCCAGCCGGGCATGTTTCTTCTGGATAGGCTGGCATGTGAACTTTGTTGAGCATGCTGATAGAAAAAGACAAGGCAGAGAAATCGCATTAATCCAGGGAATAGCCGTTCTGGCCAATTTTATTACGCCTCTTGTCGGTGGATCTATTATTTTTTGGCTTGGGTGGCAATATGCTTTTATCATTGCGTCAATCGTTTTATTTTTCTCTGTCTGGCCCTTGCTACGAACCAAGGATACTCCTGAAAAAATTAACTTTAATGTCAAACAAATTATAAAATGGATTTTTAATAAAAAACATTGGCGGATGAATTTATCATTTTTCGGATATGCGACAGAAGCAGCCATTGGCCGAGCATTGTGGCCCGTTTTCATTTTAGTTATTATTGGCAGTATTAACAAAGTCGGTGCTATTATTTCATTTTCAATGATAGCCTCAATGATTGTTTTATATTTTATTGGTAAATTAACTGATAAAATGTCCAGGAGAAAAATCATTAAAGGTGCTACTGTTTTCTATGTTATTGGCTGGATTGGCAGAATATTTGCAGATTCAACTGGTTTTGTCTTTGGAATAGATACTTATAAAAATATTGCCGGTAAGGCAATAGATGTGCCATGGAGTTCAAGAATATATGATCTGGCTAAAAAGGAAAAATATTTCGAATTTATTGTGGCCAAAGAAATAATTTTTAGATTGTCCAGAATTTTAGTTCTGCCAATTTTAATGCTGCTTTTTTGGCAATTTGGGTTTGTTGCCTTTTTTATCAGTTTTGGAATAGCAGCAGTGCTGTCATTATTATATATGAGTTTGTAATTTATGGAATTATCAATCACAACTTTGCAGATTATTGGAGGAGCAAAAATAATGCTCTTTATTTTTGTGTTTTTATTAGTACTATTTATTTGGAAAAAAGCTAAACCCTGGATGTATTTGATAATAATTACCGCTGCTGTCGCTGGTTTTTATTATTTATTATCAGATTCCATGCAAAAAATGTTCTGGGCAAATAATGGTGATGAAGTATTTATATTTTCATTTTTAACTAAAGTATTGGCTGGTGATTATTTTACAGATTTTTATTATTCCCATTTGCCTCCATTTTATCCTCCCCTATATTTTTGGATTACAGGCACAGTAGCAAAAATTTTTACAGCTAACGGGATCATGGCTGCCAGAATTGGTACTTTTTTAACATTGTTAGTTTGGTTTATTGGTCCATACTTTTTCCAAAAATTATTTTGGCTATTTGACCCAAAAAAAGAAAAACCCTCCATTATAAAATCCAAATGGTTTTGGTTATTGACTCCGATTATATTTTTTTTATCTGTAGACTTTGATGCCATAATTTTAAAACCATATGAAACGCTGCCTGCGCTTTTATGCGTTTTACTAATTGGATTTATTGCTCAAAGTTTTGACTGGGATAAATGGTCTTGGAAAAACTACATTTTTATAGGCATAAGCGGCGGACTTTTATTTTTAACTTATTATTTCTGGTGGTTTATTTTAATCCCAGCAATATTTACTCTGGCATTACTTTCAGAATACAAATCAAAAAATATTTTGAGAATAATTTTATTTGGTTTAATTATTTTTATTATTTCAAGTCCTTATTTAATTCCTTTGCTGAAATCATACATAGAATTTGGAATGGAAAACTGGCAGGCAGCTTATTTTGTCCCACCTGACCTGTCAACATTTGTTCCCTGGTTTGATTTAAATTTAAAATCAATCATTCTAATTATCGGACTTATTGGACTTATCTGGTTTAGACGAAAAAAATTTATAAAAGCAAGTCTGGTTACTTTTGTATTTGCTTTTATTTATCAATTAATAAATGTATTAATTTTCGCTTTTGGTGCAAAGCCAGCTCAAGCAGCAAAGCCGTTTTTATTTTTAGGTACAGCTTGTCTGACAATTGGCGCAGCATATTTAACAATTTATTTATTTCAAAAATATACTGCAAAGCTTGAACTTAAATATCAAAAATCAATTGCGCTGATTTTAATTCTGCTTTTTATTCCATTAATGCCTTTTGTTAGATTCGTTGATGATCCTGTTGTTCAAAATCAAATTGAAAAAGATTTGAAAATTCCTGAAATAAAACCTCTGGCAGATTTTATAAAACAAAATATTGATTTCCAAGACAGAATTTGGCTTTCAAGTGGCGCTCCTGAAATTAATGCATATATCCCATTAACCTATTATATTGCGCATAATCCTCATTTTAGCCATCATGCTGCTAATTATTCAAAACGATTTACTGAAATTGAAAATATGACTCAAGCCCAGACGGCTGATAAATTTATGCAAATAATTCAGCAGGGACAGCCTCAAAAAATTGACAGTCTCATATTATATTTTGATAAAACAACTAATACTTATCCATTATTTTTCTGGTCTGATAATTATCCAAATGGAGGCAAAGAACTTCGGCTTGATCTACCTAAAAATTTAATTGATGAAAAATATTGGCAAAAGGTTTATAATGAAGATGAGTGGTATATTTTCATAAAAAAATATGAAAAATGAAAAACTTTTTGATTTATTTCAAAAAGAACAACAATACTTAAAAAGAATAGAAAAAGATCATCCCGAACTTTTTGAATCACAGCTTCAAATTGATTCAAAACAGACTTTAGAAAAAGTGGGTATTGCCTTTCCATTCAGTAACATGCCTTTAGGATATTTAAAGTATCATCCTTTTGATTTTATTGTTGAGGAAATCCAAAAAGATCAACAAATCAGTACAATTGAATTTGAAAAAAATGTAATAGAAGATACTGAGCAAGAATATTCAACAATTTACGCAGACTTAGTTAAAATTGGAATCTCAACCATTGATGCTGTAAATGAACTGGCAACTCTATTAAATATTAAGCCTGAAAAAATAGGTACTGCTGGCATAAAAGATCAAAATGCTGTTACCAGCCAACGAATAAGCCTTAGAGGAGTAACATTAGAAAAAGTTCAGAATTTACGACCAAAAAACTTTTTTCTAAAAAATCTGGAACTGGGAAAAGGAGCTATTCAAATAGGAAATCTGGCTGGCAACAGATTTACTATTTTTATCAGAACAAAAGAACAAATCAGCCAAGAGCAAATAGAAACGCACATAAAAAAGGTGGAAAAAAACGGTTTTTGGAATTTTTATTGGCTGCAGCGGTTTGGCAATCGACTAATATCCCATTACTGGGGATTATTTTTAATGCAGGGAAATTATGAAAAATGCGTTCATTCTTATTTTTGCGATATTGGAGACAGGGATTTGGGTTTTTTCCAGCAACTTCGCCAACAAGCGCAAAAATATTATGGTAATTGGCAGGACTTATACAAATTATTTCAAAATCTGCCATACTCATTGCGATATGAACTTTTAATGCTTGAGCATCTGATGAAAAATCCAAAAGATTTTACTGGTGCATTAAATACAGTTCCAGACCAAATTCGACTCTGGGTATATGCTTATGCCAGTTATCTTTATAACAGCCTACTTTCTTATTATGCAACTGAAAATGTTAAATGCCCTCAAACATTGCCTTTGGTATTAAGTATGAATTCTGCTGACCAAAAACCATATGAAGCGTTCCTAAAAGCAGATAAAGTGCCAATTAAATTTGGATTAAACTTAAAACCTTTTCCATATGTACGATTATCTTCCCGGCAGGTAAATGCCCAGATGAATTATAAAATTTTAGGTGTAAAAGGACTTAAGGAAGGAATTGCAATCAGTTTTACCCTGGATAAAGGATCTTATGCCACAACCTTTTTAGCCCATCTATTTACCTTAACTGGTGGTGTGCCAATTCCAGATTGGCTTAATGATCAAAAATACGATTTTAAAAAACTTTTAGATGTTGGTTCAATAAAAAACACTTATCAGTACTTAGAGCAATACATTGTAGAACGCGAAGATATTATTTAAGATTAAATAAATAGCTGTTGCCATCTGTTAATCTGTTTTTATCAATCTTCTAATCCTGTAAACAAAGACCCCGTAAACCATATTAGGTTACGGGGCTTTTTTTGAACTTAGAGCTCAGTCAGACTCCACTCTTCGTTCTGGAAGTGTAGGGCCTGCTGTGCATTCTTGCCTACCTGGCGCTGTGTCACATTGACCGTAATTGGCCGGCCAGGTGCATTTTTCCAGACATAGCAGTTCGCCCAGGGACTTTCCAGCCGGTCATCAACGTACGACTTTTGGCTGTCAGTCAGCGGCATCACATCACCTTCAGAGAAAACCAGCCTCAGAAATCCTCCTCGGCTCTGTTTATTATCAAAGGTCTTGACATACCAGCCAACTGAAGTTAGCTCCAGCCCAACAGCCTGAAGGTCAGGATCCAGGGTCCTCAGACTGATGCTCGAATCTTCCATTTTCAAAATGCAAAGTCCGTCATCATCCTTGTTTCCCAATGCCCGCTGACTCCTCGGATCCTTTCCCTCATCCATAGCACCAAGTGCACGGTCAAGGTCAAGAACCTCTTCCTTCTGTCTGTCAAACTGAACGAAGAGAGACCTGCAGCGACCAAGCTGCTTGTCATTGAGCTTGAGATTCAAAAATACACGCATTGTCTTTCTCCTATTTTTTTCAATGTATTGTGAAAATTCCGAAAGAACTGAATATAAAATTATATCAAATATATTAATTTTTGTCAATGACAAAATGCTATTTATTGCCTAAATTAAGTAAAAAATCCGATTTTTCATCGGATTTTCTTTATATATGTTTCCCTAATTTATTCACTAATTTTCTCAGCTTCTTTCAAATCCAAGGACAATACCCTGGATACGCCATCATCTCCCATTGAAACTCCATATAAAATATCAGCTGCATGCATTATTACCCTATTATGAGTAATTACTAAAAATTGAGTTTTGTACGACAATTCATTTAAAATATTTGCAAAACGCTCAGAATTCGCCTCGTCTAAAGCAGCGTCAACTTCATCCATTACTACAAACGGAGAAGGATTGCTATCAATTATGGCGCATAAAAGAGCAATTGAGGTCATAGTCCGCTCTCCGCCAGACAAAGCAGTGATGTTACTAATTTTTTTATTTGGCGGTGAAACCATAATTTCAATACCTTGTGTAACTTGCTTTATTATTTTTTCTAATTGTTTGTCTTTTTCATCAACTTCTTCTTCAAGTTCTGCTTCAGCCTGAGCCTGCTCTGCTTCGGTTTTTGGCTCAACTTTTGGCTTTGGCTTATCTTCTATCTGCTGCAATACTAATTTGGCTTTTCCTCCTTGAAATATTTTTATAAAATAATGCTGAAATGATTTATTTATTTTTTTAAATGACGATTCGAACTGACTTTTAATAACCTTATCCAGTTCAAAGATAACTTTTTCCAAATCATCAATTGCTTTTTCCATATCCTTTACCTGTGTATTTAAAAATTCATATCGTTCTTTAACCTCCTCATATTCACTTACAATTTCCGGATCAATACCTCCGATTAAATCCAAATTATGCTTTAGTTTTCCTATTTCATGCCATAGCTGGTCAATATTTATGATTGTTTTATCAACTGGCAAATTTTCCGGCTTATATTCTGATCCCAGTTCCTGTAAAATTTCTTTCAGTAGATCTTCAGTCTTAGCTTCAAGTTTGGCCAGCATAATTTTTGCCTGATTTACCTTATCAGTAATTTCATTTACTTCAAACTGTTTTTTTTGCATTTGTTCTTGCAATTTAAATACCTGTTCTGTCTTTTTTTCTTCCTCCAGATTGAATTTATCAATTTTATTTTTGCTATTTATTATTTTTTTCTCCAATTGCTGCAAATTATCTTCAAGCTCTTTTTTTTGCTCATTAACTTGGGTTAAAAACTTCGGCTGATCTTTCGGAGAAAGTTTGTTTTCCTCCAGCTGCATTTGAATTTTCCTTTTTTCAACCTGCAAACTGCCTAAATCGTTTCGTAACCCTTTTTCTTTTGTTGAATTTACTTCAATTTCAATTTTAAGCTCATTGATATCATTAAGCAGAGCCCCCTTTTCTTTTTGTTGATTGTTTAATTTATTTTTTAATGTTTCAATTTCCTTCATTTTCGTTTCCTGAGATACTGCCTGCGCAATTTCTCTTGCACCGAAGCTAAAGGCCGCCTCTTTTACCCTTTTATATCCACCCCGAATAGATCCAATCCTTTCCACTAGCTCGCCTTCTAATGTCACCATTCTGGCATTGCCAAATCCTATTTGCTTTGCTGATTCCATTTCATCAACAATAATTGTATCACCTAACACGTATTCAAATATTTTTTTATATTTTGGATCAAAAGAAATTAAATCAATTGCTTTGGCAATTGCCCCTTTTTCCGATAATAATTTCTTAATCTCTCCGTTAGCTGCTCTTGGCCTAATTTTATTCAAAGGAAAAAAAGTTATCACTCCAAGCTTATTATCCTTTAAATAATTAATACATTTTATAGCCACCTCTTCGTTTTGAACCACGACTGAACCGAGACGGCCTCCAGCCGCAGTTTCCAAGGCTGTCTGGTACATTTCTTCAACATTGCCCAGCTGGCTAACTGTGCCGAAAATCCCTTTAATAAAATTTTTCTGGCGTAAAATAGCTGAAACTGCCTGCTGATTTGCTGAATAGCCCACTCCCTGCTGACCCTTCATTTTTGCTAGATCTATCTGGGCTGCTTCTAAATTATTTGACAACAAAGAAATGTCACTCAAAACCTGCTGATAATTTTTTTCTTTTTCATCTAAAACCTCCTTTTGATGGTCAATTTTTGTTTGGATGTGCCCTAAATTTTCAGTTATTTCATTCAATCTTTTAATCAATTCTTCCCTTTTCTCTTCAAGCCATGAAATGTTTTGTTTTCCTAATTTAGAGTATTCCAGCTTTGACTTGCCTTTTAATACTGCCAGCTCGCCAAGTAGCTGATTCTTTTCTGTCTGTAGCTTATTATATTCTTTTTGCAAATTATTAAAAATGTCTTTTCTTGATTCTTGTTTTGCCAATTTCCCTAAATTATCCTGAATTTCATTTAATTCTAGAGTTGCCTCTTGCCTAACCTTGTCCTGAACTGAAAACTCCTGGCTGTATTTGTCCTTTTTTTCCTTAATATCATTCCATAAATAACCATAATATTTTTCCTGCAATTCTGTTAAACTCTTTTCTAATTCTTTTCTTTTTTCCAGTTTTTTAACCTGTCTGGTCAAAGACCGTAGCCGAGGTTCAAGCTCAGCCAAAATATTATTTGATTGATCCAAATTATCTCGTGTTCTTTTTAATTTATTCACCGCTTGATCCCTTTTTATCTGATATTGCTTAATGCCAGTTGCTTCATCAAAAAATTCTTTTCTTTCATTTGGAGAAATATTAATAATATAATCAACCATGCCCTGTCCAATAATTGAATAACTTTTTTGTCCAAAATTTGCCTTTGCCAAAAGCATTAAAATATCAAAAAGCCTGACTTTATTTTTATTAATCAAATATTCACCCTCGCCATCACGATAAACACGCCGGGTTATTACCACTTCTGAATATTCAATTGGAATTTTGCCATCTTCATTATTTAAAAACAAAGAAGCTTCAGCAAAACCCTGCCGGGCCAAACTGGACGAGCCGGAAAATATTACGTCTTCTGACTTTTTACCACGAAGAAGCTTGAGACTCTGCTCGCCTAAAACCCAGCGAACAGCATCAGCAATATTAGATTTTCCAGAACCATTTGGGCCGACAATGGCCGTAACACTTTTGGCCTTTGCATCTTTATGAGATTTGTCAGGAAATTCTAAAACAGTCTTTCTGGCAAAAGATTTGAATCCTTGAAGTTCGATCTTAGATAAATACATAAATAAAAAAAGAATCGACTTATTCTTATAAAATTATACCTTATTTTTAAAGCTCAAACAAGCTCAATTTGGGATAATTTAAAATTAAAACCAGCAGTGAAATGCTTCACTGCTGGGCTATGGATCATGAGCAGACTGGCTGCTCTAATGATCAATTGACTTTTGGACTCCAGCTTCGGATCCGAGTAACTGCCTGTACTCCATCCTCTTCGAAAAGAGGAATAAAGCTCAGCAGCTTGTCAGACCAGCCAGCCAAAGTGGCCACCTTCTGGTCGCTTTCACAGAACTGGGCAGTTCCATAACCAGCCAAATCCACTGAGTAGAGGACTACTCTGGGATTTACCTGATGACGGTATCTTTCCAGCTCAACCGCAAGCGATGTCTGGCGTCCTCGGTGTAGCGGGATGTAACACTGCATGTCAGAAAACAGGATTATCCTGTCAACACGAGTGTTTGTCCTCCGCAGATGCCGAACAGCCTCGAACGCATGGGTTGCGTGTTCAACATCAGTCTTGGCAAACCGACGCATGTTGGTGATAATAGAATCGCAAGGATTCACATTCACCACCTTATGGTAGGTGCCAAACACTGATGTCACTGCCTGGTCGCACATTGTGTGAGCAATGGAACCAAGCAGATTTGCCACGTCCTTACACGTCACCGAGGACTTTTCCGAAAGTGTGCCGTTCATTGACGCTGAATTATCCATGGTAATAAATGAGACACCCGGCAGGCGGGGCAAATTCACCACAGACGCTTCAAGAGCCAAGGAAACCGCCTTCAGCACCTGCTGTACTTGCGGGTGCTGCAACTTCTCTACCTCGCGAAAGGCAGACAAGAACCGGAACGGCAGCTGCTTTGAGTACTTCACCCTTTCAGGATCAGCAATCATTGCCAGTACCTTATCCAGCTCTGCGCCCTTCTCGAGGAGGTTGCGCAAATTCCTCAACGCTGCCATATACGGCAGGTTCAGAGCATTCCAGACTTCAGCCCGAGAGCCAAACTTGGAAGTCAGAACCTCCCAGGTAGCGTGGGACTTGCGTGCCAGCTCTTTAGCCTCGTCATCAAACGTCTCCTTGCGGAGAAGTGCGTGCTTGGCAGCCAGAAGCGGCAGAAGTTCAGGATTGAGTTCTCCCTTGACCAAGTAGCGGAACAAAGCGCTATGCTTTTCCGTCTTGGGCTTGGGCCGAACAATTCGCAGCATGTCTCGGAAGGTGACTGCACGCTTCTTCCGATCATACTTGGCGAATTGATACTCGTCAAACGAATACAGCGCATCAGCGATTCCCTTTGACAGGGATTTGGGAAAGGCATGCATACCGCCAGCCTCGCCCTTATCGCCAATAGAGCCGTGTCGCTTGACCCAGTAGCCAATGACCTCAGAGAGTTCATCAGCCCGTTGCAGAATTTGCGGCGTCCATTTGCGAACAAATGGCTTGCACTGGGGAATGGCAGCAGCTTCTGCAAGCAGAACCACTGACACACTCCGCATGTACATTACCTGGCGCGCATAGGCAGCCAGTCGCAACACAAATTCCGGGTCGACCGCTGCCACCAGCTTGATATCCTCAAGCAGGCCAGCGTCGTGATCCTGAGCAGACTGGTAAAAAGTCTTCTCAGCCACGAAAGTTGACATGACGCGCGTATAAAGCCGCGTCAAGGGGGTGAGCTCAAAAGCAAGCCCGCCCTCAAAATTTACTGTTGCATCTGGCCGGTTGGCCAGGTCCGCTGCGACCGATGTCTGACGATTAAACTTCGTCATCCCACACCTCCTGTGTGATACCAGGGGAAACTACGGCCTTCTGGCTCTAAAAACATTGTTATTTTTAGAGCCACAATCACATAGTCTCAAAATTTTTCACAAAAAAAATTACTGAAAATAAACTCCTTTATCAGTAATCGTCCATAGCATGGATAAAGTTTCAATTTTCTGATTCCAAACCCCAAACTATGTCAGAAGCAGAAAGTTGAGCGCATAACATGGTCATGCGCAAGAGAATTTCCCAGGAGAAAAAGCACTAAAGGTCGAGCTACCCAAGTTATGATCCTTACTGGACCAAAATCAGTCGCTGACTAGCTTGTGTTCCTATGAATAAACATAAGGACACCTCCTAAAAGTTGTTGGACTTCGCAAAATGCTGCAAAGAGTGGCTTGGATAGCGAAGTAACCCTTATCTACACTACCTGGGAAAATATATGGAGAAAAATCTCTTCTCAATATATTCTCCAAGGCAATGCTCTAATTTTCTAATCCCAAATGGATTAGGAGCAGAAAGTTAGGGCGCATGAATCTTATCATGCGCAAAGGTGAGGCAAGTTTGGAGAGAAAGGTCAAGAACAGTCTCAAGTGATCAGCAGCTATTCAAGCCGTCTGATCGTAAACAATTTGCTGTCAATTGTTTAACAATCAACCGCAAATTTGTCTTCTTCAATATCGAAGTAACTGCTCTCTACACTGCTCCAACTTGCAGGAAAAGGACAAAGTTTAGGGAGAAAAAACGATAAGAGTCTTTTAATGGGCCGTTTTCACAGCCCACCGATTTGACATGATATCGAAGTATCTGAAGTATCTCTTATCTACACTGCCCTAAACTTCAGAAACCAATCGGGAGAAAAGTCAGCAAGAGCCATTAGAAAAGCTCAAAATGATTTCGAAGGATCTCTTGCCTACACTGCCCGATAAAGCATCTTACAAAATATCTCTTATAAAATGTTTTCTTGAGCTGTATAATTTTCAATATTTTATCATAGCAAAAAAAAACGGTTTTGTCAACAATATTAAAATATTAATGTAGTGTTTCTTTCCTAAAATTAGAATAAAATTTAATAAAATTAAATAAAATCAATTTTTATAATATTTCAAAAATAAATCAAAAAGCACGAAAATTACTCTAAATTTATAGCAGGACCGCTAATTTGATAATTATCCCCGCTTTTATCAACTATTTTTGCACTTACATTAAATGATCCTTCACCTGGAAAACTGGACCAGGAGACAAACACTACATTTGAGCTAGGATTTACAACTGAACCAATTTCAGCAGAACTGCCGTTTTTATTATAATAAAATGTAACTTCTTGACTATTGCTCAAATCAGTCAACCGTCCTTTCACAACCAAAGGAAAATTATCTGCTGAATATGTTGCTCCACTGGCAGGGAACATCCATTCTAAGTCAGGGTCTGGCCGTTCAGCCATTATATTTATTTCAATTGTAGCTTCACTGGAATTTTCAACATCATCATAAGCAATCGCTTTAAGCGTATGATAGCCATTTACCACATTTGAACCAATTGTATAATTTAATGCAAAAGGATAATTAAAACTGGTAGCAATATAATTTCCATCTAAATGATAGTCTACTTTTGTTATTCCTCTTGGTGCAAAAGTATCAACCAGAGCTGATAAAACAACAGAAGTTATATCTTGCCCGCTTTGAGGAGAAGTAAAACTTATATGCGGTTTATTGTCAGGCGTATGAACATCATCTGATTCAGTTGGCGGTTTGGCAATTTCAAATTCTTCGCCCTCCTCTTCAGCTTTTTTCGCTTTGGCTTCCATCCAGCCAATCACTGCGCCTTCCCATGAGCTATAAGCCGGATCTAAATTGTCTTTATTTGGGACTGGACCCAACGGATCTGCTGGATTTACATAATGCAAAATATTATGAACTTCCATAAATGTCTTTTCCTCAATAGCTGAAGGAGGGGTATGCTCTGTGGCCAGTTTGCCGCTGTATTTGTCAATTTTTACTTTCTTTTCAGTTGAGTAAGTACCATTTAATATTGCTTTATCTGTTTTAGGCTTTGCATAAGATTTAAAATCTTCAACTGGCAACTCTTTTGTTGCCTCTCTCATATATGCATTCCAGATCGGGGCGGCAACCACGCCTCCAGCTGCACCCCGGTGCATTGCTGTATTATCATTGTTTCCGACCCAAACACCTGCTACTAAGCTAGGCGTATAGCCCATTGTCCAAGCATCTTTATAATCATTTGTTGTTCCGGTTTTGGCTGCTACTGGCCGAGATCCTAAAGTTAAACTGTTACTTGCTCCAAAAACATATGACCTGGCTCCATTATCAGACAATACACTACTTATCATTCGTGCAATATTACGATCAATTACATCTCGTTCTGCTGGCTGATCAAATTCTTCTATTAATCTGCCATCCATGTCTTCAATTCTTAAAATAGAAGTGGATGGAATATATTTTCCTTCATTGGCATATACAGCAAAGGCATTAGCATGCTCTAAAAGCTTTAACTCCCCGCCACCCAATACAATAGCCAAACCAAATCGGCTTCTGTCTTCAAAAGATGTATATCCAAATTTTTCTAATAAATCTATAAAATTATCCTGGCCAGCCAAATACAATGCTTTAACTGCGGTGGTGTTTAATGAACCTGCCAAAGCTTTTCGAATACTGACTGGGCCATGAGCAGAATTATCATAATTATGGGGAATATATGCCCTGCCGCCATCTGTAGTAAAATTCGTAACTGCATCAAATAAAATGCTTTCTGGAGAAAAGCCTTTATTAAAAATGGCTGAATATGCCATTGGCTTTAATGAAGAACCTGGCTGGCGCAAACGGGTAGTAACATTAACCTGACCGTCTATTGAATCATCAAAAAAATCTTTTGAACCGACCATGGCTAATATTTGTCCAGTTTTTGGATCTAAAGATACTAGAGCAGCATTTGAAAATCCATATTGTTCACCTCTGGCATCTACTCCATCACGAACTGCATTTTCAGCTATTTCCTGCTTATCTAAATCAATAGTAGTAATCACTTTTAATCCCTGCTCAAGCATTTTTTCACCGTATTTTTCAGACAATACCTCTTTTACATACATTACAAAGTGAGGGGCCGTAATACTTTCTTTTTTCTTTTGGAAATGAAGTTCCTGAGTTTTTGCCTGATCTGCCTGCTCTTTTGAAATATAACCGTCTTCTGCCATTTGATCCAAAATAAAATGCTGCCGGTTTATTAATTCATCCTTATTTGAACCATATGGAGAAAAGTAACTCGGAGCTTTTGGCAAAGCTGCCAGTATGGCACCTTCAGCCAGAGTTAAATCCTGCACCTCTTTAGCAAAATATGTCTGTGAAGCTGAAGCCACGCCGTAGGAAACTGAACCATATGGAATTTCATTTAAATACATTTGTAAAATCTGGTCCTTAGAAAACTTTTTTTCTATCTGATATGCTAAAATTAATTCTTTTATTTTTCTGGTATATGTTTTTTCTGATGTTAAAATCGCATTTTTTACAAACTGCTGAGTGATGGTTGAACCGCCTTGGGCCTTCCCCCCTTTTAAAACATTTTTTAACACGGCTCGGATAATACCAGTCCAGCTAAAACCATGGTGTTCATAAAAATGCCTGTCTTCAACTGCAATAGTCGCCCATTTAACTTCAGCTGGAATATCTTCAAGCATCACCAATGTTCTTTTTTCTTCTCCATGCACTTCATATAATACGGTTTGTCCAGTCCGGTCATATATTTTTGTACTCTGCGCCACATCCCGGCTCATTATTTTATTTGGATCAGGCAAATCTTTTGAAAACCAGGCAAAAACGCCGATCATTAAAATTACACCAATAATAAATCCAAAAATTGCAATTATAAAAAGCCGCTTGAGCCAGCCTTTCCAGCCAATTTTTTTCTTTTTTGATTTATCTTGCTTTATTCTTCTGCTTTTAAAATGTGGTAATGGCATATTTAATAAAATTAAAAAGTAAAAAGTAAAAAATTGAATTATTTGCTATTTTTTTCTTTAACTGTTTCTGGGTATAGCTGATCAATAATTGCACCAGCTACATCTCTTTCTTTTCCATTATACGGTATATGATGCATACTGATCATTGGAGAACCGTTTAATTCAACAATTATGTAATTTCTTTCAGTTGGGGGGGATGAAATATCTTTTGTCATATAGTCAATGCCTGAATAAGCTAATCCTGGGATTGACTGTACAATTTTAACCATTAGCTTTTTAACTTCTGGATGAACTAGATCTGTTACATCATAACTGTCACCGCCAGTTGATAAGTTGGATGTTTTTCTTAAGTAAACAATATCATCTTTTTTAGGAATGGTTGTCAATTTCTTTTTTTGAGAATTCAAAAAATCAACTAATTGTTTATCTATTTTAATTTTTACTAAACTTTTTTTATGTCCAGATCCTCTTCTTGGATCCTTATTTTTGAGCTGTATCAATTCTTTAATTGTATGAATACCATCTCCCTGTACATTGGCAGGCACTCTATATGTGGCAGCAACAAATTTTTCATTAGTGGCAAAAATCCGATATTCTTTTCCGTAAAATTCTTTTTCTACCATTACTGTCCTGTATTTCCCGCCAAATTGCTGCAAAGCTTGTTCTAACTTTTGATCAGAATCAATACCAATAAAAACTTTTGTACCATGTTTACCAGCTAAGGGTTTTAGCACAACTGGATATTTAATCTCATTACAATACTTAATGATCTTATCTTTTTCAGTATAGTCAAATATGTTTCCTTTCGCAACTTTTATACCTGCTTTTTGCAAAATATATTTGGTCAACGCTTTATTCTTTTGTATTCGTTGGGCAATACTGCTGTTTTTTGATGTTACCTGATAAATAATAAACTCCTGATGCCCTTTATAATCTAAATGCAGAGCATCGTCTTTTGATAACTCACCTTGTTTAAATATTTTCTTTACTTGAATTCCCCTATTTTCTGCAGCTTTACCGATTAAATAGCTGCTAAAATAGGAAAAATCTTCGTTATTTAACATACTTTTTGGATTGATTTACTTTTTTTTAAAACTATCAATCTTTAAAAATCATGTCAATAATATCCCCAGCAGGATCTCGCGGTTTTCCAACATGAGGATAATGATGCATAATAATGTGCGGCCTGGAGTTAACTTCAATAACTGCTCCACCCGGCTTTTTAATATCTTTAGTCATTAGATCAATACCAGCCACAGGTAATTTTAAGACTTTTGCTATCTTGATAGCTGTTTTCTTCACTTTTGGATGCATAATATCAGTCGCATCAACACTGGTTCCTCCAACAGCAACATTTGCAATTTCTCGTAAAAAAACTCTCTGGCCTTCTTTGGGCACGGTTTTTAAGGACATGCTTTGCTTTCTTAATACTTGCTTCGTAGTTTTGTCTTTTTTTATGTCTTTTTTATACGTTAACTTGATTGCATTTTTTATATTTATCAATTCCTCAATAGTATATTTACCATCCCCGTCAACATAGGCTGGAATTCTATGCAAAGCATATACTTTTTTACCATTAATAACTGAAATTCTGTAGTCATCTCCAAAAATAAATTTTTCAACCACAATCACCTTTGCTTTTGAATGTTTTTTTGCTTCAATAAATGCTTTTTTTAGCTGAGGGATTGTCTTTATATGAACGGTCACCCCTTTTCCCAGAGACGAATCGCCTGGCTTAACCACAATGTCCTTATATTTTTTTAAAAATGAAACCGCTTCTTTATACTCCTTGCATTTAATCTGCGCTGGAACAGATATTTTATGTCTTCTTAAAACAAAATTTGTCAGTTCCTTTTTATCTGAAATTCTGTAGGCTAAATGACTTGTTTCCATTGGCCTGGAGGAATCAATCAAAACTTTTTTCTTGCCTTTTTGTAAATACTGGAATTTACCAAAAGGATCAAAGTTTGAAAATTTAACTCCCCTGGCTTTGGCTGCTTTTTTTATTAAAAGTCTATATGGTGATAATTTCATATTATTTAAATAATTTAAGTATTTCTTTAGCCACATTATAAGAACGGCCTAAGTCAGGGTAATGATGGATCAAAATTCCAGGAATTAAATTAAGCTCAGTTATGTATGCTGGCTTTTTATTAATATCTTCAGATAAATAATCAATGCCAACCACTGGCACCTGAAAACTTTTTGCAATTTCAATAGATAATTTTTTTATTTTTGCACTTAATTTATTTGTAATGTCAATTGCTTCTCCACCTGTTGCTAAATTGGCTGTTTTTCTTAAATAAACAATCTGACCTTTTTGGGGCACAGAAGAAATTGCCATTTTTTGTTCTTTTAATATTTGCCTGGTAAATTTATCCTTTATGATTTGTCTTTTCATTCTTTTTCTTAACGGTTTTGCATTTTTTTCAGATATTAACTGGTTGATTGTCTTTTCACCATCTCCAACGACATGGGCAGCAATTCTTTGAGCAGCAAAAATTTTCTTATAATCAATAACTAAAACCCGATGGTCAACACCAGCAACGAACTTTTCAGCAATAACCTCACTATGCACTTTCTGTGCTTCAGGAAAAGATTTTTTTAGCTCATTAAAAGTAGTAACGCCAACAGTGATTCCCCGACCCCGGACTCCAATTTTCGGCTTGACCACAATTTTTTTATATTTTTTTAAAAATAACTTGCAATCGTTTATCGAAGAACATTGTTTTTGAGGCGGTACTGGGAAACCATGTTTTTTCAAATATAAATTTGTTAAAAATTTGTCTTTGATAATTTCAAAAGAAATATAAGGCGTAAGATGGGTTAAACTCTGATTCAGCCAAACCTCTTCTTTGCCTTTTTTATTAAGGATAACCATTTTTTTACTTTTCGGAAAAGGAACAATATTATATCCCTCTTTTCTGGCTTGGTCTGTAATGACTTTTGTATAGCGGTCTAACATATTTTTTTAAAAAAATTACTTTTTACTTGGATCAATAATAAAATCTTTTAAATCTTTTTTTCCTATTATCATTGGATAAATTAACAAACTCCTGTCAATTAAAGAAACTACTGAATTGATCAATTTTCCTGAAATTTTAATCTTCATTTTTACTTTTGGCCGGACACTTACTCCATGTGAGGAAAATACTGTTACCACGCCCACAATGTCCGTGTGTTTTCCTAAAATTTCTTTTGTCAATTTTTTATCAAATTCTACTGAATTTTCTCTAGTAATTCCTTCAGCTGAAATATCCATTTGATTAAAAATATTAATTGCATCTGAATATCCTAATTCTCTGGCAATTTCAATGTCAATCGAAGTGCTGGCAGCGCCTGTATCTATTTTAGCTTCTAGATCTATCTCTTCTTCCACTTTTCCCTTGACCTTAACCTTTTCAATCAAGCCCAAAACCTGTTTACCCGTTATCTCTTCAATTTCCTGCTCAATCTCTCCACCAAATAAATTCTTAGCCACTTTTATTCCACGTTCAGCTGTTTTTATTTTTAAGCCCTGAACTCTCAACAGCCGCTCCTTTAGAGGGGCTAAATTTGCGACTTGGATTGAAAGTCCTGGCCGAGCATTCAATTCTAAAATCACAGGACCTTTTTCTCGGTCAACTGCGATATCCACGCCAACATACTTTAATTTAGAGGCTTCCTGGGCAGCGATTGCAATATTCAAAATTTTATTCCAAAAAGGAATTTTTATGCCACGCAATGGGAAATTTGTTTCCGGTAAACTTTCAATCAGCCTATCGTTTTGAATGGCATTGGTTGTGATGCCTGAGGCAATATCAATACCGACACCGATACCGCCCATATGTAAATTTGCTTTGCCGTCAGATTCTTTGGTCGGCAGCCTGAGCATGGCCATTACCGGAACTTTGTTAAAAACTAGAACCCTAATATCAGGCACACCCTTATATGCATATAATTTGAAATTGGGATGAATTTTTAATCTCTCTTCAAAAAAAGCCTCATCTTCAGCGTGAGTTTTTGAATAATCACCATCTAAAATATTTAAAACATGATCTTTTATTTCATCAATGTTAACGGCTCGGTCTTTTGACATTACCCATACCCCACTTCTTTTACGACCAAAGGTTATTAATATTCCTTCTCCACCCAGGCCTTTGTTTGGTTTTAAAACAAAACTAGAAGGCAATAAATCCCAATCAAAATTATAATACTCATTCCGGTCACGAATAACCGCTATCAAATCAGCTACTGGTAAACCAGCTTCAAACAATACTTCTTTTGACCGCAGCTTATCATCAGCTAATTTAATTGAAGAGTGGGAATTATATCTTCTAATAAATTTTAGGTTGCGGGCATTAATTCCCAAAAGCCCTTTACTTTTTCTCAGAAGATTCAACATGTTTTATAACCTTTCTAAATCTAAAATATTCCATCAATCTAAGGCCTGACCATTTTCCTAAGAAAATATTGATAATAAAGCATAAGAAAATGATTTCAGGATAACCCAGCAGAATAGCCTTGGTAGATGTCAGGCTGGCAATCCAAAAACAAAAACTGGATAAAATCAATGTCTCAACCGTTAAAATTATAGCTGTCTTATTCCCCTTTTCAATCTGGGCAGCAACAAATTTTTCAGCTAAAACTATTAATATTAAAATTGGAAAAACAGATATTGTAATCAGGCCAACATCCTTATAAAATGCTCCCAGTAAAAACAAAATAAAAATTGTCAGACTAACAATAATTAAAATTAAAGCCATTCTCGGCAAATAAAGCAAACCGATTTTTCTGGCCAATACCCTTCCCAAACTTGCAATTGAAAGCACAATAACAAATATTAATAAGCCATATCCAATCCCAGTACCTAGAAACGAAAGTGCAATAATGGTTGGTGTATAAATCCCAAAAGCTTTTATGCCAATAAATTGTCTGGTAAACGACAAGATGGTTGCAATTAACGGCAAGGTCAATAACAAATAAATAGTATTGATCGGCACACCTTGATTAACCATGTAATTAATCCCATAAGCAAGGAAATTCCATATTCTCAGCTGGCCAATTTCCCTTTGAGTATGAAGGCCTATTAACTGATATTTTGTATTATTTTCTTTCAATAAACTTATTATTGAGTCAATATTCGTTGTTTTTATCGCAGAAAAAATAGATCCTTCCTGCGCTAAAATTACAAATTGTGGCTCAACCAGGTTAAACAAGGTCTGCGCCAGGCGTGCAGTTGTAGTGAATTTATCTGTAATTGAAATTATAACCTTGTTTGAAAAACCATAGTCAGCCAAACTAGGCCGCTCAGTAGTACCTGTTGCACTTAAAGTCTGGGCGGCATCAATCATTGCATTTAGACCCAGACTGCCCTGAGTCCATATAATAATATTTTTTGCCTGCTGAATATTTTCTTTTGATTCTATTATTTTTTGAGTCAATTCTTTTTCGACTACAATGTCCAAATCCTTTTTTTCATTTTTAATATTTATAATTAAAATACCCTGGGTAGAAGCAATGCTTTGTAATTGATCGATTTGTTCTTGAGAAATTGAAAAATCACTTATCAATATTACTAAATCCTTATCCACAGAAACAATAAAATCATCAATTGACTGATCACTGGTTATTTTGTTTTGCAAAGTTAAACTGGCCCGATAAATGCCCGGGTTTTTATAAGTATGGATAACTTCCAGGCCAGTGGCCCTGTTGCCATCGCCAAAATTCCAAATATATTCTATATCTGAATCCTCTGGAATACTTGAGCCTGCAGCGCTAAAAAGCACCTGCCTGCCCACAATAACATTACGATCACCGCCAGAGGTTGCGACCAAAGAGACTTGAGGAATTTCTTCTTCTGCAACAATCTCATCTTCCTGCGCCATCACCGGAGAGAATATAAAAAATATGGTAATAATCAAACAAAAAATTGTGAATAAGTACTTTTTCATATATTTTTTATTTTTTGTTTAAATTTATATAAGTTAAAGAATTTCCTGCACAAATTGCCACTGCCAAAGCGTCTGCTGCATGGCTTGGTTTTGGTATTATCTTCAAATTTAATAAAAGTTTAACCATTTTTTGAATTTGTGCTTTTTCCGCTCTGCCATATGCTGCCAGCGCCTGCTTTATTTGCAAAGGAGTAAATATCATTACTGGCAGCTTTGCTAAACTGGCAGTTAAGATAATAACACCCAGCGCCTGGCCTACTTTAAGTGCGCTTTTTACGTTTTTAGCAAAAAACAAATCTTCAACAGCCACATAATCTGGCTGGTATTTATCTATTATGTCCTTTAATTTTTTATGAATACGAAGCAATCTTTCCGGAAATTCCTGGTCACTCTTCGTCTGGATGCATCCATAGTCAATCAGGTCTTCCTTATTGCTTTTTTTTGATATTAAACCATAGCCAGTATCAGCTAAGCCTGGATCCACTCCTAATATTTTTATTTCCTTAGAGATTGGCATTTGAATAAACGCAATTAACGTCCTCAAGATTTTCTAAGCCTTCAATAATTTTATTAATCTTTTCTTTAAGCTCATCAGAAATATTTTGAGAATCTTTGGCAATCCATTCCAATCCTGCATAATCAAGCTTATATTCTGCATTTTTTATTTTTTGCTCAACGGATTTTAGATTTTCTCTACTTGTATAAACAGTCAATCCACCCTGCTCTTGATTAACATCTTCTGAACCAAATTCAATTAGTTCCAATTGAACTTCATCCAAATCTTTATCTTTATACGAGTCTTCAAGAATCCGGATTACACCTTTTTGTTCAAACATCCATTTAACTGAATTGGTTGAACCTAAAGATCCGCCTAATTTATTTAGGGCCGCCTTGATATCAGAACTGGTCCTGTTTCTATTGTCAGTCGTGCCTTCAATCAGCATGCCTATTCCTTCTGGGCCAAAAGCCTCATACAAAACTTCTACTATCTGCTCACCGCCAAGCTCGCCAGCGCCACGGGCAATCGCCCTTTCGATATTATCTTTTGGCATGTTTGCAGCTCTAGCCTGATCAATAGCCAGTCGCAGCTTAAAATTCATATTAGGATCTTTGCCTTCTTTGGCTGCGACAATAATATTGCGAGCAAGTTTGGTAAAGATGGAGGCTCTTTTTTTATCTGCAGCTTCTTTTGCCCGATGAGTTGTTGCCCATTTTGAGTGTCCAGACATATATAAAATAAAAAATCAAAATGAAAAATTCAAAAAATTGGATTTTTCTTTTTAATAAAAAAATCCTCCTAGACTAATTCAACTATAGCAAAAAAAATGGTAATAATCAAGGGTATTACAAATATTCACATCGTATTAAAAAAATAAATTACAAATAATTGCAGATGATAACAAATTACATTTTAAATAGAGTTATACACAAAACCTTCTTGCATAATTTGAAAAAATCTTGCAATATAGAATTAAATTAAGAACTTGTTCTCAAAGGAGGGTTTATAAGAAAAATTTCACTTTACCAGTTAGGAGAGTTTTCTCTCCTTTAAAATAAAAACAAAAAGGGTCTCCGTAGCCATGCTTGACGGGGACTTTTTTTAAATAAATGAAACAATGAGTTACAATGTAGCTATGAAGATGTCAGATTTTAAAATGTCACTTTTTTGGCAAGCTGTAATAATATTTTGCATCTCTTTTTTTATTTTCTCTTTAGCTCAATTCCCGCACACCTTTTTAGACCCAGATGCATTTTATCATGCAAAAATATCTGAAAAAATAGCTCAGGACGGAATTATCCAAGACTTTCCCTGGATGCAGGTTTCAACCCTAAAAAACAATTATATTGACCACCATCTTGGATTTCACCTTTTGGTCGCTCCAATAACGAAATTTATTGACAAGGCTTTTGCTTTAAAGCTTGTTAATTTATTCATTAATTCAGCTTTTGTCACTTTATTTTATTTATTTTTAAAAAAGCAAAGAATTAAATATTCCCTTCTTTACATAATTTTAATATTTTTATCAACACCTCTTTTTGGTCGTTTAAGCTTAAATAAAGCTTCTGGCCTGTCATTAATCCTATTACTACTTTTTGTCTGGGCACTTTATAAAAAAAAGCCATGGCAACTTTTCATTATTAGCGCCTTATATCTGTATTGTTATGGCGGCTGGGCAATTATTTTTATATTTTTATTTGTTTACTGTTTAAGTAGATTATTTTTTGGAATAATTGAAAAAAGGCAGGCTAAAAAAATATTTAATAAAAAATTCCTATACTTAATGCTGGCACCAATTGGCGGAATCATTGCTGCTTTAATTGTCAATCCATATTTTCCTAAAAATATATATTTTTACTGGCAGCAAATTGTACAAATCGGCCTGATAAATTATCAGGATAAAATTACTGTCGGCGCAGAATGGTACCCATATGACTTTTTCAATCTTATAATCTACCTATTTTTCCTTTGGGGTTTATTCATATTTTCATTAATGATTGTTGTTTATCAAAAAGCAAAACCCAATTGGAAACACTTTTTCTGGATTTTTTTAAGTTTAATCTTTTTTGTAGCAACCTTAAAGTCTGGCAGGTATATTGAATATTTTATTCCAATTTTCATCATTGCCATTGCATATTTATTAAATGAAAACAAGCCGCCAAAACCAATTGAAAAATTTCCCAAACAAATTTTAGCATATTTTATATTTGGCATAATATTTGCCACAGGCCTAGCCACCTATAATTTCGCCTCCACGGTGATATCATTTCAAAACGGTCATCAGCTGACTGAATTTAAGCAGGCCAGCCAATGGATTAAAGAATACACTGAACCTCATTCAATTATTTTCCACACTGACTGGGATGAATTTCCGCAGCTTTGGTATCATAATGACCAAAATTATTATCTTAACGGACTTGATCCGACATTTAGCTATACTTTTGATAACCAATTGCACCAAAAATGGGCAAAGATAATCATGGGCGAGGAAGCTGATAATTTATATAAAATTATAAAAAATGATTTTAGCTCTGATTATATTTTTGTAGAAAAAAAGAATCATGAAAAATTTCTGCAAAATTTAGAAAACAACTTTTTAGCTGAAAAAAAGTATGAAGATGATGAAAGTGCAATATTTTATTTAAAAGATTATGAATAATTTTTCTGATTTAATAAAAAAAATCTCAAAAAAAGAATGGATTTTTATAATTTCTATTTCTTTTTTATTAACAATGGTTATTTCAATCCCTTTCTTTTACAGTTTGTCTCAAAATAATGAATTCTATACTTACAATGGCAAGCATTCTATCTCGCCGGCTGATATTTCGGTTTATTATTCATATATTAATCAGGTTAAAGATGGAAATATTTTTTTAATAAATCAATTTACTTCTGAAACTGATGATTTAAAAATTTTAAATGTTTTTTGGCTGGGAGCAGGTAATTTTGCAAAAGTATTTGATCTTTCTCCCTTGATGGCCTTTCATGTTTTAAAAATTATATTAATTCCAGTACTGATTATTGCCATATATTTATTTTTAAATCTATTTATAAAAAACCCAAAAGTAAAAATGGTCCTCATAGCCTTATTATCATTTTCATCTGGCCTTGGTATGTGGTTTTCAAATTTAAATGTTGAATTGAACTCATATCAAAAAGCACCAATTGACCTATGGGTCTCTGAAAGCAACATTTTTACCTCACTTTACCACTCGCCTCACTTTTCTTTTTCCTGGATTTTAATAATTTTTACATTTATATTTTTTATATTATCAATCAGGACGAAAAAAATTACATACAGTATAATTTCCGGAATTTTTGCTTTAATTTTATTTCAATATCATCCATATCATTTTATTACCATCTATTTTGTTACTTTAACCTATACAATTTATCACCTAGCCAGAAATAAAAATTTTAAAAACATAATTTCATTTTTAATTCTATTTTTTATTTCTTTACCTTCAATTGTCTATCATTTTTTTACATTAAAAGATCCGCTAATCTATGGCCGTTCCTTGCAAAACGTGACTTTAAGCCCTCCAATTATTTATGTTATATTAGGCTTTGGCATATTTTTGCCTTTGGCTACCTGGGGCATATACAAAATTTTCAAATTAAAAAAAGAAGATAAATACATTTTTTTAATTATTTGGCTTATCGGCAGCCTGTTTTTATCATATTTGCCAGAATTTCAATTTCAGCGCCGTTTGCTGCAGGGAATGCAACTACCAATGATTATTTTAGCTATTGTACCCTTTTGGTCTTTTATAAAAAAATATCTTTACAAAACAAAAGACAGCTATCTTTCTGCCGTTATTTTTCTGCTTTCGCTTTTAATATTAATGCCAACAACTATTTATAATATAAGCCGTGATATCCATTTGTCTACAATCCATAATCCATATTTTTATATTGAAAAACCACAGCAGCAAATAATAAATTTTCTTCAGGATAAAACTAATTATCAAACAGTTGTTTTATCTGATGATACTTTTTTAATGAATTTACTGCCTGCCAACATTAAAACAAAAGTCTTTTTAGGCCATGGCCATGAAACAATTGATTTTGAAAATAAACAAATTTTATTATTACAATTTCTCAATCAAAAATTATCAGAACAAGAAGCTAAAAACTTTTTAAAAAAACACAATATTTCTTATGTTATATCGAGGTATGATTTAAAAAATAATTTCTTTTCTTTGATAAAAACTATTGGCGATTATAAGATATATATCACTCGGGGAATCACAGATTCCCCTCGGCCTTAATTTTTTTCGCACTCAATCGCCGAGGGGAAACTAAGTTTCCCCGACCGAATATCCCAACCGGATGATTTAATTAACAATAAAAATTTCTTTACCAATCCCTTCAACTTTTATAATATCATTAAATGCAACCCCCAAATGATTTGAATTTAGAAAGCCTCTAACTTTCGCCTCATTTAAACTGATTTTATCAAAATCTTCAACTGCCACATTTATTATTTCAAAAAAGGGCTTTACATACTGCTCTTTTATTATTTCATCATTTTTGTAATATTTAATTAAATATACCTTATCCTGCCAGTCAGTAAAATATTGATTTAAATGTAGTTTTTTATAATTTTTATTTTCTGGATTAAATGCTATTTCAAAAGGCTCTTTGCCAAACAAAATATAATTCCCCCAATTTTCAACTAATCGCAAATTATTTTCCCTGATCACTTTTCGAATGTTATCTGTGCCTGATAAATAATTTGTTTTATAAAACAACCTTTGATCTTTTTGTAATTCATAGGTCAAAAATTCATCCAAATCAATTAAAATATAATCAACCGCTCCAACTTCATATTTTTGATCTAAAAATTGTTTATGGCCCCAAAAAGTCCAGCCCAAAGAATAAACTTCTGATTTTTTAACTAACTTTAAAAAAAGGCTGGCTGGACTGATGACTTTTGATCCAGATTCAATTCTTTCAACAAAATAATCCTGCAAATTTTTATTTTCATTCTTATAATCAGAAATTCTCCATGGACCAAAAAATACATTTAAATATAGCATTGCCAAAATTAATAATACTGGTGCTAATTTTCTGTAAATTTCAAAAGGAACTTTCTTAAACTTTTTATTATTCCAATCATGTAATATAAAAATAGTGGCTAAGTACATTGGAATCATAAGCAATACACCATAGTGAAAGCCTGCTATGGGCTGACCATAAGCAGCAGCAACCATTAAATAATAAATTAATCCAATTAACAAATATCTGGCTTTAAAAAGTGGTAAAAATATAAAAGGTATAAATATTTGTAATATTAATTCAAGCTGGCCCAAGCTGAACCAGTGCTTGAAAGCTAATTTCCAATCTGAAATCCAACTAAAATATATTAAAAATTTATTAGAATCCTGATTAAAATATTTTATAATTATCCAAGATCCTGCAAACCAAACAATACTAATTAATAAAACAAATAAAATTTTTGAATTTTTTATTGCTTTTTTAAAAGTCTGATCCTTTGTTTTTTCAAAAAGCATAAAAGCAGCAAAACCTAACATAAACAAACTCATATCTTCTCGAATAAAAAAACATAAAAACAAAAAAACATAAAAACCTGACCATTTTTCTTTTTTATAAAAATAAAACATCCAAAACACAAAGAAAAAACTAAATGACAACCAGTGAAATTCAAATAAGTTTATACTAATAATAAAAGGATTAAAAAGATATATAGCAATTATTAAAAAACTTTTCCATTTAGATAAATATCTTTTTGCTATCAAATAAAGCGGCCAGGCTGCCAGGGCAATAAATAAAGTTTGGATAAAAAGCAATAAAAGAGGGCTTTGCCAGATGTAAAAAATAGGCAAGAAAATAAAAAACATCAGACTAAAATGGTCTGCCCAGTACATATTTCCCTGGATCGGCACCGTTAGTAATTCGCCCTGAGTCAGACTGTCAAAAGCCTGATAAAATATTGCTAAATCAGTTAAATTATAAAAATTGTTTGTATATTTAAAAATACAAATACCAAATACTATTGCTACATAAAGCACGATCATACCTATTAATATTAACTTTTGTTTCATATTTTATCTACAAGATTACAAGATAACATACGAGATATACAAGATACAAGATGCAAAATATAAATATTGCTAATCTTGTATATCTTGCCAGCCCCGAGCGACCTTTCCTGAGCTTGCCTGCCTCGAGCGAAGTCGAGAGGTAATCTGTACTATCTTGTATAATAAATCTCGTACATCTCGTAATGTGAGTTTACCAAAACTTTTCCCAAAACAAAAATGCAAGCTTTATGCTTGCATCTTTGTTTAAAAAATGTTATCCAGTAATAATTTCTGTAGTTAACTTATCTACCACATAACTGGCAATGGCATAAGACAGCAATATAATTACAAGCCCTATAATTCCATTAATAATCCAGCTTTTTGCCTTATCAACTTTTTCTTCACTACCGCCAGCTGTCATCCATAAAAATCCTCCATATAAAACCACGATCAACAATATTATTCCTAAAAACGCAAGCACCACCTTAATAATTCTTCCGATAACAGTAGGTAAATCTGTATCCTGTTCTGAAGCTCCAAATCCAGCGCCGACATTTGCCAATTCACCGCCAAGGTCAGGTGTTCCTGCTAGAGCTGGCATGGCAAATCCAAGAGCAATAGCAAAAACCAAAATGGCAGGCACAAATCTTTTTAAATTTTTTCGCATAATTTTTTTAACTTTAATTATTTTTATATTAAATTATTTTTTCAATTTGAGTCGGGACTAATCCGGTAGTTCCCGTAACGCTTGATTGTATTCTTCTAATAATATAGCTGGTTGCTGCATATGCCGTTAATATTATAGCAATACCGATCAGTGCATTTATAATCATGTCTTTAGCTTTCTTAACTTGATTTTCATCACCGCCAGCTGTCATCCACTGAAAACCCGCATACATTAAAATGATTAAAAGAATAATTCCTAAAACACCATAAAAAACATATAAAATATTACCTATAATTTCTGATGGCTCTTTATCAACTTTTAATCCAGCTTTTCCTGCAGTAGTCTCCAATCCGGTCGGGATAGCATCCGCTGTATTTGGCATAAAACCAAACACGAAAGCAAACAGGATTAAAGATATTAAAAATGTTTTTTTTATCATAATGAATTAAGGATATAAACATCTAAAGCATCATAAACATATTTTAGGATTGCGTATGAAGCTAAAATAACAATCAATCCAATAATTGAATTTACAATGTAGCCTTTTGCCTTTTTCATATTATCTTCACTGCCGCCAGCTGTCATCCAGAGAATTCCACCATATATCAGCATTATTAGAAGAATAACGCCGACAAAACCCAATAAATAATTTAAGATGTTTCCTATAATCTGTGGCAAGCTTGCCTGAGTACTCAGACTGGCAGTCTTGGCAGAATTTTTTAATCCTCCCTCAACCAAACCCTCAGCTGCATTCGCTGTATTTATAAACAGTTCTTGTAAATATTGTCTCATAAATTTTTGTAGATGGCAATTTCCTTTGCGGTAATAACGAAACAATATTTCGCTATTACCGCAGAAGGGGCAGAGATCCCCAGCTGGGCATGACCTCTGCCCAATTGTTTATTCACCTGCAGGAGTAGAAATCGTTGCTTCCATTAACGAACTGATAACAAAAGTGGTAATGGCATAGGCTGCCAAAATAATGGCCAATCCAATGATCCCAGATATAAGCCACTTTTTAGCTTCGCCTACCTTTTCTTCACTACCACCAGCTGTCATCCATTTAAATCCACCGATTAAAATGATAACAATGGCAACCACGCCCAAGAACCCAAGTACAGTCTTGATAATTGAACCAACCACTGCTCGAAGATCTCTGGTACTGTAGCCAACTTCATTTTGCAAAGGATCTAATCCAACATCAATTTGTGCTAAGATTGGCAACGCAACTAAAAAAGCTACTAAAACTAACATTACCACAGATGAAACTTTTTGAATTTTGTTCATATTTTTTTATTTTAAATAAAAAGTCGACCTTTTATTTTTATTAATTAAACTTATTGATATTTTGTACTACAATCTGCTCGGCAGGATCTTTCCTCCAGCTTAAGGCCTTCTAGGCACTTATCATATGCATTTACTGGCGCGCCTGGTTCTTTTGCTTCCAAAACACAGTCTGCCTCTCCTAATGCGGTTCTTTCTTTACAGTCTTCTACACACTGATCAACTTGCGCTGCCTGCTCTTCTGAAGTACCGCCTTTAAAAGTTAATGCTGTGATAACACTTGAAACCAATACATAACTGGAAAAAATTACAACCAGTCCCAGAATAGACCAAACCAGAGTACCCTGGGCTTTTTTTACTTTATCTGGATTGCCGCCTGAAGTCATCCACATCACTCCGCCATAAATAAAAATAACTAAAGCCAAAGAGCCAATAATACCTAAAAATACTTTTAGAGCCTGGCCTATTAAACTCGGCACATCACCTTTTACCATTTCTCCTTTAATCGGACTTTTCCCTAAAAAGCTATCAATGGCGGCTAAAGCATCCCCAATTCCCAATGCAGCTCCTGCTGGAGCGCATTGTGCATTACAAGCAGCTTTATCTGGTACCTGAGCACATTTTTTATATTCAGAGCCTTCTTTTTCACAGCAACAGCCTTTACCCTTTGCTGTGCCTTCAATTCCTGATGTTTTACAGACTGCTTCACATGCGCTACCAGCCGCTGCCGGGCAGTCACAAAAAGTTCCATAATCTTTTGCTGTTACGCCCCCACCGCCGCCTGGAGTTGTTGGTGCTTCCTCCTCTTCTTCACCGTCTTCAAGCGTACTTGTTAAAACACATTCACCACCAGCTAACCAAGTATAATCATCTCCCAATACATCACACTCTGATTGAGTAAAACAACCGTCTAACTGGCCTGGCAAACAGGCTATTGTTCCTTTGGTTGGATCCATGATCCAATCATTTTCAAAAGACGGATCATATTTATCTTCAATCACCTGAGAACTGGTACCAACCGGATCATCTACAAAGTCTGCTCGAGTCGGTGGCGGCCAATTATTATCACAATGTAGAACATAATAATCATATATTGGATTACATTCAGCAAACAGCTCAGGATCGCTTGAGGAACAATACAATGCAATTGTTTGCAACACACTGGCGCAGTCACCAACTGTAGCTCCACCTGGCGGTGGCGGAGATGGTATTCCTCCCCCATCACCATCATCCCCTCCATCGTCTGGTGGAGGACAAGCCGCGGCTTGACACTGATTGTTACACCAATTTCCATTGGCTCCAGTGCAAGCTGATTCAGTTGTACATAAATTTAAATGAGCTGAATCACATTGGGGAGTTGTTCCAACAGCGCTTGGCGGTGAGGTTGACGGATCAATTTCATCATTTTGTAAATTTTTATAATAATTGGACTCAACATTTAATAAATTATTATATGCAGTTAAATCTGTTGTGCCAAGATTGGCCAGAACACTCCATTCTATAACGTCAATAAAATTATTATTGCAAAAATTTACATATGAATCATACGCAGAGCTACAATTTTGAGGTGGTGGTACTTTACAAGTTTGCCGAAGATTCTCAACACTACTTTCACATTGAGCACCAGTCATAGCTGAAACGATCTGAGGCAAAGAAAATAAAAGAGCAAATGCTGCGAAAACAAAAATTATTTTATAAAAATTTTTCATAATTATCCTTGAAGAGCGCTTAATATAAATTTAATTAAAACTCCTGCACCTAAAATTAAAACCAATCCAATTATTGAACTGGTTAAAATTTTCGTTGCCCTTGACACCCGCTCAGGATTACCAGCTGAAAAAATATATAAAAACCCTCCGATTACAAACATTAACAATGCAATTGATCCGCTTATGCCTAAAATTATGCCAGCCACATTTGCAGCTAAATTTTCTATTGAATTCAAATTACAGCCAGAAGCGTCATTTAAGCATTCATTCGGAACCAAAGAAGGCAGACCTGCATAGACTGGCATAGCAATAAGGAATAAAATAATGATTAAAATAAACTTTTTCATAAATCTAATTGTTAGAGGCTATATCGATATCAAGACATTAAACATTAAAAATTAGAAAGTCTTTGACTATCTCCACGTCTGATTCACCCGACTGGCAGCCAGATCCATTGAGTTTGACAAGCTTTCTCCTCCTAATATATCATTAATCATATCTTTAAAAACTTCTTCTGCTGCGTTTGCGTCTTTACCCCAGTACCAGCTCTTGGCAGTTAAAATTTGATCAGCAAATACATCCAGATCTGGGTCATTTAACTGAGAGTTGATTAATGAACGTAGAGCTGTCGGCCTGTTAGCGCGATTAACATATTTTTCAGCTTCTTCTTGAGAAGTAATAAACTGAACAAAATTCCAGGAATGATTTATGCTCTTTGTTTTTTTAGAAACTGTTTCCACCCAATAATTTGCATAATTAAGTCTGTTATTTTCATAAACTTGCGGCACCTGAGAAATTTCAAAATTCAATTTTGGCGCTCTGGATTCTATCACTGGGATATGATATGAATAGCCAAAGAAAAAAGCAGATTGTCCGGCAATGAATGCATCTAAGGAATTTGGCAGGTCATTGTTCCAGGAATAAACTCCACTGTCAATCTGGGCAAAACTGGTATAAAACTTTAAGGCCTCTCTTCCCGGAGGTGAGGGAAGGCTTACTCCCGGAGGCATTTCTTGAAAAGTTGGGCCGCCTGTTTTAGTGGCCATTATGGTGCCGTTCTGCATCATTAAAAGCGACAAAATATCAAAATGCCGAGTTACATTATCTGCTGTGCCCAAAGCTGCTCCAGATACTAAAATATTTCCTTCTGAATCTTTTTGGGTCAAAGATTGGACTTGCCCTATAAAATCTTCCCAATTTCTAGGAGGCTGCGGGATATTAGCATTATTTAATAAATCTCGATTATAAAATAAAACTAAAGTATCCAAGCTTAAAGGCAGACCGTAAATCTTGTTTGTCGGCATTTCTGCTTCTGTATCTACCCAAACAACATCTTCTCCTACCACTTCTGGAAAAATGGAATTAATATCTTTTATCGCCAAAGACGGCTTTACCTCAGTGATTACTCTTTCCTGTTTTCTAAGGTCACCCTCAATAATTTTTCTAGCCACCCGCACCTGGCTTGGCAAAGGAGTTGTCTTTGTGCGATATTCATTTATCCAGGTATTATGAACTGAAAAAATATCCGGCCCGCGGTCCTCGGCAAAAGCTTCAAGCAGCTCTCTCTCATACTCTTCATATCGAAACTGTCTGTAATTAATAGTAACGTATGGATAAATTTTTCTATAATCACTAATCAAAACCGCGACATCGCCCGAATCATTCCACACTCCCCAATAATCTAAAACCACCGGATTGAGTGATGCTTGCTCACCATTGCCACCGCAAGTGACACCAGTAGTTAATAAAAATGCAAATATCAATATTACAGAAAATGTTTTTATAATTTTATTCATATTATTTAACAACGTTTTTCAAATAATCTAAAAATTCTTTCTTTAATTTCGGATTTTTTAATCCAAAATGGACATTTGCTCTCAAATAACCATGCTTGTTTCCACAATCATAATATTCTCCATCAAATTCATAAGCATAGCCCGGCTCCTTTTTTATTAATTTATTAAAACCGTCAGTAAACCATATCTCGCCGGACTTGCCTGCCTTAATATTTTCCAGTTCTTTAAAAATCTGTGGAGACAATACATATCTCATGCCCTGAATGGCTAAATTGGATGGGGATTTCTTTACTTCTGGTTTTTCAACCAAACTTTTTATTTTATGTATATGATCCTCGGATGAAATCGGATTAGCTATCCCATATCTGTCAACCAATTTTTTATCAACCTGCTTTACGCCCACATAATTACCCGGTTCTTTTTTATAACTGTCTAAAAGCTGCTTGGTCACTGGCACTTTGCTTTCAATAATGCTATCACCGTCTGACAATACAAATGGTTCATTGCCAATAATTTCTTTCGCCATCAATACTGCATGGCCATTTCCTAATGGTTTATTTTGACGAACATAAATGAATTTTGCCATTTGAGAAATTTTTCTCACCTCATGCAATATGTCTTTTTTTCCTTTACCCTCCAGCAGATGCTCTAATTCAAAAGACGGATCAAAATGGTCCTCAATTGCCCGTTTTGTCCGGCCAGTTACAAAAATTACTTCTTTAATGCCTGAAGCTACTAATTCCTCCACAATATATTGAATCACTGGCTTATCAACCACTGTCAGCATTTCTTTTGGCTGAGCAATTGTTGCAGGCAAAAACCTGGTGCCAAATCCAGCAGCAATTATCACTGCTTTTTTAATTTCTTTCATACAAATACAAAAAAAACGAGAATGTTTATTCCATTATATTTTACCACATTTTGCTATTTGGGTACAAAGAATTTATAAACATGTTTAAATTGAAAAGAACATCCAAATGGATGTTCTGTCCTAGTCTTCAGATCCAGCAGTCTGGATCTTCAGCTAGGTAGTCACTCTCTTTGGAATAAGCTCGTGCTCTGCAACCACCACACTGATATTTTTTATTGCAAGATCCGCATTTTCCCTTTAAATTCATGTCCAGCATATTATGGACAATCTGACTTTGCCTGTATCTCTCTGTTATTTCCGTTATTGATAACGGAAAGACATTCATCATTGGTATAGGCAGCAAAGCGCATGGCGTCATTGTGCCATCAGCTCCCACATTGAATGTAACCGCAGCAGCAGAACAACCATCAAAAATCACCTGTCCAGCTTTGCCAACATGACTGATGCCACGAAGCAAACATTTCAACGGGTCATTGGTCTCTACTTTAAATCCGTCGGTGTAGCAAGCTTTCAATTGATATATGTTTTTCAAAAACTGATGCTTTTCTTCAGCACTCATCCATAAGTGTTGATCAGACTTGGCTCGACCAACTGGATGAATTGCAGAAAAACTCACTCGCTTGCAGCCCAACTGATGAACAAAAGCCGCCATTTCAAACATTTGAGGAATTTGCTCCGGCCGTAAGGTCATTCTGGCAGACGAAATTACATTTGGCAGGTCAGCTGAAACAATCATGCGTAAAGCATTAATCGCCCTCTCAAACGCCCCTTGTCTTTGCCTGAATTGGTCATGCTCTGTTTCAACTAGGCTATCTAAACTGACAGACAAGGTGAATTTAGAAAAATTCAATCTTTTGATAAGTTTCAAATGTCTCTTAGCCAATGCCCATCCATTAGTAGTCAAAGTTACAGACTGACCTCCGTTTGCCCTTACTTTTTTCAATACTTTCTCAAACTGGTGATGAAGCAATGGCTCACCGCCAGATAAAAGTATTTCTTTATAGCTAGGGCTAAACTGGCGGGCAAACTTCACAATCTTTAAGATCTGCTTAATGGGCATATCCTGCTTCAACTCGTTCGCTGCACGACAATGCTGACATGTCATATTACATCGGCCAGTTATTTGAATCTGTATTTGCCCAAACTGTATCTGATAGATTGCTTTTTCAGTTTCTACTTCAAGGCGCTTTTTAGTCTGTACAGAGTCAGATGAAAAACAACTGAAGCAAGAAAATTCATCTGGATGTGTTCTCATTTCAATCAATCACAAATTCTGCAGCTGCCCTTGCCAAGGTCAGCCTTGACCTTAGGTTTGGAAGACTGCTTTTTCTTTTTTACCAGAGCTTTTTTCTTTTTGGTTTTTGGCTTGCTCATGCCAAACCTCCTTATATTCCATAACCTTCCAATTTAGCTGAAAATTCAGGCTGAATTTTCACTTAGCAATATACGCTAAAAGGGCGGTTAATGGCTATGTGAACGAACGCCCTCAACATTGCTGAAGGTATTTAAATCTTATTATTAAATAAAAAAAATTGCAAATTCAAATAACATTTGACATTATAATTAATTTATAATAAATTTAACTGATGGCTTTTGTAGCAGAATAAGGAGGGCAAAATGAAAAAAACTAAATTGCGATTTTACATTTTGAGTGTTTTAATTTCATTTTCTATTATTGCCTGCGGACCAGATAAATTTATTTCAAGAAATAATCTATTTATCAATCCGCGCGACAGCGGGGATCCAGACGGAGTAAACATTGAACCTCATATAAAATGTAAACCAAATTCAGAAATTTGCAGAAAAGGTCATTTTTATATGTGCGTACAAGTATCTGGAAATTGCAGATGTGAAGATGAAACAAGAACCTCATTCGAATGGGGCTCATGCCCCACATACGATGGCGAAACAGGTCGAATGGAACAAGAACCTTGCGTGAGAGAAAAAGAAGAAACGGTCAGAGAATGTCAAGTAGAGGCAGCAGCCTTTATACCCTCGAACATCGAGGCCATACTCGGGGATGAAATTCCTCAAAGCGCAATGAAAGATGCATTAAAATGCACAGTCAAATGGGAGGATAAAAGAAATTCTTACAGCGACGATGTTGGCTTTCTCTGGGTTTATTTAAAATCAAAAGATAACCAGTGCTTTGAAACAAAGCCAAATTAAAAACCAGCACATCTGCTGGTATTTTTAATTCAAATTTTATTTAAAGTTTTTTATATCCAAATCTTTCCAAATCATTTTCAATACCCTTATACTTTTTCCCACAAACCATCCCGCCAGCAATAAAGACCTCCTGCGTTACATCTGCCAAACAAAAATCCGGCATTTCAAAGTTTTCTTTTTCTTGCTGCGAATCAAATTCAAAATCTATTGTTACCAAACCCTTAAGGTCATCCTGAAAAACATCAACCTCTGCTATCTGGTTTTCAAATGGATAATTATATCTGATTTTCCTAACTCGCTTGCCTTCAAGCTTATTTAATGATTCAAACTCTTTTTGATTCAAAATTATAGTTTGCTCTTTTTGGGCAGAAGCGTCGCCATCTTTAATTGGCTGCTTTTTGGTTATTTCAAATTTATTTCCGTTTTTTCTGACTCTAATCTTTGGATGATCATCTTCTTTTGGAATATAAATATCAATAATTTCTTTTGATGGAAATTTTTCTAAATCTTTTGGCAAATATTTTGCTAAATATGTTTTTTCTAATTCAATCATATGTTTGAAATATAGCAAACAATAATAAATTTAACAATTTATTAGGAATTATGTATAATAAATCATAGATTTAATAATAAATAAACTTATGGAAAAAGAAAATAAGGATTACTCAAAATCCGACTCATCATGTGATTGTGAGGAAAACTGGGAAAAAAAGATTGAAAAAAAAGTTAAAGACTGGGAAAAGTGCGGTAAAACCCATAAAAGCAGCCATGCATTCATTGGTGGTGGTTTTTACTGTTTTGGTGTAATTGCCTCTGCTGTGTATTATATTCAGCAAGTCGAGGGATTCTGGTTGACTATTTTAGCGATTTTAAAAGCAATTATCTGGCCAGTGTTTTTGATCTACAAAGCCTTTGTAATGTTAGGAATGTAAAAACAATAAGATTCTACGCTCTTCAGCCAGTTAAATTTTAATGCCAATATATTATGGTTGATTTGTTTTTCAAAAATAGCTATAATACAAATTGTTATGGAAAAAATTAATAAGAAAACTTTACTTAAACTTTCAATAATCTTTACACTGTCATATTTGACAGTATTTTCAATTATTTCAATAACAAAACAAGACTATTCTTTTCTATTTTCTGCTGGATTAATGATTATTTTAATGCTTATCGGCCTTAAACTGGATAAAAAATTTAATTTTCATAATCTAGTAGTCATCGGTGCCACTTTCCTGGCAGCTTTGCATATTTTTTCCAGCTATACTCATATAAATGGCATAAAATTATATGATATTTGGTTAATTGAAGGCGTACTAAAATTCGATAATATTATTCACTTTGTTGCCTCTTTTGTGGCAATTGGAGTTATCTATTCTTTAATCGCGCCATATCTAAATGAAAAAATAAAGCAGAAAAAATTGCTATTATCATTTATATTAATTTTCGCTGCATTAGGCATGGGAACTATAAATGAAATCGTTGAATTAAACGCAGTATTATTTTTAGGAATGCAAAACACAATTGGCGGATATTTAAACAATGCTTTTGATCTAGTCTTTAATCTCTTTGGCGCATTTTCCGCCTGCTTGTTTGTCATTTATTATAAAAATAAAAAACAACTAAATACGGTCGAATCGAAATTATAATCTATTATTTGCAATAATAAAAATTTTCCTTTAATATAAAAAAGCAAGTTTTACGCTTGCTTTTATCCTTTTTTCAAAGGAGGAAAAGATGGTTTTCCGGACAAAACCTGATTGGTTTCATCGACATGGCAATAAGATGGCTGTTGAAAATATTGATATGGAAAAAAAGAGACTGGAAATCAGTTCTTCCGCTGCTAACGTGAAAATAGCCAGAATGGATTTGGGCTGGCTGGTCAGCTGGGAAATAAGGCACAGCCAAAATGAATTTGCCAAAGGCGCAATAATTTTCAATTCAAAAGATCTCAGACACGCTTTTACATTTACAATCTTTGGAAATCCGCAATTCGATCAACATCTGATACACACATTCGACGCTGATGCTGCCGTACAAGGCAAATTTATCAAAAAAAGTCATTTTTTGAATATTCCATGCCCGGGAACTGGCCATGACCTCGATCCCAATGTATCCATCATGATTGATGAAAATATGCAGGAGGCAGTACAAAAGCTGCTAAAAGGATTTGAGGATTAAACCATAAGCCTAAACCATAAGCCACTTCAAAAATTGAAGGGCTTTTTTGAATAAAAAATCCCTAGACTTGGTCTGGGGATTTTGATTTAAGACAGCATTGTAAAAAAAAATATAAAATTATTGAAAAAAATAACTTTTTTGTCAAATCATGATAAAATAGAAATAAATAATTAATATAAAATTTATGAAAAAAGTCATTATTACAATTATTGTCATTTTAATAATTGCTGTTGCTGCATATTTAATCTGGCAAAATCAAAAAACTGGTCAGGAAACATTACCATTGATAGAAACTGAAACCCCGACTATTGATGAAAATTCTTCTTATACAGACATTTCACCTGCGCAAGCTTATGCTTTGATTATGGATCCTAAAATTGACCTGGTAGTGATTGATGTTTCCCCTCATTATGATGATGGGCATCTGCCAGGCGCTGTTGGCTACTATTTAGGCGATGACAGTTTGGATCGGGTTATTCCTTCTTTAGATAAAAACAAAACGTATTTGGTCTATTGCCATGTTGACCGGGTAGCTATCTCCGGAGCGGAAAAACTGGCAGAGTCCGGCATTATGAAAGTTTTCCGATTAGAAGGAAATTATTCTGCCTGGGAAAAAGGGGGCTATCCGATTGAAATTGAAATTAAAGCTGTCGAAAGCTATTCAGGATCTGGTCTGGCTACAAGTAGTTTTCTCAATGGTAAATTCGTTCATACAGTTGAAGCTGACTTAGCTGAGCCAGCAGCTGGCAAATTCTATGAAGGCTGGCTGGTCAAAAGATCTTCTTTTTTCTCAACTGGCAAGCTGGAAAAGAAAAATGGAAAATATGTTCTCGAATATGTGTCAGATGAAGACAACAGGGACTATACACAAGTGGTAATTACTGAGGAAACCCAAGCCAACGGGCTTGATGGTCAGCCGGAGACGCATGTACTTGAAGGTGAATTTAAATAAAAAAACCTTAAATAATAAAAAAATCCCTAGACTTTATCTGGGGATTTTTATTATCATTATAATTTTGCAATCTGATGTATTACAGCATACTGGGCATCCTTGTGAAGATCTAATGCTTCTTTTTTCAATTTTGAAAATAACTCAGTAACAACTCTCTTTGATGCCTCAATAATATCATCTTCAGAAATAAATATTTCTTCAGACCACAGCGGCGCTGTATACCCGTCATCTTCATACCCATGCAAAATAACAATAACCATCTGCTCCTCCTTTCTAAATTGTGGGAATAATTAAACTTATCAAAATCAAATATATTTGTCAATATAAAAACTGAGCTCTATGCCCAGTCTATTATTTAATGATAATCAAAACTTATTGCCTATTGTTTTTTGCTTGCCAGGTGTAAAGCTAAAAGACATCACTTCTCTCATTGGAATAAACGTTAGATAATCTATACAAATAAACCTGTGATTAAATTGAACAAAAACATCTTTAAATATAACTAAACAAGAATTTTCTTTGTCTCGTTTTAATCCATATTTATCTGCAGCATGTTCTAGCCAAATTGACACTTTTTCTACTTGAATTTCTTTTTTAGTATGCATTTTTACCTCCCTCAGGTATTGGGGGACTCTATATAATATCAAAATAATAATAATTGTCAAGGATTAAAAAAATCCCTAGAATTTGGTCTGGGGAATTTTTTTTCTATTCTTCTGCAACGCCGCAAAGACGTTTATATCTTGATGGGGAGCCAAACATGTTCGTGTTACACTTTGGTGATTGTACTTGAACTAAAATACCCTTGTTATCTGCACAGAAAAAACATTTTTGACTATGTGCGCAAGGCTGCCAAATTGGATTATTTAATCCTGCATTTTGACATGCTTTTCTCTCTGCCATTTCAGCAATTGACTTTACCAAGTTCCATTGGTCATCATAATACTTATCAACTGCATATATACCAAAAAGCCAAACAATAAACATAATACTGATAATAGTAACTTGCTTTCCTGTGCTCATGGGATCCTCCTTGTCACATAAAGATATTTTATATTATCAAAATTAACAAAATTTGTCAATTATAAAAAACCAGTATTAAATGTCTGATTTTTTTAAATCTTTATTTGTTTTATTAATGCCTGCTGCCTTTTGCCTGTAATATAAATCCCAATAAAACCCACCAAAATACAGAAAGATCATTCTTAAAATACGGCACATCAACCAGCCCGTGAATTAAAATAACAAGAATAACCATTAATAATATAAAATAATCCCCTTTCTCTTCTCGCTTCTCGCCTTTCCAGTATTCTTTAACAATCTTCCCAATAATTAACCACCAAACTACAAGTCCAAGCAATCCAATCTCAGACCAAAAGTTCAAAAATATATTATGCGGGTATAAATAAATTTCAATATGCGGTTTAGTATGAAAAATTGCCACTCTGTCTTGGTAAGAAGCTAAACCTGCGCCCTGAATAGGCCGCTCTGTCAGCATCTCCCAGGTTTCTGACCACATTTCTCTTCGAATTTCTCCAGAATAATCTTTTAGCAATAATTTTTCAGTTATAATATTGCCTGAAGCTGGCAATGCAAATATTAATACTATGCCAAGGGCAATTGCAATAACAGCAAACCATCTGGTTTTTTTATTTTTTATAAAAATTATTGCTGCAACTACAGCCATAGCGACAATTGCGCCTTCTGACTTAGCCCAGACAATTGCCAAACTTGATAAAACTATTACTGCAGCATAAAAAATCCTTTGCAGCCAGATATTTTCTTTCCATTTAAAAACCAATTCTCCTAAATTCCAAATCACAATTGGCGCTAGAAATAATCCTATTGCATTTGGGTAACCAAATACTGAAGTGACGCGCCGTGTTTCTTCTGCTCTCCAAAACTCATTTGGAATCCAGACGCCAGTGGACTTTTGGTATATGGCAACGAGCGAAATCAAGATTGCGCTGGCGCCAAAAGCGTAAAATAATTTTTTATAATCCTTTTTACCCTTGAAAGTATTAATCAAGACAATGAGCAAAAGTATTGGCTCAATAAAATATGCTTTCCAAATTCCAAGCGCAGCAATTTTATCTGTTGAAACAATTACGCCAATTGTGGCAGCAATTAAAAAAAGAAAAATCATCCACTTATATTTTCTGAGGGGCTTGGACCAACTTTCTCTTCGGCCTTTTTTATTTGAAGTAATATATTTTATCAACCAAACAGCAAACACAACTAAAATCATCACCTCCAGTACTGTCATTGGCAAAGGACCGATTGAAAAACGCAAAAGATAGCTGGGCAAGCCAAAGGCAATTAAAATAAGGGCCCAGTCTATTTTTTTCCAGGATAATATTGCAAATAGAATTGTGAAAAGTATAATTGCGAAGATCATAAATTAAAATTTACAATTATCAATTTAACAATTTAGCAAATAATTTTCAATGATCAAATTTTCAATTAAAAATTGTAAATTGATCATTTTTTGAAAATTAAAAAGTTCGTAAATTAAAAATTGATATATCCTTGACACAAAGCTCCGTCCGTGTTAACATATCTTAACCCTATTATACGGCTAAATCAGCTCTTTCACAACCCAAGCCTCGGTTGAAATGTCTTTTGCAAATCGCAGAAGAATGGTCAACCTTGTGCACTTCCGCCATTAGGATGAAAAAGGCCTATTGGTTTTGGAAGGAAGGTGGAGCATGGCAGAAGAAAAAGAAAAACTAATATGTAAAGATTGCAAACATGCAGAATCAGTGATTGAAAAATATAAAGATGCTCAAACTTGTCTGACAATATTACTGTTTCTTATTTCTCTATGTTTAATTGCATACCAACTTATCATTCAAGAACCAATCTTCTGGATGGTAATGACATCCCTTTTATCTTTAGTATTTGCTGTGGGTTTAATACTTTTCCATATTCTACCCAAAAAAATCATTGGTAAATACGTATACTTTTTCAAAGATAAAGATGGAAATGTCCATTGCCATATTCAAGCGCCGATTTGGATTCCTAGTCTTGAAGCCCATTGTTGGAAAACACCACCTGAAAATGTTGCCCAGTGGAATGCAGAAGACTTCATGGTTGCTGGATCGCAATTAGAACTTAAATTTGGTGGTTGGTTTAAAAAAAATGCTGTTGTTGGAGTTAAACACTGGTATATTCGTTTTAAAAATGGAAAGATACGACTCGGTGATCTGGGTTTTGAACATGCTCGTCCCAAATTTGATGATTTAACTCCTGAACAAGCACTAGATGTTATCAATAGTGATTATGATATTATTGAACTGTTTCAGAATTCATTAACAAATTGCGATTTCCAAAAAAGGTTTCTCCAAGCTCAAGCTGTACAAGATGACCTTGGCCTACAGATGTTCTATATGTTGATTAAAATCAGACAACGTAGGGACTCTATGGGAAGATCCCGACATGCCAAAGAACTCAGAAAAGATATTGAACAGGCCCTAATAACTATGCCAAATATATACCAAAAGCTACAAAATTGGACAATGATTGTATCTTTGGTCAAATACGATGATGCTAGAGCCGTATTTGAAGGACTCGTTAAACAATATATGCCAGAACTGGCTGATCAGCTGACAGAAAAAGAAGATCAAAAAAAAGCCGCCAACGGTTAATAATCCAACCCGATGTCAAACAACCGATATTTTTGGGCAAGATATGCCAGGGCTTATGATAAAGTAATTGGCAATTATTCTGCACACAAAGCTCTTGTAGATCTGCATTTTGAGGCATTAAAGAAGTGCCGTACAGTGCTGGATAGCGGATGCGGGCCAGGACATTTAGTAAAAAAACTCATCGAACAACCTCGCAGAGTTTATGCTGTAGATATGAATCCTAAAGCTCTAAAAATACTAAATGAACGATGTGGTTATAATCCTGATGTAATAATTGAATGTATAGATGCAAACAATCTACCTTATAAAGAACAATTCTTTGATGGTATTTCCTCAATGCTGGTCTTATGGGCAGTCAAAGATCCTGAAAAATATCTTGTAGAACATTTTAGGGTATTAAAACCTGGCGGGATATTGGTTCTTTCTGGTCCAGGAGCAGAAACCAGAGATAGTGTTGATCTGCAGCTTAAAACGCTCAGGCAAGATTTGGAGAATCAGGGCTTATTCCCAGAAATTCAAAGATCATGGGATGATTTTCTCAAATATACTGATCAAAATATCAGTAATACTGCAGAAAATTGGTATACTCGTGATGAAATTTCAGAATTGCTGGAAAAAACTGGTTTTATAATAATTTCAATAAATTCAAATCCGGTTTACTGCAACCAAGGACATGTAATTATCGCAAAAAAAGCCGCAACCGGCTAATCAACGCAACCTCATCTAAATTCAAATGAGGTTTTTTATTTATTGACGAAAGTTGAACTTCTTGTTAAATTAATATAACCTCTTCCGGAAATTTATAACCATAACCCAAGTTTCATTCGGGTTGGAAGGCGGTGAAGTATGGGAAAGGTTGTGCACCTTACAAAATGTATTTTTTGCAAAGATGAACCAAAACCCTCTTTAGTAAATCCGCAATACAGATATTATTTCAGGGATCAGAATGGAACATTGCACTGTCATGATACAATGCCAAAATGGAATGAGCAGTGTGAGGAATATTTCTGGTGGGTTGATTCAAACTGCAAGGTTTCCGGACCAATTATCAAAGTGAAATTTGGTGGAGCGACCAGAGAATCGCAGGTTTATCCAAATGTCCGACCAGGCTGCTATAGCTTAAAAGAGCAATTTAACGTTTTTCCGAACAAAGATCGTCACTTTGACCTGCATACTGGAAAACCGACAAAAAGTGTGATTTACGGAATTGATCTCGAAACCATAATGAAATTGATTGAGAATTTCAGCGGTATTGATAGTATTATTTATGCTGCCATTCATAATGCAGAATGCCAAAAATCTACTAAACAAAAATTAGCCGCACACGGCTAATTATCTATAATCCTTACCTAAATTTAGGTAAGGTTTTTTTAATACTTGACATTAATTAAGGTTTGTGTTACTCTTAATTGTTCAATTTCTCCATATCTTCCAACCAACATAACCAAGGAGAAAATGAATGACTGATAATACGTTAAAACTTGTACAATATTTTAGAGAACGCGGGAAGTGCAAACAATTACTTGCCAGAATTCTAATAGATAAACTGGAAAGAGCAGAAGCTCGAGCAAAAGTTAGAAAAAAACATGTCACCATTACTGTAAGGCCTGTCTGCGCTGGTTTGCTTCCAGCAACTACAGGTAGATAAATATTTACCAAGTCTAAAAGACTTGGTTTTTTGTTTTTATTTAGACTCAGTCCTGAATTTCAGAGTTCCCACTGCCAACCCAATCACAATCCAGACATATGGCAAATAAATAACTGAAAAAGTATTATATTGAATTAAAATTCCTAAAATGACCAGAAAAAATCCTTGAAATAATATCTTTAAAAGTTTATTATCTGTTTTTGCAAAAGATTTGTATAAAGAGATTAAAAGTAAAATAAAAAATATCATCATTACTGTAAATCCTAAAATCCCAGACTCAGCTAAAAATTCCAGATAAAGGTTATTTGCAATTTTCCAGTTTTCTCTAACTTCCCACTCTTTGAGCGGGGCCATCAGGCCAAAACTGCCTGGTCCATGGCCGACAATTGGTCTGTCTTTAAACATTTGCCAGGCAAAACCAAACGTTTCGCTTCGTTCTTCAAATGCTGCTCCCTGAAGCGGATGAGTGGCATGCTTAACAAAGCTTCCCAAGCTGCTTTCTGGCATTACAAAAGATACTGTGCCAAAAAATAATATTAAAATTACTATTGCCGCTGCGCAAGAGACGAGAAACTCTTTTGAAAATCTTTTTCGGTTTAAAATTAAAAATAAAATGAATATTACAAACAAGGTAATAAAAGCGCCGCGTGCATTTGTTAAAATAAAATTTATTATGCTCAACGCCAATGTCAGCCATAAAAATATTTTTGTTTTTGGGTTTTTCACCTTATTCATTAAAAGTAGAATACAAAAAACTATCGGGAATATTAAAAAATTCGCAAAGTAAAGCGGTTCAACAAAAAATCCCTGAATGCGCGTAAATCCCAAAATATCTCTGGTATATTTTTCTGTTAAAAATGTCCAGTTCACTCCAGCGCCAAGCATATCAGCAGCGAACTGATAAATTCCAAAAACACACGTTGCTAAAGAACTCCATAAAAAAATCTTTATTGCCAATCTTATTTCCTTAATCGCAATCTCTTTAACTTTATGGAAAAAATGCGGAATAAAATAAATGGAACTTAAAACAAATACCGTGTACAGCCAAACACTAAACTTTCTGTTAAAATCCCTGATTGCCAGCAGGCCAAAGCCTAAAATGGCAAAATAAACAAAAATTAATTTATACAATCTGGATATTTGAGGAAATCTTTTAGAAAACTCACTAAATTCACCTTTACTTTTTTTCCTTTTAATCTGCATTTCTAAAATCTTTTGCCAAACCCAAACAAAAAAAGCAACAAATAAAAAGATGTGAGTGAAACGAATATTAGTCTGAGATATTTTTATAATCAAAACCCTTTCAAGCGGCAAGAAAAAAATTGCTAAGTATAACCAGAACTTAGCTTTTATAATAAAATCAAATGTGGTTTCAGGTTTCATTGACTTATTCTAAAATGTATATTAAATTAGATTAAACAATACAACCCCCAAAGGAGGTGAAAAATGGGAACTGACAAGCAAGAACCGCTCAAATCTCCATGCTGTGATGCTTCAATTGGAGCAAGCCTAGCAGATGGTGTATTAACCGGCAGCTGTAAAAAATGTTATAAAAATGTTGTCCGGACAAATCCTAAAACTGGTGTTGAAGAATGGCTGGATGGCCAGTCTCCATGGACTAATGAAAAGCTTAGGCCGACTGGCCGATAATTTATAAAAATATCTTGAACCTGTGAGTCATTACTTGCCGTTTTTTTTATTATTCTAGTACGAAAGTCATTACTTAATCTTTCTGTACCGGCCCGAATGTCATCTCGACCGGAGTCCTGAACCTGTCGAAGGACGAAATGGAGAGATCTTGATTTAAACTGGCCGGGCAAATTATTCAATCTTCATGATTTTAACGACATCAACTACTTCCCTGTTGCTTTTTTCACGGCTTCATTTATTTGTTTAATAAAATTAGTATCAACGTTAATAACATCGATTTTGCATTTTTTTGCTTCCCTTTCAAAAAATTTACTATATAATCTAATCATTTCAGCTATTTTATAAAATGTTTTTTCTTTTTTTGTCTTTTGAATAAACCAATCGTTCTTCGACTTATATTTTAAACATCCTTCAACTATTCTATTAACATCAAAACGCGTTATAATTAACGAACAAATATTCTTCTTCCCATATTTTTCTGTAAGAAATTTCATTAATTTCGGATGAATTTGATGCCCTTCTATAATAAAATCGTTCCCTTCTTTCACTTCACATTCAATCATCATGTCAATTGCCTTCCAGGTTGCTTTTGCCTGTTTAACATAAGCGTTCTTTATCTCTTTTGCAGAATATTTGTCATACATTAAATCATTGCTCTGTTTTGTCTTTTTTCTCATTTCACTTTTTGGAAATAATTTTTTTATATCTGTTGGTGATGTATTAATAGCCACAATTGATTCAATTGTGTCAGCTGAAATCCATGGAATTTTTATTTTTTTTGATAATTTTTTAGCAATGGTTGTTTTCCCGCATCTTGGGGCGCCTCCAATTAAATATATCATAATTAATATTTATTATTTTTCTTCATTTAACTCTTCAAGGACATCAACTCCCTGATAGTCTCTTTTTTAACAGCTTTAAACAATATTAGCAAGACAAAATATATTATTATTGCAATTACCAATAACAGAATTACATTTAAATCTTGTAATAAATATAAAACTCCACCCATAATTACTGCTGCCAGCAATGCTTTGGAAAAAACTTTAAGTGATGGGAAAAATTTAATTGTACGAGTCACTATAATGGCAGTAATAATAGCAATTAATGCTTCTGATACTAAAGTTAAAATTGCCGCAGCCCAATAGCCATAAATCGGAATTAAAATTATATAACCAATCAAAGTAACTATTGCCACGCTCAAATAGCCCCAAATCATTTTCTTTTGCTTATTTATTCCAACCACAGAATAACCGAACAATGTGCCAATAAATATTGCGCCGACAGCAAAAATTAATATTTTTAGAATATCACCGGAAATAATAAACTCCTGACCGGCGATTAACGTCATGATTTTTTCACCAATTACTAATGTACCCAAGACAATTGGCAAGGCAATAACTATCATGGCATCAAAGGCCATCTGTACTAAACTTCTTAATTTAAAATGATTTTTTTGTATCCAATAAGTGGTAAATATTGGCAAAACCAATCCCATAAAAAGTGAAGGTAGCATAGTTAATATATCCACCACCCGATAAGCTGCGCCATATAATCCTACATCTGCTTCTGGCCGAACTAAAGACAAAATAATGGTATCTGTTTTTAAATATAAGAGATTGCATGATATTGAAATGGCAATTGGCCAGCTTTTTTTCAAAATTTCTTTCCATACATCCCAATTAAATCTAACACGAAATTTAACATATCTGGTTGCAGCCACAAATGATATAATCATATGCGTAAAACTGCCCAAAGTAATCATTAAAAAAATATTATATATGCCCAACTTAAAATACATGGCAATGGCAATTCCAGATAAAAGAATTATTCGTCCGGCAACCTCAGCCAAAGTGTAAATGAACATTTTTAATTCTTTTTGAAATACACTGGCTAAAATATTATTGACTGAAATAAAGAAAAATGACCAGGTGACAATTAAAACTCCCCACTTTACTTCAATTGCATAAGGGAAAAACCAAACAACCAAAGGGGCAAGCCCCATAAAAATAAAAGATGACAAAAGCCGAATTGTCATCATATTGCTCATGTATTTATCAGCATCAATCCCAGGTTTGCCAAGTGTTCTGGTCGCAGTTAATGAAAGGCCAAAATCTACAATAATTCCAAAAAAAGCTAAAAAAGCAGTTACTGTAATATATTGGCCAAAACCGTCTTTGCCCAGATACCGAGTCATTAAAGCAACTACCAAAATTCCTAATATAGTAGTAACCACTTTGCCAATGTACTGGATTAATGTGTTGTAAGCAATTTTTTTCGTCAAGGACATAAGAATTTTCAACCTAGAATATTTAAATTTTTAAAAAATGATCAATTTACAATATACAAATGTTTGAAAATTTGATCATTGAAAATTATTTAAAAATTGTTAAATTGAAAATTAAAAATTATTTTACTGGGTCATCCCCTCCCTTAGACCATGGGTTACATCTCATAATTCTCCAAATTCCTTTAGCGCAGCCTCGAATAAGTCCGTATTTTGCAATCGCCTGATAAGTATATTCTGAACAAGTTGGATGATAGCGGCAATAACCGCCAGGGAATAAATCTTTAAAGGGTCCGTGATCAAAAGAAAAAGTCCGTTGATAAAAACGAATCATTTTTAACCCAATTATCTTAGGATATTGAACAAAAGTATTTTTATCCATTTGTTTTGTAAAATTTTATTTTTTTCAATAAAGAATCTACTTCTTTTTCAAGATCATTAAAAGACAAATCAACTATTCCCTTTTTTGTAATAATTAAAATGTCATAACCTTGTTTAAATTTATTTAAATTCAACCGAAAAATTTCTCTTAACCGTCTTTTTACTAAATTTCGCTTGGTGGCGCGTTTATCTATTTTTGTTGAAATTACAAAAGCAAAACGGCTTATATCTAAATCATTTTTTAAACTTTTTAAAATCAAATGATTGCTAGAGGCTGAATAACCTTTTGCCTTTTTAAATTCTGATCCAAAAAACTTATCAAAATCTGTCTTTTTTGTAATTCGATGTAATCTTTTTAACATAATTTAAATTATCGTATAAATCCATGCTTATTATAATTATATGCGATTCAGCGTAATAAAAAAAGATCACAGTAGTGATCTTATGCTGATAGTTTTTTTCTTCCTCTTGCCCGTCTTCTCTTTAATATATTTTTTCCATCCGTAGAGCTCATCCTGTTTCTAAACCCATGCTTTTTCTTTCTCTTTCTTTTCTTTGGTTGGTATGTTCTTTTTGGCATATAATTTGTAATAATGAATCAATAGAAACATTCTATATTATATAACAGTTTTTGTCAATAATTGAAGGTAATATCCAGGGTACGATTTTATAAATTTGCATTATTCAAAAATTCCTATACAATGAATTTAAGATATGCACATCTCATTCACAGCTTACTAACGAAATCCACATTTTAAAAATTTTATCCACAAATGTTTTGTGATATAATAATCAAAGTATAAATCCCCCAAATTTAACTTACTACAATGAACATTAACTTCATTTAAATAAAAACAAAAAAAGAATTAACCCCACTTTTCCCTATGACACAAGATAACGAGCAACTCTGGCAAGCTGTGCTCGGTGAATTAGAGCTCAATTTAAGCAAAGCCAGCTTTACCACTTGGTTCAAAAATACTTTTATTATTGAAAATGAAGAGGGGCGTATTATTATTGGCGTCCCAAATACCTTTTCTCAGGCCTGGCTGAAACAAAAATACCACAATGACATTTCTAAAACTCTGCAGAATTTGACAGGACTAAGACTTAAAGAAATTTCCTATAAAGTCCAAAACAAAAAAGATTTTAAACCAATTGAAAAAGAACCTGAACATAAAATTGAAATAAGTCAAACTGAAATTAAACAAAAAACAGCTGAGTCAAGCTATACGCAGCCGTCAAGCGAAGAACCACATCAAAACATAAACCCTAATTATGCTTTTGTCACCTTTATCGTTGGCAAAAACAATGAATTAGCTCAGGCTGCTTCTAAGGCAGTGGCTGAAAATCCAGGATTTACTTATAATCCTCTTTTTATTTATGGCGGAGTTGGTCTAGGAAAAACTCATCTTTTACAAGCAATTGGTAATGATATTGTTGAAAAAGACTCAAATAAAAAACTTCTCTATGTTACCTGCGAACAATTTACAAATGACTTTATCAATTCGATATCTGCCGGAAATACAGAAAAATTTCAAAAACATTATCGTACCCCTGATGTACTGCTAATAGATGACATTCAATTTCTTACTGGAAAAGAAGGAACGCAGGAAGCTTTCTTTCATACCTTTAATGACCTGCACCAAAGGAACAAACAAATTGTTATAACTTCAGACCGGCCTCCAAAAGCAATTGCTACATTAGAAGACAGGTTATTATCAAGATTTGAATGGGGAATGATAGCTGATATCTCACAGCCTGACCTAGAAACACGAGTAGCAATATTAGAAAAAAAATGTCAGGAGAAAAACTGCGAATTAGACAGGGACATAATCAACTACATTACTCAAAACATTCAAAATAATGTCAGAGAATTAGAAGGGGCGCTAAATAAGATAATTGCCTATCATCAATTAAACAAAATTCCACCAACAATTGAGAACGTAAAAAAAATAATATTTTCATTAAGCAATGCTGGTGGGCAAAAAGCTTCCATTACCCCTAAACATATGATCGAAACGGTCGGAAAGTTTTATGATATAAGCACAGATGACATAATTGGAAAATGCAGACAAAAAAGATTAGCTTTTCCAAGACAAATCATTATGTTTTTAATGAGAGAAGAAATGAGATCTTCTTATCCGTCAATTGGCCAAGAACTAGGAGGCAGAGACCATACAACCGCTATGCATGCCCATACAAAAATTTCAGACTTACTTGAAAATGATGAGAAGCTCAGGCAGGAAATAAACTTAATCAAGCAACTTTTATACCAATAAACTGTTTATAGTCTTTGGACAAGTCTGTGTAGAAGATGTTCTTTAGTAAAACGATAAAAGTGGAAAACTTTTATGGCTAAAACTTATTAACTTTTCCTAAAAAAAAGCCACAGCTTAATACTCAATTATCCAACCACTTATTCACAACAATGACTTTAAAAATAATCAATATAATTAAGATTAAATTAGTTTTACCACTCTATCCACAATATTATTAATAAACTTATTATATATTTAAATATATTTTAAATTAATAATTAAATATGAAATTCATTTGTACGCAAGAAAATCTAAATAGGGGGTTGTTTATTACTGGTCACTTGTCAAACAAGAATGTTAACTTACCAATTTTAAATAATGTCTTAATGAAAATAAAAGACGGTATTTTAACATTGGCTTCGACAAATTTAGAAATAGGAATAAGTTGTTCTGTTCGTGGAAAATCCGAAAAAGAAGGTGAATTCACAGTTGAATCAAAATTAATAGCTGACTTTGTTAATTTATTATCAAATCAAAAAGTTGAAATAGAATTAGATAAAGATGATTATTTAAATATTAGTACTGCCAATTCAAAAACCAGAATAAAAGGTTTACCATCAACTGACTTTCCAGTAATTCCTCAAATTGAAAAAAAAGATCCGTATATTATAAATATTAAAGATCTTCAGAAAGCAATATCTCAAACAATTTTTGCAGTATCGACAAATGAATCAAGACCAGAAATAAACGGTATTTTTATGAGCTTTCACAATGAAACTGGTAAATTGACATTGGTTGCCACGGACAGTTACAGACTAGCTGAGAAAAAAATAGAAATTGCCGGGAATAGCAAAAAACAAGAATTTATTGTACCAGTAAAAACGCTGCAAGAGCTTCTTAGAATATTAACAGTTCTAAAAGATGAACCTGAGGCAGTAGAAAATGTAAATGTTTATACTTCTGAGAATCAAGTTTTATTTTCAATTGATAACGGAGTAGAAATAATTTCCAGAACAGCAGAAGGGCAATACCCTGATTATAGGCAGATTATTCCAGGTGAAAATAAGACAAAGTGTACTTTAGAGACAGCTCATCTTTTAAAAACAATTAAAACAACAAGTTTGTTTTCTAAGACTGGAATTTTTGATATCAATTTGGAATTTTTACCTGAAAAGAATAGTTTGGTAGTTTCTTCAACTAATAATCAGCTTGGAGAGAGTGTTGCTGAGATAGAGGTTGATTTTCATGGCGATAAAAACCAGTCAGTTATAAATTACAGATATTTGCTTGATGGTTTGAATAATTTAGACAGTGAAAAAGTATCGCTGGAATTAATCGACGGTAATGTGCCTTTAGTTATTAAACCAGCAGAAGATACCAGTTATTTGTATATTGTAATGCCGATTAAACAATGATAATGGAGTACATATCATGGATCAAATCTTAAATTACCAATTACTAATTACAAATTACAATAAATAAAAGACACTGGAGTGATCCAGTGTTTTATAATGTCGCAGGCCAGGGTCTTGGTTTCTCAAAAGAAATAACACCTCTTACCCAGCAGAATGGCTCTTTCTGTCTATCGATTCGCTGCTGAATTTCTTCTTTAGTAAGTATGTGTAATGATTCTTGATCTGGATGTTCAACACTCATATCAAAACCAATCCCTAGTTCCGGATTAACCAAAAAACGATTTATCTCAACCACCTTATAATCCCTGTGAGGAAGTGTGTTTCTGACTTTTAATAAAAGATCTTTATCAAGGCAAACAGCAATTTCATCAGTTCCAGATATAAGAGCAGGATGAGTTCCCATACAACTATGATCAATTTTTAGAAAAAAGCCTGTGACTAGGCTGAATCCAGCTAAATCTTTATCTGTGAAATCCTTAAGTTTTTTTCTGTCCAGTTTTCCCATTTTTTTATCTCCATTTTGAGGATTTGGTGATTATGAATAAATAAAGCCAAACCATTGTTTGACCTCCTATAATTAAATTATCTGAAATAGTATTAAAAATCAAGGTTTTTAAAAAATAAAAAAATACTTTTCTAAATAAGTATTTTATGGCCTGCCAGCCGAAGCTCCGAAGGCTGGTGCCGGCGGACGGAGTCGAACCGTCACGGATTTTCATCCACAGGATTTTAAGTCCTGCGTGTCTACCAATTCCACCACGCCGGCCTACGCTTTCGCCTTACTCAAGCTTCGGCCGACAGGCCGGCCAAAGCGTAAACTTTACTCAAGCTTCGGCCGACAGGCCGGCTAAAGCTGATTTTCTAAACTCCAACCCTCGATTCTCCGACGTACTGACAGGTGATTTGGCCTGCCAGCCGAAGCTCCGAAGGAGCGAAGGCTGGAGCGGGTAACGGGAATCGAACCCGTATCTCTGCCATGGCAAGGCAATATAATAGCCATTATACTATACCCGCCTACGCTTTTCTTTGAAAAGCTTCGGCGGGCAGGCCCGCAACCGAAAAGCTTTTCAATATGAAAAGAGTAAGAATTATGTATTATTTATTTTATACTGATCTACCAATCTAATAATAACATCAAATATTATAGCAAATCCACATAAAATGTCAATGATTAGTTGATTTATTAAATAAAAAACAGCCCTTTTTAAGTGCTGTTGTTAAGTGGATTTTGCATCTTTTAAACTAACATTATAATCAACAACTACAATTTTATTATCTATCAGTCTGATATAAAAGGCCATATGCGGAACTTTGGGAAATTCCAGCTTTAATATCTGTTTAACTTCCTCCACTGAAGGATCATCTTCAAACTCGAGCCATGAACCGTTTTCACTCGTATTTACAATATAGTCAGTATTGTGAAATGCTTTTTCCTCTTTTCTAATAACTGATCCTAATTGTTTAATTAGGAAATTTTTTTTACCAATTTGATTAATTTGGTTTTTTAAAAAAAATGCAAACACAACACAACCGAGAGTACATAAGAAAAGCAAAGTAAAGAGCGGCCATACAACTTTAATAAATTTATCAGGAATTTCTTTAAAAGGATAAAGCAGAGTTATCATGAAGGTAAGGCAAATAATCAGAGTAAAGAAAAGACAATGTATGATATAATTTCTGAATAATTTGTCAATTTTATTTTTTTCAGAGCTGCTCATTTTTTCCTCCATTGGTTAAACATTAAATAATAGTGTATTTATAATATTTTGTCAATTAAAGCAAAAAACCTTTTGAAAATATTCAAAAGGTTTTTTTTGGTGCTGGGAGAGGGACTCGAACCCTCACGGCATTGAGCCAGGGGATTTTAAGTCCCCTGTGTCTACCAATTCCACCATCCCAGCATTTTTATTTGATTTAGTATTATATCATTTATATAAAAAATTGTCAATGTTTAATAATGTAATAAAAATTGCAATTTCCTATGAAAATAGCTTAAATTAGCAAAACCTTTGACAAAATTAATAAAAGATGCTAGAATAATATGATACAAATCAGTCCGGAAATACTGGATTTGATCGTTTTTTTACAATAAAAACTATATATCGATAATGAAAGGAGTTAAAAATGAGTGAGATGGACGTTAGGAAGAATCCTTCGGAGTTTGAAATTAAGATTTTGGGAAATAAGAAAAAAGTCGGTGCTGCTTGTTATGCTTACATTAAGTATCTGACAGATGGTACACGCCAAATTATATTAATTGATTTTGGATCTGATCCATCGCGTTTTCTTGATATGGAAAATGGCAATGGTAATATTGACACCAGTGTTTTGCCTGATCTTGATTGGGTAAAAGAAAACCAAAAAGATATTATTGCTATTTTTTTCACCCATGGTCACATGGATCATATTGGTGGAGTGAGATTTTTGCCTCAAGAATTGCTTGAAAGAGTTGCTATGTTTGCGACGCCATATACAGCTACATTGTTGCAAGATGGAGATAGGGGTTTTCGTGGAGAAAGAAAGCAGCTGGTAAATATTACAACTTTTGACGCGCAGCTTCTTGAACCGATTGAAATCGGGGTTTTCAATGTAACTCCATTTCCTGTTCCTCACAGCGTTCCAGATGCTTGCGGCTATATGATTGAAACCAGAGATCCGATGAAAAAAGTGGTTCATATCACTGATTTCAAATTCAATGGTTTGGATCATACTGATAAGATGCGCCTGACCAGAACTTTGGGCGCAATTGGCCGTCATATTATTGATACACTTGTTATTGAAGCTTTGAATGCTCGCTTTGAAGGATATACTCCTCAGGAGAATTTGACTTTTGAAGCAATTTTCAACCTGGTTGAAACCATTCCTGATGATAAGCGAGTGATTATTACCCATTTTGCTTCAAATGTGTATCGAATGCGGGCAATACTTGATATTGCCAGATATACAGGTAAAAAATTTGCTCTGGACGGAACTGCGATGAAAAAACACTTCAAACGTGCTAAAGAGCATGAGTTCATTGATCGCGGCTGGCAGCAAACATTTCCAAATAATGCAAGAATGATCTTAGTTACAGGTTCTCAGGGAGAACCACAGGCGGTTTTGGCAAAAGCTGTAGATAACTTGATTGATTTGGAAATTGATGAGAATGATGTGGTTATTTTCTCATCAAATGTTATTCCTGGGAATGAAGATGATTTTGTGGATTTGGTTCTGGATCTAGAAGATCTGGGTGCTACAATCTATGTGGATGCAAATTCTGATTTTGAAAATTTTGATGATTTGGATATTCACTTAGTTGAAAATCTTCATGTTTCCGGACATGGCAACTGGGCAGACAAACAGCGGGCAATTGAATTGATTCGTCCTCAGAAAAATATCCTAATGGTTCATGGTGAAGAATCAGATGAAGATGATTTTCGTAGCCGAATTGATGAATTGAAAAAAATTGAGGCTGAAAGTAAAACTGGTTCAATTTGGAGTCATCTAAAGGTGATCTCCAGTGAGATCGGATTAGTTTTGGTCTAATATACTATAAAGACATTGTTAACAAGCAGTGTCTTTTTTAATTTTGGCATTTTTAAAGATTTAAGCTAAAATACATGTACTATGTCAGATAATGAATCAAGAATTTCAAATCCAAAAAGTCAGGCCAAGGAAAAAGAGCTTGAGTTATGTTTGCGACCCCAAATAATGGGTGAATACATTGGCCAGGATAAAGTTAAGGAAAACATCATGATTTCAATTGAGGCAGCAAAAAAGAGACAGGATCCGCTTGAACATGTATTGCTTTTTGGCCCTCCAGGACTTGGTAAAACCACTTTAGCTCATATTATTGCCAATGAAATGGGCACAAATTTACGAGTAACCTCTGGTCCGGCAATAGAAAAGAGTGGAGATCTGGCAGCGATTTTAACAAACTTACAACCTGGGGATATACTGTTTATAGATGAGATTCATAGGCTTAACCGCAATATTGAAGAAGTTTTGTATCCTGCTATGGAAGATTTTTGTTTGGATATTGTCATTGGCAAAGGACCGTCAGCCAGAACTGTTCGATTAGATTTACCAAAATTTACATTAATTGGAGCTACAACAAAGATCAGCAAGCTTTCCTCCCCTCTCAGGGATCGTTTTGGTAATGTATATCGATTGGATTTTTATTCTGACAATGATATTGAAAAGATAATAATGAGAACTTCAAAAGTTCTTAATTGTAATTTTATAGATAATTCTTCAATAGAAATTGCACAAAGAGCAAGAAAGACTCCCAGAGTGGCAAACCGGTTGTTAAAAAGAGTAAGAGATTTTGCTGAAGTGAAAAACGACGGTTTGATAAATACAAACATAACTAAACAGGCTTTAAAAATGCTTGAAATAGACGATTTAGGTTTGGATGAAATAGACAGAAAGATACTTTTGACCATTATTGAAAAATTTTCAGGCGGACCTGTAGGTTTAAATACTATATCAGCAGCTACCTCTGAAGAAATGGATGCAATTGAAGATGTATTTGAACCATTTCTCTTGCAGCTTGGCTTTATAAATCGCACACCGCGTGGTAGAATAGTAACAAGCAAGGCGTATGAACATTTGAATCTGCCGTTTAATAAGCCTGCATCCTGAAATCCAAAATCTGAACTCTGAGGCCTTATCGTTTAACTTTTTTATATTTAACTTTCATTATGTCAGTCGAAATTCCATTATATAGTTTTTTAATAATATATCTGGTGTATATTGGAATTTTTTTGATTTTTAGTTTGTTTAATATTTATCACCTGGTCAAGCACGGTTTTTCCAGTGTTTTTGTTTATGTCGTAATAATTTTGTACATAGTTATCGCTGCAGTCGTAGTTTTTATAACATATTATTATCTGCAAGATGTAGAGTGGAGCCAGGTTTTATCATTGTTATCTGAAAAATATAAAAGTTTGGGATTTTAACATATGTATACCATGACCCGTTTTCCTAATCAGCAGGAAGATGAAAATATATTAATTTTTTTACGCAGACATTGGATTGTTGTTTTCAAGTTTTTTATTTTATTTGTATTATTAGTTGTTTTTGTTTTAGTCCTGGATGTGGCAACTTATTATTTTACAAATATTTGGGAAGGCCAAATTAGTTATTCTCTTATTATTTTAGGAAACAGCGCGTATTTTCTGTTTGTTATGCTGTTTACTTTTGCCAACTTTGTAGATTATTATTTAGATGTCTGGATCGTGACGAATAAAAGAATTCTAAATATTGAGCAAAAAGGACTTTTTTCCAGGGTGGTCTCTGAAAAAGAAATAGTTCGAATGCAGGACGTCACTTCAGAGGTGCATGGATTTTTAGCCACATTTTTTAATTATGGAAATATATATATTCAAACTGCAGGAACAAAAGGAAGATTTATTTTTAAACAAGTGCCAGATGCTGCCAGTGTTGCTCAGGAAATTAGTAATTTGGTTACAAAGACACGAGAATCGCAACCCCAGCAAAAACCTGTATACACAGAGGAAAAAGAATCAGTGGTTTTAGAAAAAGAAAAAAAGCCCAGCGTTGAACAAATTGGGAAAGAAGAATAAATTTATTTTTTATATTCAATGATAATAAAAAACCGCTACGCGCGGTTTTTTGGATTTATTAAATTTAATTGTAATTGTTATTTTGATGAAAAATTCTGGTGAAATCAAGGTAAATATGACTTGGAATTTTTAACTCCTTGTTTTGATATTACCAGACTTTTTCTAAATTAATACCAGTATAATAATACTTTAGTATTTGATCATAAGATGCCCCGCCTTCGTCCTCATTCGCCCTATGATAGGCGTCAGTGGCATCAATACCCACTCCATGACCCCAGAGCTCTTTTCCTTCGTTGTATGGGCAGGGAACAGAAACTAAATATGGGACGTGATTATACCAAACTTCTTCAAAGCTTCTGGTGCGGCCATCGCTTCGAGAAAAATATGCGGCTACAATCGGCTTGCCATCATAAGTAGCGATAATACCGTTTGTTTGGTCCACTGCACCCTGCAGATCTCTCATTATTTCTTGAGAGGCATAGCCTTTATATACCTGATCATAAGTAGCGTCAACATGAAAATATTCATGAGCATGTTTTGTGCCTTTGGAATAATGATAGTAAGCATATGTTCTGGCAGCAACTGTCATTGTTTTCAAATATTCAATTGGCGAACCATTGCTGGTTTCAGCAATGCCGCGCAAATAATTTTCCATGTAAATTTCTTCAATTAACCATGTTCTTTCCCTTGATTCATTATAGCGAACCTCTAAGTTACCTGAAAAATTATTCCAATTAATTGCAGGATTCCAAGTTGGACGACGGTCATAATTTACTATTTCCCAGATTCCATTATTTGTATTTTTTAATTTTAAATAATAGGTATGATTTGTCGGCGTTCCTGCTCTTTTATATTGATAAGTAGATAATTCCTCAATATAGTCAACGGTAATCACTTCATTTGCTGGAACACTGATAAGTAAAGAATTGTTTGCATCTAAAAGTTGCCAGGATTTTGTATTTTTTATTTGAAAATTATCTTCAGAATGATATAAACCTACGCGAAGAAGTGGCCCGTTTGAATTTCTTTGCGGAATGCAATTAGTAGAACCTGAGACTGAAGAAGTATTATCAATATATGGACAAGAAGTGACAGTAGGGGGTGGAGTTGGTACAGGAGCTGGATTAGGCCTTGGTGTTGGTGTCGGCGCTGGTGTTGGTGCTGGTGCCGGAGTTGGTGTAGGTGCAGGCGCTGAAGACTTTTCAGGATCATCAGTTACTTCCATTGAAATTGAAACCTCACCGTTTTGAATCATTATATTGTCATCAGCTAAAACAAAATTTCCAGAATAAGTACCATAATTTGGCGGAGATTCTACAGCAAATTTAAATGTTGCTTCCTGGCCTGGCCAGACAACGTCTTGTTCCAGACTTCCAGGATGATATGGATCTGGCCAATAATCATGATGGAATTTTAGGCCAGTGCTTAATGATTTTAAGTATACTTTACCTTTATTCCATGCTTTTGTACCAGTATTTTTAAATTTAACAATAAAAGTAAAGCCTTTATTTGGAATAATATTGACATGTTTATGAGATTGAACTAAAAAAGCTGCCTGATTATTATTTTCAGCAGCTAAAGCAACTGTAGTATGAAAAGGGTTTAATTGATTTTTTGTTTTTATTTGATTAAGAGAATTAATAACATTATCTTCAATAAATCTCATGCCAAAACTGCAAAGAGCCACAATAACAAAAGAAAGAAGCAGACTCATGGTAAAATGTGTTCCTTTTTTTGTTTTTGGAAGCTTATTTTCACAATTTTTTTTAGAATTTAAGGCATTATGAAAATAAGACAAATGATTTTTGTTTTGGTCTTGCATATTTGTTTTACTATTACTATTGTATCATTTATTTTTAATTTTGTCAATAGTTTTTATGCTAAATTTAGCTAAAAAAACAATTTATTCAATTGACTTTTCCGAATAATATTGTAAAATTAATTTTTTTAAAATGAAAATTCCCGCTCGTGGGCGGAAATGTTTAACTTGCTATTCGAACCAATGCCACTGCCAGGAAGTAGAATATTATAATTGCTATAATAATGCCTATAATCTGAATTATCCTATATATTTTTCTTTTTTCTAAAAGTCTATTTTTAACATCTGTTCTTATTTCATAATATGGATGGTAAAAATCACGAAAAGCCACTGTTCTATGATTACATACTGGACAAATAAAAGTAATATCTATATTGGAAGTTCCTTTTTGTTTAGTTGTCTTTAAATTATTTTCATAAATTCTAATTACAGATAAGCAAAAATGGCATTGTGAATACATACTCCAAGGTCCTGGGGTGCTTATGACCTCCATCAGTACCTCCGTTTGAATAATATAAAGAACAACCTATTTTTAGGTTAACAAAAAGAGGATTTTTGTCAAATAAAAAAATTCCACGCGTGGGTGGAATAACAATTAAATCGATGCTTTAACAGATGCCTCGACTATATCGCTTATGTCCTTGCCGGTCAATCTATTAAAAAAAGCTTTGATATTTTGATTGTGTTCGGTCAATCTTGAATTATGAATTTCACAGACAGTCTGTACCAGCCCCCCAGTATGCATGCATGCAGTACAATTTTTAAGATGTTCCAGAGCATCAGTCATAAGTTGTTCGTTAAAATTTGCTATACCCAAAGCTGCCGCTGCAAGAATCATTGCTTTTTCAAGGTCAGTGCAGCCTAATTGCTCAACAATTTTTGAATAAACAACCAAATATTGTTTTGATTTTTCATCCATTGTTACCTCCCTTCCTAGTTGATTTAGGCGATATTTAATATTAACTGACTATAAATCTTTTGTCAAAAAAAATTCCGCAGGATGCGGATTTTATTAATTGAGAAATGGTTAATGACTAGATTTAACCAGATTTTCTTTTTCAATTTTCGTTAAACGTTTTATTTGCGCTTCTCTTTTCTGTGCTTCTGATCGGCTGTTAAATTTTTCAAAATAAACAATTTTTACAGGTCTTCTATATTTTGTATATTTAGCTCCTTCGCCTTTATTATGCTTTTCTTCTCTAGCTTTAATATTTATACAAGATCCTGTGTATAACGAATTGTCATTACATCGGGCAATGTATGTGAAGTATTTCATTTTAATATATAAAAGATTTAATTAATTTGTATCACTATTTATGGCTGTGCTATTCGAAGTTCGCCAAAGGCGAACGAAGAATGGTGGACCTGACTGGACTTGAACCAGCGACCTCCTCCATGCCATGGAGGCGCTCTACCAACTAAGCTACAGGCCCGGAAAAAAATCAAAAATGAAAAAGTAAAAATTAAAAATTATGGAAACTCATTTCGTGGGCCTTTGATTTATTTATATATATCATTTTCAATATTTTTGCGTGTTTTTTTCAAACTTTTTATAGCTTTCTTTGACAATATATTATCTGGCATTTCGATTTGCGCACTACAGCTCAAAAGAAATAGATTTTTCATTTCCTCATATTGTTCCTCACCTTCTGGCAGCTTATTTTTATATTGAAATGCCTTGGCTAAAGTTTGATATGAGCCAACGATATCCTCATCAGCGATTCTTCTTTCAAAAATATCAGGAATTGATTGGATTTCAGAGGTTTTCATTATTGTAGAAAATCTTTCCTGGTCTTTTTTAGAAATTTCCTTGGATTTCATAATAAGTTCAGGACCAGTAACAAAATCAAAAGAATCTGATTCTACGTTTGATTTTAATACTTGCAATTCTACCCGGTATTCTAAAGCTATATTCTCTTTTTTCATTAATGTATCAATATAACCGATAAATTTAGTTTTCATTGCCTCGTATTCTGGAAGATTTTCAGTATGAGCTCTTTCTAAATGCCCGCTGGCAGCGGCAATCATACCGTGTTTTATTGAATTTTCAAATAAATCGTGAGTAACTTCAGTAAGCACTTTTTTAAAATAATCTTCAGTAGTTATTTCTGTTTTTATTGGTTCTTTTTCAGCTGTAGTTTTTTTCTTTTCTGCAATTTTTTCAGGACGGGCAGCAACAGTTTTTTCTACACCGGTTATTTTTCCAGAAGCTTGGGTTTGGGCTGTACCTAATTTTTCAGTTTCCATTTCATCATACGCTTCTTTTGCAGCCTCAACCTGTGCAGGAGTGACCTGAGTTTCAAGGCCAGATACTTTCCAGCCTTTTTCTTTTTTGGGTTTTGCCTGTCTCTTTTTGAGTTTTTCTGGAGAGTCAGGAACGGATATTTGCGTTTTTTCAGGTTTTTGTTGCTCCGGTCTAAATACCATATTTTTTAAAATTAAATGTAATAAAGGTCTGCCATCCGAAGCCCGACCTTGAATTTGTCGAGAGGGAGAGCGAAGGATGGTGGGTCGTGAAGGACTCGAACCTTCAACCAATGGCTTAAGAGGCCACTGCTCTACCATTGAGCTAACGACCCTTGGTATGAAATAATAAATAACAAAATCCAAAAGAATATTTATGGCCTGCCATTTGAAGCTCCGAATATTGTGAGGAGCGAAGAATGGCGCAGTCATGAACCATTCACTTTATTTGGATTCATGGCGCAGCCGGAGGGACTCGAACCCCCAACCCTCTGGTCCGAAGCCAGATGCTCTATCCAATTGAGCTACGGCTGCATGTTGCATATTAAACGAATTGTAAATTTTTTTCCCAACCCTCTGGTTCGAAGCCAGATGTCCCGATTTTTAGAGCCGCTAATCAGCTTAATAATCGAGGATTCTCGAAATTGTAACAAAATCATAAATTTTGACAATTTCGGGACTCTATCCAATTGAGCCCTACCCTGAGCGAAGTCGAAGGGTGCGGCTGCATAAGAAAGTTATTGGTGTCACTTTAGGATAATCTTGTATAGATAATTGTTGCAAAAAAATCCTGTAAATAAAACTTAAGCAAAGCTGCCTAAGTTTTATTTATTTTTATATTAGCTCCACTTTTTCTTTTTTATAGCCTTCTCAGCGGCTATTTCCTGAGCTTCCTGCTTACTTAATCCTGATCCTTTAGTTACCAATTCTTTTCCCAAATAAACACCTACTTCAAATATTTTAGCATGGTCTGGACCGCTTTCTTTTGATACTTTGTATGTTGGTGTAATACCCACTTTTTCCTGGGCAGCTTCCTGGAATTTACTTTTTGGATCCAGATATAGTTGATGTTTCAGAATATATGGCAATTCTGGCAAAAGTTTTTTTTCTAAAAATTCTTTTGAGGCCTGCCATCCCTGATCCAAATATATTGAGCCAATTAATGATTCAAAGGCATTAGCCAAAATGTACTGGCGCGCTTTTCCAATATCCTTTGATTCACCTTTGCTTAAATATAAATAAGTTTCAAGGCCAATTCGCTGCGCCAGTTTAGCTAACATTTTACTATTGACTAAACTTGCCCGCCAATTAGTTAATTCGCCTTCTGGGTTTTCATAATTAAGATAAAGATGTTCAGTCACAACTAATTCAAGGACTGCATCTCCCAAAAATTCCAGCCTTTCATTATGTCCCAGATGGAAATCAGGATGTTCATTTAAGTAAGAACGATGGACTAGTGCTTGTTCCAGTAAGTCCATGTTTTCAAATTTAACCCCTATTTTCTTTTCTAATTTTGAAAAATCTTTTTTCATACTGACAAAAACAGATCAACAGATCTGCAACAGATGAAACAGATAATGCATTATCTGGAATATCTGTAGTAGGTCAATAGATCCGTAGTTACTTTTTCTTAGAGTCTTCGTTTTTTTTAGTTTCTTCCGCTTTTACTTTAATTTGTTCTTTATCTTCTGTTTTTATTACTTCACCCATGTCTTTATAAATTGAACCTAAAACACCGTTAATAAATTTTCCAGATGATTCGCCACCAAAAGTTTTACCAATTTCTATGGCTTCATTAATTGCTACTTTAGCAGGAACATCCTTGTCAAAAACTAATTCATATATGCCGATTCTAAGAATGTTTCGATCAATAGTCGTTATTTGTTCGATTGGCCATTCTGGGGCATATTTTACAATATGCTCATCAATTTTTTTTATTTTTTTGATTACGCCGTCAATAATTTTTTCAGTAAAGGATTTATCTTTAACCGTTGGAGCAAATTCTTTAAAATTGTAATCAATAAATTTAGGCAAATCTTTTGTGTTTTTGCCAAGAAAATCCCACTGAAATAATGTTTGCATTGCAATGGTCCTGGCAAGGTGTCTATTAGCCATAAATTGTTCATTTTTAGGTTCAAATATAAAATGGACTTATCAATATTTTACTATATTTTATTGGTTTTGGCAAGCCCTGAGTTTAAAAATAAAAAATCCCTTTATTTTTAGGGATTTTTTATAAACGTGATTATTGAGTCATTAAACTTAAGGTAAATCTAATTTGATCATCCTGACTAAAGATAATAATGGTAGCATTTTTATTGTCTTTAGAATAGCTTAATGAAGTGGTTTCATCTGTTTCATATTCTGAAATCTTTTTCCAGCCAGAGTCTTCCATTTCATTAAGATAAAAGCCTTTAACATCATCTTTTGACTTGTTCGTAGTAAAAGTACCGCCAATGCCAAGTTCTGCCATTTCATTTAAAGTAACCATTTTTGCTGAATCCATAATAGGTATTGCGTTTTTTAATTCTTTTGGTACATCAATACCTGATTCATCTGTTTTGACTTTAAATTCTCCTTCCTGCCCTTCTTCATCTGTAAATTTCATTTTGAATGTTCCTTCTTCATCACCATCAATATCAAATTCTATTTCACCTTCCCCATCTTCGCCTTTTATCTTTATGGTGTCTCCGCTTTTATCAATATCAATATTTGTTCCGGTTTGAGATTCAATCATTCTTTCTAAAGCAGTTTCTGTTACATTATTGACTACAGCCCGATAAATAAAATAGCCGATCAAGGCAACAATAATAATAGCCACAATTACAACCACAATAATAATGGTTGAATTTGATTTTTTAGGAGAGCTTGGGCTTGGGGGTGGTGTTGGTTGTGTTTGATTTTCCATAAATAAATTCTTTATGAGTAAGTTGTGTTTAGTATAGTCAATTTTAATAGTTTGTAAATATTATACTATTTTGCCATTGCTTTTTTCTTCAATGATACGGGCATTTTTTCAATTGCATAACGTAAAGCTGTTCTGGGCATTTTGTGTTTTCGTAGCATTACAAAATTAAAAATATCTTTTTGGTAATGGTTGGCAGCTTCCTTTAACATCCAGCCATACCCTTTTTGAACTAAGTCATCCTTGTCAAGCAAAAGAATGTCAGCAATTTGAAAAACATCTTTTAAATATTTTTTGTTTTGTTTTATCAGCGGAATCATTATCACTGCTGATGCCCGACGAACCCAGCGATTTTTTGACTTGGTCCATTGCTTTATGATTTTTAAATATTCCGGATATTTTATGATTAAATGCCCAAAGGCATTGGTACAAAAAATATCACACATTGCCCAATTGGTAACATATTTTTTCAGCCATTGCTCAAAAATTTTATAATCTTTTTTTTGATATTGCTTTGTAAGTCTTTTTGCCCAATCAAAAGCAATCATTGCTTCTTCATTATAATTTGATTGTAAAAGCTTTTCGCACAGGGTAAAGACTCGATGTTTTGGAAGTAATTTGATGGCCGCAAAATTGCCTGCGGCAATTTTGCGGACGATCGGAGCCCTCACTCCGTAAAGTTTTATTGGTTCATTAAAAAAATTTTGTGAGCCTTTTTTATATTTAGGGTCAATGTTGGTTTTAAGCTCTTTTCTGATTTTAATAATTGTATTGTTCATAGCTTTTGATTTTCTAAAATCATATTTGGATAACCGCTTGATTTATATTCTGATTGATTAAGCTGTATCCCCAGTTCTTTTGCGAAGTCAAAGCAGGCTTGTCTGGTTTTTTTTGCGTTTCCAAAGTCTTTTTTTGCCTCTATTTCAATAAAGTTTCCGAGTTCTTTAATATTATCTAATACAATTTCAAAGTTTTCTACTTGGAAATATTTTCTGGTCTTGGTTACAGTTACTTTTAATTCATGCCCGAGCTGTTTTAGGAATTCCTCTGCGGTTTTGGGATCCTCAATATTAAATTCATATTCATCGGATGTTAACAGAACAGTTTTATTATCGTATTTTGCATCAGTGTAATTTAAGTGATGTTTATCATCTTCATACCTGATTCGTAAATATTTTGATACAGGTTTTATTTCAAACCAGTCTTGATTTTGTGGAACAAAATATTTATCAGTTTGTTTTCGTTCTTTAATAAATCGACCTTTTTCAAGAATTTTTTTCTCAATCTCATCTGGATTGGAAATTTTAATTTTAATCTCTATTTCTTGATTCATATGTTTATATTGTAAAAGAGAGTTAAGATTTACTCAAGTCTTTTTGTTTTTAATGTTATTTATGACTTTGACAAACATTGGATATTATGATAAATTTGAAATCACAATCAAAGGAAAAAACCATATAGCAACATTAACCATAAAAAAATACTTAGTTAAGCTGTTTTTAGGGATTTGCGATAAATTAGCTGTTTTTGGTAAATATATGAAAAAAGGCTTGATATATATTTCAAGACCTTTTGTGCGCGCAGGCAAATTCATATTCAAGTTTGTAATATTATCATTTTACAAGCTTTATTTATTTTTAAAGAAAAGGCTTCAGGTTTTTTATTTACCAGCTAAAAGCCGGGTGTTTTCATTTTTTTCAAAAAAATATTTAATCCATTTTGCAATAATAATCATTTCTTTTTTGGTTGTGGTGAACAGTATTAGTGCCAAAGAAATACGGGATGAGGATTTTGGCGAGCAGACCATAATTTATGCCATGTATAATGAAAAAACTCTGGGCGCTATCGAGGAAGTGGTTGTTAAAGACAGCCAGACAAAGATCTTAAGCTATCTGGACAAATCAGCGGTTTCCAGCAAGCCAACAATAGTTCCTGACAATAAAACTGAAGATGTGACAGAAGATCAAATCGCTGATAGCCTGGCAGCTGTTACTCAAGGGGGCGCTACTTTGGTAAAGCCAAATATTACTGAAACCAAAATTGCCAAAAGACCAAGAGAAGAAATTATTTCTTACGCAGTTAAAGAAGGCGATACTTTAAGCATGATTGCTGAACAATTTGGCGTTTCGACCACTACTATTTTGTGGGAGAATAATTTATCAGAGAACAGCACTATTAAACCTGGTGATACTTTAAGCATTTTGCCAATAACCGGTCTGACTCATACTGTAAAATCAGGCGATGCTCTTAGCAAGATTGCTACTCGTTATGATGTTGAGACAGATAAAATTATTGAATTTAATAAATTAGCTAATGCAGAAGATATTCAGGAAGATCAGATTTTAGTCGTTCCTGGAGGTACAATGCCGATTGCCATTGCAAAAAAGACGACTTATACCCGAAGTAATGTTAGTATTGCTCCAATTAAAAATTTAGTTGCTCCGCCAGGTGCGCCAACCATCCCAAGCGGTAAAATGGTTTGGCCAACTAATGGTCACAGAATAACGCAATATTATAGTTGGCGGCATAAAGGTTTAGACATCGACGGTGATTATAGCTCTCCGCTTTATGCAGCAGAAGCTGGAACTGTGGTTAAGGCTGGCTGGGGTACTGGTTATGGTAATGTAATTTATATTAATCATGGAAACGGCGTACAGACGCGTTATGCTCACATGAGTAAGTTTTTTGTATCAAACGGGCAGCGAGTCTCTAAGGGACAGACTTTGGGCATGATGGGATCAACTGGCTGGTCAACTGGTACTCATATTCACTTTGAGGTCAGAATTAATGGTACGCCAATGAATCCGTTGAGTTATATTAGATAAAAAAAGTAAAAATTAAAAAGCTGGCAAAGTGCTGGTTTTTTTGATTCAATGAATTAAGGTTTATTGCTTATTGACTTTTTGGATATTATATGATATAATAAAATACTAGTGAAAGTCGCTAGTATTTAATTAATTGCGTTGCGTCTAGACAGCTTAGTCCTGTCGCATGGACGCACAGACACAAGGAGGTTCGTCATGACACGCCAAAAAGGAATGTGTCGCCCTGACGAATGGGAGCTCAAGCTCCGAAGGCAGTGTGACGAGTTGATTCGTCGTTCAATGCGAGGCAGTGCAACATTTGGCTGGGAGGAAACTTCCGAGCGATTGCAGCGGTTGATTGCCCCACCTAGGAGGCCAACAGCTGAGGAATTGTCCAAACTGGCTTCTCTGCGGCTTGCTCAGATGGATCGGTTCTTCAGTGAAATTCTGAAACTGGATATTGAAATTCCTGATCCGTCTGCTTCTGGTCGTCAGATCCGGCGGTACCAGCGTGAAGGCTGGGAACTTTTTTGCCGGCCAATTGACCATCTCAGTTTCATGAAGGCTCTTTGGGCTCGCTTCGAGAGCATTAAACCCGGTTATGAGATGGAAGAACCGTTTTGTCATCGGATCAAGTGGGCTGATTTTACCAAACCATATTGGTTTTGGTATCGGACATTTGATCCGCATGGGGATGCTGGACCAAAGCAGCTTCGCGAGATAGGCGGAAAGGAACGTGACCCACACTTGGAAGAGTACAAGATCGCCTATCATTACCAAGCCCTGAAAGGCAAGGAGATGCATTTGGCAAGCACAAACCTTTTGACATTTATTGCCATTGAGGGCGGATTCAATCGCATGGAAGCAACTGGCCACAGGATTTGTCAGCATCCGCAGTCGATTGATTCTGAAAGAATTACCCAGCTGACTTCTTAGACTAATCTTTGCCCCGCATTGCATTACAATGCGGGTATTTTATTTTTAAAATTTAAAAACCACGGCCCTTATTTTACTAGATTCCCGATCGAGGTCAGGAATGACGTAATGGGCAGCGGTCTTATAATAGTCGTTATAATCAATAGATTACATGATCTATGATTCAGGATTTAGGACGATACTGTAAAGCCTCAGCCACATGTTGAACATCAAGGTTGTATTTATGATCTAGGTCAGCAATGGTTCTGGCCAGTTTTAGAATTCTATGGTAGGAGCGGGGAGAAAGATGCATTTGTTTCACTGCTGATTTCATTATATCTAAACATTTATCATCCAGTTTACAAAATTCTTTAATTTCCTGAGTACGCATTTCAGCATTAAAATTAATTGGCAAGTCTGAAAATCTTTTTCGTTGAATGTTTGCCGACTCAATTACCCGAGTTCTAATATTATTTGACAATTCTCCCCCATCTTCAGATTGAAGCTTTTCAAATTTAACTCTGGGAACTTCTAAATGAATATCAATGCGGTCAAGGATTGGGCCGGAAATCTTTTTTTGATATTGAATAATCTGTGCTGCTGAACAGGTGCATGGTTTTTCCGGATCATTATGATAGCCGCAGGGGCAGGGATTTTGGCTGGCAATCATCATAAATCTTGCTGGATAGGCAATTGTGCCTTGCGCTCTGGAAATAGAGATTACCCCGTCTTCTAGGGGCTGCCGTAGGTTTTCCAAAACGCTTCTGGGAAACTCTGGCAGTTCATCTAAAAATAAGACACCGCGGTGGGCTAAAGAAATCTCTCCTGGCTTTGGAAACTTGCCACCGCCGACCAGGGCCACGCCTGAAGAAGTATGATGGGGAGAGCGAAAAGGCCTTTTTGAAATTAATGGATTTTTTTCAGGTAAGATACCGGCAATTGAATACATTTTAGTTACTTCTAAAATTTCTTCATTGGTCATTTGAGGCAAAATTGATGGCAATGTCTTTGCTAATAATGTTTTGCCAGAACCTGGTGGGCCGCTCATCAAGACATTATGCGCGCCTGAGGCAGCGATTTCCAATGCGCGTTTAGCATGTTCCTGACCTTTAACATAAGCCATATCAACATCAAAAGTTTCCTTTTCATCTAAATCATCCAATAAATTTTTGTCTAAAGGGTTGATTTGTTCAAGGCCAGTTAAATGCCTGAACAGTTGATCTAGATTTTGTACTGGATAAATTTCAATTTCAGTGATTAAGCTGGCTTCCTGGGCATTAATGGCTGGGATAAAAAGTTTTTTAAAATTATTTTCTTTGGCAAAAATAGCCACTGGCAAAATGCCGTTTGTATGGCGAAGTTGGCCGTCCAGAGCTAATTCTCCAACAAATAGACTGTCAGAGATGTCATCTGTGATTTGTTCTGATGCTTTTAAAATACTGACAGCCATTGGCATGTCATAGGACGGACCTTCTTTTTTAATATCAGCTGGCGCCAGATTAACAGTTACTTTATGTTTTGGGAATTCTATATCACTGTTTCGAAATGCTAAAAAAACTCTTTCGCGAGCTTCTTGGACAGCCATGTCTGGTAGGCCGACAATTTTAAATTTTCTCACCTGACTGGAAATGGCAGTTTCCACTTCTACCAGCTGGCAATCAAGGCCGAGCACAGCACAGGAGTTTATTTTACTGTACATATTTTGATAGTGCGACGAGCAAGACAAGTTTTCGGATGCTTGTGGCACTTGTCGCATCAGTCTTGCTGGTCGTACTGGTTATATCAATTTATCATTTACCAGTGAAATTAGCAAATAAAAAAAATCCTGATTATTGAATCAGGAAGTCTCAGATTGTTCTATTTGTGCAAGCTCTGCTTGGACTGATAAATCGAGCTTAGTGAGGCAAATTGACTCCAGGCCTTGAGAAAGATTTTTGTAACCTGGCAGCTGAAGCTGTCCGTGTACAACTTCGCTGGCAAACAGATTTGCCAAAATTAAGGCTGATTGTCCGTAAATACAGCTGATGGGTTTTAAGGAGAATAAAAATGATTTTTCAATGTCAATTTCTTCTGAAAGAGCTTGTTTATTTTCATGCCAAACCCCAATAATCTTTTCATCAACTGTGCGGATGCAAATGCGAGCTGTTTTTCTTCTGTCAGGTTCTATTTTATAATACAGTTCACCTAAAATATCAAGAAACCCTGCTAGGGCTTTGAGAATTCCTACAATAAATAAACCCACATCCAATTCTTCATTTTCATCTACTCCTTCAAGAGGAATATCTTTATTATCGAGAATTTCCATCCATTTTCCAAACAGAATAGCGCCTTTTTTTCTGTATCGCTTTAAAAATCGCCAATAAAGGATAGTTTTGTTTGTCATGTTAGCCTCCTTTGGGGTTCAAGACATTTTACCTTAGCAAAAAAAATGCGTTTTGTCAATATTAAAAAATCTCCGAAATGATCGGAGAATATTATGAATTTATTCATACAAATGAATCAGGATCTTGCCCGTTATCAATTAATTCCTGGCGGCTAACAAATATTGGATATAGACCAGTAGATGAAATATCTTTTCCATGTGAATCATATGCAATTTCTCCTTTTCTTTTTGTCTTCCACTTACTTTGGTTGAACCCAGATGGAGTAATATTGCACAAAAAGATTTCGCCTTCACGTGTTTCAGGATGTTTTTTACGCTTGTCTGGCGATGACATAGCCAACCTCCTTTGGTATGGGGATTGATTATTATATCATCAATAAATTTATTTGTCAACATTAAATGACTCCAGCTAAAATTAATATACCAAATACAAGCATTAGTAAACCAATTATTAAGCGCAGCCATGAACGGCTTTGTTTTCTCATCTCTTCTATCTTTTTTGAAGAATAGCCATAGTAAACAACCAATAAAATTACAATTAAAGGCAGTACAAAGATTAAATTATATAAAAGAAGATATAAAATTCCAGTGGTATATGAAGTTTTAACTGCTAAAAGGCTTAAGATTGCAATATATACTCCACCAGTGCATGGCAGTTCAAAAGCTGAAACCAATAATCCTAGTATTATTGCAGCTGGAATGCTTGCCTTTTTTACATATTTTTCAATTGTTGGTTTTTTACTTTCAGGAATGCTTAAGCTCAGGCCCTGGCCATACCAGAAAAAGTCTTTTATATTTAATAATCCTAAAATTATTAACAAAACGGCTGACAGTTTAAAAATTGTAAGCGTAATTGTTGAAGAAGCAACGCCTAAAGCAGCTAATATTCCAAGACCGGCTAAAAAGTAAGTTATATATACAATAGCAATATAGATCAGACCAATGATGAGCATTTTTTTAGGGCTTTTTAAGACACTTAAAAAGGTAATTAGAAAAACTAAAACAGCAATTGCGCATGGATTAATTGAATCAATTGCAGCAGCACTGATTACAGTTGTGATTGTTACTGAATCAAACATTTTTATTTCTTTTTAATAAATTGAGTATAAATAAAGATAAGTATTGCAGCCACTATTATTCCTAAAATGATCAGCACTTTGGTATTTTTTTCTTTTTGTTCCTGTTTATCAATAATCACCTGCTCTGCTGATGCGGCTTCAGCCTGCCGGTCAGCATAATTTTGAATTATTTCACTTGGCTTTGGACAAAAATTATCTCTGCAATTTAGAATTGCATTTTCAATTTGTTCCAGATCTGCACCAACAATATGTTCTTCACCGATAAAAGTTAAGGGCACGCCTTCTGCCTGAAAATTATAAGCACCCAGAGCGTTTATTAATAATTCAACATTTTTATCTTCAACAATATCAAATTTATGCACTTCTATTTCAGGATATTTTTCAGCCTTCCATTCCTCAAGTTGCTTTTCTACCTTTGAGCAATGAGGACAGCCCTGCTGAACAAAGAAATAAATTTCAACTGAATCATTTTCTTCTGCTAAGACAGAAGTTGTTGGCATTATAAAAATAGCCAATAAGAGTAAAATAATAAATTTATATTTCATATTATTTAAATTTTAATTGTTTAGATTTTTTAGACCTGGTTTCAAACCAGGCAGCAAACATAGCAGTCAGCGGTATCGCTCCGATTAAGCCGATGCTACCGGCAATTGACCGAATAATTTCTTCAGCCATAAATTCAAAATTGAATATTTTCAGATAGCTTTCTCCAAAACTGGAAAATAATAACAGCAAGCCAAGTGAAGCGCCAACATAGGCATATATAAGCGTATTGCTCATTGTGCCAATAATATCTTTTCCAATTCGCACGCCAGATTTAAATAATTCCTTTGAATTTAGTTTTGGATTAGCCTTTTTTATTTCATTGATCGAAGATGAAATGGACATAGCAACATCCATTACTGCGCCGATTGCGCCAATCATAATTGCTGAATAAAATAAGCCGTTAAAATTGAGATTTGGAAATTTTGCAAAGAGCGTTCTGGTTTCTTCATGGCCAAATCCGGTTAAAATGGTCATTTTTCCGAAAATTAATGCCAAAATAACTGAGACAATAAGGCCGAAAATCGTTCCTAATATTGAGGATGCAGCCTTTTTATTCCAGCCACTGATTAACAGAAATGTTATTACAGTAATAACACTGCAAAATATAATTGTCAAAAAAATCGGACTTGTTCCTTTTAATATTCCAGGAAGTAGGAATTTTAATATAAATAATATTCCTAAAAGTAAACTGATAACAGTTTTTAAACCCTGAAAGCCTCCAAAAATTATTAACAAGGCAAAAAATATTAAAATTATTACAATGATTTTTCCCAGTCGATAATAATCATGCACATAATGATTGATCGTTCCATCTGACATTTGTTCAACGTAAAGTACGATCTTGTCTCCTTGTTCTAAATCCATCGCATATGGATTGTTTTCAATTGTGTTTGTTAAAGAAACGGTTTGATTTTTAAATTCACCGCTTAATATTTTTACTTTTAATTCCTGTAATACACTTTCATCTTCAAGTTGAACTTGATGAATAGCTAAAATTTCAGCTTTTTCATAATGAGATTCAGAAATTGTTTTTGGCTCAATATTTTCAGCTTCAGCAGTGATTTCCATATCCTGTGCAAAAGCTGGCTGTGATGCAAGCAAAAATAAAAAAAATATAAATAAAAGTTTTTTCATATTTTACCTTTGAAAGGTTCTTTTAAAAGTAAAATAGCCACTCCGATTACAATCCAGACATCAGCTAGATTAAAAACTGCAAGTTGATAATCAAATATGTTAAGTGAAATAAAATCAATAACACCGTCATGAATAATCCTGTCAAAAAGATTTGAAATGGCACCAACAATAATTATAAAATACGCTATAATCTGGATGCTATTATCTTTCTTTATTGCCCTATATAAAAGATATATTAATATTATAATGATCAAAGCAACAATGGCAAAAATAATATATTGCGGCATAGATATGCTAAACGCCAGGTTTTGGTTTTTTATTAATTGCAAGGAAAAAACAAAATTATTTTGTTCAATTAAAAAAACACCTTCTTGCGGAATTTTTGTTAGTACTAGAAATTTTATTGTTTGATCAATGGCAAGTAATAAAATTGGAATTATATATGCCAAGATTTTTTTGCCAGGCATTTTATTAAAGAGATTTAAGTTTTGTTTTACAGGTGATGCAGGCACTTGATGTTGGGCGAGCTAACAATCTGTCCCCATTTATTGGCTGCTTGCAATATTTACACGTGCCATAAATTCCTTTTTTTATTCTATCTAGAGCCTTATTAACATCACGTAATTCCTTTTCTAAAGTAGCTTCTAAAGTCAAATTCACATCAAAAGTAGCCACCTCATTCGTATTTTCCGTTTCATCATCACCATAATTTGGAAAATCAGACTTGTAATCAGATGGATCTTTTTTGCTTGGATGTGCAAATTTAGCTAATTCTTTTTCTAAATTAGCTTTTTCCTCGAGTAATTTTTCCTTTATTTGATTTTGTATGTCTTTTTTCATAAAGCCTTATTATATATAGTTTACCTATTAATGGTGTTTTTTGCAATATAGCACATTTTTTTTAAAAATACAAAGGGGCACTACTACGACCCAATTGTTTAAAAGTGGCCTGTGTGCCCCTAGAAGTAAAGGAGATTACGCTACTTCCATTTCGATTTGGAGAATCGAGCTGGAAGACAAAGCGATTTCCTGATTTTGCGCTCGACTCGCGATCCAGTCCCCGTTTCCTAGGTGTTGCCTTAGGCGCAAGGTCACCGTTCATTTTGTTTTTGTTTTTGTTTCATTACAGGAGTCCTGTCGAGGCGGGGCTCGCTGTATAAGAAAACAGGATGACTGGAGTTTTCCTAGGTTAGAAAAACTCAGTGAGGAAATATAGTTGTTTACTATAAAGAACTGTAAAGAACAACAAATTTATTCAATGGTTTTCCTTTTGATAGATAGAATGTGATCTACCTACTTATATTATATCAAGACCATTTTTTTGCGTCAATGTCCAATTTTTATTTATTAAAAAAAATGGCTCATTTTAGCCAAATATATGCGCGATAATTACAAATTTAAATATAAAAATAATGAATTTTCTGTGGATAACCTATATAAAAGTGGGTACTTATCCACAGCGAAAGTACACACTAGTGTATACAAATCGCTATTCTGTCTGTTGATCTATTGATTAGAATATTTTCGAAAATGAATCGTGATGGGTCATTAATGTAAATGATATTATTTTGGCCATTTTTGTTTAGTGTTGTCAAGCCACATTTTTCATATTTGATTTGATCTGAAAAAGATAGTGTATGATCAATATTTGATAATTGGATAAAATTTTGATCATAAAGCCTTAAATAATATTTTTCATTTTGGTGGGAAATTGAAAGGCTACCATTTTCATTTTCTTGCCAATTATATACTGTCCTGTCAGCAATTATTTGAGTTGAGATTGAACCATCTACCAGCCGTTTTGTCTGCTTTTTGGGGTATTTGTAAGCTAAATGATCAATTATGCTATTTTTTATTGTATTTTCTGCTGTTTTTGGCGCTAAAACCAGCCAATTATCTTCATCATTTATCAATAAATCAATACAGGTATTAGTATTTGCTAGAAAGGGAATTTTTGTGAGATTATTGTTGCTTGTTGATAAATTGTTAATATAATACTGATAATTTGAAAAATCAGGAATTTGTATATTATTTTTACAATTATTTGGGTTTTTTAGCTGTTTTGCGCTTAATTTCGTAAAATCATTTTCAATTTGTATTTTCCAAAAGGTCTCTTCATCAAGAATCAGCATATTTTCATTAAAATATGGCAGATCAGAATAATCTTTAATATAAATGTTTGCCTTTGAAAAATCAAAGCGTTTTTTTGTTCTATATGTATGATTGTTTGATAATGGCTGATTTTCATCAATTACTGTCTTTACTATACTCACATTTTCTGTTGATTCAATTGCATAGCTATTATATTTCAATGATTTTGAGAAAATATTAAAATCTGTTGGTTTGAAAATAAAAATCCATTGCTTTTCCGCCTGAATAATTGCGAATTCTGAAGAATTCATCAATTTTTCCTTAAAATTATCAGGAAAATTTTTATTTTCTGATGCAGATTCAATTATTTTGTCTAGGTTAGCACTTTCTTGTTGAAAAATTTTCTTTATTTTCCAATGGCTATATACATTTACATCTTCATTAACAAAATCATCAATTGAATCAAAATGATAATTGAATAAAAAGAGGATAAAAAGAAAAATTCCTCCTAAAATCATAAGTAAAAATATAAGCAGAGGAATTTTTCTTCTTTGGTGAGTTGCGTTATCTTTTATATTTAGCTCGATCATCCTTTTTGGAATCTTTATTAATTGCTTTAATAGATAAATTCACTCTTCCCTGGTCATCAATACTGATTACTTTCACCTTTACTGGCTTACCAACGCTAAGCACGTCAGATACTTTATTTACCCGGTATGGAGCAATTTCAGATATGTGAACTAGGCCTTCTTGGTTAGGTAGAATTTCAACCATTGCTCCAAAATCAAATAGTCTAGATACTTTACCTTCAAAGATTTCACCAACTTTTGCTTCTCTGGTTAAACTTTCAACCCATTCTGTCGCTTCTTTTGCCCCAGCCTGATCGGTTGAGGTTATTAGTACTAATCCATCAGGCTCGATATCAATACTGACACCGGTTTTATCAATAATTTCATTAATCATTTTTCCTCCAGGACCGATAACATCCCTTATTTTATCTGGATTAATATTCATTGAAATAATTCTTGGCGCATGTGGTGAAAGTTCTGACCGCGGTTCTTTTATAATATTAGTTATTGAATCAAGAATTTCCAGGCGGGCGGTTTTTGCTTGATTTAAAGTATCTTTTACAATATCCAAACTTAACCCACTGGTTTTTGTGTCCATTTGAATACAGGTGATCCCCTCTTTCGTGCCTGTAATTTTGAAATCCATTCCACCATCACTGTCTTCTAAGTCCTGCAGATCTGTTAAAATTTTGTAATTGCCTGAATTATCTGATGCAAGGCCCATGGCAATTCCAGCTACTGGTTTTGAAATAGGAATACCCGCGTCCATCATTGCTAAAGTTGAACCGCAGGTAGCTGCCATTGAGCTTGATCCGTTTGATCCTAAAACTTCAGATACCACTCTTATTGTATATGGAAATTTTTCTTTATCTGGTAAAAGAGACTTGATTGCTTTTTCAGCAATTGAGCCATGCCCAATATCTCTTCGGCCAGGGCCTCTTAATGGACCGGTTTCACCCACTGAATATGGAGGAAAATTGTAATGATGCATGAATCTTTTTTTGCCACTCTCTTCCATTCCCTCAAGTGTTTGCTCATCACCAGGAGAACCAAGGGTGACAACGGACAATACCTGCGTTTCTCCGCGTTGAAATAGCCCGCTGCCGTGCGTTCTAGGCAATAAACCAACTTCTACATCAAGTTTCCTGATTTCATCGATTTTTCGGCCATCAACTCTAATACCAGTCTCTATGATCGTTTTGGTTATTTCATCTTCAATAAACTTTATAAAGAATTGTTTAATTAATTTATTTCTTTTTTCTTTGCCAATTTGTTTTTCAACTAAAAATTCTTCCAGTACATCTTGCAGTTTGCTAATCATTTCTTTCCTTGCCTTTTTGCTGTCTTTTGGTACGTTAAAAACATATTCATCCAGTTTTGGACGAAGAAATTCTTTACTTTCCTCAATTAATTTCTCAAACTCTTCCTGAGTGATTTTTTCTTCTTTTGTTAATTCATCCTCTTCGCTCATTATTCGCGTTGATTGTTTTTCTTTACCTACTTTTTCTCTGATTTGATCAAGGAATTCCAGCTGCTTTTTCGTTTGCTTAATTGCAAATTCAAATGCTTTATATACAGTTTCTTCATCTGCTTCTTTTGCTTCAGCGTCAATCATAATCACTTTATCTTTAGTAGTTCCTACAACCAGGTCAAGTATTGATTTTTCCCGAGCTTCATGTGATCCGTTAATTACCCACTCGCCATTGATTTGGCCGATTCTTATTCCGGCAACTGGACCAGCCCAAGGAATATCTGAAATATGAAGAGCGCATGAAGCTGCTATTAATGCGATTACATCAGGATCATTCTCTCCGTCAGCTGACAGAACTGTTAAAATGACCTGTACATCATTTCTTGTTGAATGATCAAAAAGCGGCCGCAAGGCGCGATCAATCATTCGAGAATTCAAAATTGCTTCATCAGAGGGGCGGCCTTCTCTTTTTATAAATCTAGAGCCTTTAATTTTTCCTGCCGCATACAATTTTTCTTCATAGTCTACCATAAGTGGGAAAAAATCTATGCCTTCACGGGGTTCTTTTCCCATAGTGGCTGTAGCTAAAATAACAATCCCTCCATAATGCACTACACAGCTGGCATTTGCTTGATGTGCTAATTTTCCAGTCTCTACAATCAATTGTTCTCCATTTAGCTGCATTTCAAATCTTTGAACTTTGTCTTTTTGTTCTTTTTTCTTAAAAAACATACATGTTTTTTTGACCGTCAGACTTTAGATTTCAAGAATGTTATAATTCTTCATAAAATCTACTTGTCTGACGGACAAAGTTTATTTATAAATTTAATAATTATTTTTTTAATAAATATTTTGCTTTGCTTTTACTCAAATCAATAAAATCATCAGCAATTTCTAATAATTTTCCAGAAGCAGTTTCACCAAAAGCCATTACTTCAACTAAACAGCCTTTATTTTCTTGCAGATAAGTAACTAAAGGCTGAAAGTCACCATCACCTGTTACTAAAACGATAACATCAAGCTTATCAGCTGATTTAACAGTATCCATTGCTATGCCTACATCCCAGTCTCCTTTTTTCATACCTCCTGGAAAAATTTGCAGATCTTTCATTTTAACCTCAAATCCCTGTTTGGTCAAAGCATCAAAAAAGGATTGCTCTTCTTTTGTCTGAGCTTTAATTACATAAGCAATTGATCTGATTAATTTTCGTTCTGCTATGGCATTTTTTAATATTTCCTGGAAATTCACTTTTTTGCCATATAAATTCTTTGCTGAATAATACATGTTTTGTACATCAACAAAGACACCGATTCTTTGGTTTTTGTGTTTTATCATATATTTAAAAAAGGCAGCCAAAAGGATGCCTGATAGTTAAGAATCTTTTTTCTTTTCTTCTGCTTTTCTTTCAGTTTCCATTTCTTTTAATAATTCTTCAGGTTCTTCAGTTTTAATTTTTCTTGAAATTTTTATGTTTAATTCATTCACTACTTTTTCAAAACCTTTTGGATTATCACTTTCTAAGTAGCGTAATAATCGTCTTCTTTCTCCAAGTTTTTTTAATAAACCTCTTCTTGACGAATGATCGTGTTTATGTGTTCGTAAATGTTTGGTTAGTTCTTTGATTTCTTCAGTTAAAATAGCAATTTGTACCTCTGCTGAACCTGTATCCTTTTCATGAGTTTTAAATTTGTTAATGATTCTTTGCTTTTTTTGTTGTGATAACATACTTTTTGCAAATACCAGAGTGTAGACGCTTCCTTTTTAAGACTGTCTAAAACCCAAGTACCGCACTAATAATTAAATCTCTTAACAAAAAGTCTAGCACGATATGAAAAATAAGTCAAAGATTTGTGTTATCTTACCTTAATTGTACAGGGCCAGGTAAAATACTCTTTTCAAAATTTATTTTGTGTCGTAAAATATAGATAGTTAAGAGTTGAAGAAGTTAGAAAAGTTAAAATAGTTAAGGATTAAAGTTTACAGCATATTACTGCTCTTACATTATTTCCCTTATAACTTTATGCCAACAAAAACAGAAATAGAAAAATTAATTCAGGATTTTTTAGAAGATCTTGAAATAGCTTATAATCGCTCTCTTCGGACAGTGACTAATTATAATTTTTATTTATCTCGTTTTGCTGATTGGTTAAAGGAAAATAAAATTACAAAACCGCAAAATATAACCCAAAATCATATCAGGCAGTATCGGTTATGGCTTAATCGATTAAAAAGCAATAAAAAAGAAGGATTAAAGACTAATACGCAGAATTATCATTTGATTGCTGTTCGTGCCTGGCTAAAATATTTGGCAAAAAGAGATATGAATACTTTAGCGCCGGAAAAAATTGATCTGGCAAAAGTGCCGATTCGCACTGTGGATTTTTTAGATGGCTCAGATTTAGAAAGATTGCTTGAAGCCCCTCTAAAAACAAATAATATTGGCATTATTAAAAAACGAGATAAAGCAATATTAGAAACTCTTTTTTGCACCGGTCTACGTGTTTCTGAACTGGCAAATTTAAAAGTCGATTCAATAAATTTAAAAAAGGATGAATTTACTGTCAGAGGCAAAGGTGATAAGCCAAGAATTGTGTTTTTATCAAATCAGTCAAAGTTTTGGATTGCAGAATATCTTAATATGCGAAAAGATTCAAACCCTTTTCTTTTTATTTCACATGACCGGGCATCAAAAGGAAGAAAAACAATTGAGCAAACCGGCCTCACCCCTAGAAGCATTCAAAGATTGGTAGAAAAATATGCAAAGGCCGCAGGGATTACAAAAAAAGTAACACCTCATACGATGAGACACAGTTATGCCACTGATCTTTTAATGAATGGAGCAGATATTAGAAGCGTACAATCAATGCTTGGTCATGCCTCAATTACTACCACGCAAATTTATACCCATATTACAAATCAGCAGCTTCGGGATATACATAAGGCTTTTCATGGACGAAATAGAAGAAAAAAGAAATCCTAATTTATGAAAATACTATATTTAGTCACGCAATCTAGCTGGGGTGGGGCGCAAAAATATGTTTTTGAATTAGCTCAGGCATTACAAAATGAACATGAAGTTTGCGTTGCCTGTGGAGGAACTGGAGAGTTATATCAAAAATTACGGGATTATAATATTAGAGTAATTCCACTTTCATATCTCAAGAGAGATATTTCTTTTTTTTATGAAATTAAAGGATATTTTGAACTTAAGAATTTATTGAAAAATGAAAATCCAGATATATTTCATGTTAATAGCAGCAAGGCTGGTGTATTGGGAAGTTTCGCTGCTAGAAAAATGTCTGTTAAGGTTATATACACAGTTCACGGAGCGGTTTTTACAGCAGCTTTTAGTAAAGCAAAAAAAATATTTTTTAAATGGATAGAAAAAATGACAGTCAAATATAAAGACATAGTTATTGCAGTTTCTGAAAAAGATCGACAGTTATGGCTGAAAAATAAAATTTGTAGTTCAGGAAAAATCATAACGGTCAGAAATGGCATTAATCCTTCAGCTGAATCGATGTTTTTTTCCAAGGATGAAGCTAGGCAGAAACTCAACCTGGGCTTAAATGAAAAAAAAATAATTGGAATAGTGGCAAATTTTTATCCAGAGAAAAATTATTTTTTTTTAATTAAAGCATATGCGGAATTATTAAAAGATAAACCTGGTACAAGACTTGTAATTATTGGCGATGGTACAGAAAGAAATAAAATTGAAAATGAAATTGCAGCATTACAGCTAAGAGAAAAATTTTTTTTACTTGGTTTTGTAAAAGATGCTTCTAGATACATTAAGGCGTTTGATATATTTGTTTTACCGTCAATAAAAGAAGGATTGCCATGCACGTTGCTTGAAGCGCAGCTGGCTAAAGTTCCGATTGTGGCCAGTAAAGTAGGAGGTATACCTGAAATTATATCTGATGAAAAATCAGGCTTGTTATTTGATTCAAATGATCAGAATCAGTTTTTAGAAAAAATAAAAAGATTACTTGAAGACGATGCATTAAGTAATCTTTTAATAGAAAACGGGTATAAATCAGTTAAGGAAAAATTTAATTTCAATAAACAAATTTTAAAAACAACAAAAATTTATTCGGATTTAACGTCTTGAGAGGAAAGTACTGCATCATCAGTGCTTGAAATTTGTTTTTTTGGAGCTTTTTGTGTTTTTATAAATCTTGGTAAAAGATCTTTGTCTTTTGCGATTTGCAGATATTCATCTGCTTTTTGTTTTTCTCCAATTCTTAAATAATATTCTGAAAGTTTATAATAAGGCAACGCAACCTCAGAATCGATTTTTATTGCTTTTAAGAAAATACCAATTGTTTTTTCTATTTCCCGGCGAACGTGCATATTTTCTGCCCAGGTCCAGTAGACATCATGCCTGGTTGGAGTCAGATTTACAGCTTTTATAAAATATTTATCTGAGGTTTCAAAATCCCCGTAAACATTATAAATACTGGCAAGATTCATTTGGCTGATGTAATTATCTGGGAATAGTTCTGTATCTATTAAAAAAAGATTTTTTGCTTTTTTAAAATACTCTTCTGCTTTTTGATCCTCTTTTTGGCCTGCAGAAAATGCCTGGGAAAGATAATGAGAACTGAGTCTGGCCCGCAGATGAGGTGATGGCCATTTTTTATAAGCAGTGTTTAGAAAGTATTCAGCATTTTGAGGTTGTTTCATTGATTGAGTAAATGAATAATTAGCTGAGATTCTAGGAAGAGTTCCCCAAATCAATATTAATAAGAAAATAATAGCTGCAGGTGAAGCGCAAATATATTGAATAATAGATGACATTTTTTTTGGCTCTTTTTTAGCCAAGTCTTCTTTAGAAATAAAATTCATTGAAACAACCTGACTAAAGACGAAAAATATTATGATATAAGAGGAAATAACCGGATACATGAAAAAATATTGCAGACCATAGCCGATCACAAAGAAAATTCCCAAAGCTCCAATCCAGTTTTTTTCCTTATCTTCTTTATCAAAAAATAATTTAAATGAAAGATAAAGTATATAAGCGAAAAAAGCCATAAAGGCAAAAAATGCAAAAATACCTTCTTCTACCAGCACATCTAAAAAGATATTATGTGCTCTATCAATTCTCGTTTCTGGCAGGTCAGTCAGTTTTGGCGGATAATTTCTGTCAAAACCAATATTTAAATTTTCTTCACCCCAGCCAAACCATGGTTTGGCTGCAAATGCTCTCCAGGATCCCTGCCAAAAATATATTCTTTGCTTGTTTGACAAATCTTCTTTGTCAAAAATACTAAAGGCTCTTTGAATATATTTATTTTGTATTAAATCTGGCTTTGCATTGCCAATATAAATAAAACTGGTGATAAAGATTATGGATATGATTGAAAAGATAATAAGCCATTTTTTGTTTTTTGAATTTTTTAGAAAATATAAAAATAAAACAATAAGTACGCCAATAGTAAAGGCTGCCCAAGAACTTCTTGATTTTGTAAACATCAGATTTAATATTTGGCAGAAAAAGACAAAGGCGGCAAAGCCTTTGGCTGCATAACTTTTAAAATTAAAAAAACCGTAAATTGACAAAGGGATAGTAAATATCATCAATGCACCCAAATGAATTGGATTTCCTAAAGTGCCAATCGGCCTGATATCAACATTTCCGCTCCATTTTTCACCAATATATCCATAGTGCTGTAAAAATCCAAATAAAGTGATGATAAAACTTGTAATTAATATGAGAACAAGATAAATATTTCTCTTTTTTTTATTAATAAAATTAAAAGCCAGGATTAAAAAGAAAATTATATAAAACGACCAGGTAAGAATGCCTTCAAGTTTTGAATATCCTCCCCAAAAACTTTTATGATGATTAACGCTAAAAATGAAAGATGTAATTTTAAAAATAAAAAAACCTCCCAAAATTATTAGCAGCGTTTTATACTTTTTCCAAAAGGAAATATTTTTTTTAATGTAAACCAAGATGGCAAAAATCAAAGCCAAAGAAACTAAAGAGATAAATATGGTGGTTTTTAGCAGTCTAAAACTGTTATAAAAATTTGCAGTAAAAATTAAAGGAACCATTACTAAAATACTGATTAAAATAATATCTAAAATAGTTTGATTTATTTTTTCAGGTTTTATCATAAATTAATTTTCTTTCACCTCATCATTGGTCGCCTTTGTTTCCTCACTGGCTAAATTTTTTAAGTATTTTTTGTCATTTAATGATAAATTTCTATATAATAATCCTTTATCCAAAGCCAAATCCCGGTATTTATCTGCATTTTCCACATCTTCAAGCGCTCTGTAATAAATTGATAATTTGTAGTATGGCAAAGCAACCTCTGGATCGATTTCAATTGCTTTGTTAAATATTTCAATTGCTTTTTCTGTTTCATCACGTAGGCCTAAAAATCCAGCCCATTTCCAATATATATCATGCCTGGTTGGGAAATTATCAACTGCTTTTTGAAAAGTCTCATCAGTTAATTCATATTTTTCATACAAATCATATGATTCAGCTAAAAAGATATAATTAGAATAAATAGAAGGATATTGTTCAACTAATTCCTTAAAAATTATTGAAGCCTTTCCCCCGTGACTTACCTTCAGAGCGGTATTATCTGATACTCGGGCTTCATTCGCATATTTTAAATGTAATGAAGCATGCTGTTGTTTGTAAAAATGAGAAGGAAAGGTGTTTTTTGATTTTTCCATGCGTTCCTGCACTTCTTCCTGTAAAAGAACTGCTTTTGTAAATTCTTTATTGGCCAGAACTGGTTTCATTAAAATAGCGGCTACAAATACTGCCATGCCAATACCAATAACTAAATATAAATTTGAATTTTTTTTCAATTTTTCTAAAAGGTTTGATCGAATTATGCTTGTAGTATTTTCATTTTCAGTGTAGCTTTGAGAATAAATAACAGCCAGAGCAAAAATTATTATCAAATGCGGAGAGATCAGAGCAAACATAAAGAAAAACTGTAATAGACAGGCTGCCATTAAATAAATAAAAATTAATCCTACAGACGCCTTTTCTTTATCTTTTCTTTTTAATAGTTTTATTGATTTCCAGGTTGCAAAAAGCAATATTGCCATGGTCAATACCCAGACAAGCCCGCCTTCCATTACCAAAACATCCAAATGCCAATTATGAGCACGGTCAATATTGGTTTCAGGCAGATCTGATAATTTGGGTGGAAAATTCTTATCAAAAGCATAGCCTAAAAAGTCCTGTCCCCATCCAAAGACAGGCCTGTCTTTAAATGCATCAAAAGAGCCCTGCCAGAATAAAAGCCTTTGCTTATTTGAATTATCCTCAGTGTTGAAAATACTAAAAAGTCTTTTTAGCGCAGGATTTGAAAATTCCTCATATTTATTAATTCCAATATATGTAAAGGATGAAGCTAAAATAACACCTAATATTAGTAATGCTAAAAATGCCTTTTTATTGCGCTTAAAAAAGTAAAAAGTAAATATTACAAAGTTTGCAAATAAAAATGCAATCCAAGAACTTCTAGAACCAGAAAAGTATAAAGCGACGACAGTTATAATATATCCAGCACCGGTTATGATTTTAATAAAAATATTTTTATAAAAAAATATGCAGTAATAAAAAAATGGAATGGTTAAAATTATAAAAGCACTAAAATTTAATGGATTACCCATGGTGGAGATAATACGACTGGCTACATTTCCTGACCAAATATTCTGAATAAGGCCGAATTTTTGTAAATATCCATAAAGTGACATTAAGGTGGCAGACATTACAATAGCAAAAGCATAGTATCTGATTTTTTGCTTTGTCCAGTCATTAAGCAGCAATAAAACAAAAAACAAAATAAAAAATATCCAGAGCAAAAAGCCTTCTGTACGGGTATAATCCCCCCAGAAACTAATATCGCGGTTCTCACTAAAGAACCAAGATAAAAATTTTAATATTAATAGCACTGCTGTTACGCCTAAAATAAATTTGTATCGTTTTAGGTTAATGGATTTTTTTTCCAAAAAATACATTATGGAAAAAAATAAAGCCAGCAAGGTAAAAATTATAAATAATGTAGTTTTTGGCAGACGGAAACTGTTATAAAGCCTAGTAGAAAAAGTTAAAGGGATTAAAAACAGAATAATTAAAAAAAAGGCATTTCTGGAAATGTTGGCTAAAATGATTTTGCTTTGGGTCTTCATATTTAACTAAATAATTTACTAATGGTTTTAAGTACAATTTTTAAATCTAATATAAATGATTTGTGTTTTAGATAATAAAGGTCATAGCGTAATTTGTTTTTATGCTCTTCTAAGCTGGTGCAGTATGGATAATTAATTTGTGCCCAGCCAGTTACGCCAGGCCGGATTAAATGTCGTTGATTATAGAAAGTAATTTGCGAATTTAGCTGTTCAACAATTTTTGGTTGTTCTGGCCGCGGGCCTACCACACTCAGATCGCCTTTTAATACATTTATTATTTGAGGCATTTCATCAAGATGGGATTTCCTCAGCAGTTTCCCCATTTTAGTCACTCTCTTGTCATTTGGTGTTGCGCAGATCTGAACATCATCAGCTGAGTGAGTCATTGTTCGGAATTTGTAAATGTAAAACACTCTTTTATTTTGCCCTATTCGTTTCTGTTTGTAAATGACTGGTCCGTTCGAATCAAGTTTTATCAATATTCCAATAATTGGATAAAAGCAGATTAAAAAACCTGTACCAATAGTAGAAAGAAGAATATCAATTGCTTTTTTACCAATCAAATAAATGTTTTGGCCAGGCCGAAGATTATAAATAAACCAGCGCTTATCCAAATTTTCTAAAGTAATTTTTGAATGAAGTTTTTCATAAAAATCTTGCAATTCATAAAATTCGCTTTTCATTTTTGGAATTTCAGAAAAGAAAAGATTAATTATTTCAGTGGCATAAGTAAAATTTTTATCAAGTATAATTTTATCAAAGCGATTGTTTTCCATTGTTTTTAATAGGTTTTTGATTGGGGGCTTGATAACTTGAGTGGCCTGATTATCAAAATTTATTAAAAAAGCATCAGAATAGATTATAATTTTTTTCTTTTGCGGGCCATATGATGATAGATCTTCAAATAACTGATGCGCTCGCTGGCTATTTCCAATGATTAAGTAGCTTTCCTGTTTTTTTGAAAGAATATAAAAAATTAAAAGCCGGGAACTTATCCAAAGAATTAAAAAAATGGCTGAAAAGATAATTAGAAGAGTCTTTGGAGTAATATTTGTGTCTTTTGGATACCAGTAAAAAAATAAAGTGCTGAGAACTGTTAAAACAACAATTGCGACTAATTGTTTTTTAAAATAATCAATTCTGCCATGAAATTTATTTAAATGATAAAGATTTAAAATATAAAAAACAAAAAGCCAAATAATCAGCAATATACTAAATTTAATCAGATTTTGATTAAAATATTGGTAGGAAAAAATTTCTCTATGCCTGATAAAAAGGCTAATGAAAAAAGAGAGGAAAAATATTACAATATCTCCTCCTAGTAAAAAGTATTTTGATTTTAGTATTTGAGCCATAACTTGGTTAAATTATAGCAAAATAAGTCAAAAAACAAAAACCAACTTTTTCAGTTGATTTTTGTGATATTCACGTTTGTTTATTTCAATTTAAATGAGGCAAGCATGGCTTCAGCCGCATCAATATGATTATTATAGTTGGCCAAGGTAGTTGAATATGACCAGTGGTATAGGAATTTACCATTTGGACCTGGGATTACTACTTGTTTTTGATGAATTCCAAGGTCTTTCATACTGACCACAATTTGTCTACCCATTAATTTTGTACCATCCGCAGTAGTATATTCATAATCTTTTTCAGCAAAATACTCATTATTTGAACCTATGTCTGCAGAAGTGGTTTTAAAACCATCGATTACTTCAGCTGCTGTAGAAAAAGTTCCGCCATTTGATTTGGTTGGATAAGTTTGGATGTTAATAATGGCCACATTTGCAGGATTAGGCGGAGCGTTTTGAATAACTAAAGCATTGTTCTCTGCAACTTTATATGACCAGTCAGCTGGATAGCCAATTGTATAATTTAAACTGGCTTCGTTAACTGTATTATTAAGTGAAATTTGCTTGGTTTGTTTTGTGGTTTTTTGTCCACTGCCGCAGGCAGCTAAGGTGAAAATTAATGCAATAGACATTAAAATAATTGGAAGTTTTTTCATAAAGTTAATGCTTATTTATTAGAAGTATTTAAGCATATAAAGTATATCATTATTGAGAAAATAAAAAAACTTCAAATATTATTGAAGTTTTATCTCCTTAAACTGTTTGCTTCTTTAGCTCCAGCCATAACTTCCTGGAGTTGATGGACCAATGAGCTTGGTTTAATCTTTGTTAAAAGAATTGACATTGCCTGTTCTTGGGTGAACCCAGCTTCTGTAAGATTTTTGAAATCTCGGAAATGAGATTGCGCTGCCAATTTTGAATGTTTAGCCAGCTCTGGCTCAAGTTTTTCCTTAAGTTCTGCAAAGGCAGTGATAAGAAATGTAATAACTTCTGATACAGTTTCTTTGGTTCCGTCTTTTTTCCAAGAAGATCGCAAGGTATAGAAATAATCTAATATATTATTCCTTAGAAACTCTTGTATCTCTTCTCTAGCTCTGAGTAAATGTAATTCTTTACCCAATTGATCAATAGAAGCTGTAAGTCTTTGCCTCTTAATTATATTTTCTTCAGTTTCTGCACCATCCCAGCGCGGAAGCGAGTCTCGCTCGTCTCTTTTTTGGTCTAATTCTTCTCCTAGTGTTCTAATATGTCTTTGCAATCTGGTTTCAGGCATATTGTCCCCCCGTTACCTGCGCAGAAACATTCTTTCAATTAAATGATCAGCCATTTTATCAAATGCAGCTTTCATCAGCCTTTCACCAAGTCGTGGATCAGTGGTCAAACGCTCAGTAAGCATTTCTTGAATTTTTTCAGCAAAATCTCGATCTCTGAACAGAACATCTACTGCCCGATCAACCAGATTAGCAAATTCTTGATTTTCTGCCATTCGTTCAGTAGGATCAAATCGATTTTGAATGTATTTTTGCATTTCATCTTTGGCTACTTCTTTAATCATATCTTCAACCTGCTGCTTAAAAGTAAAGTCAGAAAGCAATTGAGAAATTTGTTTATCCAGATTTCTCCAAAAATCATCTGGCATATTTTCATCCCAATCACATTCTTGATTATAATAATTTCTGACTACGGTTTTGATTTTTTCAAATATAGTTTTTTCAATTTCCGGCTCTTGAATAATTTTTTTCACCAGATTTTCTATATCGATTTGCTCAATAAGATTTTCATCATCAGGCAAATCATTTCCATCAATTGCAGCAATTGCATCAAACAATGTATTTTTAACTTTTTGAGTTACTTTATCTCTTATTTCTCTGTCCCTTTCAAATAATTGGGTAAGAATAGTTTCAATGTTGAAATTGTCTGGCATATAATCAATAATATCTCGTGATTCTATATCAGATTCAATTTCATTGGATCCATCTTCACGTATTTTTTTGAGAAGAAGTGATTTTACTTTTTTTCGTAAAGCATCTTGAACTTCATCATCGCTTTCAAATAGATCAATAGCGATTTGTGAAATATCAGCATATTCTCTAATAGCCTCGTCGATGTCATCACTATTAGAATCAACTGATGCCAGTATTTGATCAATGATTTTTTGTACTACTTCTTGAGCTGACATTTGTCCCTCCCTTTTTTCAAAGGACAAAACCTGTTTTTAGGCACTTTGCCTAAATCAGCTTATTTTAACAAAAATTATAATTTTGTCAAATAAAAAATAATGCGGTTTTTTAGCGTTATTTGCTTAATTGGTATTTTACAGTATAATAAAATCTGGTACATTTAAAATAACTCATAATAAATGAAAGGGGGCTTAATGTTAAAAGTTGAGAAAATATGCAAATCATATAAGGGAGATCTTATTTTACAAGATATTTCTTTTGGAATTGGGAAAAATCAGAAAATCGCATTTATTGGGCCAAATGGTGCTGGAAAAACAACATTATTGAAAATTCTAGCTGATAAGGAAAAAGCTGATAGTGGAACAGTAAAAATTGATGATAATGTAGTAATAGGATATTTGCCTCAGGAAATTGATACTGTTGGAGATGAGACAATTGATCAATATTTAAAAAGAGTTACTGGAATTGATATGTTAGAAGAAAAGATGCACAGATTAGAACAAGATTTAGAAGATGCAGAAAAATTAGAGCAATATTCAGAAATTCAACAGCAATTTTTACGTTTGGATGGATATAATTTTATTCAGAAAAGAGATATAATATTAGCCGGATTTGGATTAGTTGAAATTTCTTCAGATAGATTAATAGCTTCATTGAGCGGTGGTCAAAAAGCCAAAGTGGCTTTGGCCGGGCTTTTACTTCAAAGTCCAGATTTATTACTACTTGATGAGCCAACAAATAATTTGGATCTGGCTTCAATTATTTGGTTAGAAACTTTTTTGCAAAATATTAAGGTTTCTTGCATGATAATATCTCATGATCGTCATTTTTTAGATAAAATTGTATCAAAAGTATTTGAATTAGATTGGTTTGAAAGAAATATAAATGAATTTAATGGAACATATAGTGAATATAGAGATTATAAGGAGAAAAAAAGAAATAGAGAATTGGAAGAGGAGAAACAAATAAAAAGGGAGAAGAAGAGATTAAAAGAGAGTGTTACAAGGAAAAAAAGCTGGGCCAGTAAAGCATCAAAGCAGACAACCTCAGATAAAGATAAATATTTACGAGGATATAGACGAGACCAATCATCCAAAATTACCAAAAGCGCAAAAGCAATCGAAAGTTATGTTGATAAAATAAAGGAAGTTCAAGTAACTCCAGAGCGGGGAAAACTGGAAATTCCAATAGTCGCCAAAGCGAGCAGAGCAAAGCATTCGATTTCATTACGAGATGTTCGGTATCAGTATGGAAATGTTTTTAGCTTAGGTCCGATTAGCCTACATATTGAATATGGATCAAGAATTGCAATTCTTGGGCCAAATGGGTCGGGCAAATCTACTCTACTTCAAATAATCTCTCGGAAAATCATTATAGAAGATGGTGAAATAATGATTGGAAAATCATTAAAGTTCGGTAATTTAATGCAGGAGAATGAAAACATCGCCAAGGAAAAAACAATTTTTGAATTTTTTACTGAAAAAGAGATTGATAAGCAGAAAATATATTTTATATTGGATAAGTTTCAGTTTTTAGCCAAAGATGCAGATAAAAAAATAAATGATTTGAGTCCAGGCGAGAAAATGAGGATTTTATTAGCGTTATTTACCGTTCAAAATGTGAATGTTTTGATTTTAGATGAACCAACCAATCATTTGGATATCGAAGCGCTTGAAGCTTTAGAAAAATCATTGATAGATTATAGTGGGACAATAATTCTTGTATCTCACGATAGACTTTTTTTAGAAAATATATCTCCTTCTCATTTATTTATGATGAGTAATGGCAGTATTAAAGCCATTTCAAATCAAGATGATTATCAGAAATCATTAGAACGAGAAGCGAAGAAGCTAATAAAACAGCTTTAAAAAAATTGAAAAAGGACACATATTACACATGGTCCTTTTATTATTGTAATTTTTTTTTCTCCAAATATTTAGTAAAAGATGTTATTCCGTATGGATCTTTGGCTTGAACATCTTTATGAAAGATATAAGCCCTTGCTTGGCATTCTCGAAGTCCATTATTTCTGAATTGGTTAAAAATTTTATGGTTTTGCCATTTTTGTAAAAAATGATCATCAAAGGCTGGTAATTCCCTGTCTTGATAATAGCCTGCAGCAACCAAAGATGGACAAGTTATCATTTTTCCATTCACATCTATCACCAGCCCTGATCTAGTGGCTCGGCATTCATTTCTTGGCGGAAGCCCAAGAAGTTTTGAAACGATTGCAGCATTGGAAATTCCAATTTTTTCACCTTTATTTTTTCTTAAATTAAATAAGGTGATAATTAAATCAAAAAAGCTTTGCGGTTCTGGTATCAGATTTCTATGTTCAGGCTGAAAGGGTTTGAATAAATTGAAATTGCATGGGATTCCAAGTTGTCTGCAATAATCAATTATTTGTTGATAAAACAAGATATTAATTGAATTGATAGTAAAAGTAGTTTCCACAGCTAAGCCCTTGCTTGTCAATATCCGTAGAGTTTTGTCTACTTTTCTAAATACTCCTTTACCTCTGATTTTATCATGAATTTTTTTTGTTCCATCAAGGCTAACTAAAAAAGTTAATCTTTTGATTTTGGCTAATTGTTCGAGCATCTCATTATCAATTAAAGTTAGATTGGTAACAAGATTAATCGCCATTTGATTTTGCTGGCAAGCTTTAATTATTTTCAACAAGCCTTTATGCCTTAGGGGCTCCCCGCCTATTAGGCTGACTTCAAATATGCCATTTTTAGCCAAAAGATTTACGGTATCAATTGCTTTTTGTGTGGGAACAAATATTTCTTGGTGTTCAGCCTGAAAACAATGTTTACATCGGAGATTGCACGAAGTTGTAATTTCAAATTCTACGCCCAAAGGCATGTCAAGTTGCCTTTGTTCTAGGACATTAAAGCCAGACGGCTTTATTTCTTCCTGAATTTGTTGTAAAAATTCAATTACGTCATTGAGAGCCTGAAAAAGTGAAATGTGAAATTTTTTAGATATAGACTGAGCAATAGAGTCAATATCTTTTTCATGGTTAAAAAATAAATCTAAAATATTTTTTCCAATTTTATTAATTTCAATCACTCGTCTGGTATCTAAAAAGTAGGCTATATATTGTTCTTTTTCTTGCCTAAATCGCACTAACATTGGCCGCTCCTTTTTGGGTTATAAAAGAGGTAATGATGAAATTACCTCTGCCAGTCTGTTGTCATGGCAATTTGATAACACATGACGCCCCCTTTTTTTTGAGATTGAGGGTTGTTTCGAGTCTGATCAGGGCAGACGCGAATGCTTTCCCAGCGTGTTCTCCTGATTGTAATCCCCCAGGAGAACCACCGCAGCTTGTTAGGCAGCAACCTGATTCTACGGGTTCTGGAAAGTAGCCGCGTCTAAGTACCTTTGGTTTTTGGTACTTCCTCATTGTGAGGTCCTCCTTTTTGTGAAGGTTCTAGAAATGGGGTAAAATTTTTACCAAGGACTGCTTTAAGCTTATGAAATATATTTATTTTTGTCAAATAAAAAAATGCGGTTTTTTCGCATTATTTTTTATTATTTAATATTATTAATAAGTTGTTTAACTTTATTTTCATCAATTCTCTGGTTATAAGGCTTTATATTTATTTCTTTTTTATCTTTTACGCCTTTTTTAAGTGAAGTACTTACAATTGCTCCGTTTGCGTATTGAAAAAATTCTTGAACATTATTCTTGTTTAATCCACTGCCAATTAAAATTGGAAAATCATTAACAGAATGTTTAATCATTTGAAGTTCTTGCATATCCGGAGCATTGCCAGTCCAGCTGCCAGTGATTATTAAAGCATCAGATCCATTTTCTATTGCCAATTGAGCTGACGTTTTTAAATCATGGATTGATAAAAGTTCAGCATGTTTAACTTGAATATCTGTAAATAAAGCTATATCTTCAGCATTGATTGATTTTTGATAATTAATAATTTGTCTAGCATTTCCATGTATAATTCCATAATCAGTTTTGACTGAATCAATGAAAACAGGAATTCTAATAAATTTCAGATTTAATATTTTCGCAATTGATAAAGCAGTTTTATAATCATTCCATAAAACACTAATACCAATTGGCAGCTTGGTTGCTTTTTTAATTTGTTCACCCAAATATGTCATTGAAGCTATTTGTGCTGGATCAATAAATTCTTTATGTGGAAAATCATAATTATTTTCAAAAATAATAGCCTTTGCTCCTCCATTTTCAAAGGCTATTTGATCTTTTAAAGCATTTTGTATGGCAATTTCAAATCCTGGAAAATTTTCATAACCTAAAAGAGGTGGAAAATGAATAGCACCGATTATTACATTTTTATTTTTTTCAAATATTTTTTGAAATTTATACATAATAAAAAAATAACGCTGCTTAGCGCTATTTTCTTAATCTTCGAGTATGTTTAGCTAATTGCTTGCCTTTTTTAGTTTTTTTCTTTGCATGCTTAGTTCTGGCTCTTGCTGCGCTATTGTGTCCCATATGATTGAAATTGTTATTTGTAATACACTTTATTCTATCGTATTTTTTAAATCTGTGCAAGTGCAAATTGTTTTATTGGGACAAAGCATTTAAATCGTCAACCTCAATATTTTGAATATCAGTTTTTAATTTTTGTAGATCTTTTTCTGTTATATCCATTTCAGTATCAGATGTGGCTATTTTTGAATTAGTTGGCTGCGTCTGTTCAATGTTTGGCTGGCCTAAATCAATTTTAATACCATCCAGTTGTTGTGTTGAAGAAGATTGTTCAGTTTTTTTGCCACAAGCAGATAAAGATAATGCAAAAATTAAAATTAAGACTATAGAAAGTATTTTTTTCATATTATTTTGTTATTAAATTAAATGCATGTTCTAATTGCTGCTGTGCGTTTAGCAGGTTTGTTTTTGCCTGACGCAGATAATTGTTTCCTTCACTGAATTTAATTAAGGGCGTACCAGGTAATTTTACTTGTTTATATGAACTTTCTGCAAAATCAACCTTATCCTGCGCTGTTTGCAATTCTGTTTTGGCTACATTTAATTTATTTATTATTTCATCACTGTCTGGAAGTTTTTCAGCAGCCGCCCGAATCTTTTGTTCATACGTTTTTGCTGTTTCAATTAAATCATTTCCAATACTCACCCACATTGATCCAGAATTTCTGGCAACATCAGTTAATAGCTCCAAATAAGACTTTATCATTTTTAGAAAAGTTGTTCCTAAATTCAGTTGCGAATCAATATTTTTAACATCTGTTCGTAAAGTATCTATTTTTGCTAGATTTGTTTTTACATCAGTTTCAATATTGGTTTGAATGGTATCTGGCACATTTGGATTTTCCTGAGCTTCAAGTTTTTTCCAGCCAAGCCAGGCCTCAGCTTCATCCAGCGCAGCTTCTAATACTTCTTTTCCTGTGTCAATCACTGCTTGCTCATTTTCATCAGATTTGTCAGTTGCATAATCAAGCTTTGCTTCCTTATGATCAGCCTCAGCTGCCATTCGAATTTTTATAGCATTAAGCCAATCTTGTTTAAGCTGATTTGAAGTTGCAGCTTGTGAAATTCCAGGTAATAACAACATCGTAATTAATAATACTAAAAGTATTTTTTTCATATAAAGACGTTATGAATAGTTGAATTAATATTAACAGAGTATTGTTATTTTTTCAATAAAATTGACAAAGAATGTAAATTTTAGTAAGAATAATAGAACCCTGGTTTTTTACAATCAAGGAGGTGAAAATGCCATATTATACAGATGAATATTTAGCTTTTGATCATGATCGAGCGAAGGGACCTGGCCTTATATTGTTTATTTTGTTTTTGTTTGCTTTTGGTATTATGCCAGTGGCTGCATATAATTGGGCAGTCAGGCTTTATTTGTTTACCGGGTTGATTACTTTTATTTTGCGGCTGAGAAGAAATAGAGCTGAGTTTTTTAAGGAATTAGGCTGTGCGTTTAAATCACATACTACAAATTTTTGGTCTACATTAATATTATGGCCAATTGATGTGATTGCCCTTGCCTTAGGCTGTAAATGTTCATTTATAAGTCGATATAGCATACATGAGTTTGATAGGATTTTTAGGAATAATAGAGGCATCCATCGTGATACGGTCAGAGAACTCGTTGAGCAACAAATTGATATTGGAGAAAAAGAAATAGAACAATTATTTGAAGATATGGTCTACAAGGCCAGAAAAACAACTGCTGTAGTTGGTTCTGGCGCAATGATTACCTTGGCAAATTATGCTTTTGCAAAGGGAACACCACCAAGAGCAAATGAAGAAGTTGAACTTCAGATGATTATTTGGGGAGACTTTATGCATGATCGTCAGTTATGGCTTAAATTAAAGATATGGTATTTTGAGTTTTGGCAGCAAAATCGCTGGCCAGCTGGAAAAGCAGCTCCAGCTTCATATATTGGAGGTGGATTTAAAGTTCCATTATTCTCAAAATCTGCCATTGTAGTTAATTGTGGCCCACAGGGTTCAGATGAAGGCGTAGATAGTTTTGCCTTTTTTGTAAATTTGATCCTTGGAGACAAAGATTGGCAAATCGTTCTGGCTAATAGGGCACAAAAAAACTTTTTCAATAAAAAAGTACCATGGGTAATTATGCATATTCAGTCAATAAAAACTCCATTACTTGAATGGTTGAGACTAAAGGTTGATCAGGCATATTTACTGAATAAGTTAACTAGACTGAGAGTTGGGCCTGAATTTTCATTTCCAACTGACAGCCTAAAATATTTCAGACTTTGGCCAAGCTATGATTTTATTCAAGAAATCCCGGATGTTAGATTGCAATTTCAATATTCATTTTAAGCAGCAGATAATACTCGCTGCTTTTTTGTAAAAAAAACACCCGCGTAAAAGCGGGATGTTTTTATAAGTTGACTTTTAGGCTTTTTGTACATTGATAGCACGTGGGCCTTTTTCAGACTCTTCAACATCAAAGGTGACAGCATCTCCTTCATTTAAATCATTGTATTCAACACCCTGAAGCGCTGAAGAATGAAAGAAAATGTCTTTGTCAGGAGATTCATCTGAAGCGATAAATCCAAAACCTTTGTCTGTAAGTCTTTTGATTGATCCGTTCATAAAAAAATAAGATGAATTAATCTGCAAAATTTAGCCTCTTGCAGAAATTCGACTTATTTCTACTAACGGGGCAAACTTTTTGCAGTTTTATAATAGCATAAAATAAAAATAATGCAAATAGCAAAGCAATAAACAAAAACACCTCCATATTTGGAGATGTATTTGTGGGGCGAGTAGAGGGAATCGAACCCTCATCACCGGTACCACAAACCGATGCTCTAACCGTTGAGCTATACCCGCCATGGTGTAGGATTATGGTGCAAATTGAAAATGTCAAAAACAGAGTAAGTCTAATAAATCGAGGAAATATCTATACATTATTCGTATTCTAAAGAACCCTCTTTTATTATTGGCTGAAGGCCATGAGCCTGTTAAGCAGGGATTGGATGGCGTCCGCGGATGGACTCGAACCATCAACCTACAGCTTAGAAGGCTGTTGCTCTATCCGGTTGAGCTACGCGGACCGAAAACTAAAATCACCTCACTATTATATCAAATTTCCAGAATTGAGTCAATAAAGCAAGGTATATGGATATAATGTGTAAATTCCAAGTAAAATGTTTGATATTTGAATTAAAATATGTTATATTTGAGTATATTTTAGGTAAAATAGATAAAAATTGGATGAAAATTGCCTTTTGCGACACATATCCATGTATAAAATTAGGCAAATATTTGAAAAAATAGTATATAATGACGGAGAATGTTTCACGTGAAACATTTTGGATGCGAATTTCAAATTTCAATTTTTTAATTCCCAAAATGCACCCGTAGCTCAGTTGGATAGAGCGAGACACTCCTAACGTCTAGGTCGCAGGTTCGATCCCTGCCGGGTGCGCCATCCTTCGCTCTCGCCTCGCGAAGCTCGACTTGAGCTTCGGATGGCGCAGTCACTGAAAGTCTACATTAATTGATCCACAAAGGCATTTACCTGAGATGATTTGTAATTAAGGTCAGTAAGTAACTGACAATTGTATACACTGGTCTATACTTTTAGATGTCAAATCCCCTATTTGGGGACTTTTTGTTGACAAATAATAAATAGATATTTTGGAAAAATAAGGATTTAATTAACAATGCTATAGGAATATGTTTTATAGTATTTGCATAATTGAATACATTGTAAAAATAGAATTCATGGACAAAAAAAATGTTTCACGTGAAACATAATATTACCTTTTGCGACACAACACTATGTTATTTATGTAAATTTAGCTAAAATATTAAAAATCTGTTAAATATTTCGAATTTTTGACAATTTTTTGGAAATGTAATAAAAAAGAGACAGTAGATCTTTCACAAAAAGGGGGAAAAAGTGGAACGAAAAATAGCTGAATACGAGTTTGTTGACTGTAAATGCTGTAAAGGCAGTGGAAAATGCAGCTGCTGCAAGGGAAACAGAAGGGTAAAAACAGAACTCAGAGTTGTTCATTTAATTCCAGAGGATAAAGTAATTGTTGAAAAAAGCTCTAGAAAATATGATAAAATGAAAGAAAAATACGACAAAATTGGATTTGATTTTCTTATTGTATCAATGATAACAGTGGTGGCCTTAATGATTCTAGGAATCGTAACGAAAAGTTTTATTGTTTTAATAGGGATTGTCATTCCTGTATTTTTCCTATATTTAACACTTATCATTTATGGAAAATCAGATGAGTGGTGGAAAAAATATTTAGAGGTTCGGTACGAAATCGCAAATAAATATGGTATAGAGAAAGAAGAGATCTTTGTCATAAAATAAAACCGTCGATCATATTCGACGGTCTTTTTAATTTCAAATTATACAAATTATAATTTTATTTCAATTAATTTTAACGGAGAGCTTTTACCAACTTTTATTGAGATATTAGACTTTGGAATATTAAAATGTTTTGAAATTAATTCAATCAATTGTTTATTTGCTGCGCCATCAACTGGCGCTGCAGTTAGCTTCACCTTAAATTCAGTGTCAGATAGGGGAATGAGCTCTGTTTTTTTTGATTTAGTTAATACCTTTACAGTAATGATCATACAATTTTTGAAACATCACCTTTTCCTTGTCTTAAAACAATTGGCTGTTCTTGAGTTAAATCTAAAACTGTTGATGGCTCAGCTTTCAAAATTCCAGCATCTAAAATAAGGCCTATATTTCCATCTAGATTTTTTTCAATTTCAATTGGATCTGTAAAATGTGGTTGGCCTTTAATATTTGCACTTGTAGATACTATTGGATTTCCTAGCATTTTTGTCAATTCTAAACATATTGGACTATCAGGAATTCTAATTCCTACAGTCAATCTTTTTGGCAGAATCTGTTTTGGAATAAGTTTTGTTGCTTTAAGTACAAAAGTATATGGCCCAGGACTTAGCATTTTTATTATTCTAAAAGCCGCATCACTTAATATTGCATATTTACTAATATCTTTTAAATCTGGCACAATGAAACTCAGTCCTTCAGAAGTCGGTTTTTGTTTAATTTTATAAATTTTTTGAATTGCATCAGGATTTAATGCATCACATCCAAGTCCATAAATTGTATCTGTTGGATAGGCAATAACGCCTCCTTGCTTCATTATTTCAACAGCTTTTTTTAGTTTTGGATACTCTGGAGTCTCCTTGTTGATTTCAATAAGCATAAAATTTTTGTTATTTATCTAATTTCATTTTATAATGCTTGTAGGTATTAGGCAACAAGATATGAAAAAAATTGTTTTATTATTTCTTTGTATCATAATTTTATCTGCGTGTGCTAAATCTGAAATTTCAAAGGTTTGTACTGATGAAATTTGTTTTGATGTTGAAATTGCTGATAGTTTATCAGAAAGAAAGCAAGGCTTAATGTATCGAGAGCATTTAGAAGAAAATAAAGGAATGCTTTTTATTTTTGATGAACAAAAAATTCATCCTTTTTGGATGAAAAATACTTTAATACCATTAGATATAATTTGGATTGATGAACAAATGGAAATTGTTTCTATTTTCCCAAATGCACAACCTTGCAAAACTGAACAATGCGATTCAATCCGGCCATTAAAAAAAGCAAAATATGTTCTGGAGATAAATGGGGGAATGGCTGCTGAAAAGGGGATTGATGTTCATGATTTTATTGAATTTAAATAATGGAAATTGGTTATTTTAAAATTTGAAATTGGTATTCGAAATTAGAAAATGGAAATTGAAATAAAAAAATCCGCTCAAGTGTTGAGCGGTTATTTGGTTTTGCCATGTTTACGTAGAATTTTATTTATTCTGGCAATATGCTTTTCGTCCTTTATATATTTTAGTTTTTCTTCAAGGTCAATCAAAATTTTTCCATATTCACTTTCAAAAATATAATTACATAATGTAAGAAATGGATATTTCCCTGGCAATTCTAATGAACCAAGATGTCTTCTGGGAAATAGCTTATATACATGCACATCCATAGGAGGGTGATGGATACCACTTCCCAGCGGGGGGAAAACTTTGAGTCTTTTCATGTGCTTTTTCAGGGCCCTTAGCCTTGGAAAAAGAGAAGCTTTTATATGGAATATTAGATTAGAAACAACCCAGGCAGCTGATTGAATTTCAAGTTTGTGTTCAGTTGTCCAGACAGGCATGGGGAATCCATAGGATTTATGCGGAATCTCACTTGCTTGTGTTAAAGAATGAATTGCTTGCGCAGGTATTGACAAGTTATTCATACGTTCCTCAAAGTCTTTACACTGGATTATTTCAGCAGGATTAAAACATACGGCATCGAAGTATATTTCCAATAAAGATAATTCCTCGAATTGACATACTACAATTCCATTATCAAATCCCGGTGTAAGCGAGGGATGATAAAAATGAGCGTCAGCAAGTTTATAAGTCCCAAAAGGCTGTAAGTTTTTTACCGTTTCCCATGCTTTCATACTTCGCTCTTGGCAATAGCTGGCAGCAACAGCCTTTATCCCCTTGACTGCTTTTTGTGCTTGTCTTTTGGTTATTTGTATGTCAGGCCACGATGAAAGCAAGGCAACTGCTTTTCGTCTTATTCTTTCTCTTTTTTCTCTATCGAGCATATTTCCCCCTTGGTTTGAAAAGAACTGTTTCAAATTAGTTTAATTCAGAATTATTGATCTGTCAATAAAAATCCGCTCAGGTGTTGAGCGGTTAGATGCTGGGGTTTATGTAATCATCATCATAGGTGACAGAATATCCAGACTTGAAAAAGTTTCTGGCGCAATTGTAGGCTTTTGTGAAAGAAAAAGTAAAGAGCAATGTGAAAATGAAAATGATCGTTGCAAATACAAATTGAATTGATAAGACAATGACGAAAAGGAACAAACCTATCGTTAGAAAAGCTGCAAGATCCATCCTTTACCTCCCTTTGCGATTTGTTTGGGTTCGTTATACTTAATTTATCAATTTGACTTATTTTGTCAATAAAACCGCTCAATGAGCGGCTTATTTATTTTGAATTGTTTTTATTAATGCTTGGTGGACTTTTTTGTTTGAAGCGAGCATGTCTTTGCTCGTTAATGTCCATTCATTATCCTTAAAGTCTGTCACTTTGCCCCCAGCTTCTCTGACTAATAATATCCCAGCTGCCACATCCCAGGAATGTGCATTTGGAATTATCATAGAGTCAGTTCTGCCAGCTGCAACATAACCCAGTTCAAGTGAGGCAGAACCAAGCTGGCGCATAAAAGCGGCTCTTAGCTTGTAATAACTATAAAGCTTTATTGCTCTTTTCCATGAAGAAATGCCAGTGCCATGGCAATATGTTAAAAGTGCTTTGTCCAGTTGATTTCGATTTGATACTTTTAGTTTTTTATTATTAAGCTTTGCGCCCTTGCCAAGCTCTGCTACATAAAGTTCATCTAATGCTGGTGCATAGATAATACCAAGCTGGATTTCTCCTTTATAAACTAAAGCAGCTGAAACTGCAAAAAGGGGATTGTGCATGAAAAAATTGGTAGTACCATCTAATGGATCTATTACCCAGAGATAATCAGACTTATTTTTTGAGCGGCCGCTTTCTTCTGATAAAATGGTATGGTCTGGGAAGTTTTTTTTAATTGATTTTGTAATAATTTTATCTGCGACCATGTCTGCAGAAGTGACTAATTGATGTTTTGATTTATATTGAGCAGTGAATTTACCTGAATTATAAATTTTAAGCAATTCTGACCCTGCTTTTTTTACTGCTTGTAAGGCAATTGTTTTTGGATTCATATTTTTATAGATCTTCTAATAATTGTAGCTCTAATTTTTTTGTCTTTGTATCTAATGTTGCAAACACAGCCTTATAACCCATTCCAGCTAAGGATCCTGGATTAGCTAAATACGTATTATTAAATTTTTCAATCCATGGCTTATGCGAGTGGCCGTAAAATGCAAAATCTAAATTGTTTTCTTTAGTCATTAGACTGGCTACTATTTCTTTGTGGTGCGCTAATGCTATTTTTAAAGAATCAATTTCAATTATTTTCTTTTTATCCAAAGTGAACATGTCAGCATTGCCCCTCACGGCGTGAATATCTCCGTTAAAGCTGTCTTGGATATAGTTAAATGTTTCTAAAGACGTGACATCACCACAGTGAAGTAGCGTTTTTATTTTATTTTTTTTGCAATAATTTGAAAATTTTTCCAAATTAGGAATATTGTCATGGGAATCTGAGATAATCGCAATTTTTGACATATTTATGACAAAAGAACATAAGAACTCAAGAACTAAAGAACAAAATCATGTTCATAAGTTCATGCGTTTATTAGTTCTTAAGTTTTTCTTAACTTATTTAATATTTCAAGATTTTTTTTATCTGATTTATCATTTTCTTTTGGTGTTTCAATGATAAAATTAATTTCCTGCAGTTTTGGATGTGTGATCAAGGTTTTGAATCCGTTTATTCCAATAAATCCTTTTCCAATATGTTCATGTCGATCTTTGTGAGAGCCCAGTTCAACTCTGCTATCATTAATATGCAGTAGTTTTAGCTTATCAAGGCCAATTGTTTTATTAAATTCTATTAAAGTTTTATTAACTGAGGTTTTTGTTCGCAAATCATAGCCAGACGCAAAAGCATGAGCAGTATCAAAGCATATGCCAACATCTTTATTTTGTATTTTATTTAGGATAAACGCAATTTCCTCAAATGTATCACCCATAATTTTGCCAGCACCTGCTGACATTTCAATTAAAAATTTGGTTGTGCCAGTATATCCATCAAAAATTCGGTCAATACTGCGAACTGTTTCCTTGAGCGCATCTTTTTCAGTTCTTTCACCAGCACTTCCTAAATGAGTCATGATATATTTTACACCAAGCTGTGTACCTCTTTCTAATTCTTCCCGGCAGGCATTGATTGACCCATGCTTTATGCGATTATTTGTTGAAGCTAGGTTAATATAATACGGAGTATGAATGTAATAATCAGTTAACTTATGCTTTTTGCAATTAGCTTTAAATTCTGTAATCTCTTTTTCAGTTAAAGCTTTTAGTCCTCCGCCCCGTGGTGATCTTGAAAAGAATTGAAAACATTCACAGCCTTGTTTTGCTGCGTTAAGCGGGGCGTTTTGGATGCCGCCAGCGATTGAGACATGGGCGCCTAGTTTCATAAATTACAAATATTGAATCATTAAATTCGTTAAATGCATTAAAGTCGTTAAATATTACAAATGATTACAGATATTCTGTACATCGCCTTGCAAAACAATTGGCTTCATTAAATTTATTTCAATAGCATATCTGATATCTTCTTCAGTCGGTGGGTCAAATAGCAAAAAGATTTTTTTATTAAAATGATGAGCAATGCCCATTTCCATTAAAGTTGAGCCGCCAACATAACCAGCTATTTCATTTTTTGGATAATTCAGTACCAGTATTGCATCTCTGGGTACTATTAAATCAAAATGAGCTTTTATAATATCATCATAGGTTTTAAAATGTTCAGGATCACTGGCAAAATCACGTTCTGGATTTTCAGCACACATTTTTGTATCATAAGGTACAACAACTTCATGTCCTAGGTCTTGAAGAATTTTTTGAGCCCCCAGCATTTGTTGGGCAAATTTCATTGAGCCGATTATGACGATTTTCATATGGTTACGAATGTTAAATCATTAAATACATTAAATTCGTTAAAGACATTAAAATTATTACAAATGATTGCGAATTAGATTATCTTTGGATTCAGGATAATTACATTATAACAAAAGCAGCTCAACAGAGCCTGTTTAATAATTTATTTTTTTTGTATTCCAATTTGCTCCAGGAATTTAATTCTGGCAGGTTCAATTTTAATAGCTCCTTTTATATCACCAGGAATTGAATATATTAAAGAATCTTTTGAAATATATAGCTCAAGTTCAGAAGGATATTTTCGATCGTTATTTATTACAATATCCATATTCACTAATAAAGGCTCTGCTTCAAATTTTTGTACTGTGCTTATAAACTCTGGTGTAAGTTTAGTATCTGTTAATTTACGTAAAAATTCTTTTTTATCACGAAGAAGACGAGCCGCAAATCTTTTATCAATAGGTACTGTGATATATGTTCGTATATCTGATTTTTGACCGACAACCTTCTCCTCAATTGTTTGAACACCTTCAACTAAAATGACCTTTGCAGGGGTAAGATTATCAACAGATTTACCTTGCTGCAATTTGTTAATGGTCATATGCAATTTTTTTAAATCTAGTTCATTGCTGTTAGGAAAATAAAAATTATCAGTACTCACAACTGTTATATCTATTTTATCTTCTGCTATTTTCTTACGTAGTTCGTTTGCCAGTGTTGTTTTCCCTGATCCTGTTTTGCCAGACAAGGTGACAAGAATACTTTTCTTTTCATTAAGGCAGGTCTTTATCTTGTCCTTAAGTAAAGCAATCCCTTCATCAAAATTCTCAGCGCGTTTGTAGGATTGCACATTAGCGTCCTCTTGTTTTGGTCGTTCTAAATCCATATTTATACAATGAAAAATAAATTATCCTGATTCTATTATAACAAAAGCAGCTTTTGAGAGCTAATTTTTAAATTTGACTTTTTATATATCTGCCATTAAGCTTATTTAACACAAGGAACCTGGAAAAGGAGGTGTTCGATGTCAGAACAAGAACTTTTACACAAAAAAAGACAAGCCTTTGCGGCAGCTTATATGCATATTTTAGAAATTTTAAAAAAAGAGATGGAAAAGGACTCTGATTTATGTCATCCAGGCATATTTGATTTAGATTTTATGGTATTTAGTGGATCTGTTGAATATGAAAGAATGAGATTGGGTATGAATACTCATATTGGATTGACTATTGTGTGTCAATTAATCAGGCATTGTGATGATATTCATTTTCATAAATGCCCTACTGATTTAGAATGTTGCTGTAAAAAAGAACAGCGTGACCAAACAAAGATATAAATTGGTTTTAACTTAGGCAAGGAGGGAATAGTCATGTGTTTGCCAATGACCTGCTGCGAAAGAGAAACAATGATAATTTTTGGTGAATGGTTATATTTTGCAAAATGGAATATTCGAGGCACTGGTAGAATTTTGTGTCAGGAAGTGATTGATAGAATTCCAACAGAAAAAAGGAGTAATCAATCACAAAGAGATAGTGGAGGAATTGATGTTCATTTAGCAATAGGTGAGAGGGGCAATTTTAGAGGATGTTATGATCATCCGATTGATGTTGATGAATTTCTTTTTTCAATTTCAGAGCAAACAGCAATGAAATATTTGCCAAAACTTTTTCAGGACATGATTGAAAGCAGGGAAAAGCATGCAGCTTAAATAAACGACTTAAAATAGTCGTTTTTTGAATTATAAAACAGCTAGGATTGACAATTTTATAAACATTTGATATAATTAAATGTTCGTTTGTGATTGTTTTATTCAATAGGAGGAATCATGTCTGAGAAAAAAAAGAAGAGCCATTGGCCTCTGCTAATTGCCATTATTGCAACACTATTTACTTTTGTTGGGATAGCGCTGTTTTTCATATCAAAATCAAATCAACCTGATTATTCTGCAAATCCGATTGAATGCATAAGTACAGTGTCTGTTCAGACAGGCATAAAAAATATGGACGAACTTTATATCAATAATAATAGCATAGGAGACATTCATTATATTAAAGGTTCAAATGGTTGCTTTGCCTTGTTGGTTTACAGCTATAATAGAAATAGAATTGATTTCACTTCAATCCCATGCGACCAAGTGCAGACATTTGCCAATACATGTGAGAAAGCCCAGTGAGTAATAACTTGCTGGGTTTTTAATTTTAAAAAGCTCAGATGAGCTTCTTTTGTGAAAATTTTACTGCCCTTTGCGTCATTCCCGCGCAGGCGGGAATCTATGAATTGTATTGTATGAAGCAAAGCAGTAAAATTTTATGCCACTGCAATAAATTGATGAGATCCCCGATCAGGTCGGGGATGACGACCGGGCTGCGGTATCTATTAATTATTCGTTTATTTATCAGATTCAATTTTTTTATTATCAGTCTTTTCTGGCTGATGCGGTCTGGAACCCAAAACAGAAGCCATCACCATTGCCCAGGCAATAATAATGCTTTTGAAGAATTTAAGTATTTTTTTAAGAAATCGTGACATTATTTTTTAGAAACTCAATTACTTTTTTATTAGCAATTAAATTTTCAAAATATCTGCGCGCGTTTTCAGTCTTAATATTTTTTTCAAGCTGATCAAGTTGATTTTGATATTGAGGCTGAAGTTTATATGATGCTAAGGTTTTTTCCTGTTCTTCATCAATTTCTTTTTTTGTTGCCTTTAGTTCTTCTTTTTTAGCGATCGCCCTGATAGAAAGAGCTGTTTTTACGCGCTTTAGGGCATCAGCTGAAAATTCCAAACGCATTTCTGCTTCTGATTTTTTTAGGTGATTTAAGTATTGCTGAAAATCCAATCCTTGTCTGGTTACATTATCTTCTAATTCATGAAGCATTTTGTGAGTTTCCTCATCAACCAGAATATCAGGAATTTCTTCAAACGTAGCTTTTTCAATAAGTTGTTCAATGATTTCAAATTCTTGCTTTTGAACTGCCTTTGCCTTTTTTTCATCCTCTAAATTTTTCTTAATTTGATTTTTTAAAGCTTCAACGGTCGGTACGCCCATGCCTTTGGCAAATTCTTCTGTTATTTCTGGCAAATCAATTTGATAAACAGCTAAAAGTTTGACTTTAAATTTTGCTAATTTGCCAGCAATTGTTTTTTGATGATAGTCTTTTGGGAATTCCAGATCAAATTCTTTTTCTTCATCTTTTTTCATGCCAATAATTTGTTCCTCAAAACCTGGAATCATTTTTTTATCCCCAATTACTAATGGATATTTTTTTGCCTCTCCGCCTTCAATCGGTACTTTATCTACACAAGTATTAAAATCAACCTCAACCCGATCGCGCTCTTTTACTTCTCGATCTACTAAGGTTTCTTTGGCTCGCATTTTTTTCAAGTCAGCTAAAACTTTTTCAATTTCAGAGTCTTCAATTTTAATTTCCTCAAGTTTTTTTGCCTTGATTTTTTTATACTCTGGCAATTCTACGCTAGGTAAAAGTGATACAGTTGCTTTGAATATAAAAGGATTTTTTGGAGCCATTTTTACAATATCAATTTTAGGCTGTTCAACTGTTTCAAAATTTTCCTGTTCAATTGCTTTATAATAATTTTCTGCAATCATGTCTTGTGACGCATTTTGATAAAGAGCCATTTCTCCAAATTGCCTCACTACAGTATCAAAAGGAGCTTTGCCTGGGCGAAAGCCTTTGATTGGTTTATCTTCAGATAGTCTTTCTGCAGCTTTTTCCAAATATGGCTTTACTTCCTTCTCAGACAGCTCAATAATTAATTCAATTTGTTTTTTAGGTAGTTCTTTTTTTGTAATATTCATATTAATGTTTGGGAAAAACAGATCAACGGATGGCAATAGATGAAACAGATATTAGATATTCTGATTTTCCATTGTATCCGTTTCAGATCTGTTGATCCGTGTATTAAAAAAATAATCATTTATCCAGATTATCATATATTAAGAAAGTAGTCAAGTAGACTGGTAGAATAGTAGAACAATAAATCTTTATTTGAAATTAGCCATGATCAAGCCTGCGCTGTTAGTACCAATGTTACAATGTAGGCAATGTAAAGCCCGATAAAAATTCCCCCCTGCCATTTTTCTAATACATGCCTCTTGCCTATAAACATGAATAGGAATAAGAGAAAGGTGGCGATGATGCAAACAATAACGTCTCTGTTTAATACTGGTGAAAATTCTAAAGGCCGGATAGTTGCAGTTATTCCTAAAATCCAGAATAAGTTGAAAATATTTGATCCAACCACATTACCAACTGCAATATCAGCCCTGCCTTTAAAAGCTGCGATTGCTGATGTTGCCAATTCAGGCAAAGAAGTGCCAATCGCCACAATGGTTAAACCAATGATCGCTTCGCTCACACCAAATGATTGGGCAATGACGATTGCGCCATCAACAATCCATTTTCCTCCAAAGGTCAAGCCGGCAAGCCCAACTAAAATCATTATTATCGACAGCCAAGTAGCGCGTTTTTTTATTGACGAGTCTTTTTCTTCACCTTGTACTTTAGCAATGCCAAAAGTGTAATAAATAAAAATTATAAAAAATGCCAGGAGTATTAATCCGTCAATTCTGGTTAAAGCTGAAAATCCAAGTCTATCAATTAATCCGTCGTTTACCAATATAAATACAACTAAGATGGCTAAGAGACTAAGAGGTACTTCCTTCCAGACAGTTCCTTTATGTACGCACAGGGCGCAGATTATTGCTGATACTCCTAATATTAATAAAATATTGGAAATATTACTTCCAATAATGTTACCAATTGCCAGGTCTCCCTGACCCTTTATTGCAGAAATTATATTAACAACCAATTCAGGAGCAGAAGTACCAAAAGAAACAACTGTTAACCCAATTACTAAATTTGAAATTTTTAACTTTTTAGCAATTGAAGAAGCTCCATCAACTAAAAAGTCAGCGCCTTTAATCAATAAAACAAAACCAAGCACAAACAGAATATAGGTAAGCATATGAATTTTTATTTTAATTCTTTTCAATTATACCATAAATATCACAGTGTGTTTATTATTTTGTGGATTATAATTTTTGAGTTTTGTAATTTTTTTGCTAAACTAACAGATATAGGAATTGGCTGGTGGCTGGTAGCTTGTAGCTTTTGTAAATCTACAAGCTAGCTTCTGCAAGTTACAAATTATGTTTAAATGTATATTTATCGGCGACATTATGGGTAAAATCGGCCGTCAGGCAGTGACAAAGATTTTACCTAAATGGAAAAAACAATATAAACCGGATTTAATAATTGCCAATGCAGAAAATTTGGCTCACGGAAAAGGAATAACTGAAAAGACAGTACAGGAAATGCTAAATTCTGGTATTGATTTTTTTACTTCAGGCAATCATGTTTGGGATAAGAAAGAAGCGTATAAGATATTTGAAGATCCCAAAGCGCCTATTATCAGACCGGCCAACTATCCTCCTGGAGTACCTGGTGATGGTTATCGGATAATTGAGAGTGGAAAAAATAAAATTTTAATTGCCAATTTAATGGGCAGAGTTTTTTTTCGGGAAGATTTTGAATGTCCGTTTAGGACAATTGACCGGATTCTTGATTCAAAACCAAAAGATGTAAAGATTGTAATCCTAGATTTTCATGCTGAGGCCAGCTCAGAGAATAAGAGCATAGGATTTTATTTAAAAAAGAGAGCAAGTGCAGTTTTGGGAACTCATACTCATGTTGGCACCTGCGATTATGAAATTTTGGATAAACATACGGCATATGTTACGCAGGTTGGCATGGCTGGGGCAAAAAACTCCAGCTTAGGTATAAAATTTGAGCCGGTAATTGAAAATTATCTCACTCAGCTGCCAACAGGACATGAATTGGTAGAAAAAGGACTGACTGAGATAAATGCGATTTATTTAGAAATTACGGACGATGGCAAAGCAAAAAAAATAAAAAAGCTTTACGAAGAAGTGCAAATTCGGTAAAATGAAGTTACGAGATTTACAAGATCCACATACAAGATATTACGAGATTACAGGATAATTAAATATCTTGTACTATCTCGTATGCAAATCTCGTACATCTTGTAACAATTAAATATAAAAAAATATGAACAAAGCTGAATTAGCCGGTGTCATCGCAGAAAAATGCGGTGTTACAAAAAAACAAGCAGAAGACATGATTGAATGTTTTGTAAGTACAACAATTTCAACATTAACAGCAGGCGGCGAGGTTGTGTTGACTGGGTTTGGTACTTTTTCTGCCAGAGTTCGAAAGGGCAGAATCGGAGTTAATCCTCAAAATCCGTCAGAAAAGATTGACATTCCGCCGACCACAGTTGCCAAGTTTAAGGCTGGCAAGGCACTAAAAGATTCACTTAAAGCTTCCACTTCCCAATAAATTAGTGAAACAAAGGCCTCTGACAAGAGGCTTTTTTGATAGATAACAGTTTACAATTGAAAGTTGAAAGATGATTATTATCTGCGATTTGTATTAAACTTAGCTAATATTCCTTGCTACTATTAGTGATTTATTTTATAATATAGTTAAATATGGAAAAAGAAAAAAAGCAATTTGATTTTTTAGAAGATTTTTTGCATGACAATCAAGATGTCTTTTTAAAGAATTTTAAAAAAAATTCTGAGGATGAAAGATGGGCTGAAAATGTTTACAAACCATTAATCGATAAAAATTCTGAGGTTTTTCAGGATGAGGATGAAGGCCAACTCGCTATTGATGTTTATCAGGATAAAAATAATATAATTGTTTTATCTGCCATAGCTGGAATAGATCCAGATAAGCTTGACATTTCCCTGCACAATGATATATTGACTATTCGCGGAGAAAGAGCGATGGATAATGAGATTGACAATGAAAATTACTTTTACAAGGAATGCTATTGGGGTAAGTTTTCAAGATCAGTAATTTTACCAGTTGAGGTACGAGGTGATAAAATAAACGCCACCATAAAAGGTGGTATTCTAAAGGTTGTTTTACCAAAGGTCAATCCAACCAAAAAGATTAAAGTTAAAGTGCTTGATGAAGATTAAGATAAAAATATGAAAATTGAAGTTGTTTTAGATCGATTTGAGGAGGACAAGGCTGTCTTGATTACAAAAGAAGGCAAGGAAATTATTATGCCAAGGCAATTAATAGAGGTAGATATAAAGCCAAAGGAGAGTTTGTGGCTCCAGCTGTCAGTAGATGCTGAAACTACTGAAAGAAACGCTGATCTGGCAAAAAAAATGTTAAATGAAATTATCTCAAAGGATGAGGAATAAAAAAATGACAGCAGAAGATAAAAAAAGTGTAAAAAAATTTAAAGGCGTACTGTTTACAGTGGCGATTGTTTTTTTATTATTGGCTTTTGTTATTGGAGCTGTTTCAATTTATCAGAATGTTCATCAGGAAAAAATTTATACTACAGTTTCAGTTGGAGATGTGAAGTTGGCAAAGATGTCTATTGAAGAGGCGAGTGAAGTTTTACAAACATCATTTAGGCAGACTTATAAAGACGGTTTTACTTTTTATTATGGAGATCAGGAAGTTACTATTTTAAATAATTACGAAGTAATTCAAGGAGTGGAAAGATCCATTTTAGAAGTGGATTTTGAAAAAACAGCTCAAAATGCATTTTGGGTGGGACGCTCTGGTAAAATATTTGTTGATTTAAAAGATCAATTGCTAACATTTTTAGGAGCAAAGAAAATTAAACCGGAAATTAAATTTGATAAGGAATATTTAAAGCAGCAATTAATAGAAAATTTTCAGCAATTCGAGGATCGGGCAGAATCAGCAAAGATTGAGGTTAAAATTACCTCAGAAAAAGATCGACAGGCTGAATTAAGGATTATTGATGAAAAAGACGGAGTGGCCTTTGACTATGACAATTTTATTAATCAGCTGGCTGAATTAATAAATAAATTTAATAATGAAAAAATCAGCATGGAATTAAAGGCCGAAGCTCCTCAAATTAGAGCTTTTGAAACAGAGCAGGCATTAGCTAAGGCAGATGAAATTATTAAAAATATTGACAGCCTTACATTTAAATATGAAGACAATTCTTGGCAGGCAAAATGGTCTGAATATGCACTCTGGCTGGCTTTGGATAAAAAAGACAATGCAGTCGGTTTAACGTTTGATCAGGATTTATTTTATAAATTTTTAGAACAAATAGAAGATGATGTTAACATACCGGCAAAAAACGCAAGATTTGAAATTGTAGAAGGAAAAGTATCTGAATTTCAGGTTTCTGAAAACGGAATCGCAATTAATAGAGATAAAACATATGAAAAGCTGGTTGACAACTTTTTTAATTTTCATAGCACTGAGCTGGAAATAGTGGTTGAAGAAGAATTACCAGAAGTAACCAGTGAAAATATAAATGATATGGGGGTGAGAGAATTAATAGGCGTTGGCGAATCAAACTTTGCTGGCAGTCCGGCAAACAGAAGGCATAATATTCGAGTTGGTTCAAATGTCTTGCATGGTTTGCTTATCGAGCCAGGTGAAGAATTTTCATTAACGAAAACATTGGGGCATATTGACGCATCTACTGGATATTTAGCAGAATTGGTAATAAAAGGAAATAAAACAATACCTGAATATGGCGGCGGGCTTTGCCAAGTGGGAACAACAATGTTTAGGGCAGCGATTAATACTGGTTTGCCAGTAACGGAAAGAAAACCTCATTCGTACAGAGTTTCATATTATGAACCTGCAGGATTTGACGCAACAATTTATGACCCAAGCCCAGACGTAAAATTTATAAATGACACTGGCCATTATGTTTTAATTCAAACTTATATTAATGGAAATATTTTGCGTTTTGAATTCTGGGGAACTGATGATGGCAGAGAAGTTGACGTAACATATCCAACAATATTTAATATAACTTATCCTGGCCCGACAAAAGAAATTGTATCTGAAGATTTGGAACCAGGTCAGAGAAGATGTACTGAAAGAGCGCACAATGGCGCTGATGCAGTATTTTATAGAACAATTACTACTGCATCAGGAGATGTTAATGAAGAAACATGGTCAAGCACTTATCGGCCTTGGCAGGCAGTATGCTTAGTCGGCCCAGAAGCACCGGCTGAAGATGGAGATGGGGGAGATACAGAAGCACCTCCTTCAGAGCCAGCACCAGCTGAATAACAAATAATTTAATTAAAAAAGGAATGCAAGTGAAGCATTCCTTTTTATATTAGTTTGATAGTTTTGGATTTTTTTTCATCTGCCTGATGACAAATGCAATCAGCTTATTCTTTGCCAAGGCTTTCAGTCCGTCATCAGTGATAGAGAATTTATCTCCCTTTTTTGAAACATAGCGTTGAAGCATCAGTTGATGAAGATCCAGCTGAACTTCCCGCGCGTCTGAAGGCTTTCCAAGATTTGTTCCCCAATGAAATTCATCCCCCAGCCATAGTTGTAGCTTTTTGCAGACCATTGCAGCGTCCAAGTCATTGTCATCAACTAATGCCAGTAAAAGAATAAAAGAACAGTCCATTTTATCCTCCTTAAATTTGAGTTGATTGAAAAACTGATTTTTTATTATAACATTGTTTTATTTTTTTGTCAATAATCTAAAAAAACAGCTTATGAGGTTTTAATATATATCTACTTTAAAATAAAAAACGTCCTTAAACGGACAGACAAGAAATTTTTACCCTGGCTGGATCGAGCCGAAGCCTGATCTTGCCATAAATAAAAACCCCATGCTTGTCGTGTCTGTCCGTTCAAAAACGTTTTAAGTATGTAAATACCTGATATACTAATTTAACTTATATTACAGAATTTGTCAAGTCTTTTACTAAAAAAACTTATATAATCTTATCAATTAAGCCATATGCCTTTGCCTGCTCTGCTGTCATGAAATTGTCGCGATCTGAGTCTTTTTCCACCTTTTTTATTGGCTGCCCAGTATGTTTTGCCAGTATTTTATTTAATCTATCCTTGATTTTTAGTATTCGTTCAGCCCTAATTTTAATATCAGAAGCCTGGCCTTCAGCACCCCCCATTACTTGATGAATCAAAATTTCAGAATTTGGCAAAGCAAATCTCTTGCCTTTTGCACCAGCAGTTAATAATACAGCTCCCATACTGGCAGCCATACCAATACAAATAGTTGTTACATCTGGTTTTATATATTGCATTGTATCGTATATGGCTAACCCTGAGGTTACAGATCCTCCTGGACTGTTTACATATAACTTAATATCTTTTTTTGGATCTTCACTTTCTAAAAATAAAAGCTGGGCAATTATACTATTAGCAATATTGTCATCTATTGGAGCACCAAGAAAAATTATCCGTTCTTTTAATAGTCGTGAATATATATCATATGCGCGCTCACCAAAATTTGTTTTTTCAATAACTGTTGGAATTAGATTCATATATTAATTAGACTCTCCATTATTACATTTTAAAATAAATTTGTCAAATGGTCAAAGTTTTTTTATAAAAATTTTGCTGACTTTAGCACAAAAAGTCCCCACTTTATAAACACCTCTTGACAAATTATATTGATAGTGATATAATAATACATCAATAAAAAACAAATACGAAACATGATTAATGTGTAAAATTATACAGAGGAGAGAGTGGAGGGCTATTTATTTATTTATTGAGCTCAATTCCACACCTCTGTATTATTTTGCATGTTAAGTCCTGTATAATGAGTAGGTAGGATTTTTTCTCTCTCCTCTGACTTTACTAGGAGGGCCCAATTCTTATCTACTCACTATACAGGATTTTTTTATTTCTATTTTTTCAGAGCTTCTATTAATATAATACGATATTTATTTAAAAAAGTTTCATTACAGCAGCACACATGCTGCTTTTTTTGTGCATAAAAATGTGCTAAAATAAAAGGGAAAATAATATTAAAATAAATGGGCCGAAAAAAGAAAAAAAAGAGCGAAAAAAAAGTAGAAGAAGTATCAAAGGAATTAAGTCCAGAGGCCAAAAAAGGTATTATTGTAGTTTTTTTGTTTGCTGCAGGCCTTTTAGGTTTTTTAAGCTTGTTTGCCTTGGCCGGCAAGGTAGGTGATTTTATTAATTCCGCGTTAGGTATATTCTTCGGATGGACAAAATTTGCTTTCCCTTTTCTTTTGATCATCTATGCATATGTCTTGCTAAGAGATGAAAAGTATTCCCTAACTAAAACAAAATATTTGGGAATATTGTTTTTTCTTTTAAGTTTTAATGCTTTGCTGCACATTGGATATGATCTGACCGAATTGGTTGAAATGTCAGCGCTGGGATATGGTGGTGGTTTTTTAGGATTAATCTTTAATTATCCGTTGCAATTTGTCATGGGTAAAATTGCGGCCTTGATAGTACTAATAGCAATTGCACTGGCCAGTTTACTTTTGATTTTTAATACTTCTATTCAAAATTTAGTATTTTCTAACCCGTCTTTTAATTTTCTAAAACGCCCGTTTGAATTTTTTAGAGGAAGAAAATATGACGAGGATGATGAAGATGAAGAGGACGAGGAAGATGATGAAGAAGAGGATGACAAAGAATATGAACAAGATTTGGAAGAAGAGACTGAAGAAGAAGATACCTCGGAAAAAAACATTGATGAAACAGCGGTAAAGTTCCCTGCTAAAAAAATAAAAATTGATTTGCCATTAGATTTATTAAATAAAAAAGGAGGCAAGCCGACCAGTGGCGATGTTAAATTAGGCATGGAAAAAATTCAAAAGACTTTGGAAAATTTTGGCATTGAAGTGCAAATGGAAGGAGTAAGTATTGGCCCGACCGTTACCCAATATACATTTAAACCTGCGGAAGGTGTTAAATTATCAAGAATTATCGCTTTAAATAATGATTTGGCCCTGGCTTTAGCTGCCCATCCGATTCGAATTGAAGCACCCATTCCAGGTAAATCCTTAGTTGGGATCGAAGTTCCAAATAAGCAGGCAGCTTTGGTCAGTTTGCGGGAATTATTAGAAGCAAAAGAATTTAAGAAGAGGCCATCAAACCTGGCAGTTACTCTAGGTAAGGATGTTTCTGGCAAAACATGGGTCTATCCATTAGAAAAAATGCCTCATTTATTGGTTGCCGGAGCTACTGGGGCTGGAAAGAGCGTTTGTCTAAACACGATTATTTTAAGTCTTTTATATCAAAACAATACAGATACTTTGCGATTTATTTTAGTAGATCCAAAAAGAGTTGAATTCCCGGTTTACAATGGAATACCTCATTTGCTGTCGCCGGTTATTACAGACGTTACAAAAACTGTAAATTCCTTGCGCTGGGCAATCACTGAAATGGATAGAAGATATGATATTTTATCAAAATGCGGCAAGAGAAACATTGAAAGCTATAATCAAAAGCACCCAGATGATAAACTACCATACTTAGTGATTATTGTAGATGAATTGGCAGATTTGATGATTACCGCTGCAGCTGAGATAGAATCTTGTGTGATCAGATTAACTCAGATGGCCAGAGCAATTGGCATTCATTTAATATTAGCCACTCAGCGACCTTCAGTAGATGTTATTACAGGATTAATTAAGGCAAATATTCCGGCCAGAATTGCTTTTAGCGTGGCTTCGCAAATGGATTCTCGTACGATTTTAGATACAGCTGGCGCAGATAAATTACTTGGAAAAGGGGATATGCTGTTTCAAACAGCAGAGCTGTCAAAACCACGCAGAATCCAGGGCGCTTTTGTCAGTGATGATGAAATAAAGCGCGTAGTTAATTTCTTAAAAAATGCCGGAGGAGAAGCAGAATATAATGAAGAAGTAACAGAAAAGAACAAAGGCGGCTCAACCAGTTTTGATTATCATGGAGATGACGGAGATGAGCTTTATGATGATGCAATGGAAATAGTTATTAGAGCTGGCAAGGCATCAGCTTCATTATTGCAAAGAAGACTTCGTATTGGATATGCGAGAGCAGCCAGAATAATTGATCTATTAGAAGACAATGGAGTTGTCGGTCCTCCAGATGGCGCTAAACCGCGTGAAGTATTGGTTTCTCTAGATAAACTTTCAAAAGGTACTACTCAAGAGCTTGAGGAGGAAGATGAGCCAGAAGAAGAGGTAGGGAATGAAGAAGAATATGATGAAGAAGAAGACACAGATGACAAATAAAATACAAATTTCTAATTATCAATTTTTGAATAGGAAAATTTGTAAATTAATAATTTCTAAATTGAAAATTGTCATAGATATATGATGGTCAGCTTTAACAATAAAAAAATTAATGCCATCAAAACATTAGGGGAAAGGCTTCAAGAGCACAGAAGGAGCTGTGGTTTGAGTTTGAAAAATATTGCTCATGAGAGCAGAATCAATGTTAATTATTTAATCGCTTTGGAAAAAGATAACTTTGATAAGCTGCCAAGCGATGTTTATACAAAGAATTTTTTAAGAAAATATGCTGAATTTTTAGATTTAAATCCGGAAACAGTTATTGACATCTATGATCAGGAAAAAGACATTTATTATAAGACAAAAAAGAATGTAAAAAAACAAAAAAGAAAAAATGAGCATTTTATAAAAAAAATATTTAATTTTTTTCTTAAACCTCAATTTTTAAAATATGCTGTTACGGTTTTGGTTATTAGTTTATTAGTAGTTTATATAGGATGGGGAATCAGTAAAATATTTACTCCACCAAAATTAGTAATAAATGAACCCAAGGATAGTGTTATTACAGATGAGCGCCAGGTATGGATCAGAGGAAATACGGAAAAGGAAGTTTTACTGACGATTAATGGTCAGGAAATAATCAGTGACAAAGAAGGTAATTTTTCAGATCAGCTTGATTTGCAAAAAGGATTAAATATTATTAAGATAACAGCAAGAAAAAAACATAGTAAGGAAAATGTTCAATATTTGAAAATAATTGTTGAAGATAATACAGGTTTTAGTAAAAATCAATAGTTTATTTTGTTCTAAATAATCTAAAAAAAGTCTTTCCCGTGCTTGAGATTTTTTTTATACATATGAAAAATTCAGAACTTAAAGAGAAAAGCCAAGCAGCAGAACAGGCAATTTCACAAATAAAGGAAAAGTATGGCGATGGATCTATTATGCTTTTAGGTGAAGCAAAAGCGATGAATATAGAGGCCATCCCAACAGGTTGTTTGTCATTGGATATTGCGCTTGGCGTAGGAGGGGTGCCCAGAGGCAGAATAATAGAAATTTTCGGGCCAGAAATGTCTGGCAAAACAACATTATCCCAGCACATTGTAGCTGAGGTGCAAAAAATTGGAGGAATAGCGGCATTTGTCGATGCTGAACATGCATTAGATCCAGATTATGCAAAGAAAATCGGCATTAATATTAATGATTTATTAATTTCTCAGCCAGATACTGGTGAACAGGCTTTAGAAATTGTTGAAACGTTGGTCCGGTCAAATGCAATTGATGTAGTGGTTATTGATTCAGTGGCAGCGTTGACACCAAAGGCAGAGATTGAAGGCGACATGGGTGATTCTCATATGGGTCTTCAGGCAAGATTGATGAGCCAGGCTTTGAGAAAATTGGCTGGTTTGATATCAAAAAGCAAAACCACAGTTATTTTTATTAATCAGGTCAGGCATAAAATTGGTGTATTTTTCGGAAATCCTGAAACAACCACTGGCGGTAATGCGTTGAAGTTTTATTCCTCAGTGAGGATTGAAGTCAGGCGCTCAGCGCAGATTAAGCAGGCAGAGCAGGTGATTGGAAACAGAGTAAAGGTTAAGGTCGTGAAAAATAAGGTGGCAGCGCCATTTCAGACTACAGAATTTGACATCATGTATAATGAGGGCATTTCTTTAGCAGGAGATTTGATTGATACTGGTTTAGTTCATGAGGTTATTTCAAAAGCTGGGAATTCATATAGTTATGGTGAAGAAAAATTGGGAGTTGGTAGGGAAAATGCAAAAACATATTTAAAAGAAAATCCAAAGTTAATTAAAAAAATAAAAAAAGAGATTTGGGATACTGTTAAAGGCGGCAGTAAAGAATAGAGAGGTTACGGACATACAGAAGGTTACAGATATTACGGAAATATAAAAATGAAAAGGGCTAGGAATTAGTCCTTTTTTGATTGATTGAATTATAGTTTTTATATAGAATAGAAGTAATGCCTGTTGCGTTTTTAGGAGTGAAAGGAGAGATATATGAGTGAGCAAGCAGCAGTTATGGATAAAACGTGCCAAAAAGTATATAAACCGGACGTTTCTGGGATTATGTATTGAAATAGGAATAAAGGTTCCATCTAATGGAGTAGTTGATTTTCGAGAAATATGGGAAAAGGCAGAGCGACATCGGGGGCGTGAGCTTTGGGATTATGAAGTCATTTATATGGGTTTATGGTTGCTAGGCGAAGTGCTTCAGAAGCTTGAAGCAGAAGAAGATGTTGATTTTATTAAAGATTATAATGGAACAATTGGAGATTTATACCTGAGTCCAAGAAAAATGCTCTTAGTTGAGAGAGTGCGCTTATTAAGAATCCTAAGGCTCAAACAAAGTAAAACAAGGTAATTAATCTGAGATAGTATTCTCAGATTTTTAAATAAATGAGAAATTTAGGTAAAAAAGTCATAATTTTTAAAAAGTTATACACTTGATTTTAAATAAAATGTTTGCTATAATATAAATAGATGAGGAAAATCTTATAATTTTTCTGGGGATAACCCTGAAAATAAATAAGATTTTTATTTTATCTAGATTTTTAATAATCTTTGTTCTTTTATCAATATTTAAATTAGGGAATAGTTCCCTTTCCCCACCAAAAATCTCTCTTTTGAGAGGTTTTTATTTTGCTTTACAATTTATGCTGGGCGTGAGAAAATTATATATAGTTATGGATTTATGGGATGAATTTACTAGATTACAATATTAGCGTACAAGATATGCAAGATGGATAAAAATATGAAAATATTAGCCATAGAAACATCATGCGATGAAACCGCAGCAGCAGTAGTTGAAATAAAAAAAAGCACAGATTTTAAAGCATTATCAAATGTTGTTTCAAGTCAAATCAAAACTCATGCTAAATATGGAGGGGTAGTGCCAGAGGTTGCTGCCCGGCTTCATGTTGAGAAAATTATACCAATCATTGATTTGGCATTAGATGAAGCAAATGTAAAGATAAATGATATTAAAGCAATAGCAGTGGTTTCTGGCCCTGGTCTGGTGCCCTCATTAAGAGTGGGTGTAGAAACAGCAAAAGCTTTGTCATATGCATGGGATAAGCCGCTAATTGCAGTTAATCACATTGAAGGTCATATTGCAGCTAATTTGTTTAATAAGGATAAAATGGAGCTTCCAGCAGTGTGCCTAGTAGTAAGCGGAGGCCATACAAGTTTGATATTGGTAAAAGAATGGGGAATGTATAAATTAATAGGTCAAACCAGAGATGATGCTGCTGGAGAATCATTTGATAAAGTGGCAAAAATAATGGGATTGGGTTATCCTGGCGGTCCAATAATTTCAAAATTAGCAGAAAATGGAAAACCTGCGCAATTTGATTTGCCCAGGCCAATGATTAATTCAAAGGATTTTGATTTTAGTTTTTCTGGATTAAAAACAGCAGTATTATATTTATATAAATCACGAAAAAATTGGTCAGACAAGGCAAAAGCAGATTTAGCCAGAGAGTTTGAACAAGCAGTGGTAGAAGTTTTAGTAAAAAAATCTTTTAATGCAATTGAAAAATATAAACCAAAAAGTTTTCTATTAGCTGGAGGAGTGGCTGCCAATAAAAAGCTGAGAACTGAATTGATTACTGCAGGGGAAAGTGTTAAAGGATTAAAAGTACATATTCCAGCATTTGATTATACCACTGACAATGCTGCAATGATTGGTGCAGCCGCATATTTTCATTATAAAAATAAAAATTTTGCTAATAAATTTGATTTAACTGCAGATCCAAGTTGGAGTTTAATATAATATGAAAAAATTTTATACAACAAATTCAGAACAAGAAACTCAAAGAATCGCTGCTGATTTTGTGAAAACCTTAAAAGGCGGTGAAGTCATTTTATTATCAGGTGAACTTGGCGCAGGAAAGACCACTTTTGTACAGGGAATTGCCAAGGCTTTTGGCATAAAACAAATAACCAGTCCAACTTTTGTATTAATGCAGATTTATAAGACAAAGCATAAAAAAGTAAAACAGCTATGCCATATGGATTTGTATCGCATAGAATGCAGCAGGGAATTTGAACCAAGCGGTTTAGATGAATATTTATATATGAATGATACAGTTTGTTTTATTGAATGGGGTGAAAAGATTAAAGATATATTGCGAGATTATATTCAAATAAAAATGAAAATTGCAGGACCGAAGAAAAGAACTATTGATATAGAAAAGCATACTTGACAAAAACAATTATTTGGATTATAATTATATGATGTGTACTGCTAAGGAGGTAACAAATGGCACACATAAAAGAAGTAAAAGTAATAACAGGTGTTCAGGATAAAGAAAGATTTAGAAAGTTTATTGATATGCTTGACAAGGCTGGCTGTTTAGTAGAACACGTTTATAGCAATTGGGAGACTGAAGTTGACGATAAGCTCTTTCGTAAAGTAAAAAAAGGGAAGTAACAAATGGCCAGTACAAAAGAGGAAAAAAAGAAAGAAATAAAAGATCTTAAAGATTTGCTTGATAAATCCGGATTGCTTGAAGATCAAGGTGATGAGCAAAAAGGCGAGAGAGTTGTTATTAAAGTAATAAAAACAGAGCCTTGTGTGCCTCCGTCTTTAGTGATTAGATAAGGAGTTAATAAAATTTAGCTCCTTTTTATATTTTAAAATTGTCTTTTATTTTTTTAAGTAATTCAGAACTGGGATTAATTACCTGATCTACTTTTAATCGAGGTCTATATTTTAAGAGAAATGTTGTTAGCTTTTTTTTCAATGCCATAAATTTGCCAATATCTGTGGTTGGTTCTATTCCAAGCATTGTTAAAATTGGACCAGTGTAGTTTTCAGCAGTTTTTTTTGATAAAAGTTTTTGTGTTTCTGCTTTTACCTCCATTAGAGGCACTACCTTAAGTGTAAAATCCTTTGCTAAATCCGGTGGAAAAATATCTTGTGCGACCTCATCAATAACTTTTCTTGCTGAAGTTCTGTTTAGTCTATTAAATACTGCTTGTTCAAATGCTTGATTAATTAATCGTTTGGAGATCACAAATACTGTAGTACTTCTTGGAACACTTTGCATTTTTTCAGCTTTAATACGGTTCCTTTTTTCATCTGATGGGTGAGGATCCATTGTAGTAGCCATTTGTAGTTTATGAGTTAGATTATCTATTGTGATTTTTAAATCAGCTTTTTCCTGGCCATTGTCTTCTCTGAGCAGCCCATGTTCAATAGATATATCTTCTGTGTCAGCGTATTTTTCAATTGTTTTTCTGATAATATACATTAATTTATATTCGGTTTTTATGCCACTTTCAATATTTGAACTGGTAGCTGCCTTTTTAAGCAAATCATCTGCTTGTTTTTTTAGTTCATCTTTTTCTTTTTGGTCCTTTACTGAAACTGATTTTTGATATAATAGATCAGCTAAGAAAATAGAAGCTGAAACGCTGTTTGAAAATTTAGATAATACCCAAGGTTTTTCAATTGACTTTCTATATTTATCAATAGTTTGATCTAAAAGTTCTTTCATTTGTTCATTTTCTGGAAATTGTTCAGAAATTCCTCTCAAGTCTTCAAGACTTAAATCCTGCCATTTTTTATTTTTAAATTTTTTATGGGCTTGCTTTTGAACAAAATTGGTTTGTTTATATTTTAATAAATTAAACTTTTCATGAAATAAAACAGCCTGAAGATAATGTCCAGGCAAAAAATCTTTGTTTGCTGGTTTAGCCATTTCACTCTCAAGTTCATCAGTTAGTTCAACTAATTGTTTTTCAAAATCTCTTTTTGGAAAACCAATATATGCATTTTCAAATCGATCGTGAAATAGTTGTTCTCTCGTTTTTGGTGTAGCTTTGAACTCTGGTTCAGGCATATAGATATTTAATCACTTACTCTAAATACTTCTTCAATTGATGTAATACCGTCAAGAGCTTTAATCAGACCATCTTGTACCATGGTAATCATTTGGTTTTTTATGGCAATTTCTTGAATGGAATATTCTGAGGCTTTGTTTGTTAGTATTAGTTGCTCAATTTCCTTATTCATTGTCATAATTTCATAGATAGCCATTCTACCCTTGTATTTAAGGTTATTGCACTTTGGGCAGCCTTTTCCCTGATAAAATTTCGGATTATCTAAATTTTTTGGCCGGTCAGGATGATCAGCAGGAATTTGATTTAAAATATCCATAACCTTTTTTTGAGTTTTTTCATCAGGTTTATACTCTTCCTTACAATTTTCACAAATTCTTCGCACAAGACGCTGTCCGATTATGGCATTTAAAGCAGGAGCTAATAAAAAACCTTTTGATCCCAGCGCTAAAAATCTTGGAATAGCTCCGGCAGCACTATTCGTATGGATTGTTGAAAGCAGCAAGTGACCGGTTAGGGCAGCATTAATGGCAATGTCTGAAGTTTCTAAATCACGAATCTCACCAACCATAATTATATCAGGATCTTGCCTCATTAATGAACGAAGACCAGTAGCAAATGAATATCCTTTTGAAGGATCCATTTGACTTTGATTAATCCCCTGTAGCTCATATTCTATTGGGTCTTCTAAAGTCATAATTTTTACTTCTGGATCATTTAATTTACTCAGGATTGCATAAAGGGTAGTTGTTTTTCCAGAACCGGTCGGACCAGTGGTGATAATCATACCGTTTGGCCTCTCTGTTTCTGCTTTTAATTTTTTATATGACAATCCACGTAGACCTAGGTCTTCGAATTTTAAACTAATAGCGCCAGAGCGCAAAAGACGCATTACCACACTCTCACCGTATTGTACTGGCAGAAATGAAGCACGAACATCAATTCTTTCTTTTTCTGTCTGAATTCTAAATCGTCCGTCTTGCGGCTGATTTGTAATATTCAGCTTAACTTTTGCTAATAATTTTAATCTAGAAATAATTTTTGGCCAGTCTGACTTTTCCAATTCAGCAACGTCATGCAACACACCGTCCATTCTGAATCTGATTTTTATTTTTTTCTCTTCAGCCTCAATATGGATATCAGAGGTTCCGGCTTGAACAGCCGCAGCAACTATTAAAGCAACCATTTCAGTTAAGTTAGTTTCTCCTATCATTTTTTGAAGCTGTGTTATATCTTTAAAACCAGCCTGAAATTTTTCTAAATCTTTTTGGGTTATATCAACACCTTTTGGCGCTGGTTTTATTTTTGGAATTTTTTTATATAAATCCAGGGCAGTTTCCAGGCCGTGTTCAGTGGCCATGTAAATGGCGACATTTGCTTTTCTTCTCTCCCCGATCTGATGGGCAGCTTCTTGTACTTTTTCATCTTCAGGTTTAACCGCTGCCATGCGGATTTCCTGTCCGATTTCTAAAAAAGTAACCACATTTAATTCTTTTGCCTGCTTTTCATCTAAAATTTGCAAAGCATCTGTACTGACAGGGAAATCAACAAGGTCAATAAAAGGAATGCCCTTAGCTTTGGCTTTTTCCTCAGTTTTTGCTTTTGCCTCTTTAAGGCGGATATTTTGCATTTTTCCTTTTAAGGCAGATGTTGGTTTTGATCCCTGATCGTCATCTGTTTTCTTTTTTGTAGTTTTTGATTTTTTTAAAATAGAAGGATCTTTTAATAAATCTTCTATAGATTGAGCTCCATTTGACATATTTGAAGGTGAAACTATTAAGTCCTGATAAATCAGGACAATTTGTATGAATTTTTAATACTTTTATTATTACATCTCTTCTTAAATAATACCTTTTTTGATAAAATTTGACAATTATTTTACAAAAAACTAAAATATAGACACTTATTTATAAGGAAAAAGAAAAGCAAATGAAGCTATAAGTTAAAAATAGGGAAGCAAAGATATACTATGTGTTATTATACTCTATTTAAATAATAATTTTATATGGTTTTTTTATATTTATAGTTCTCTCTTTTCTACTTCTCACTAATCCCCCATTTTATTAATAATCAAAAAATATGCCTAAGAAAAAAAATTCTACTAAAGAAACAAACACTGAAAACAATGACAAAACAGTAAAAACCGAAGTTAAAAAAGCTAAATCATTAAAGACGAATTCAGGAATACCAGGTTGGATTATTGCTGGAGTTTTGCTAATATGTATAGTAGCTCTTTTTATTTATGCTCAGAATAGCATCAGCAAAGTAAATAATGACAAAAAAGAAATTGAAAGCCAGACCAGAGTATTAAAGAGCTCAGTTAATAATTTGCAGCAAGAGGTTAGTAATTTAAATCAAAAAGCTGAAGATTTGGAAGAAAGCACCAAGAAAAGTGATGAGTACTTATTCAATGAAGCGATCAAAAAGAGAAAATTACCTGATTCTGTAGATACCAAAGAGTGGCAGGTTTACAAAGATGATGAATGGAAAATGGAATTTCATTATCCGCAGACCTGGCAAATCGCACAAACAGCAGAGGCTGAATCAGAAGTGGCAGCAGATGAAGAGCAGAAAGTTGAAAGCCGAAAAGATATAACGCTTGAACCAGTAAAGCAGTCTGAATTTTTACGATCTATGCAAATAATGCCGTATAAGTTTGATGGGCAGAAGAATTTGGATGAAAAAGTAAAATCTTTTGAAAGCAAGGGCATCATGGACATTCAGGATTATAATGGCGGAAAACTGGTCTACTTTTTAGAACAATCAAACAGCTTGATTGTGCCAACCGTTATGATTTTATCAGACCATGGTGATTATAAAGCTATATTCCGGGTTAATAATTTATTACATGAGAAATATTTTCAATTTTTAAGTGAATTTGAAGCAATTATCGCAGTGGTGAAAGTGGAAGCAAAGACCGAGCCTAAACCTGAAGAACCAAAGCCAGAAGAGCCTAAACCTGAAGAAAATCCTGAGGGAAATAAGGAAGAATAATCATAAATAAACACAATGTCATTTTCTATAGGCATAGTAGGTTTGCCAAATGTTGGCAAATCTACTCTTTTTAAAGCCTTAACTAAAAAACAAATTGATATTGCAAATTATCCATTCTGTACTATTGAACCCAATGTTGGCTGCGTAAAAGTGCCAGATAGACGTTTGGATAGGTTAGCAAGATTATCAAAGTCGGAAAAAGTTATTTCGACTACTATTGATTTTGTGGATATTGCCGGTTTGGTTAAAGGAGCTCACAAAGGTGAAGGACTGGGAAACCAATTTTTATCAAATATAAGAGAAGTTGACGCAATTTGCCATGTGGTTAGAAATTTTACAAAAGGTGACATCGTGCATGTTGAGGGAGAGGTGAACCCTGCATCTGATTTTGAAACAATTAAGCTTGAACTGATTTTTGCTGATTTGCAAACTATTGATAAGCATATTTCAAATTTAGAAAAAAGTTTAAAATCAACTAAGCAAAGTCAGGGAAAAGAAGATCGGGCAAAAATTGAAACGTTAAAAAAGATAAAGCAGGGGCTTGAAAACGAAATTGCAATTAAAAATCAAGATTTGGATGAAAAAGAGGTAGAGCAAATTAAGAACTTTAATTTTTTAACAACAAAGCCTTATTTGATAGTGTTAAATATTGATGAACAAGATTTAAAAAAAGAAATAAATATTCCAGAATTTGAAAGTGAAACAGTTATAAAAATTTGCGCTCAGCTAGAATCGGATTTGGCAGAAATGCCAGTGAAAGAAGTAAGAGAATATTTAAAAGATATCGGAGAAGAAAACACCGGCCTGGACAAAATTATTATTGCTTCATATAAATTATTGAATTTGATTACTTTTTTTACCACCGGACCAAAGGAAACCAGAGCCTGGACCATACCAGCCGGAACGAAAGCTCCGCAGGCAGCTGGGAAAATTCATACGGATTTTGAACGTGGCTTCATAGCAGCTGAAGTGATTAATTGGAAGGATTTGGTTGAAATCGGCAGTGAAGTTACAGCTAAGGAAAAGGGTTTGATTCGGCTGGAAGGAAAAGAATATGTGGTGCAGGACGGGGATTCAATGCTTTTTAAATTTAATGTTTAATTGCAAATATTATTGATTCGTTTTATTACAAATAATTACAAATTACATACAAAAAAGCAGAAAGATTGTCTTTCTGTTTTTTATTTACGCTGGCAGAAGAAATGCTCCTGAGGTTTCTATTTCACCTGCAGGGGTTTTAATTCGTAACCATTGTGGATGTTCATTAGCCCAAACATTATTAGATGGAAGTTCGTTTGTACTTACAATCTCAAACGGGCCTTTTCCGTATTTTTTAAGAAAATATTTATCAAAAGTTGATTGATTCAAACGCTCTAGATTCCAGATTACACTTTGTCCGGGAATGAAATTTGGCTTGTCCATCGTTGCCCCCTATGATAGAAGGAACATGATATTGAAATGTAGCAAAAAAAATTGCTTTTGTCAAGGGCAATAAAAAACCAAATCATTTTGTATGACCTGGTTTTGGTTTTTGTCTTAGTCTTCGGTTTTTATTTGGATTTGGCCTGGATTGATCAAGCATTTCAAAATGCCAAATTTTTGCCTGCACCTTTGTATCAAATACACCGACAAAATATTTGCCTATTTTAATTTTTTCATCTACTTCGATGAAAACAGGGTGGCTGTCTTTTTTTACTCTGTTTATAATTCTGACTGTAACTGGATTTATCATATAAATGGACAAAGATCCAATTTCTGTGGGTGTTTTAGCTGTGACAGGAAATATGTATTCCTTTTGACTGCCCTGGCCATGAATCTGAACAAGATCCATAAACACTATCCAGACAGATGCGTTTGATCCATCTAATTGTCTTTTAATTCGTTCAATAACATCTGTCATTCTTTCCTGTGATTCAGGTGAGATAGGCCTTTTTTGTTTAGGTAGTCCCTTTTTTGTATCTGTAGTAGGGTGCAATTTTCCCCTCCTTTATTCGTATAATCATTGTTATATTTTTAAAATAAAATGTCAATAATATAGCTTGACAAAGCAGCACAATGATATTATAGTAAAATATCTTGTTTTTTGACATTAAGGGGGAATGAGCAATGACTAAGAAAAGAAAATATTTATTTTCTTTGGATCGGCTTGAAAAATTCGTAGAGCAAGGCAGCAATATTCTGCAAGAAATATCAGACAGGGATAAAAAAAACAAAGAAATTGATTTGAAACAAAATAAACCAAAGCTAAAGGAAAAATCGCAAAAATCTCAGGTTCAGGAAGCAGGACCTACCCAACCGATGAAAGCAGCAAATTCAGTTGAAAAAAAGATAGAACCTAAAAAACAAGTTAAGCCTGTACTAAAACATGTTCCAAAGCCAAAGGTGGCAGCAAAAAAGCAGCCTAAGCCTGTACCCAAAAAAGTTGTAAAGCCGAAAAAACAAGAATCTCAAGTTTTTTCAGGCTTAATACCTTATTTGGATATGCTTGATTTTTCCAATTTGTTGGAATTTACCAATAATCTTGAAGTTGAAGCTGATACATTGGGATGGGACAGGCAAAATGGACATATGCCAGAAGAAGAACAGCTGCCAGAGGCAACATCTGATACAAATCAGATGTACGGTCATTATGTCAATCGAGATAAACAATCAACGTCTGCTCTAGGATTGGCTTGTTTAGTACAGGAAAAGCTAGAGTGGGGCGACAGATTTATGAAAAATATTACCAGGCAGATGAAGCCCCCGCTCCGGTTAGCAGGTTGGTTCTGGGGAGGTAAAACTCCTGAGGTAAATGACCAAGGGCATTTAGGAAGATTTTATCTTTCAGTATATCATCCTTATGCTTTGGAATTTTGGGAAGAGCTTTTTTATATCAAGCAGGAATTAAGTAGATATGATATTAATATCAAGTATAAGATGTCTGACAAATTTGAATCATTAAAGCGTGGTGACTGTGCAGTTGTCTATTTTGACACTGGGGCTCAGCTGAAAGTATATAATGAAATGCTTGAATTGTTTAAAAAGAATTTTCTTTGGTTTAAAGAAAATATTCCAATGTTTACTGCTCAGATGCTTGATGAAGAAGGGCAACCGCTTCGCGGATTGAGCTTTGGCCAAAATCCAGCTGCTCATTCCTCAAGCTTTGGCTATCAGCGGGCATTGGCATTGTCTGCTGCCTGCAAAGAAATAAGGAAAAAGGTGGTCACAGGTCAGACAATATCAAAAGAACAGGCATACCGGCTTGTGGCTAGTCATTTAAAGATAAGAAATGTAGATGTTGATAATCCTGCCTTTAATATTGGCGGTACAACGCTCTTTTCAACCATTTTTAGATTCACAGATCAATTTAGAAGACAAAATCCTCATTAGTAATACTGATGGGGGTTTTTATTTATAAGGCTTAACAGGGCTTAAGAAGGCGGATAGGGCAGAGAAGGCAGAGAGGTAATTTAAAAAATAAAAAGCCAAGCACATGGTGCTTGGTTAGGCTCTATGATAATATCGAGATCTTTTCTCTCTTTCTCTTTGCTTTGCGGCTGCTTTTGAAAAGATTATTAAGCTTCTTTTCTCTCCTGCATCCCAAATTGAACAAAGAAGAAATATTATATTTATTGGCCCCAGTAGTCCGGAAAGACAGGAATAGATGATCATTTTTTTTCTTGTTACATTTGAACAATCATCAGCGTAGTTTTTTAATTTTATCCATAGATATGATATGGCTATGCTAAGAAAATATACACCGATACCAATAGATGCTACGACAATTTTTTGTGTTCCAGTTGCTTCACAGATTTTCGCTCCAAAATACATTAGAAATAAAAATGCTATTAAACAAAGAAAAAGTCCAAGTGCACATGCTAGTAAATAAGCAAAAAATTTAAAAGCAAAGGATTCACGTTGGTTTTCCATTTTTATCCTCCCTTTGGCTGCAGGCTCTATTACATTGGTTATCATAATAATATAGCACAGCCTGCATTTTTGTCAATATATCAAAAAACAGCCCTTGCGGGATACTTTACTATATTTTTATGTGAAAGATTATAGAGCTTACGCCCGCATTCGATCGGGGAAACCTAGTTTCCCCTCAGCGTCATTAAGGCGGGCGGTTTGCCGAGCCTCCTTATGCCGAGGGGAATCGTAGATTCCCCGAAGAAATACTCGGCGAATAAAAAACAGCCCTTGCGGGCTGCTTATTTATTTGAATAGTGAGAATTAATTACATCATACCTGGCATTCCACCCATTCCTGGCATGCCACCTCCCATAGGAGGAGCTGGAGCTTCTTTTTCTTCTTCTGGGTCATCACTGACCACTGCTTCTGTGGTTAAAATCATTGAAGCAATTGAAGCTGCGTTTTGTAAAGCAAAGCGAGTAACTTTGGTTGGATCAATAATTCCAGCTGCAACTAAATCTTCAAAATTATCTTTTGCAGCATTATAGCCTTCACTTCCCTGGCGTTTTCTAACTTCTTCAGCAATAACTGAACCATCTTTGCCTGCATTAAAGGCGATTTGTTTAACTGGTTCTGCTAAAGCTCTATTTAAAATATCAATTCCGATTTTTTGATCGCCATTGACTTCAACATTATTTAATCCTTGTTTAGCCCGAAGCAGAGCAACACCACCACCTGGAACAATTCCTTCTTCAACCGCAGCTTTGGTTGCTGCTAGCGCATCTTCAATTCTTAATTTCTTTTCTTTTAATTCTGTTTCAGTGGCTGCGCCAACTTTTAATACTGCAACACCGCCAGCTAATTTTGCTAATCGTTCTTGAAGCTTTTCTTTATCAAATTCAGAAGTTGTTTTTTCAAGTTGTGATTTAATTAGGTTAACTCTTTGTTCAACTAAGCTTTTATCACCCTGACCTTCAATAATAGTTGTATTTTCTTTATCTGAAGTAATTTTTCTGGCCCGGCCAAGCATTTCCACTTCTGTGCTTTCCAGTTTTAATCCAATTTCTTCTGAGATAACTTTACCGCCAGTTAAAATAGCAATGTCTTCCAGCATTTCTTTTCGTCTGTCACCAAATCCTGGTGCTTTAATAGCTAACGCTTTAAAGTTTTTACTGATTGTATTTAATACCAATGTTGCAAGTGCTTGATCTGTAACATCTTCAGCAATGATTACCAATTCTTTTTTACCTTGCTGAGCAAGTTTTTCTAATAGCGGAACAATATCTTCAACATTTGAGATTTTTTTATCAGTAATTAAAATAAATGCATCTTCGTATTCAGCTTCCATTCTTTCAGCATTGGTAATCATGTAAGGTGAAATGTAGCCGTTGTCAAATTGCATTCCGCGCACTACTTCTTTTTCAATACCAAAACTTTGAGATTCTTCTACAGTGATGACGCCTTCATTGCCAACTTCCTGCATAGCTTCAGCAATGATTTTGCCGATTTCTGGATCGTTAGCTGAGATTGAAGCTACTTGGGCAATTTCTTCTTGGCCGCCTACTGGTTTTGAAATATTTTTTAATTCAGAAACAACAGCATTAACACCTTTATCAATGCCGCGTTTGATTTCCATTGGATTGGCTCCTGCTGCTACGTTTTTTAAACCCTCAAGAATGATTGCTTGAGCTAAAAGAGTAGCGGTTGTAGTACCATCACCAGCCACATCATTCGTTTTAGTGGCAACTTCTTTAACTAATTCAGCGCCGACATTTTCAAATTTGTCTTTTAAATCAATTTCTTTGGCAATTGTTACACCATCATTAGAAATGGTTGGTGAACCAAAGCCTTTGTCTAACACAACATTACGGCCCTGCGGACCTAGAGTAACTTTGACAGCATTTGCTAATTTATCAACCCCCCTTTTCAACGCATTGCGTGCGTGTTCATCGAAAATTATTTGTTTTGCCATATATTACAAATTTATTTATTAATTTATATTGATTACAAATTATTACAAATTTTATTCAATAACTGCAAGTATGTCTGATTCAGACAACACTAACAAATCCTGCCCGTCGACCTTGACTTCATGTGGACTATATTTTGTAAATAATACTTTATTCCCTACTTGAACTTCCATTTGAGCTCTTTGGCCATTGTCTAAAAGCTTGCCTGGGCCAACTGCCATTACTTCACCTTTTTCAGGCTTTTCTTTATCAACTGTTTCTGGAATAATAATGCCAGAAGCAGTTTCTTCCTGCTTAATTGGTTTGACAACAATTTTGTCAGCTAAAGGTTTTAACATAATTTTTGTTGATTTAATTTCTAAAATGATTAATTTATCTTATAATATTTTTTATATTCATGTCAAGTAGAAGGCGAAAGAGGGCGTAATGTGGCGATAGAAGGGGTAGAGGATGACAAGTATTTCATGTTTCAGAATAATTTTAAACTTTTGATTTATAATTTTTAATTGTTATTAAAAGACCGCCAAATATGATTAGGCGGAATTATTTGAATTTTGATCTGTGTTTAATAGTTTAATAAGAACTTCTCTGATAAAAGATGAAAAGCCTATCAGACAGAAAACAAGACCTATTAATCCTAGCAGTTCATCAGGTTTATTTATGGTTTGACTGTAAATATAAACACCAATTCCGAAAATTAATGATGCAATAGCTTGAATTTTTGGGTGCCTGTTTAATATTTGCAAAATAAGAACGCCTACTCCAGCTACAAACGGTATTATCATAGGGTTGGGGTGCATCATCATCTTTTGCCTCCTTTGATTGGATTCGTTATCAATTTTATTTTATCAAAATAAGTAAAAACCGCCAAATGTGATTAGCGGTTAGATCTGTTTCGTCCTCTTTTTAAATGATCTGCAAGATTTGCAAGGCATCCCACTGCAACAAGCCCTAATGCACCAGCAGCATACACTGATTTTTTATAGCTGCTTTCAAAAAACAATATGTGAGATCCAAAGGTAATGCCAAGAAGCATGACAATTACACCAATGTTAATTCGTCTTTTCTTTTTTTGTTTATATAAGCAATATGCAGTTATAAGAGAAAAGACAAAAAGATTTATTAGAATATAAATGAGCGTTGTGTTCATGTTTCCTCCTGTTTGAGCACTATTTGAATTATAACAAAGAATTTTTAAAAGCAAAAACCGCTAAATGTGATTTAGCGGTTGGCGTTTACTGCTTTATTTTCCTTGACATTAACATAGAACAATAGAATTCCTATTGCAATTAAGCCGGATGAGATTATAATTCTAAAGGTTGAAAAATCACTAATAAGTATTTGTCGAAGTATACTATTCAACCCAAGGAAAAAAATCACGATTGCAAAAAGCTTGTTTTTATTTTTAAAGAGGGCAATTATCGCGGTTATTACGAATATAATAGTTAGAATGATCATAATAGGGTTAACAAGTTGTGATGCTGCGTATGATAGCATTTCCTCCTCCCTTTCAGGTTTTTGGACGATATTTTATTTTAGCATAATATTTAATACAAGTCAATCGCGCCCGGGTCTCTTCGGGGAAACCTAGTTTCCCCTCGGCGAAGAAGGTGGGCGCAAAGTAAATCTAAGAATCAAAGCTGAGAAGGCTAAAAGCATTATTCCAAAATAAAAGCTCCACAAAAAGTGATCAAACAGGCAGATTATAAAAAGCGACAATATTATTGATATAGAAAAAATAATTTCCATGTTGAACCATTTGCCTTTGAGGAGTCTTATTAAATATCTGCAGATTAAAATGATAAAGCCAAGCAGAACTATGCTTAAAATAATTCCCATTTCAATTATTGACAGCACAAATCCATTGTGAACTGGCTGTAAATCCCAAACCTCCCAGTCTGGATGAACCTCTGCCAGGGCAATAGTATAATTCCCAAGCCCAGTTCCTAAAAAGATATTATTTTTGAAAATCTGCCAGGCGTCTTCATATCCGGTGAGCCTTTCAGTCATTGATTTGATCTCAAGCCGGTCTTCGATTTGGATTCTGGTGAAAATTAAATCAGATTTGACCAGAGAAAAAGCAATGGCAATGAATAAAATGGTAATAATAAGCTTATTAATTGGAACTTTATATTTTTTCCAAAGATCTTTTTTTACCCCTGCCATTATAATTATAAAAATTATTGAAACAAACATGGCCAGCCAGGCAGATCTGGAAAAAGTCATTAAGAGAGCGGTAAAAGTGATTATAAAACTTGTTAAAACAATATTTATTTTCTTTTTATTAGTTTCAGTTAAATATTGATAAACAATAAAAAGTAAACATATAACTAAAAATCCAGCTAAAATATTTGGATGTGGCAGAGAGCCATAAGCGCGTAAAAATCTGTTGCCAGCAGTTTCAATCACAGAAGTTCCTAAAACATTTGGATCTTGAGCTGCCATACCCATCCATTTATTTGCAATAATTTTTTGGTTAAAGAATTGATTTATTGCATAAATACTTTGAACCAGACCTGCGCCAATAACTGCCCAGCTGAATTTTTTAAAATTATAAGGATAAAAAATTATAAAAATTGCTAAAGCAAAAGCTTCGATTAGAGTTATTACTTTGTAAAATGATATATCAGAATTAGCAGAGAAGATTATGTTTAGGATTGCCAAAGCAGCAATGATTGCCATAAAGATTGAAAAATAAAAGAATTTTTTTTGATTCAATTTTTGAAATATTCTTTTCAAGCTGATTTTTTTTAGATAAAAAACAATTGTTAATGCAAAAAGAGCAATCAACAATATTTCAGTTCCATATAAACTTTGGCTTTGATATTCAGAAAATTCATTTTTGTAATTGACCATTTTATAAATCCACCTGGTCTGCCAGGGAAGTAGAAAAATAAAAATGTAAAATAGCCATTCAATAGTTTTCTGCAATGTTTTCATAGAATTTTAATATTGATTTGTATTTTATCCGCCATTTTTGATTATATTCCTGGCGGCGATCATTGACATGAAGCTTTAAAATATTATTTTCTAGAACAACGTCTGTAGTTGGCTGCTGATTAGACACCTTTAACTTAGTGGGTAGAATTCGTAATTGATATTTTTTCGCTGATTTATTAAAATATTTTTTAACAAATTCACACAGCACGTTCTCGCAGATTTTTTTAGTTTTTGAATCATGCTTTATCGCCCGGCGATTGTTTGCTAGTTGCTCTATTTGATTTGGTAAATACTTTTTGCTCCAGATATTATTTTTTAAAAAATTATTTTTGTTTCTTTGATATACAATAAAAAATTGGGATTGCCAGTATATAAAGTGGATATCAGGGCATTCGCTTTGATAGTTTTCCAAATTTAAATTGTCTTCAGAAATATAAAAGCTAAGGCAAATTTTATTTTTCATTTTCTCGTCAGATGGCCGCTGACCCAGCAGTTCCATTAAGGAGACGGCTAAGAATCTGGTCAGCCAGAGAGTGTTTGGCTGGCAGACAATTGCCAAATCTATATCGCTGTCTTCACGTGAGTTTGAGTAAGATAAAGAGTTGCAAATACAGATTGTCTGAATAAAAGGCAGTTTTGAAATCATTCTTATGAATTTTTTTGCTCGGAGTAGTTTTTTTTCAGCTATTAAATATCTTTGTTTGCGCCTGGAAATAATTGTTTCTCTGCCGTTTAAAAAATAAAACCCTTGCTTGGTCTGAATTCTTTTTTTTAGCAAGGGTGAGGTCTCCAGTATTCGTTTTATTTCTAAAAACGAAGCATCAATTTTTTTTCCAGTAGGGCAGAGAAGATATTTGTAAACTTCAACAGAAGTTAACGGATAGTTAAATATATCAAAATATATAATAGTAGAAATTATAGCTTTTTCTAAATTAGAAAGCATATTTTTTAGCTTATAGCTTGTAGAATGTGTTACAGCCTAGTTTGTTTCTACGGGTTTTGGTTCTGTTAGTTCTTTGGGTTTTGTATCTCCATCTTTGTCAGAATCTTTTTTTCTAAATAAAACTAATTGCTGAAGTGAAGTGAGCAATGTAGTAATAAACCAGTATAATGCTAATCCGCCTGGAAGTTGCATGCCAATGATTAAAGTAATGATTGGCATGAAATATTTCATTGATTTATTCATATTGGCCATCATGGATTCGTCTTTTGAATTTGCATCCACTTTTTTCGGTTTTGGTGCTGTCGGCAGCATTCTAGCCTGAAAAAATTGCGCAATAGCTGCTAGAACTGCAAGATAAATGCTTGGGACAGCCAGGTCAATTATACCAAATGAAACAGAATTAACAGTACCTGGATTTTGGACAAACGAATAAAGTAAATCTGAGCCATTATTGGCTAAACCTGTTCGGAAAACCTGATATACGGCTAACAGAAAAGGCAGTTGAATTAATAATGGTAGGCAGGAAGACAATGGATTGACTTTTTGCTCTTTGTACAGCTTCATTGTTTCTTCCGTCAGTTTTTGCTTGTCATTTTTGTATTTCTTCTTTATCTCAGCTAATTTTGGCTGTAGCTTTTGCATTTCTGCTTGGGATTTAACAGATTTTTGAGACAGAGGAAGCAGAATAATTTTAATAATGATGGTCAAAGCAATAATTGCCAAACCAATATCATTTCCTGGCAAAACATTATACAGCCAGATTAGCAGATTATACAGAGGTTCGTATAAAATTGTATTAAAAAGTTGAATCATAGGTTTTATTTTTATTTATCTTCTTTCTTTGCGCTTTTCTTTTTTTTAGTTTCCTTCTTATCTTTTTTCACCTTTTTTTCTTTCGGCTTTGCCTTTGTCTTTGCTTTTTTCTTTGCCTCTTTCTTTTCTTTTTTTTCTTCTGTATCTTTCTTTTTCTTTACCTCTTTTTTGGTTTTTTTATCCTCATCTTTTTCTTCTTCAACAGCTTCTTCCTTTAATTCTTCTGATTTTATCTTTTTTCCAGACCCTTCTTCAACAATATTTATTTTCCAGCCAGTTATCTTGGTGGCCAGTCTGACGTTTTGGCCTTCCCGGCCAATGGTTAAAGAAAGCTGGTCAGAAGGAACGGTTACGGTGGCTACATTTTCTTTTTCGTCTAAATCAATGGAAGAAATTTTGGCTGGCAATAGAGCATTTGTAATATATTTTTTTGGTTCTTCCTCAAATTTGATAATATCAATTTTTTCTCCATTTAATTCATTGATAATGGTTTGTATTCTGGCACCTTTTTGGCCAACGCATGAGCCGATCGGATCAATATTATCGCTATCAGTATGGACTGCCACTTTTGATCTTGATCCAGCTTCTCTGGAAATATCTTTTATTTCAATAATATCACTGGCAATTTCAGGGATTTCCAATCTAAAAAGTTTTTTAACAAAAGCCTTATCACTTCTGGATACGATGATTTCCGGACCTTTGGTAGTTAATGACACTGATTTTATAAACACTTTAATTCGATCTCCGAGTCTATACCGTTCTAGCCGTACTTGTTCTTCTGGCGGTAATATAGCTGATATATGGTCAATGTCAATAATAATGTTTTTACCTTCACGTTTTTGAACCATGCCAGTTAAAAGCTCACCTTCTTTTTCTTTAAACTGCTGATATAAAACATTTCGTTCTGCTTCGCGCAGCCGCTGAATAATTACCTGCTTGGCAGTTTGGGCTGCCATTCTGCCAAAATCACCAGGAACTTCAAGTTTTGTTTTCAAAACATCGTCAACCTTAGCCGTTTTTTTTATTTCCTTTGCTTCTTTGAGTTCAATTTGAATTTTTGGATTGAACCTTCTGACATCTTCATGTTCAGGCATGTCTTCTGGCTTTATGCCCTGGGCCCGAAGCTCTTCTCTTTCCTCTTTTAATTTCTCAATTGCCTTTATTTCTTTCTCAGTCAGATCTTTGACAACTTCTTTAACGTCAAAAACCTTGAATTTTCCTGTATCCAAGTTTAATTCAACATTAATGTTTTGGTTCTTTTCACCATAGTCTTTTCGAAAAGCTGCAGCTAATGCTGATTCAATCGTTTCAATTACTGATTCTTCAGGAATATTTTTTTCAGCGCAAATTTGTTTAATTGCTAATCGAGCTTCTTCAGTAAGCATATTTTTTTATTTATTTATTAAAAATAGCTAGTTTAATAATAAACTAGCCTAGTAATTAATATATAACATATATTTGTAAATAATGCAAACAGTTTGATTGATTTTGCCAAATTTATTAAAATATGATAATTTTGTCAACGGAGGTACACCATGAATACCAATGACGAAAGGCTACATCAGGTTTTTGAATACTTTCACTATGTTTATGGTGCTTGTAAACAAGAGAAAATGGATGCTCAATTGGTTCTGAATATGTTATACATTTTGATAAATGCTGATGAATCATTGCGTTCTTTAATAAAAAAATTTATTTATTTAGCTTTTGGATCAATAAAAGGACATATTGATTTAGCTCCGATGAAAACAGTTGTTAATGCCATGTTTGACCAAATACCAGTAAATGTTTCACTTGGAGAGCCAAGTAGAATTGACCAGGTAAGTCTGCTAGAATGTACTGAACCAAAAAGGCTCTATTCATTGACGTATAAATCAAAAAAACAGCAATTGTTAGAAATAAATGATTTAATGAAAAAGCTTAATATGGTGCTGGATGATGATGCGGAGCCTGATTTTTCAAATCAGCCTCAAACATCGAAACGAGCAGAGGGTTTTATTATCGTACCAAAATATAAGATACTTGCTCCTCAGTACCATGTGGCCCTGGCATGGATCTTAAAAGTAATGCAAAAAATTATTCCAGATTTTATTGTTGATCCTGACTTTGATGTTCAAAGATTAATGTGTTCGCAGGATTTAGTTCAGGCTTTAGATTATTTTGATAAAAGATATTATGGAGTTTTTTATCGTCTGCCAGTTCAGCTGGGATTATTGCATAATGGCGAAAGTGTTAATTATGCGGTCGGTACATATGAAAAAGGTGATTATCCTGAGTTTGGACTTGACCCAATATCTGGTATTGTGGCAATTTATCTGCATGGAGACAGGATATTAGGACACGCGCCTTATATGACTTGTCCTGGAGTTTTATATAAACCACCAGATTCTGATAGTTTTTCTCATGCAATTCAATTTGCATATATTGACGACAGCCTTGTCTTGCGAACTGTATCTATAAGTGATCATAGTGAAGATATGTCTGTGGCAACAGGCTTTTATTCATCATAGAACTGATCAAATTCAGTTCTTTTTTTATAAAATTAGCGAATTTTTTCTGAACTTGCCAAAAAAATTGCTTTATGTTAAGCTAAGCTAAAGTTAATTATTTATAAAGTAATTTTGTCACGTTTGGAAACGTGAACCTTCAATAAACATCTCTTTATTGCAAAATTACATAATAAATGAATTTATGATCGAACAGCATTATGAATTGCTCTATATTATTCCTGTAAAATTTGTGGGAGAAGAGCAAGAAAAAATTTTAGGCAAAGTGGCAAAAATCATCAAAGACCAAGGGTGTGAAATCACCAAAGACGAAATTTTAGGCAAACAAAGATTAGCTTATCCAATAAAGCATATACACCAGGGAATATATGTGATGGTTGAATTTGACGGTAAGCAGTCAGCAGTTAATAAAATTAACAGTACATTAAAGCTAACGCCAGAAGTTTTGCGTTTTTTAGTTATTAAGAAGAAAAAACTTACACCAGAACAAATAGCAAAGCAAGAGCAGAAAAAACAGGCATTGGTCAGAGAGGAAAAGAAAGAAAAAGAAGCAGAAATTCAAAAAAAGGTAGAAGAAATTAAAGAAGATAAAAAAGAATCACCGATTTCAAAGACAAAAGATGATAAGGATAAAAAGAAAGGAAAGGTAAGTTTGGAAGATCTTGATAAAAAATTAGATGAAATATTAAAAGACGATATTGACGTTTAATAATACGCGATACTAATATACGAATGCATACGAATTATGCTAATCAAGCAAAGCTTAATTCGTATCGTTAGCATAATTAGTATATTCGCATCGATAACATATGAATTTAAACAAAGCAATGATAATCGGCAATCTGACCCGTGATCCAGAAACCAGAACTACTCCTCAGGGAATTAATGTCACATCTTTTTCAGTAGCTACAAATTTAATTTGGAATGACTCTAGCGGTCAGCGCCAGGAAAAAGCTGAGTTTCATAATGTAGTTGCCTGGAGAAAGCTGGCAGATATTTGCGCTCAATATTTAAAGAAAGGAAGCAAAGTTTACATTGAAGGTCGTTTACAAACCCGAGATTGGGAGGGACAAGATGGAGTTCGAAGATATAGAACTGAAATTATTGCGGATAATATGATTATGTTAGATAGAGCCGGATCAGCCCCAGCCTCAACTCCAGCCCAACCTCAGGCAGACTCAGTGGAAGAGACTGCTATTCCGCAGGATTCCTCTCCAGCATCAGATAAAAAAAATGATGACGGAGATGATATAAAGATTGAAAACATCCCTTTTTAATACTTGAAAGCTAAGATGCTACAAGATCTACAGATCTGCTACTGATGTAACAGATATCCGTAGTATCTGTAGAGGATCTGTAGATCTTGTAGTAATATTATATGAGAAAACAAATTGGAAAAAAAGCTAAAGCTTGCTATTTTTGTGTAAATAATATTGATGACATTGATTATAAAGATGCTCAAATTTTGCGAAAGTTTACATCTTCATATGGTAAGATTGCACCCAGACGAAGAAGCGGACTTTGTGCTAAGCATCAGCGAAAATCAGCACAGGCAATAAAAAGAGCACGCATCATGGCGTTGCTGCCTTATGTAGTTAGATAGTTAACAGTTATAAGTTGACAGTTGAGTACTTAGAACTTAATCCTTCAACTTATAATAATATACAACTGACAACTTTAATCTGAATATGGCTACGATTGATTCACTCAACAGCATTCGCGTAGGAACGACTCTCAATTATGAAGGAGAGCCGTTTGTTGTAATTTGGTCAAATTTTATGCGTTGCCAGAAGAGAAAGCCAGTGATGCAGACGAAAATAAAAAGTTTAATAAGCGGTAAAGTAATAGAATATAATTTTAAGCCAGGTGAAAAAATTGAAACCGCAGACTTGCAAAGAAATAAAGCAAATTTTCTATATTGCGAAGGCGATGAATGTTATTTTATGGATAATGAAACTTATGAGCAGTTTTCTTTGGGAATGGATGTTATTGGAAAATTTAAAGATTATTTAATAGATGGCCAGGATGTAGATATATTAAAATTTGAAGGCAAACCAGTTTCGCTTGATTTGCCAAAAAAAGTCGAACTTAAAGTGACAGAGGCTGCCCCAGGAGTTAGAGGCGACAGTACTCAGTCAGCAACCAAACAAATTACTTTAGAAACCGGTTATGAAGTTCAGGCTCCTTTATTTATTAAAAAAGACGATGTGATTAGGATCAACACTGAGACCGGGGAGTATGTAGAACGAGTATAACTTATCGATAGAATAATTTTTATTTATGACTAGAAAAATTATACTTATTATTTTGCTTATATTAGTTATCGGTGGTTTAATTCCAGCGATAATTTCATATCAAAATAATTTTTTTGGATTTTCTTTTTCTACGTTTTATGATTGTGATATTGAAATTAGTGATAAAATGCAGAAACAAAAAGACAATTTCTATTATTATGTAAATATTCCTCAAAATCCTGTGCCAACCTGGATATATAGAAATATATTAGTACGACGATCAAAGATAATAGATGTTTCATACAGCCAGTCTAATGAATATTGGACTATTCAGGATTATTCCTGGTTTAATATACCTTTGGGGCAAGCTCGTAAAGTATTAGTGGTTGGGGAAGCTTGATAATAAATAAATGAACAATAATAAAAACAGACCATTTTTGGCCTGCTTTTTTATTTAATGACTTTATTTTGCTTTTGGTAGATAACCTAGGTCATGATTGCTGATTCCTAATCCTAGCTCTCTCATAACCTTGAAAGCATCATCTGGTTTTCCTAAATAATATTTTTTCAGATTTTTTGGATAAATGTAATATGCTTTACCCATGTCTTCAACATCAAGCAAAATTCTTCCAATTACATGTTCTGGCCAATAAGTTGTGTTGTGAATAAAATGGTGAGTAGCTCCTAAGCTTAATTCTCTCATAATTCTGAAAGCATCAGCTGGTCTGCCTAAATAATATCCTTTACCGTCAACTGGATGGTAATAGTATGCTTCACCTTTGCTTTCAACCTGCAAAAAGATATAGCCAATATAAGGTGAAAGTTTTGGCGTGGATTTGTAAGTAGGTTTTGGTTCTGTTTTAGTTGGAGTAGAGGTTGAAGTTAATGGTTTGTCAGTTTTTGACATTAATCTGGCGCCAACCCAGCCTATTGTACCGTTTGAAAGTTTAACTTTATACCAGCCGTCTGTTTCGCCAATAATTTTTATTACTGAACCCTTTGGTACAGTTGTCAAAATTTCAGTCCCTTCCATGCAGGGTTTGTTTCTAACAAAAGCGCTGATGTCCACATAGCCATGCCAGGATCTGTCATAAATAGGATCATGATAGCAGCCTTCCCCAGCTAAAGCATTTGTTGGTGCCATTACGGCAACCATGGCTAATATAGCCAGTCCTAAAAAGATTTTTTTAGTCATAGGTTTATGATTTATTTTTTATATGTTCTATTAATGAAGACGAAGGTTTTATGGTTTAGTTACATTTTCTATTATAATTTTTTTATCATAAAAAAACAAATCAATTGTCAAGGGAAAATTGACAAGAAGGGTGCTTTTTGATAATTTTTAACCACTGCCCAAGGGCAGTAGTTCTTTACATCTGGGCACAGCTTGTAAGCAAGCAGGTGTCCAAACGCCTTCCAAGGAGGGCGACTTCCGCAGGCCAAGGCCTGCACTTAGGAGGTGAACATGGCAGCTAGACAGAAAAAACCTGATCCTGTGTTTGAGGATAAAGATCCTCAGGATTTTTTACTTTCACAATTATTTGAGAGATTATCAAGAGAAGATAAACTAAAGTTTTTAGAACAGGCAATTATTAAAAGAGCAAGTCATAAGTCTGTAATAGATTTATTAGATAAGATTGCAAAGTTTTTTAATGGCAATAATGCAGAATATAGAACATTTTTAAGAAAATTATTTTGGAAACTGCCAAAGAAGTATAATCTTAGAGGACGTTGGGAGTCATCAATGGAAATGGCTCCGGCTGCACAGAATCTAAAACTGGAAATGCTTAAAAGAATATTAAGTGGTTGGAAATGGAATAAAGGCTTTTCATATGATCAAGTAAATGAAGAAACAGAAGAGTCAGAAGTATGTTTTAGATTTATTTGCTTAGTATATAATTGTGTGGAAAGAACAAGATATTATACAACTCAAGATTTTCCTAAGAATATTTGTAAAGTTTTTAGAGAAGGTCTTAAACGCTGGGGACAAGCATATGAATTAGATCAATGGATTTTACGAGAACCAGAAGCAATTAATTATGATGGATATTCAATGATTGACATAGTTCCGCATGAGTTTCAACAAATGATGATAAAGGCCAGAACAAGATTTGGTGAGATGCGCATAATTGGCGAAGAAGTAAAGTTTTTAGAGCCATTTGATCTTCATAAGCGTTCAAATAAGGCAAAAGAGTTGATTATGGAAAAAATGAAAAGAATTAGAGAGATGGAAGAATTGATAACAGAATTTATTGTAAAATTAAAAATTGATTTTGGTTTTGTTGAACACGGCGCATATAATATTGAAAATGGAGTAGTTGCTTTTAAGCTTGAGTCTGCAAAAGCTGCCCGTATAACAGTGAATGTATGCAGTTCATACAAATATAGGCATGAGGATTGTCCTGAATTAACATCAAAAATTCAAAAGGCCAGAGATGATTTTTTACTTTTAGCTGGAACAGAAAGCGATATTGATATTAAGATAAGTGTCCTTGGTCCAGAGGAGTTTAAATTTGAAGAATAGCTGATCATACATATGATTGGCTTTTTTATTTACGAGATGTACGAGATTGACATACAAGATAGTACCCTTCGGCAGGCTCAGGACAGGCAAGATTTGAAAACGTTTTATAAATTGGTGAGGAGGAGTCTGAAAGACGACGACGAACCAAGCCGCGCGCTAGCGCACTACTCCCCCTCCCTTGAGGGAGGGGGGTGGGGGGTGGGTGCTTCTTATTACAACCTTTAACTTTCAACTATAATAATTGACAATTAGTTTCGTATCTGCTAACATTCACAGTTGCCCAGTAGGGCAATGTTCCTTGACATTGGGTATAGCCTTGCGGGACAGGGCATATCCAGATCATTCTCCGGGCGAGAATGGGAAACTTTCAGGTGCGGGGCATCTGAAAACAGGAGGAAGGTATGACAGATCAAAAACCAGATCTAATGGAAATTTTTGGCAATAAAAGCGTTGTTCATAGATTATTAGCTAAAGCGTTACAAGATAATCCAGTGGAAGAGCAGATAGATATGATTTGGGATATTATTGAAGAAAGATGGAAAGATGATAAAGCTACAATTGTCATGCTTAATGCATTGGAAACATTGCATGAAGACAAAGTTGCATTCAGGCAGTCATTAATGAAACTTTATGATAAAATTGAGTGGCGAGAGCCTGCCAGAGAAAATTTAGCTGAAATGGAATTTAATCCACCTAAATATTTTGCTCCAAAGCTTCAGCTGGCTTTTTTGGAAAAAATTATGATGGGTTGGAAATGGCGAAGTCCAGATAAAAAAGATAGTAAAAAGAGCTTTCAGTTTATCTGCAGGGAATACTCGAAATCAATCGAGTACACTGCTCCTGGCAGAAGGAATGATGTGGAAAAAGGTATTATTGATTTATTTCATGATGTTTTTAAACGATCTCCAAGTTTAGCGTATCCAATACTTGACCAATGGATTTGTGGTTCTGGACAAAGTTCAGAATGTAAAGTCCCAGATGATATTAAAAAGATATTATTGAAAAAAAGAGTGGATATGGCTGGACCAGACATAATGACTGATGAGATTGCGTTCCTTCGAACAATCGAGTTTCAGTCTAGGGAATCACCGATTAGATCTGCTGTTATTAATTATATTAATGAAATCAATAGACTTGCTAAGACATTTGATATTTTTAAGCAGTTTGTGCGTGATATTTTGAAATCAGATAAAAGTGTAAATATTGGATACCCAGTTTTGGCTGAATTGGGCAGAGAAGATTCAAAAATGCAATTTGAATATGAAATTAAAGGATATGATCAGCTAATAATTAAAGTTACATTTTTTGGTCATATTCCAGAAAATGATTTGACTATGCAAAATGCAATGAAAGAGATGATCGCATTGAAAGACACCATGGGCTCGCTATTTGAAAATGGTAGTTTTATTGATATAGAAAAAATCAGTTTTGTTTTTCAGGTAAATTATAAAGGAAAAATTAAAGAGGTTGGTTTCAATGAGGCTTTGTTTGCAGACAAAGGAGGAGAAAGTGACTGACAGAGAAAAAAAGCTGCTTAAAGCAGCAGTATTGGATGAATGTAGTGATGAGGATTTTTCATATTTGATGGATATGTTAAATAAGCTCAGGGCTGCGCAAAGATTTGGTAATAAATTTTGTAGTATGGTCGAGCAAATTTCAGAAGAGGGAGATAATGTAAGTTTTGCAACAATCAAGAAATATATTAAAGAATTAAGTGCTGATTTTGTTGTTCACGGAGTTTTTAAAGACGCATTTAGTGTGAGAATGCGTGTGACAATAGAAAAATTCACAGATTTAAAAATTGGCAAACTACGATACGAGATAATACATAGCATACATGAAGAACTTGAAGATCTTAGTAAATCTTTATTAGGTGATTGTGAAATCCCCGTATCAGTAGGAGATTTGGCATTGCTAGATTCTCGAGGTGGTCGATTTTATAAAAGATAGGTAGTATTTAAAAACCGTCCAACATTTGGGCGGTTGTTTTATTTTAAATATTGACAAAATAACATTACTATGATATAGCTATTTGTTAACCCAGGCATTGAGTGAATTTAAATTAAAAGGGGGATCAGATGAGTTCTGGAATGGCCTCATTGGTTAGGGTAGAAGAGGAACAGAAAAATTAAGTTCAAAGATTTATTGAGGTTTCAGCAAATCCAGAGCTGTTGAAAATGACAGCTGAAGAGTTGGCGCCAATAATTCTTTCCATTGCTATTTTTATTAGAGAAATGATGTTGGCGGTTCTAGCTCCCAAAAAAACCAAAAAGGTTTTGGTGGATAGTGAAACTGGTGTCATTACTTTCAAAAAGGCAATGGCAAATGAGAGTCAGGTTGCAGAAGTAATTTATATGCGTAATCAGATTGAAAAAGAGCGTGCCAAAAATATTTGGTTTTTAATTGCCAAGGCGCTCAAAAGCTTGCCAGAAGATCTGGCAGAAATTTTGCCAGGTTTGAGAATTAAAAAAGTTGAAGGCAACATAGTTCATATTTGTCGTTTGTAAACTATCTCAAAATATGGGGTAGTTTTTTAATAAAAAATCCGCACACTATGAGTGAACGGTTTCATTTTCTATTTATCATATTTGCCAGTTTTGATATCCTGGTGAACGCGCCGCTGAGCTGCTGCTTTGCTGACAGGATCACCTTCTACTTTCGGTGTTCCTTCAACTTTTTCTGCGCCTAATGCTTTGGCTACCTTGTTAGGATCAACTTTTCTAGGTTTTTTTGACGTATCTTCAATTCTTTTGGGAGTTTTTGATGTGTCGTTGGCACTCATTTTTATTCTCCTTTCAGTTCTTCAGCCACTGTATGTATATTACAAAATAATCCTGATTTGTCAATTTCTATGAAAATTATGTACTTTGATTGACATAATACAAGTATTGTGCTATACTATTTTAGCTGGCAATAATTGCGGCCAGCCGTTCATAGCTATTAACGAACCAGTATTAACAGAGAAGAAATTGTACATATATATTTATTAAAATATCCTAAGCCCCGCCGAGAAAAAGAAAGAGAATTATCCGTGGCGGGCACGGATGAAAAGAAACCCTCCGATTAAAGGGGCGAGTCATGAGTAAGGACAGTGAAAAGAGAATGAGTCTTCGGGAGCGTTTGGCAAAAATGACTCCTGAAGAGCTTCGTGAAGCTCTGCGTAGAACTGCTGAAGGCGACCGTACGCATCGTGCTGACTTTCTGTCACAGATAGTAGATGATCGTGCTGAGGCTCTTGGAGTATTGTATAAGCAATGGGACTCTCTTGCTGCGGCAACCGAGGAAATGAACACCAAACATTCTGAGCAGAAAAGCGTGGGTCCTGGTGACCCAGGCTATGACGAGGCTCTTCGTCAACATGCTCGAGATCGTGAAGATGCGCAGGCCTTTGACAGTCAGGCTGTAATGGGCGCTTTGCGTAAGCACTCATTGGGCATTGATGACGAGAGTCAGGAAGACGAATAGTCCTTTCCAGTATATTTCCCAACTTAAAGTTGGGAATCTTTCTGTGGCTATTAGCCAGCTAGTAATCACAGAGAGGAAATTTTACATTTATATTTATTAAAACATCCAAAGTCCCGCCCAAAAAACAAGGAAATCCATCTGTGGCGGGCACGGGTGGAAAAAAATTATCGTAGGAGGCTATCATGTCTGATCAAAAAGATGTAACAGATTCAGTCCAGGAACATATTCGTCGCAGTGATGCAAGGTGGACGCCAGAACGAGAAAAGTTCTGGAGTGATATTGATCGACAATCGGCAGAAGCTCTAGATGCATACCTGGAGGCAGATCTCAGAGAGTTTGAGCGGCGTAAAAAGGAGGCAGAGTCTTCTTCGGAAGAAGAAGATTAATTAACCAACTAGATAGTTAACTAACTAGAACTATACCAATCTCACATTTGAGGTTGGTTTTTTGGTTTATTATGATAAAATACAGATGGAATCCCAATTAAGGGAAGGAGGAGAAAATGACATCAAGGACATATATTGATGTAGTGCAACAAGGGTATTTGTGGGGATTGTTAATAAATGAACAAGGTGTGGAGAGATTATTTGAAGTAGATGAAGTTGATTTAGATGAGCCACTGACAGGAACCCGAAGGAACGTTCTTGATTTGGTTCGGGTATTTATAAAAACTCATGGAGATGAACTCTTAGGTCAGATTGGAATAGTTGATCTATGCCAACTTTCTCAACCAGATTTTATTGATCAATTATTGAATTGGTACAGGCAAACAAAGAGTAATGTTTGGCAACAGTTAGTTGAGGGGCTGGCAGCGACAGTAATGGAGTTTCTTCTGATGCCTGATGAAGTGGTTTTGGGACTGGCTGGATTGGAAATATATCATAGAAAAAGTTCTGATACTGTGCTGCAGGAAGAGCCGAGGATTATAGTAAGGCGTCACAGGAGCCCGAGTGACCTTGATGAAGATGCAAGGAGAAAATTAAAAGCTATCAATCGTTGGGAATGCGAATCGCGTGCTCATATGCATGACAGAGTATATCGTTAACACCAATCTCACATTTGAGGTTGGTTTTTTGATAAAATAAAAAAATCCGCAAATTTTTGGTACCCCCAAGGGGAATCGAACCCCTGTTTTCAGGATGAAAACCTGATGTCCTAACCACTAGACGATGGGGGCGAGTACCAAAAATTTACGGACTTGTTATATTGCCAGGATGCCCGCCAGGGGCGGGTCCGCCTTTGGCGGAAAAGCCTGATGTCCCCGCCAGAGGCGGGCAGGCTTAACCACTAGACGATGGGGGCAGGAGTACCAAAAATTTACGGATTTTGATTTACTTTATATTAAAGCCTAATTTAGTTAACAATTCTTTTCTTGCCTGATAATTATTCTTTAGAAAAATTTCTTTTTTTCTTGCATCAGTTTTATTCTCAAATGTTTCTGTATATTTAAGAATAAATGGAATCCTGTTTTTTGTCGAGCGAGATTTACCAGTATTGTGTTCAGTTAACCTTTTTTCAACATTGTCTGTTATTCCAATATAATATCCTAAATCTTTTTTACTTTGTAAAATATATAGAAAATGCATAATTATCTAATATGTTTATCAGGATGCCCGCCAGAGGCGGGTCCGCCTTTGGCGGAAAAACCTGATGTTCCTCCTTCGTCAACAGCCTTCGCTAAAGCTTCGGCTGTCAAGAGGCTACGGAGGACAGGCCTAACCACTAGCTTGTCATCCGAAGTCCCGATTTATCCGGACGAAGGATGAACGATGGGGGCTTGATATGAGTACCAGAAATTTTCAGTCTTTCTTAAAAAAATTAATAAAATAACGATACTATTATAGCAATTATAAAGAATGGTGTCAATATTTTATTTATTATGAAAATACTTGAAAAAAATTTATATATCAGCTAGAATAACAGAGAACTTAATAATAAGAGACGAAAGACGAAATGAGAAATGCGAGTAACTAATTTCTAATTTCCAATTTCCAAATTCCAAATTCCAAATATGAGTGTACCAAAACACAGAAAAACACATTCGAAGACCAGAATGGGCAGATCCCATCATGCATTAAAAAAAGTACAAGGTACTGTTTGTTCTAATTGTAAAGAGCCTGTTTTAGCGCACCAGGTTTGCACTAATTGCGGTCATTATAAAGGCAAGCAAGTAATGCGAACAAAAGAAGAGGTAATGACAAAGAGAGAAGCAAAAAGAAAAGCAAAAGAAGATAAGATGAAGGCAAAGAAGTAATTATTTCACTGTTTCATGGCTTCATTGTTATTTTAGAAAAACTGTATAACCTTTTGACTTTTTTAACATTTTTAACTTTTAATGCATTTAATGTATTTAACTATAAAACCATAGAACTAAGAACTAATCTAATAAAACTTTATGGACATTACTATTATCCTCGCCTTAATTGCATCTGGTTTGGCAATTATTTATGGCATTATTTTAATCAGTTCAGTTTTAAAAAAGAGCCCTGGGTCTGACAAAATGCAGGAAATTGCAAAAGCGATTCAGGACGGCGCATCAGCATATTTAAATCGACAATATAGAACTATTACAATTATTGCTGTTGTAATTGCCATTTTACTATGGGTTGGTTTAGGCTGGAAAACATCTGTTGGATTTTTAATCGGAGCAATCTTTTCTGGTTTAGCCGGCTATATTGGAATGAACATTTCTGTCAGAGCAAATGTCAGAACAGCAGAAGCAGCTAAACAAGGATTAGCTAAAGCATTAAATGTAGCTGTTAAAGGCGGAGCGGTTACTGGTTTGTTAGTGGTTGGTTTAGGATTGCTTGGAGTAGCCGGATACTTTGCCATTACTGGAGATGTAAAATCTTTAATTGGATTGGGATTTGGCGGAAGCTTAATTTCTGTTTTTGCCAGACTTGGCGGAGGTATTTATACTAAAGCGGCTGACGTAGGCGCAGACTTGGTTGGAAAAGTAGAAGCTGGTATTCCAGAAGATGATCCTCGAAATCCAGGTGTGATCGCTGATAATGTGGGTGATAATGTTGGCGACTGCGCTGGTATGGCTGCTGATCTTTTTGAAACATATGCAGTGACTACAGTAGCAGCAATGCTTTTAGGAGCATTAACATTTCAAGGTTTTGATAATGGAATTTTATATCCATTAGCTTTAGGCGCAGCAGCAATTGTGGCTTCAATAATTGGAACATTTTTTATAAAATTAAGTACAAAGAAAAATATAATGGGTGCTTTATATAAAGGCCTGATTGTTTCAGGAGCTTTAGCAGCAATTGCCTTTTACCCAATCACCAATTGGTTAATGGGTGATAATACTTTGTATTCTGTATTAAATTTATTTTTCTGCGCATTAATCGGATTGGTTGTTACTGGCGCTTTAGTAGTGATCACTGATTATTATACTTCAACAAAATATTCTCCAGTAAAAAATATTGCCAAAGCTTCAAAGACAGGGCATGGGACAAATATTATTGCTGGTTTGGCAGTATCAATGAAATCAACAGTCTGGCCAATACTTTTCATTGCCGCAGCAGTTTTAGGATCATATTGGCTGGCTGGCCTGTATGGTATTGCAGTTGCAGCAATGGCTATGCTTTCAATGACTGGTATTATTGTGGCAATTGATTCATATGGTCCAATTACTGATAATGCTGGTGGTATTGCAGAAATGGCAGAACTGCCAGAAGAAATTAGAAATACTACTGATGCTTTGGACGCAGTTGGTAATACAACTAAAGCCGTGACCAAAGGTTATGCTATTGGATCAGCTGGTCTGGCAGCATTGGTTTTATTTGCAGATTTTACTCATGCAATTTCAGAAGGTTCGGAAATGCATCTTGAATTCATGCTAAGCGATCCAAAAGTTCTGGTTGGGTTGTTCATCGGCGGCTTGCTTCCGTTTTATTTTGGCGCCTTAGCAATGAGTGCTGTTGGCAAAACTGCTGGCAAGGTAGTTGAAGAAGTTAGAAGGCAGTTTAAGGAAATTAAAGGTATTATGAGTGGCGAGGCAAAACCAGATTATTCAGCAGCAGTTGACATTGTAACAAAGTCAGCATTAAAGCAAATGATTCTTCCAGCATTGATTCCAATTATTGTACCTATTGCTATTGGCATACTTTTAGGACCTCATGCACTTGGCGGACTTTTAGTTGGTAGTATTGTTACTGGGCTTTTTGTAGCGATTTCAATGACCACTGGCGGAGGCGCTTGGGATAATGCAAAAAAATATATTGAAGAAGGCCATTATGGCGGCAAAGGGTCAAGCGCACATGCAGCAGCAGTTACTGGCGACACAGTTGGCGATCCTTATAAAGATACAGCTGGTCCGGCTATAAATCCAATGATTAAGGTTTTGAATATTGTTGCTTTGCTGATTGTTGGTTTGGTGATGTACTTCTGGTTGTAATTACAAATATAAAGGAAAATTGAAACAATTACGAATAATTACAAAGATTAAAAGGCGTCTTAGATGGGGCGCTTTTTTATTAAAAAATCATCTAAATTTAGTGAAAAATTTTAGTTTTTTGAAATATTGACAAATTTTTTATTTGTGCTACAATCGATTATCAGCAATTTGCTGTTTTCGAACCTTGAAAATCATAGGTTTATATAGGAGGAAAGCATGCCTAAGACTGAAAAAGGGCAAGATGAACGTGAAATGCGTTTAAATTACAGACTTTATGATTTAATGAAAGAATATGGCATAGGATCAAGCAGAAGTGACTGGCCCAGCAATCGGCTGCGTAAATGGTTAAAAATTGGCGGTGAAAAGTTTTCAAAATACATTACTTTTGAATTGCCATTAGATATGATTGCAAAAATCAAATGCTTTCTAGCATTCCGAGACAAGGCATTTGCTCCGGCAGATAAAATTGAAATGGGACTTTTAGATCGGTTTAAGAATGACGTTTTTGCTTTGCCGTTTTTACCAAAGGAGCTGATGGGTCCGATCGAAAAGCTTCTGCCAGAGATCAAAGAAAACGCTACGGTTAAGGAAGAAGACAAGCCTTTGCCTAAAAAAGCCAAGAAGCAAAAAGAAAAAAAAGATGATAAGTATAAATTGAACCAAGCTCTCAAACGCTTGTTTGAAAAATATGAAATTGGAACAGATGGAATGTCCATCCCTGATTTTTGTAGATGGCTTGGAATTTCCAGATCTTCTCTTACAAATTTCCTAGAACAAGTTTTTTCAGTTTCTGATGTTAACAAAATTCGATTTTATCTTGCATTTCGGGATCCTGCATTTGCTCCTATAAGCATGAGGGAGTTGCAATATCTGGAAGAAATGAAAGAGAAGATTGATCCTTTGCCGTTTCTGTCTGATGAATTAAGGAAACCAATTGAGAGGTCTCAGTTTGAATATATAGAACAGGCAATTGATGATGAAAAATTCAGATGGAATAAAGCATTGATGGATTTAATACAACAATATTCAATTGGCATGCCTGGCAATATGAGTATGACTGAATTTTGTGAGTTGATTAATATCCATCCAACATCTATTCAAGAGAATATTAGCTTCAGAACCACAATTAATGCCATAAGTAAAATTAAACTTTACTTAGCCTTTAGGGATAAAGCTTTTGTGCCAACTACTTCGAGAGAGTTGGCAATGGTTCGACTCTTTCATTCTAAAGTTAAACCATTACCGCAGCTGCCCAAGGAGCTGAAAGGGCCAATTGATTTTTCAGAATTTGATATAAAGGAAGAGCAGGTTGAAGAAAAGTATGAATTAAATATGGTTTTGGTTAGAAACATTGAAAAGCATGGCATTGGTATTTTGCCAGAAAAGCCTTTAACTGGGTTTTGTCGAGATTTGTCTATGAGTTCAACCTCAGTTCGTGGTTTTATGAATAGAAAATTATGTCTTGGTTCAATTAAATCAGGTTTAGCCAGAATTAAGTTTTATCTAGCTTTTAAAGACCCTGCTTTTGCGCCAAAAGATGTAAAAGAAAGGGAAATTCTAAAGAAATGGAAAGATAAAATTAAGCCTTTGCCATTGATTCCTCTGCCAGTAGTAGAGACAGAAGAGCAAGAAGTTGCAAAGTTTATGGGTAAGATTGATGAGCAAAAGAAAAAAGAACCTAGAAAGGTTAAAGTCGAAGAACCTGAAAAACCAGTAAAGCAAGAAGAGGATGAATTCAAATTGAACAAAATTCTCAAAAGTCTTTTTGATGATAAATATTCACAACAAATGACAATGCGGGATATCGCTCGGCATTTAAGTATTCCACGAACAAGCTTTCGCGAATATATTCGTGGCAACAGGCCGATTCTAAAGCCAGAACATAAAATTGCCATTTATTTGGCATTTGGACATGAGGTTTTTGCTCCAAGTACTGCAGAAGAGCAAAAAGCCTATCAGCAAATGAAGGATAAGATTTTTCCATTATCTGAAAAGGATGTTGTTCAGCCTGACAAGGTAAAAAAGCAGGCTGAGTCTCAAGTAGTGAAACAAACGAAAAAAGATAAAGCAGAGGATAAATTTGCACTCAATCGGGTGCTAATTCAATTAATGGATCAATATAAAATCGGCAAAGGCGGACCGTCTAAAAAGCAGACCTTGAAAAAGTTGAGCATGCACGGCCAAACTTTTGACCGTTATGTTAAAATGGAGCGGCCTCTAAGGCTTACAAATAAGATTAAGCTTTATCTGGGATTTAGGCATGAAGCTTTTGCTCCGTCAAATTCAGAAGAAGAAGCAATCTATAACAGGCTGAAAGGGCAAATTAGACTTTTGTCCTTTGTGGGGCAAAGGGACAGCAAGGCTCCTTTGGAGATTGAAGAAATTGAGTCTCCAACAGAAGCTGAGGCGGCGGCTCTGAATATTTCAGAACTTAGTCAGCAGGTTGCCTCTTGCTTGGCCAATGATCCGGAATTTGCTGCCAAGTTGTGTGAACTCATACTTGGCCGAAGCGAATTCATAGCTGGCATTGAAAAGCAGCTTCCTGCTAGGAAGCAGAAACCTGCCGAAGGAAGGCAAGTTCTTCCTTTGGCAATGCCAGCGGCAATTGAACGAGAGCCTGACGGTAAGATTATTCCTGCTAAATTTGTGGCTGAGACTCGTAAGATTTTTAATCAGACGATCAGAAGGCTGCAAGAGCTGCGGGTGATGGACAATCGTCAAAGAAGTGATATTCAGGACGAGCTGGAAGTTACACTTCGCAGCCTGGAAAATGAGCTCAAGGATCTTTGGCTCAATGTACGGGCTGTCAGAAAGACTCGTTCAGCTCAAGCAGCTCAGCAGGTCTATGAAACAGAACGAGATTTTATTGCCACTTTTAAAAACGGCAGTAAACAAGAATAACCAAACACAATCTGATAAGGAGGCACCATGGCCCTGGAAGTCACAGCTGGCGTAGACAAAAACGCAATATTAAGAGAAATTCAAAAAATCAAAGCGCTTTTGGCAATGGCAGAGTTAGTGTCAAACAGCTTTGACGCTGCGAGCGCAATTGTCAATATCTATACTGATCATCTAGACAATCCAACCAAGGCAATTATCGTTGACCAGGGTATTGGAATGACTGATGAGGCAATTAGGGCTTTTTACCAGTATGGTAAGTCTTTCTGGACTACCAAGCGCCATCGAGGCACCAATGGTAAAGGCTCAAAGTACGCTCTTAACCACTCGATAAAAATGATCGTCCGGACAAAAACCAAGGACAGGCCAAAGGTGGTGGTCTTTTCATTAGAGCTGGATTCATGGCTTGATCGGGTTATTGGAAATAAAACGATCAGGCTCCATGATTCTTCAGCTGTTGGTGAGCATTCGCATGACCCATCGTCTGACAGCTTTACGCTGATTGAGCTCAGTCTGAAAAAGACAGCTCAACGCGAGTTTGCTGAAAGAAACTTGATTGAACAGCTGGGAGAAAAGCTTTCACCCCAGTACACTGACCGGGTGTTTGTCAATGGTCATAGTCTTCAATCCAGAAAAGTCGTGGGCAGCATTATTGAAGACCACATGGATGACCCCATGCTGGGTGAGGTAAACGCCTATATCTATAAGCCTGAAAAAGTAACCCTTACTGACGTGCTCAGGATTGGTTCGGTTGGTCCGGTAATGGACTTTAGAACCTTTAGCAATGAGTTGCCAGTAGGACTGAGGAAAAAGATTCCTGCGGTCTTTCGGGACCATAGTATCTGCGGTTTGATCGAGGTGCAGGGCTTTAACCAATGGCGGGAAGGGGCTTCAAAGGAGTTCCAGGAAGGCCTGTTCCGTTCTGATGAAGTCAAGCACTTTATGAAGTATCTGACCATTTTGGGCAGAAAGATTTCTAGAGAGTTTGGCTTTGAAACCGCTACTTTGGATGAAAAGGCCAGACGCGGATTTCAGGTCCTCTCAGATCTTACCCAGAATGCTTACGGTGAGATCGGTGAGGAAAGAAGAACGAGGAAAAAGAAAGGCACTGTCATTGGGTTTCACGTGTCACCCAAGACAGCAGTGGTTGTTCCTGGTGAGCCAATGCTCTTTACGGCCAGGGGAACTAAGGAAGACCGGTTTGAATGGGATGCGTCACGCGTTCCAGGCGAGCTGGATAAGACTGAAGGTCAGGAAGTTCATCTGACCATTCCAAGAGGCGCTGATTTTGATCCCAATTGCCAATACCAATTGGTGGTCAAAAAGATGCCGAAGAACGTTCCTCGAATCGCCTATATCAGAATCGCTGAAAGCCTTGATCTGACAGTGATTCCGAAAAGCGGGATTACGAAATACGAAAACGATGTAATCAACTTTAGGGCAATAAATATTCCAGAGGGCACTCCTACTCTTCATTGGGCTGTAGAACCTTTGGGCATTGGAGAATTCACCAGGACCGAGGGAGTGGAGAACGTTCCATTCGTACTCAGGGCTGAGGGTAAATGCACAGTAACCGCATTTGATCCGAACAGGCCTGATGAGGTCTTTGATAAGGTGGATGTGTATGTTAAAGGCGAGGAGACAGAGGTGGTTCGTTCTCCAAACGACATTCTCAAAGTCATTCTCGAAGAATCAGTCTTTAAAATCGAAACAATCGGCGGTGCTGAAACGCTGATCGGTGTTCTCGATGATGTCGGGCAAAAGTTCCTCATCAATGGGGAACATCCGAGATTCAAAGATCTACTCAAGACATCTGAACCAGCCTGGCGTGAATTCATGCTTCAATGGATGGTCAATACCTATGTGCTCTGGAAGCTGCAGCAGGAAGTGCATCAGCGAATTGAGCAGGGTGACCAGGAAGCAGCGATTACCATTCCAGAAGTCAATAAGCGGATCGGACAGATCATGTCTGATTTGCTTAGTAATTAGATAACATAAAACCAAAAACCGTTAAGTCAATGTACTTAACGGTTTTTTAATATTTATCTTCTTGGACGTGTCCTGTAAAATTCAATAAGGTCTTGTTGTTTTTGCCATACCCTTTGCATTAATTCAGCATATCGATGCATCAGTCTCTGGCAAAAAGCTCTGCCTGAGTTAGTAACAAAGGCCTTTGCCTCACCATATTCTTCTTCAGAAATATCTTTTCGAAATTCGATTAGTCCCTTATGAATCAATATTTTTACTAATTCATTTTGCGCGTATTCTCTTTCAGTATCCTCTTTAATATATTCGGTGTAGAAAAGTAGATTAGCAACGACTTTTGGTTTTTTACCAAAATCTCCCTGGCGTTTGCCCAGATTTTTACCTGTAAGCTGGGCTTTATTAATCTTTTCCTGAATAAAGGCCCAAAGCGTAGCCATGAACATTTCGATCAGATCATCGCGTCTGGTGCGCTTTTCTGAAGTTGCTTCAACAGGCCTTTGTTCGGGTATAGAATTCTGCTCAGGATTTAGAGGGATAACTTGTGCAGTTTTTTGTCTTTCTTCTTCTTCTTTTTTGATTTCTTCTTCGCATTTTTGTCGTAGAATGTCATCAGCTTCCATTTTTACCTTATCAAACAATTTAATATATTCTTCTAGTTCTTTTTCTAAAGATTCTTCTGGATTAAATCGTAGCTGGTAAACCAGTAAGTCAAGCGGTTTATAATTAACCATGTCTTCAATCCCAGGAACTAGTCCCCAGAAATATGCTTCATGGTCAGTTATCTGGAAAACAATTTTAATTCTCTGCACTTGCTGTTTCATTTTTTCAATATCTTGTCTGAGAGTATTTGCCTCTGCGGTTCTGTAAATTTCTATTTTATCATTGAGTTCCTGAATGCCAGCTTTAATTTTCTTAACATCTTCATAGATTTTAACAAGGAATTGATAGTCATTGGCAACCGTTTCTAAACTGGTAGCAATATCTTGTTGAGTCTGCCTAGTAATCCTGCTGATTGAAGAGACGGTCTTTTTTAGATTGCGAAGATTTCCAGTTGCGGTAAAGATCCTGATATCAATTTCCTGATCTTCAAAAAAGTGCTTTAGCCGTTTGATTTCGTCTTGACACTTTTCTTTTTCTTTTTTTACTTCATTTGCTAAATTAGCATATTCACCTTCTTTTTCCTCAAACCGGTCATACAAATCCTGAGTGTATTCAGTCAGCTTGGCCATGTGTTCTTCAGCTTCATTAGCCAATTCATTTGCTGCCCAGGTTTGTGAGGTTGTCAGCCAGGATTTATCATCTGCTTCTTCTAATTCTTTATTTTTTTTGGTTAATGTTTGATTGCTAATTTCCAGATTAGTCAGTATGCCAATTATTTTCATTAAAATTGCATTGGCTTCGTCTTCATCAACCCGATTAATGTATTGAAATAAATCTTGTAGCTTTTGAGCAATAGAAGTTGTTTGTCCTAAATCATCATATCTGGGTTTATTCAGCACCTGCAGTTCAATGGAATATCCAAGATTAGAAATAATATTGGCAATTCCTAGAATAGAACCATTGGCACTATCCTTTGCTGCAGGTATAGTAGAGGTACCACCTGGAGTTTTAACCCTGGTAGACCCATCCTGTCTTCGTAGCTTGTTTGACCTTCTACGCTCTTCTTCCTGATTCCGCTGCTTTCTTCCCATTATACTCCCTCCTGCGTATATAAAGATTTGATTGGCAAAGATCTGGCTTAAGATTTGAACAAATCTCAAGAGTAATTTATTTTAGTACATATTATGATTTTTGTCAACATAATAAAAAAACCGCCTATTTTGGCGGCTTTTTCTATTTTTATCGAATTATCTAGCATATTCAATTGCCCGATTTTCCCGAATTACTGTTACTTTAATTTCACCTGGATATTTTAGATCTTCTTCGATCTTTTTTGCAATATTTTCTGCTATTTTATACGATTGCAGATCATCAACCTCTTCTGGATGGACAAACACTCTGACTTCACGGCCTGCCTGAATAGCATATGCTTTTTCTACACCTTCATTTTTTGTAGCAATATTTTCCAGTTCTTCTAATCTTTGCAAATAATTTTCATAAGTGTCTTTTCGCGCTCCTGGTCTGGCGCCACTAATAGCATCAGCTGCTTTAACAATAATTGATTCTAATGTTGGCGGCTTGTCTTCATGGTGAGTTAAAATTGGCTGAATAATTTCATCTGGCAAATCAAATTTTCTGGCAATATCTCTGCCGATTTCCGGATGAGTTCCCTGAATTTCATGGTCTACAGCTTTTCCAATATCATGCAAGAACCCTGCTTTTTTGGCAATGGTGACATCAGCACCCAATTGTTCTGCTAAAAGAGCAGAAAGATGAGCCACTTCGATTGAATGTTGCAGTACGTTTTGTCCAAAACTGGTTCTGAATTTTAATCTACCGATTATTTGAATTAACTTTGGATCCAGTCCGGCAATTCCAACTTCATAAGAAGCGTCCTCGCCAGCTTTTTTAATTTCTAAAGCCAATTCTTTTTTTGATTCTTCTAATGAGTCTTCAATTTTCGCCGGGTGAATTCTGCCATCTAGAATTAATTTACCCAATGTTCTTTTTGCCACTTCACGCCTGATTGGGCTAAATGACGATAAGGTAATAACCTCTGGTGTATCATCTACAACCACCTCAACTCCAGTTAGTTGTTCAAAAGTTCTGATATTTCTTCCTTCACGTCCGATAATTCTTCCCTTCATTTCATCAGATGGCAGAGAAACAGTTGAAGTAGTCATTTCAACCGCATGGCTGGCAGCGCATCTTTGAATAACATTGGTTAATACTGTTTTGGCATGCTTTTCTAATTCTGTTGATGATTCATCATCTAATTTTTTAATTCTACTGGCCAAAGTTTCTGAAGCATCTCTTTCAACATTTTCTAAAAGTACTTTTTTTGCTTCTTCCCTGTTTAGACCGGCAATTTTTTCAAGCTTTTCAATTTGTTCAGCCTGAATTTTTTTAATTTTATCTTTTGCGATTTCAATATCTTTTGCTTTGTCCTGAAGTTTTGTGGTTTTTGCCTCAAGATCCAATAATTTTTTGTCAAATAAATTTTCTCTTTTTTCCAGTCTTTCCTGGAGTTGTTTTAATTCTCTTCTTCGATTGCCTTCATCCCTTTTCGCTTCATCAATAATCTGCATTGCTTTTTCTTTTGCTCTGTATAAGGTTTCCTGATATTTGGTTTTTGCTTCCTTATTTAAAGCTTCAACTTTTGCTTCTACTCCTTTGGCCTGGGCTTTGGCAACTGTTTTTCTAATAAAATAACCGCTTGTAGTCCCTACCAATAAAGCGGCTATGCCAATTATTAAATAATACATATATTTCTCTTCTTCCCAAAGAGAATTGTAAGATTGGTTTTTATTTAAAATTTATTACCAGCCTGTCTATGCGATAGGCTTTTCATTCTGAGTGTCTGTTGTTATTAAAAACTTCATGGTTTTATGGTTGGTAAATGAAATTTTGGTAAATTTTGTCCAATCTCAGCAATTTTTTAGGAAGTTCTGTCATTTATTATTACTTTACTGGTAAATTTATGTTAGCATGGAATTTCTAGGATGTAAAGGAGAGGCTATGAATCATCAAATCAGTTACGAATTCACCTCGAAGGGGGCCGTTTAGGCAGAAAATCAGTTTTATTTGTTACGAATGGTTACAAATGACACAAAATGCCCGCAATAAAAAAAACCCGCCAGCGGCGGGTAGTTTTATTTAAAATATTATTTTCCACCTTAGGCGGACTTTTTCTTTTTCTTTTTATCATCCTTTTTTTTGTCGCCCGGCTTGTCTGCCACAGCTTTTGCAGAGGCAGAAGCCTTGGCAGAGGACGATTCAGCTGCTTCTTCATCATTAGCTTCAACTTTTTTTTCCTTTTCAACCTTGTCTTTTTTCGTCTTTTTTTTATCTGTTGTACTTTTTTCCTTTAAGCTCAATCCTAATCGGTGTTCTTTTGGTTCAATGGAAATGATTTTGAATTCAAGCTCATCTCCTGGTTTGGCAATTTCAGTCGGGTCTTTGATTTGATCATCAGATAATTCAGAAACATGAGCTAGACCATGTATATTGTCATCCAGTTCTACAAACAATCCAAAAGGATTTGCCTTTAATACTTTACCTGTAACTTTATCGTTTAGCTTGAACTTTTTGGCAATGTTTTTCCATGGGTCATCCTGAAGCTTTTTAATAGACAAAAATATTTTTGATCCTTCAATATTGATAATTTCAGCCTTGATTTCCTGACCGACTTTAAATAATTGTTTTGGATCATCAATTCTTTGCCATGCTAATTCTGAAATATGAACCAATCCTTCAAGATTTTCACCAAACTCAACAAAAGCGCCGAAATCAGTAATAGCTGTAATTTTTCCATCAACAACATCACCAACTTTATATTTATTCAAAACATCTTTTTGCGTTTCTTCCCAGGCAGCTTTTTCTGAAACGATAAGTTTTTCTTGCCGTTCATCTGCAGTCAAAACCTTAACATCGAAAGTTTCGCCAACATATGTCTTTAATTTATCCAGAATTTTATTCTTATCGCCACCCTGAATTCTTGGATAGTGCTCTGGTGTCAGCTGAGAAACAGGAAGAAACCCAGGAATGTGGTTAATAGTAATTAAAAGCCCGCCTTTATTGGCATCAGTAATTTTTATCTGGACAATATTGGAGTCTTTTTGATAACCGCGTAATGTTTCCCATGCTTTTTGATTTCCTGCATAGCGGAAAGATAATTCCATCTGGCCCTTTTCATTCTCAAATTCTAAAAGTGTGGCTTCAACTTCATCACCTTTTTTTAATTCTGAGATGTCATTAAATCCTCCAAAAAGCTCGCGTCCCCGGATAATACCTGTTGTCAGACCTGAAACATCAACCAGAACTTCTTTTTTTGAAGCGCTGATAATTATACCAGTAACGATTTCGCCGACTTTTGGTACTTGGGTGAATTGTTTTTCATCAGTAATTAATTGATCAAAATCAGCTTGTTTACTTGATGTAGACATGTGATTTTCTCCTTTCTTAATAAAGATGGTAATATTTTAGCAGTTTTAACAGCTGTGTCAAGGGGGTAATTTTAGTCTGTTATATACTCTTTTTATATAGCTCAAAATAGGTTTACTTTTAAAAAAAAATGTGCTAAATTATATGCAGTTATTGATTAAATAAATATATGATAATTTCATGGCTTGGTCATTCCTGCTTTAAGATTATATTAAAATATAATAATCAGGATTTGATGATAATTACAGATCCTTATGATAAAAGTATTGGATTAAGGGTGCCTAAAATGGCTGCTGATGTGGTTACTATTAGCCATCAGCATGAGGATCACAATAATGCAAAAGCGGTTTCTGGTAATTTATCAGACATGCCTTTTGTGATTGATCAGGCTGGAGAATATGAAATAAAGGGCATAGCTGTTTCCACCATAAAAACCTGGCATGACAACAAGCAAGGAGAGGATCGAGGCGAAAATATCATTTATCGGTTTGATATAGAGGGTTTGTCAGTGGTGCATTTGGGGGATTTAGGGCATATATTGTCTGATGAGCAGCTTGAACAAATAGGAAACGTAGATATTCTAATGATTCCAGTTGGAGGTATATATACGTTAAACGCGGCCAGCGCTTCAAAGGTGGTTCGGCAAATTGAGCCAAGGATAGTCATCCCAATGCATTATCGGGATGAAAAAGTGAAGATTAAATTAGAAAGTGTTAATGCCTTCAGGAAAGAAATGGGCGGTCTGGCTGAAAATGAAAAGAAATTAAAAATATCCAAGAAAAATCTTCCAAGCGAAGAAACAAAAATAATAATTTTAGAAAAATAATATGAAAGGGAGGGAACGAAAAATCCCAGTACAAATATATAATGAAAATGATAATTCTGAGCATAAGCATGAGTCAAATAATTTTGATTATATTGAAAATAAAGAGGAGCAGGTAGTTGATGAAATATTAAAGGAGGAAAGAGCAAGCAAGCCAAGCCCAAGAGAAGAGGTCGCTGGTCTGGAATCTGAAAATATTATGCAGGGTTTAATTGAGCATCAGAAAGAGTCGCCAAGAGAAAAAATTGAAACCAGAGACAGACGACATATAATATTATGGCTTGGAGTATCTGTATTTGTTCTAATTACCATAGTTGTTTGGGCAATGAGCTTGCGGTCAAATATTAATCGTGTAAATGATGAACTACAGAAAGATGAAGATATAAATACCGTTAACAGCGTATCAGAAAAATTTATTAGCAGTTTTGAATTTATTAAGGATAATATAAACAATTTTGAAGATTTAAAAGATTCTCTTGAAACTGAAAATACAAAGGATGAAACAATAAATCAGCTAAAGGATAAAATTGAAGAAAATAATATTGAAAAAAAACAGTTGCCTGATATTGAGAATTAATAAGTAGTTATTCGAAATTAGTTAAAGTATTTTTTTATTTATGGCAAAAAAAGCATCAAAACCAAAAAAGAAAGTACCAAAATCAACAGGTGAAGAAATAGCTGGGGTTGAACGAATCCAGGACCAGTCTTTGGTTGAGGAAATGCAAAAATCTTATTTGGATTACGCAATGTCTGTTATTGTAGCCAGAGCTTTGCCAGATGTGCGTGACGGATTAAAACCGGTTCATCGTAGAATTTTATATGCGATGTGGAATTTGGGTTTAAAATCTACAGCTAAATTTCGAAAATCAGCCACCGTGGTTGGTGAAGTGTTGGGTAAATATCATCCGCATGGAGACGTGGCGGTTTATGAATCAATGGTTCGGTTAGCTCAATATTTCTCAATGAGATATACCTTAGTTAAAGGCCAGGGTAATTTTGGTTCAATGGACGGAGATAGAGCTGCAGCCATGCGTTATACTGAAGCAAAGCTGGAAGCAATAGCTGAGGAATTATTATTTGATTTAGAAAAAGAAACAGTTGATTTTATACCAAATTATGACGGGTCACAAAAAGAACCAACAGTGCTGCCGGCCAGACTACCTAATTTGTTGTTAAACGGAATGATGGGAATTGCCGTTGGTATGGCCACCAACATCCCGCCGCATAATTTGGCTGAATTGTGCAATGGCTTGATTTATTTAATTGAAAATCCAGATGCGTATGTTGATGATTTGGTAAAATTAATTCCAGGTCCTGACTTTCCGACTGGAGGCATGATATTTGATATTAATGAAATAAAACAGGCATATGCCACTGGTAAAGGAAGAATTGTGATGAGGGCAAGTACAGAAATTGTAGAACAAAAGAGCGGCGTGTTTCAAATATTAATAACTGAAATCCCGTATCAGGTAAATAAAGCAACTTTATTGGAAAAAATCGCAGATTTAGTAAAAGAAAAAAAATTAGACGGCATAAAAGATTTGCGGGATGAATCTTCAAAGCAAGAAGTAAGAATTGTAATTGATTTGAAAAAAGACACATATCCAAAAAAGATTTTAAATCGATTATTTCAATTAACGCCTCTTCAGTCATCTTTTAATGTAAATATGCTTGCCTTAGTTGACGGCATTCAGCCAAAGGTTCTGACACTTAAAGATATTTTGCAGGAATATATTAATCATCGTCAAATAGTGATTCGAAAAAGAACTGAATTTGAATTAAGAAAAGCTGAAGAGAGGGCGCATATTTTAGAAGGATTAAAAATTGCGATTGATAATATTGATGCTGTCATAAAATTAATTAAAAAATCAAAAGATAAAGATGAAGCAAGAGTAGGCTTAATGAAAAAATTTAAATTAAGCGAGCGGCAGGCAATTGCAATTTTAGAAATGAGGTTGCAGAATTTAGCCAATTTGGAAAGAATGAGAATAGAGGATGAATTAAAGGAAAAGAAAAAATTAATTAAAGAATTAAAAGCCATCTTAGCTTCTAAAAAGAGAATATTAGGTATTATTAATGATGAATTAGTTGACATTAAGGAAAAGTTTGGAGATGAGAGAAAAACAAAGATATTTCCAGGCGCAGTGGGCGGATTTGCCCAGGAAGATTTGGTGCCAAATGAGGCGACTATTGTTGTGGTAACCAGAGACGGATATATCAAGCGTGTTCCACCGGAAACATTTAAATCTCAAAAACGCGGTGGCAAAGGAGTTATTGGCTTAACCACAAAAGAAGAGGATGTTGTCGAGCATTTCTTTACTACCATGACTCACAATAATTTATTATTTTTTACTACGAGAGGCAGAGTTTTTCAATTAAAGGCTTATGATATACCTGTAGGATCCAGAACATCAAAAGGTCAGGCGATTGTTAATTTCTTGCAATTGGCTCCACAAGAAAAAATTTCATCAATTTTGCCAATTAAAAAAGGAATGGACTCAAAATATTTGATAATGGCTACAAAAAAAGGCTTGATTAAGAAAACAGCTTTAGATGACTTTGCAAATGTTCGAAGATCTGGTTTAATTGCAATAAAATTAAAAGAAGCGGACAAATTGCAATGGGTGAAACCAACCTCAGGTACAGATCAAGTTGTTTTGGTTACTTCAAACGGCCAATCAATCCGGTTTGATGAAAAAAACGTTAGGTCAATGGGCAGAGCAGCAGCTGGTGTTCGCGGAGTAAGGTTAAAAGGTGAAGATTATATGATAGGCATGGATGTCATCAATCCGAAAAAAGCAGCAACAACTGAGCTGATGGTCGCGACTGAATTTGGCTATGGCAAACGAACCGCATTAAAATATTATAAAGTTCAAAACAGAGGCGGCTCTGGAATTAGGACTGCGAAAGTGACAGGTAAAAATGGTCAAGTAATCTTCGGTAAAGTACTTGATCCAGAAGAAGCAAAAGACAGGGATATTATAATTATTTCCAAGAAAGGGCAGGTAATTCGAATTCCATTTAAATCTATCCCAAGTCTGGGCCGGGATACTCAGGGAGTTAGAATTATGAGATTTAAGGCAGCTGAAGATTGTGTGGCTAATGTTACGTTTGTAGAATTGCCAAAAGTTGATGAAAAGTAAAATACGGGATTATATAAAATTAAAACGCCTGTCAGATTGATCTGACAGGCGTTTTTCGTTTAGGCAACCAGAGCCTGAGCTGTCTTTTCTTCCCAGCCATCTCGATGGATGACACAAGCTTTGCTTTTCAGCCGAGCCTCTTTGAAAGAAATTTCTTTGCAGGCCCACTGCCTGGCAATATTCTCAGAGTCAAAGACATAGAGAGCATGCCCGTAGTTTGGAGAATCAACGACAAACCGAGGCTGGCCATTGAATTCTCCCAAGAAGAGCAGTTTTTCTCCAATGGCCACTGCTTTGAAGTTATCACCATTGAAACAATGGCCCTGGATTGCCATGATCTTTGAAGCATTTCTTTTAAGCAGTCGGGCTGCTCTTTTTGCTTCTGAGATCTGTTCTTTGATTTGAGGAATATTGACACCGGCAAAGAATTTGCCAATGATCGAATCCAGAAAGAACTGCCAATTTTCAGCCTTGATCGGCTGGGCAAAGGCAATACTTTTCCATATTTTCGATCTCCACTGACCGCCACGAGGACGCTCAGGAGGAAAAATGATCATGCCATTGCTGACATAACCATAACCAATATGTCGGAAAGGATACTCCTTACGACCCAATTTACTTGGATCAAGCTGGAGCATGGTGCCAATTCTCAGATTGAGAGCATCTTGGTAAGTGATTTTCCTACCATAGAGCTTGACCTGAGTATTGAACATCCATTTTGAATCTTTCCACCACCCGTCATAACTTTTCCTCCACCAGAAGTAATCCAATTCAGCACTGGCAACAGTATATTGTTTGCCATCACTGGTGTGGATGGTTAGGATAGTGATGCTTTTGGGATATGGCTCATTATAAGCCCATCCCAGATATTCACCATCCAGATACAGCTTTTTATGGCTGTGTTTTCGGTTTTCTTTTTTAAGTACAACTGATTTGGTGGTTCTTTCCACCTTGGTTACAGTTATGAAATAGGTAGGATCTGTCAGATCCTGAAAGTGGCCCTGGTCCATCAACTCCTGAAGCTGATCGTGAAATGCCGGATATTTCATGGGTTCCCCCTATTTTGAAAAAGAAAAATCAAAAAACATTATTATATTATAGCATAAATTTAAACAAAAGTCAATAAAAAAGTCTTAATTTTTATCTAAATTTAGTGTTTTTTTAAAAATAAAAAAGTGCTATTTTAGCACATTTTTCCTTATTTTTTTTTATTATGAAATCATCCATTTATCACCTATTTTTTTCAAATTTCCATCAATTGTAAATCCTGCAGCTTTTTTATGTCCACCGCCACCAAGCATTTGAGCCAGACTTGAAACATCAATATTATCTTTAGTAGTTCTTAGGCTGCCTTTTATCTTGCTATCTTCAGTTTCTCGCAGGACAAGGATAATATTTGGCTGGTATAGATTGGTTAAAAAGTTAGACATGCCTCCAATAGCTTCTTCTGTAAGCTTATTTTGTCTGAGATCGTCTTGAGTTATTATTGTATAGGCAATTCCGTACTTTTCATTGAATTCTAATCGTGAAAAAATTTCTCCCCAGAATTTTAAAGTATTTACATCTTTGTTTTTCCAAATATTTTTTAAAACAGTTTTAATATCAGCGCCATTTGACATTAATTCAGAAGAAATTGAAAGGCTGGTTTGGGTAGTCGCTCCATTTGAAAAAAATGTTGTGTCAGCCATAATGCCGGTTAAAAGCAGATCTAAAGCTTGTTTTGTCAATTTAATTTTTTGATTTTTAAAAAGTTTATAAGTAATTTCACTGGTTGAAGAAGCGACTGGATCTACTAAATTTAGATTGCCAAAATTGTCATTGGTAAAATGATGATCAATATTAATTACAAAAATTTGTTGTTGTCGGTTAGTAATTAAGTCAGCAATACCGGTTTGTTTTATTTCACCGCAATCCAGACATAAAATTAGATCAAACTTATTTAAATAATCCTGGGTAATATTATTTGATAAATTCAATATTTGATTAAAATTATTTAAATAATCAGGAATTGGATCAGTGCAAAAAACATAAAGATTTTTTAATTGATCTTTTATATATGAAGAAAAGGCGGCAGCAGCTCCTAATGTGTCTGCATCTGGATTTCGGTGGCAGACAATTAAAATATTATTTGCCTCTTCCAGTTTTTCTATTATTTGTTGCTCGATTATTTTCATAATAATTGAAGGTTATCAGTTGAAAGTTGAAAGATGAATTTAGGATTGCTTAAGATTATCTAATATATCCTCAACTTCTCTGGCTTTTTTTTCAGTTTGTTCCAAAACAAATTTTAATTTTGGAATTTTTTTTAAATTTACTTCTTTACCCAGCCATTTTTTTATTTCACTGCTGTTGTTTATCAAGAATTTTTTTGCTTCATCTTCTTTATTTTCTGGAAGAGCAGAATAAAAGACTTTGGCGTTTTCTAAATCAGGTGAAGTGTCTACTTTAGCAATGGTAATCAAAAAGTCAAGCGGCATGTCAAGCCGGCGTTGAATTATTTCTGCGATTTTTTGATGAAATAAACTGTTTAGTCTTTGTTTTCGTTCCATATTTTTTTAGATTTTAATTAATTTATCATAGCATTTATTTTTTAAATTGACAATAATTTAACTTAATGATAAGGTTAGTTGTTGTTTTTGAACATTAAAAAAGCAGGAGGGGAAAATGTCACAAGCAAATACATGGCATGAAGAATATTTTCAGGATATTATTGTAGATCCAGATAACATATTAAAACCATTTGACGCTGATGAACCACTAATAAAAATATATGATAATCTTCCAGTTTATTGCGCTAGAATTGATAATCAAGTATTTGTGGTTTTTGGCAGGGAAAAATTTGGACCATATGATGATGTTAAATTTTTTAAAGAAAATTTTATTTTTTTTGCAAATAAAAAACTTCATTATGTGGCAAAAATATCAGGTAAATATTACGTTTTTTCCGGAAACGATCGCAGTCAAGCATTTGATCAAGTCCAAGGATTTTGCATTCGTGATGATAAACCCTTTTATAAAGCCATGGTAGAAGAAAAATGGCATGTTAGGTTTGGAGACTGTATTTGGGGATGGTATGACTACCTAAAACCTAATGAATTGTTTGATGTAATAAATTGTCAGCCAGTTTTTATTGCAGGTCGCCGAAGTAAAGAATTTTTAGTCAAAGGTAAAATTATCGGGCCTGAATATGATAAAATTGGATGGGTAGTGATTGATGGCGATACAGTGGTTTATGCTGCTGAATTACATGGAAAATGCTTTATTGTTTATTCTGATAAACCACGTATTGATGATGTTTATTCTAAGATTTCCGGGTTAAAATATAAAGACGGTATATTAAAATTTTTTGGTTTGAACGGGGATTATGCTTATGCTATTGAGGGTGATAGAAAATTTATGCTTTCAAAATCTAATTCTTATACAAATCAAATATATGGAGATAAATTGTTAGAAATATTTGGAACATCAGACTGGAAGAAAGTGAGATTTGGAAAATATACCTCACCTGAATATGATGATGTTGTAAATGCAAAAGTACTTGAGGGAAATTTAATTTTCGGAGCATTTAAAAATGATCACTGGTTACTGAATTTTAATGGAATTGAGCTTTACTGCCCTGGAAAACCAGTATCAGCCTTTAGGATTATTGATGGCAAACTCCTGTATACTTATTTAACTGCCGATGGCCATGCTGGCTATGTGTTTGGTGGGCAAAAGGGTCTTGAGGAATATCAGAATGTTGCCATATTTATTGAAGGTTTGAGAGAAAATAAGATTTTTTTCACTGTTTGGAATTCGTATTGCTTTGTTGTTTGGGGCAATGTTAAGACAGAAAAATTTGATAATCTCCAATATGCAGATGTCCATAATGGAAAATTAATAATCGTTGCTGTTAAGGATAAGAAAAGAATGGTGATGGTGGGAAAAACTATTCGTAAATATGATCAAGTATTAGATTTTATTGTAAATGAAGAAACAATTCATTTTATTGCTCGTAAAGGTGAAGGTCTTTATCGAGTGAAAAGAACGATAGATTAAACCAGTCCAGATTCATATATCTGGACTTTTTATTATAACATTGACAATCATTTTTAGAATTGATAGTATTTTTTTATGCCACAAAGCAGATTATCTGCTTTGATATAAGGGAGGGGGGATACGAATGGATTTGGCAAAGTTCAGGCTGTACCTTCAAAAAAATCTATCAAAAAAAAGGCTCAGCCATTCTCAAAAAGTAATGCATATCATGGGCTCTGCCGCGAAAATATATGATTTAAAATATACTGAAGCAATGGCCGCTGGACTGCTACATGATATTGGTAGAGAATGGCAAATGTCTAAAATTCTTGAAATTCTGCAAAGGTATGATCCTGATCTTTTAGAACAAACACCTGCTGATTGCCAGGTTATGTCATATTTGCACGGGCCAGCCGGAGCATTTATTGTTCAGCAAATGTGGGGACATGAAATCAGGTCAAAAGAAGTAATAAGAGCGATCAGGGAGCATGCTGGAAATTTCGCTGATATGGGATTTCTTTCCAGATGCCTTCATATTGCTGATGTTTTAGCGCCAGTGCGTGATTATGCTGGCAGAGAAAAGCTGGCAAAACTGTTTATGCAAGGCAGAATTGACGAGGCAGATTTATTGCAGTGTCATTTTCTTCATGATTTTTATCAAACAAACAGTTGGACTGTTCATCCTGTTTGGAAGCAGAGAAAACAAATGTTAGAGCAAATTGTTGGGGAAAAACCACCTGAATTTTTTTCCCGCGAAGCAGCTTAATCCAGATACACATATCTGGGTTTTTTAATAAAACAGATCAACAGATAACAACAGATATAACGGATATTAAGGACTTTCGTTACAAGATTCAGGTTTTAGGATACAAGTTATGGGCTACAGGCTACATGATCAAAATTGACTAATTTAAAAAATAATGTAAAAATGATACACTCAAGATATGAAATCATTGATTAAAAAATTGATTCCAAAACCACTTTTGGCAGTTTATCATAAATCTTTAGCAATATTGGCTAAGGTTTTTTATGGTAATACATCAGATAAAATGATTGTCATTGGCGTAACTGGTACAAATGGCAAGTCCTCAACTGTAAAATTAATTGCCAATGTGTTGGAGAGCCATGGCGCAAAAGTTGGCGCTACTTCAACCGTTGAATTTAAGGTGGCTGGTAAAGAATGGCTAAATAATACAAAGATGACTATGCTTGGTCGGTTTGCTTTGCAAAAACTTTTAAAACAAATGAATGATGCTGGCTGCAAGTATGCAGTGGTAGAGGTTTCGTCAGAAGGCATTGTCCAGTATCGTCATTATGGAATTAATTTTGATTATGTTGTTTTTACAAATTTAACTCCAGAACATATTGAATCACATGGCGGATTTGAAAATTATAAAAAAGCCAAAGGAAAGCTTTTTGAATTTTTAATGCAAAGACCAAGAAAGAAATTAAATGGACAAGAAATCAAAAAAGTTATTGTGGCTAATAAAGATGATGAGCATTCAGATTATTTTTTAAGCTTTAAAGCAGATAAAAAATTGATTTTTAGCACTAAAGATGAAATTAGCGATGTTTATGCAAATAATATTTTAATTAGTCCAAATGGAACTTCATTTGATATTGGTGATAAAAAAATTAATTTAAAATTAATCGGCGCATTTAATGTTTATAATTGTTTGCCAGCAGTGGCTATTGGATTGAACGAGGGCATTACTATGGAAAAAATCATAAATGCTCTGCAAAAAATTAAAGTTATACCTGGCAGAATGGAATCAATAGATGAAGGGCAAAATTTCAATGTCATCGTTGATTATTGTCCTGAGCCATATTCAATGAAAAAAATGTATGAAACAGTTGATTTGATGCAAATAAATAAAATAATTCATGTGCTTGGCTCATGCGGAGGAGGAAGAGATGTTGCCCGCCGTCCAATTTTAGGAAAAATGGCCGGTGAAAAGGCAGATTATGTCATTGTCACCAATGAAGATCCATATGATGATGATCCGCAAGAAATTATTGATCAGGTGGCAGCTGGAGCATTGGAAGCGGGTAAAATTTTAAATCAAAATTTATTTAAAATATTATATCGAAAAAAAGCAATTGAAAAAGCAGTCAGTTTAGCAAATGAAAATGATTTGGTTTTAATTACTGGAAAAGGATCAGAGCAGGCAATGGTGGTGAAAAATTTGAAAAAAATTTCATGGGATGATCGCCAGGTTGCTAGGGAAGTAATAAAGACAAGTGCGACAAGCAATATAAGCAAGACGATTTAATAACAAACTAAAGTCTGTCAGGCTATTCTTGCATGTTTTTAGGTAACAAACTAAAGTTTGTCAATCCTGGCCCGGAGCTTTGGATAATAGGGGTGGACAGATTTTAGTCTGTTACCTATATAGGAGGAGATTATGAATGACACTGTATATGTTCTTTTAATAATTCTGGCAAATTTGGTTTTTGGGTTTGCAATTATTTATAGTTATTTAAAATTTTTAAAAAAGATTGATATTAAAACAAGAATAAAAATACTTGTTATTCCAATGATATTAATTGGTATTGCAAACGTAATATTCATTATAGATCTTTACTATAAAAGTGATGCGGCTAATCATATTTAGCGGTTTTTTCTTTAATTTATTACTGACAAAAGCAAAAAGCTTTTTGTAATATTTGTTTACGGATAAGGTTTTTTTAAAACTTTTATCAGGGGATTACAGCTATGAGATATAAATAGGGGAAAATATTTTATATTGACAAAATAAATAAATGCCAGTATAATTTTTTGATATAGCCACCCAAAAGGAGGGGAGCATAGTGGAAGAAAAACATGAAATAGAAATTGAGGGAAAAGTATACGAAGTAATAATTGAAATATTTCCTCAGCCGCCAATTACACTTAATTGTGTTCGATGCGGCAATGAAAGAGTAAGCGGTTATTTAAAAGCTTTTGATATTATTGAAGTAAAAGATTCTGACACCACGACCACTGTTGAAAGACTAGGGCTTCGAAAATCCATTCTTGCAGAAATGATGGAAAAAGAAAGCTTTAAGCCTATTTGCTGTGATTGCCTTGAAAAGCAATCAGATGAAGATGCATATTTTTTGCGGATGCAGCAGATTCAAAGAGGAGAATATGATGAAATGTAATTGACCTATTCACAATAGGTCTTTTTTTATAACGCCAGCCTTCACATAAAGTTCCGGCTGGCAGGCCCAGCCTTCACATAAAGTTCCGGCTGGCAGGCCCAGCCTTCACATAAAGTTCCGGCTGGCAGGCCCAGCCTTCACATAAAGTTCCGGCTGGCAGGCCCAGCCTTCACATAAAGTTCCGGCTGACAGGCAAAAGATACGAAAAAAGCTTCATCATAAAAAGATAAAATACAAAATGATGTATTTGACAATTTTAACTGATTTATGTAACATTTAGTATTGCTTGAACGCACGCTTAGCAAAAGGAGGGGATGGTGCTGGATTCATGTGAAGTACCAATGAATGGGCATGATTTAAGGATTGAGTTTAATTGGAAAATGATTGTTTCTACAGCAGATAAAGGTAAATGCGTTGTTTGCGGTACCAGAAGTGAAACTGAGAATACATTTACGCTTCAAATTGAATTAATACGAGTGATAAATACAGAAACTGAGGCTGAAATGCCTTTGAAACAAAAGTCAATAAAAAAAATACTTAAAGCAATGAGCCAGACTGAGGCAGACAAGCCGCATTGTGAACAGTGTCTGAAAAAAAGAAAATTCAATTCTGGATTTACAATGTCTCATGTTTGGAAAGCTGCCTGGGACGATTATTGCCAGGCACCATAACCTGTTGATCAAATTAGCGGGTTTTTTGATCTATGTTTCTTGACATTGACAATTATTTGAATATTTATTAACATATATTGTTGTTGCAACCAAAACCAAAAGGAGAGAACAATGGAGCATCCTTATATGATAGCTCTTATGATTTCCGCAGTTCTGGGTATATTTTTTGCAGCTATTCGTCTTTTTGTACTGGCAGATAAAAAAACGGCGTGGAAACCTGTTACTACAGTATTAATTGTTTTTTCAGCAATTTTAGCCCTGTGTTTCAGCGGTATGATAGAAAGCAAAAACGTTGCCCACGCTAGGCTTAATGGCAGGTCTTGCGAGCAAAAGATTGATGAATTGAAGATCTATGCGCAAAAAGCAACAGTTACTGTTATTAATTCAAGTGAACAGCCAATTCGATACATAGACGTTTCCAGTGTATACTTCAAAAATTCTATATTGGAATTACCTAGTAAAAGAGGATATCGCTTTCGGTTGCCATATGGAAATGATGAACCAATCCCGCGAATTGTTGTTCGATATAAGGCAAAAGAAATTGTTTTAGATTTGCATAGCTGCAATCCGTCTTTTAGCCCAACACCAATTGGAACAGATCCTTGAGACATTCTCAAGGATTTTTTAATTCCCCTTCACGGTAAACGGTGAAACCGTTTGTAGGGACAGGTTGCGACCTGGTCCTACGTCTGTCCAAAGGCGGACTTCGTGAAGAGGATATTTGACATATACAATTTTTTTAGCTAAATTATCAATGTTTGATTTAAAAAAAATTTGTCAAATAAATCTGTGGATAAGCTGCGAATTTATTATGGAAAAATGTCTATTTTTTTACTAAAATTAGACAAAATTCAAAAGCAGGTAGATATCCTTGACAATACTTCTGGATATTGATATTATATAGATATCATTTTCAAACCGCAGGCCTTATAAATAAGGCAAAAAGTAATATATTAGCGGGAATGGATTTATGCACTACAACTAACTTTTAATATTTAATTAAAAAACTCGTTCCATTGGGAAGGGGAATATTTTTATGTCTAAAAATCAGCTAGCTACACCAAAGCGTAAATTTTTTGCTCAACCATATAAATATGAGATGCCAGATTTGATTGATATTCAAAAAAGCTCATATGATTGGTTTATAAAAGAAGGATTAAAAGAATTAATGGATGAAATTTCTCCAATTGAAGATGTTTCTGGAAAAGAACTGGAATTGTATTTTGATAAATATTATTTGGATGATCCCAAGTTTGATGAAACTACCAGTAAGGAAAAAAACATTACTTATGAAGCGCCACTTAGAGTAAAGGTCCGTTTAGTTAACAGAAAAACGAATAAAACAGAAGAGCAGGAAATTTTTTTGGGCGATTTCCCATTAATGACTGAGCGTGGAACTTTTATTATAAATGGTATTGAAAGAGCAATCGTTTCTCAAATAATTCGTTCTTCCGGAGTTTTTTTCACCTCCAATTTTATCAGAGAAAAAAATAAAACTTTATACGGAGCAAAGATTATTCCAAATAGAGGAGCTTGGCTTGAATTTGAAATTGATAACAATAATGTAATTTGGGTAAAAATTGACCGGAAAAGAAAAGTTGCGGCTACGGCCTTGCTTAGAGCATTTGGATATGGCACTGATCAGGAAATTATAAATTTATTTAAGGATGTTGAAACGCATCCAGACATTAATTATACAGAAGCAGCAATTAATAAAGACGCATCAAAATCTGTAGAAGAAGGTTTGATCGAGGTATATAAAAGAATAAGACCCGGTGATTTGGCAACAGCTGATAATGCAAAGTCTTTGATTTATGCCATGTTTTTTAATTTTAGCCGTTATGATTTTGGTAAAGTAGGACGGTATAAATTAAATCAGCGGTTTAATGAAAACCTGGAGATTAATGAAGAGAATAAAATATTAAGAGTGGAAGATGTGATTCATGTTTTAAAGGAAATTATTAGTCTAAATATATCACAAAAGGAGTCTGATGATATTGATCATTTAGGTAATCGTCGAATTCGAGCAATCGGAGAATTAATTCAAAATAAATTCAGAATTGGTTTAGCCAGAATGGAGCGTATTATTAAAGATCGAATGACAACAATGGATCCTACAATAATGACGGCAGCAAAATTAATAAACGCTAGACCGGTTATTGGTGTGGTTAAAGAATTTTTCATGTCTTCTCAGCTTTCACAATTTATGGATCAAACAAATCCTTTGTCAGAACTAGAGCATAAGCGAAGAATTTCAGCCATGGGGCCAGGTGGACTATCCAGAGAGCGCGCAGGGTTTGAAGTACGTGACGTGCATACTACTCACTATGGCAGAATTTGTCCGATCGCTACTCCAGAAGGCCCAAACATTGGATTGGTAGGACATTTAGCCAGTTATGCAAAAGTTAATGAATATGGATTTATTGAGACTCCGTTTTTTAAAGTGAGACATAAAGTAAAAAAAGAACTAAAAGATACAAAAACAAAAACCGTATTTAAAAAGGGACAGGAGGTTAGCGGAATTGAACTAGAGAATTCTCCTTTTACACCTGCACAGATTTTGGAAAGCGTGGAAACAAATTTAACCGATGAGGTTGTATATTTAAATGCTATAACAGAGGAAAAAGCAATTACCACTTCAGCTACCACTGAAGTAGATGAAAAAGGCACTTTTTTGAGAAAAAGGGCAAATGTCAGAAAATTTGGAAAGCCTGAGGTAGCTTATGTTTATAAAATAGATTATGTTGACGTTGCCCCAAATCAAATTGTTAGTGTGGCAACTTCGTTAATTCCATTTCTAGAGCATGATGATGCTGTTCGCGCATTAATGGGAACAAATATGCAACGCCAGGCCGTACCAACTATCAAACCGCAGTCTCCAGTGGTCGGAACAGGAGTGGAAGAGAAAGCTGCCCGTGATTCTGGCCATATTGTAATTGCTGAAAAAGAAGGGGAAGTAGTCAGTCTAGATTCATCATTAATTGAAATTTTAGAAAAAGACGGTAATGTCCGAAAATACAGGCTGAAAAAATTTGTTTGTTCAAATGCCTCTACCTCAATTAATCAGCTTCCTATTATAAACATTGGAGATAAAATTAAAAAAGGACAGGCATTAGCTGACGGGCCATCAACACAGAATGGAGAGCTGGCCTTGGGACAAAATGTTTTAGTAGCATATATGGCCTGGGAAGGCAATAATTACGAAGATGCGGTTATTATTTCCGAAAGAATGGTGCATGATGACCGATTTTCATCGGTTCATATTGATAATCATATTATTGACGTTCGAGATACTAAACTTGGTTCTGAGCAGGTTACTTCTGACATTCCAAATATCTCTGAAGAAAAATTAAAAAATTTAGATGCTGAAGGCATTGTTCGAATAGGGGCAGTAGTTTCTTCAGGCGATATATTAGTAGGAAAAATTACGCCAAAAGGTGAAACAGAACTTTCAGCAGAAGAAAAACTCTTAAAGGCAATTTTTGGAGAGAAGGCAAGGGATGTCCGAGATAGTTCTTTGCGCTTGGAGCATGGGGAGCAGGGGAAGGTAGTTGATGTCAGGATTTTTTCTCAGGAAAATGGAGATAAACTCCCTCCTGGTGTGATTAAATCAATTCAAATTTCTATTGCCAATTTACGAAAGATTCAGGTCGGTGATAAATTAGCAGGCCGACATGGAAATAAAGGCGTTATTTCAAGAATTGTGCCGCTCGAAGATATGCCGTTTTTAGAAGACGGTACAGCAATTGATGTGATTTTAACTCCTTTGGGCATTGCTTCTCGTATGAACCTAGGACAGGTTTTAGAAACTCATTTAGGTTTGGCAGCTAATAAACTTGGATATAAAGTTGCCACCCCAGTGTTAAATGGTTTGACTGAAGAACAGATTAAGGGTGAATTAAAGAGTGCTGGCTATCCTGAAAGCGGTCAGTTACCTTTATTTAATGGAAAAACTGGTGAAGAGTTTGATCATAAAATTACAGTCGGTATTAATTATATTTTGAAATTAAATCACATGGTCGAAGATAAGATTCATCAAAGATCAATCGGTCCATATTCATTAATTACCCAACAGCCGCTGGGCGGTAAAGCCCAATTTGGGGGACAGCGTTTTGGAGAAATGGAAGTATGGGCATTGGAAGCGTATGGTGCTGCCCATACTTTGCAGGAAATTTTGACTATTAAATCTGATGATGTTTTAGGCAGGGCCAAAGCATATGAATCGATCATTAAGGGCGAGCCAATTAAGAGGTTAAATGTTCCAGAATCGTTTAATGTATTGATAAGGGAATTAAAAGGATTATGCTTGGATGTGGAATTGTTAAAAGACGGCAAGGCAATTGAATTGCAAAAAGACGATGAAAAAGAAAGGCAAGAAAGATAATTTATTCAATAATTATTAAATAAGCTTAAATACAAATATTATGTCAGAAGCATTAAAAATTAGAGACTTTGATTCTATAAGACTAAAATTAGCTTCTCCAGAAGATATAAAGTCATGGTCTTATGGCGAGGTTACTCGTCCTGAGACTATAAATTATCGTACTCAAAAACCAGAAAAAGAAGGTTTATTCTGTGAGAAAATTTTTGGTCCGTCAAAAGATTGGGAATGCTATTGCGGTAAATATAAAAAGATAAGGTATAAAGGTATCATTTGTGATAAATGCGGAGTAGAAGTGACCAGAGCTGTAGTAAGAAGAGAAAGAATGGGACACATTAATTTGGCTACTCCGGTTACTCATATTTGGTTTTTACGCGGTGTACCATCAAAGATTGGTTTGATTTTAGACATGTCAGTTCAAAAATTGGAAAAAGTTGTATATTTCGCGAATTTTATTGTTACTGATGTTGATGAATCAGGAAAAAAAGAGGAAATAGACAATTTAAAAAAAGAATATAAGGCTAAGAAAAAAGGAATTGAAGGCCAATTTTCCCAGCAGGTAAACGGTATAAAAAATTCATCGCAGCTAAAGGAAAAAGAACAAAAGAAAAAACTGTTAGAGCTTAATAAATGGAAGGAAACTCAATTGGAGGAATTAGAAGAAAGTTTTAGCCAAGTTCAAAAAGAGCTAAAAGATTTAGAACCAATGCAGATTTTACCTGAAAATGTTTACCAGGATTTATCACTTAAATACGGTCATGTTTTTGATGCTGGAATCGGTGCTGATGCTCTTAGGAAATTGTTGCAAAAAGTTGATTTAGAAGCATTAATAAAAAAGCTTGAAGTAGAAATAAAGAAAGAGAAGGTAACAAAAAAGAAAAAAGCAATTAATAGAGTAAAACTATTAAAAAGTTTGAGAAGAACAGGCATTAAGCCTGAATGGATGGTATTGACCTCAGTCCCAGTCATTCCTCCTGATTTGCGGCCAATGGTGCCATTAGATGGCGGACGGTTTGCCACATCTGATTTAAATGATTTATATAGAAGAGTTATCAGTAGAAATAACCGTCTTAAAAGATTGGTGGATTTGCGTGCCCCAGAAGTTATCTGCAGAAATGAGAAGAGGATGCTTCAGGAAGCAGTGGACGCTTTGATAGATAATTCTGCCAGAAAGGCGAAGACGACTACGGCTTCAACAGGCCAAAAGAGAAATTTAAAATCAATTGCTGATTATCTTAAAGGTAAGCAGGGGCGTTTTAGACAAAATTTATTAGGAAAAAGAATTGATTATTCTGGACGAAGCGTGATTGTAGTAGGTCCTCACTTAAAATTACATCAGTGTGGTCTGCCAAAGAAAATGGCTTTAGAATTATTTAAACCATTTATTATTTCTAGACTGATTAAGGAAGAATATGTCCATAATATTCGAAGCGCAAATCGGTTTATTGAAGCGGACAGATCTGAGGTGTGGGATATTTTAGAAGATATCGTAAAGGGCGCTCATGTATTATTAAATCGTGCGCCGACTCTTCATCGTTTGGGTATCCAGGCTTTTCAACCAGTTTTAATTGAAGGTAAAGCAATTAAATTGCATCCTTTGGTTTGTTCTGCATTTAATGCGGATTTTGATGGCGACCAAATGGCTGTGCACGTCCCATTAACTGAAGAAGCAAAAGCGGAAGCAAAGGAGAGAATGCTATCAATTAGAAATTTGTTAAAACCAGCTACTGGCATGCCAGTTACTCAACCATCAATGGATATGGTATGGGGAAGCTATTATTTAACTGAAATGATTGATAAAGAAAAACCAAAATATTTTAGTGATAGTAAAGAAGCAAAATTAGCTTATGACTTGCGAAAAATCACATTACAAGAAAAAATATTGGTTAAAGTTACAACCTCTTCAGATTTGAAAGCAAAAGTAAAAGATAATATTCTTGAAACAAGTATTGGAAGGATAATTTTTAATAAAATATTTCCAGAAAAAATGCCATTTTATAATGAATTAGTTGATAAGAAAAAGCTAGCCTCTATCGTAAGTTATGCAATAGAAAAATATGGATTTGATGGTACGTCGAAGATTTTAGATAATATTAAGGAATTAGGTTTTATGCAGCTAACCAAGTCAGGGTATTCATGGGGTATGGATGATTTACCAAAACTGCAGGGAAAAGAAGAATTAATTAAGGAAGGGAATAAAAGAGTAGATGAAGTTCAGATGCAATATGAATCTGGATTATTAACTGAAGATGAGCGATATAGCAAAGTAATTGAAATTTGGACTGAAATAAAGGAGAAAGTAATACAATTAAGTCAGAAAAGCTTAATTGAAGATGGGCCAGTATATACAATGATAACCTCAAATGCCAGAGGCTCATGGGGTCAGCTTACACAGATGATGGGCATGAAGGGATTGGTGACAAACCCAGCAGGTCAAATTATTGAATTACCGGTTAAAGCGAACTTTAAGGAAGGTTTTTCTGTGTTGGAATATTATATTTCTACCCATGGTGCCCGTAAAGGTTTGTCAGATACTGCGTTAAGAACTGCGAACGCAGGATACTTGACCAGAAGATTAGTTGATGTTTCCCAGGACGTAGTAATTATTAAAGAAGATTGCGGTGAAAAAGAAGGTAAGTTATATACAAAGGAAGAAAGTGATAATATTGGCCAAAGTTTGGTTTCCAGAATTATTGGCCGATATTTATTAGAAGATATAAAGCATCCGAAAACTAAAAAAGTGATTGTCAAAAAAGGAGAAGTAATATCTTTGTCAATTGCTAGAGAATTGGAAAAAATTGATTTGCAAGAGGCCCGGGTGAGAACTGTTTTAAACTGCAAACTCAATCGTGGCTTATGTCAAAAATGCTATGGCTATGATTTATCTTATAACAAGCCGGTTGATTTAGGGTCTGCTGTAGGTATTATTGCTGCGCAGAGTATTGGTGAACCAGGAACCCAGCTTACTATGAGAACTTTCCATACTGGTGGTGTAGCTGGTCAAGATATTACCCAAGGTTTGCCGAGGGTTGAAGAAATATTTGAAGCTCGTCCACCAAAGAAGAAAGCATTGTTAAGTGAGGCCACTGGAAAAGTATCTATTATTGAAAAACCTAGAGTCATCCAAGGACCAAAAGGTGAAATTATAGCTCAAACTGCATTTGGAGAAAGGACTATAAAAATTAAATATAGAGAGGAAGAAGTTGATACATATAATTTTAAAGATTCTAAAAAAGTTGAATTAGTGGTAAAGGATAATGCTAAGGTAAAACAAGGCGATTTACTCTTCACTGAAGGCCGTAAAAAAATAAAGGCTGTAAGAGACGGTGTATTAAATATCGAAGAGAAAGGTGTAAAGATAGTAAATGATATAAATAAGGAAAAGGAATATATTATTCCAGCAGGTGTTACAGTTTGGGTAAAAGACGGTGACAAAGTGCAAAAAGGTGATCAGCTGACTGAAGGAAGTATAAATCTTGAGGAATTATATAACCTTAAAGGCAAAGATGCTGTCCAGCAGTATATATCAAATGAAATTCAGTACATTTATTCATCTCAGGGACAGAAATTAAATGATAAGCATGTTGAGGTTATTTGCCGTCAAATGTTTTCTAGGGTTTATATCAAAGAACCAGGTGATACCTATTTGCTCGAAGGTGAAATAGTAGAAAAGTCTGAATTAGAAGAAGCTAATGAACAAGTGAAAAAAGGTGGCAGGCTGGCAGCAGTTGAAGAAAAGTTTTTGGGTATTTCAAAAGTATCGCTCTCAACAAAGAGTTTCTTATCTGCAGCCTCATTCCAGGAAACAGCAAGGGTTTTGATAAATGCTGCTGTTACTGGAAAAATTGATAGATTAGAAGGCTTAAAAGAAAATGTTATTATTGGTAAATTGATTCCAGCTGGAACAGGATTTAAAAAGTAATATTACGAATACCCCGAATTATTGATCCGAATATCTGAAATATTTTATAATTCGTAGAGTATTCAGATTATTTGGGGTATTAGGATAGGAAATTCGGGTCATTAGGATCAATAATTTATGAAGAAAAATTTAACAAAAAATGTAATTATATTCATTGTCATCTTTTTTGTGATTGCTGCAATTTTCAGTACGTATAACCTGTCCAACAAGGAAAAAGAAACTATTGATGTTCAAAAAATGATTCAGGAAATAGATGAAGAGAAAATTAAGTCAATTGAAGTGGCAGGCAGTGAAATATCATTAATTTTAAAAGATGATTCATTGCAAACACTAAAAAAAGAGCCAAATGAAAATTTCTCAGATTTGGTGAATAATTATAATATTGATAGGGAAAAACTATCTTTAATTTCAATTGAAGTAACAGAAGAGAGAGGGATGTCTTTTTGGTTAACCAGCGTTTTACCCTTTTTATTGCCGATTTTATTGATTGTAGCATTTATTTGGTTTATGATGCGACAAGTTCAGGGTGCAAATACAAAGGCAATGTCTTTTGGTCAGAGCCAGGCAAAGCAGTTTGACAGTAAGGGGAAAAATAAAACCAGTTTCAAAGATGTTGCAGGTGTGAGGGAAGCAAAAGAAGAATTAAAAGAAGTGGTTGAGTTTTTACGCTATCCAAAAAAGTTTTTAGATTTAGGAGCAAAGATTCCTAAGGGTGTATTGCTGATGGGCCCTCCGGGTACAGGGAAAACATTGCTAGCAAAAGCTGTCGCCGGAGAGGCAAAGGTTCCATTCTTTACTATATCAGGATCTGAATTTGTTGAGATGTTTGTTGGTGTGGGTGCGTCCCGGGTAAGAGATTTATTTAAGAAAGCAAAAAAGAATGCACCCTGTATTATATTTATTGATGAAATTGATGCCGTTGGCAGACAAAGGGGAGCTGGTCTGGGTGGTTCGCATGATGAAAGAGAACAGACATTGAACCAAATTTTGGTTGAGTTAGACGGATTTGATGTCAATACAAATGTGATCGTTATGGCAGCTACCAACAGGCCTGATGTTTTAGACCCGGCTTTACTTCGGCCAGGAAGATTTGACCGCAGAGTTATTTTAGATATGCCAGATATTCGAGATAGAGAAGAAATATTAAAAGTTCATGCTAAAGGCAAGCCATTAACGAAAAAAGTTAACATGAGAAGAGTTGCAGAAAGAACTCCGGGATTTTCTGGCGCTGACTTATCAAATTTACTAAACGAAGCGGCTATTTTAACAGCCAGAAAGGACAAGCATGAGATTGGTATGGATGAAATACTTGATAGTATTGAAAAGGTTCTGCTTGGTCCGGAAAGAAAAAGTAAAGTACTTACTGTGGAAGAGAAAAAAGTAACAGCTTATCATGAAGCTGGCCATGCTTTAGTTGCCCATATTCAGCCAGGAGTTGATCCGGTGCAAAAAGTATCTATAGTTTCCAGAGGCCATGCAGCTGGGTATACATTGAAATTACCAACAAAAGACCGAAGCCTGCACAAGAAATCAGAATTTATAAGTGATTTGGCTGTGTTATTGGCAGGTCATACTGTAGAAAAGATAATTTTTGGCGAGGTGACTACTGGCGCATCCAATGATTTGCAAAAGGCAACCGATCTCGCAAGAAATATCGTCACCCGATATGGTATGAGCGAGCATTTGGTGCCAAGAATATATGGGGAAAAAGAAGAATTAGTATTTTTAGGCAGGGATATACGGGAACAGAGAAACTATAGTGAGAAAGTAGCTGAAGTTATTGATAAGGAAATTGATTATCTAATAAGCGAAGCAGTAAAAACCTCTACTAATATTATTAATGATGAAAAAGATAAGCTTGAAAAGATAGTTAAACATCTTTTGGAACATGAAACGCTCGAACAAGATGAGTTTATAAAGTTAATAGGCAAAAAAAAAGAATTAAACAAGAATGATAATATTGAAAAAAAAGAATAAAAGTAAAGCTGCTTTTCGCAGCTTTATTTGTTTATATGAAAAAAATAATTATTCCCCTAATTTTTTTAATAATTCTCCTGTCAGGCTGTAGCGTGGAAGTCATAGAACAAGACGATCAGAATGTAGCGGAAACCACATTTGAATTGTCCAAAGTAGAGTTTACCAACTGGACTCAAATTGATATTGGATTAAACATAAAACAATTTATTGCTGATAATCAAAATACAATCACAGTATTGAGGATAGATGAAGATAAATATGAATGGGCGCTAGCTCAGGATAGAAGCAATCCAAAAATTATCAGCCAATGGCAGCAGAAATTGAAAGCAGAAATTGTAATAAATGGAGGATATTTTGATGAGAATAATGAATCCACTGGATTTTTAAAGATTGAAGGAGAAAAATTTGGGAATTTATCGATTAATGGTAAAAACGGATATACGGGAATGTTATTAATAAAAGACAATCAGCCTGAATTGAGATATTTACCTGCAGAAAATTATAAAAATGAAAAAGTCAATTTTGCATTGCAGACTTTTCCAACATTAATCTATAATAATAAAAGCTTAATAACCGAAGATAGTGGGAAAACTGCGAGAAGAACGGTTTTAGCCCAGACAAAAGATAAAAAGACTTATATTATTATTTCAGAATCATTTATCAGTTTATACAAATTAGCTCAATGGCTGGAAAATTCAGAATTAGATATTTCAATTGCTATAAACCTGGATGGCGGACCCTCAACAGGTTTGATTGTAAAAGATTATTATAAATCTGATTCGGCTTTAGTACCTAATGTTGTTTATTTAACGGCGGTCGGCAATAGGTAGTAGGCCAGATGTTAATAAGTTTTCGCTATAAAATTAAACTTTTGATATAATAAAAGTAGCTTGATGTCAAGTTACTTTTTAATTACCAATATACAAATTAATATAAAATATTACAAATAATAACAAATATACAAATATGCCATTGTACAGAATTATTTTAAAAAAAGCATGGAAGATTAGTTTGAAAAATAAATGGCTTTGGTTTTTAGGATTTTTTGCTGCCTTTTTAAGTAATGAAAGTATTTATGAATCTATCATTGGTGGATTTACAAATAAGTTTCAGGGTCAGGATTTTGTTTTCCTGACTAAAGACTTTTTAGGTGTTGGGTTATTAGATATTTTTCAATGGTCATTTTTAAAATCATGGTGGACTTCAGGAAGTATTACTTTTACTTTTTTGTTATTGGTTACAATAGCTTTTATTTGTTTATTATTATTCTTTGTCTTTGTTTCAATTATTTCCCAGGCAGGATTGATCAAGTCAGCAATTGCCATTGATGTAAAAAAAACATACAGCCTAAAAAAAGCTTTGCAGGATGGTATTGAGAAGTTTTGGTCTGTATTGGCGCTGAATGTGATTACAAAAGTCGTTTTATTTGGAGTATTGGTGATTGTTGCATATTTATTTTCTGCATTAATAAAATTAAATCCAGTTAATTTTATTGATTACGTTTTGTATGTGATCTTTATTGCATTATTGGTTTTTGGCGCATTGATAATATATTATTTAACAATTTATGGCACTGCTTTTATAATGCTCAGAGGAAAAAAAGTTTTTGATAGCTTAAGACTTTCATGGCACATTTTTGTAAAAAATATATTGATAAATTTAGAAATGGCTTTGATTTTATTTGTGTTCGTAATATTGTTAACCATAGTATATTTAATTGTTCTGTTTGTATTAGGAACCCCATTAGTTCTGCTATACATGCTTTTAGGCTTTGCTGCAGCAGAAAAAGGGGTGATTATTGTCGCTGCTTTAGCTGTATTACTGTTTATTATTGTTACAGTATTTTTCGGAGCCTGGTATTCTACATTTCAAATCACATGCTGGGCTTTGCTATTTGAAGAATTGGTGTTGAAAAAAGGACGATCAAAGTTTCTAAGAGTTTTAGATGCGATTTTTGGTAAAAGTAAAAGGAAAAAATTAAACAAAGGGAAAATAAAAAAAATTGCCCGAAAGACTGTAAAGAAGGGTAAGAAAAGTTTAAGAAGAAGATAAATTTATTTATATATAAAACAAGGCATAAAGCCTTGTTTTTGTTTTCGTCAAAAGGTAAAAACGAATTCGAATTCGTTTTTACCTTTTGACGGCTATTTTCCAAATTGTAATTCTTCGAACCAAATGTTGTCCTGGCCTTGAATAATCAAATTCATTGAGTAAATTATAGCCAAGCTGTTTTATATTTTCATCAATTGACGTATCGATTATTTGTTTTTTAGATTTTAATTTTGGAAAGATAAATACCACTATATGTTTAGATCCAAGCAATTTACTAAATTTTTCAAAGGATTTTAAATATAAAAGCTGAAGTTCTTTTTTTATTTTATTTAAGTCTGCCTGATTTTCTTTACCAGTTAAGGGTTTGCCTAAATATGGTTCAGTGACAATTGCTTGAGGTAAAAATTTTAAATCTTTTGCAGTTGCTTTGGTTATGTCTAGCGTTTTCATTTCAATATTTACAGTTAAATTAAAATTTTCAAGCAGCCAATCAATATTTTTTTGAGCTTTTAGAATAGTTGAAGCATTTATATCACTACCAAAGATGTTTTCATATCCTAATATTGCTGCTTGCTGCAAAATAGTGCCAAAACCGCAAAATGGATCCCAAATAGTTTTTGTTTTTTGTGGAATTAGATTAATCATCATTTGCGCCACTTTAGGCGGCAGCATACCTATCTTGGGATCAAATTCTGGACGGCCATAGTCAAGCTTGTTCCAGAGCTCAAAGTCCTGAACGGCTAAGGTTTTACCAATTAAAAAAATTCCGCGTTGTTCAAAAATACAAAGCTCAATTCCCTGATCAATCAGCTTATTTTTTTTAACAACGACTGCGGTTAGGTTTTGCGTTTTCGGACTCACAAATCTACATGGCCGGCTTTGTTTAATAATTTTTTTTATTTCAATGCCCAGTTTGTTTATTTTAAGTTTTTGATTTGTATAGTCGCTTATTCCAAACTGGATCTTGTTTGTTTGTTTTAAATCAATCGTTTTGATGAGCTCGTTGGCATTGAGTCTCTGAATTTGGCCGATGATTTCACCGAATTTTATTTGACCGCCGAGTCTGTAAAAGATTTTGTTATCTATTTTTTCTTTCGATTCAATAATAAAAAGCTCGTTTTGCTGCAAAATTTGCTTAAATTCAATTTTTGTTAAAAACAAAACGTTTTTTATCTCAGCTAAAGATAATTGGGGTGTTTTTCCAAAAATAAAATAATATTTATGCATATATTTTATTGTATCATTTTTTTGATATTTTGATACTTTTATACATACAAATAAAAGTCTGCGCCTATGCCATTTTACAGCAGAATGTTGAGGAGAGAGAGATTTGGTTTTGAATACGTTGTTACGTACCCTAGCCAAAAACATTCGCACTGTTATAAATTGGCAAAAAGACGCAGACTTTTACAACCAATGTATTTATTATTGTAGCATATTTTTAAATTTTGTAAATACTTAAAAGTTAAATACAGCAAATTGACACTTTTCGAAAAAATTGCTAAACTAAAAGCAATCTTTTTATTTAAGAAGGCCTAAGAAGGCACCAGATGGCTTAATAGATAAAGAGGAAAAGAGGTTGAGAAGGCAAGTATTAAAATTGGAATAGCCTTCTTTTCCCATATGCCTCATTTTCCTATCAATCCCGCTTAAGCCCTATCAAGCCTTCTTTAATAATGAAAGGAGAATATTACCATGAATGTAACAGAATTAGCTAGAATATTAAAAGTTCCGACAAGCGAGCTTTTGGATAAACTGCCAAAGCTTGGTTTTAGTATTGGGAAAAAAGCGATAAAGGTAAATGATAAATTAGCTCAGCAGATTATGATCGCCTGGCGAGCGCAGGAAAAGCAAAAGGTACAAGAAGAAAAATATTTATCAACAAAAGATCAGGAAGAAGAAAAGGAAGTGATTGAAAAAGGTGAGGTAAATATCCCACCTGTTTTAACGGTAAGAGATTTTTCAAAAATATTAAATATGCCTGTTACTGAAGTGATTGCAGAATTAATGAAAAATGGAGTCATGGCATCAGTAAACCAGCGTATTGATTATGATACAGCTGCAATTATTGCAGAAGAATTGGGATTCCAACCAACAGAAGAGGATGTGGAAGCCAAGTTTGAAGTCGATAAATCAGTAAGAGTTAAGGAAGTTTTAGAAAAAGAAAAAAAATTATTAGACCGGGCGCCTGTTATTGTAGTTCTTGGCCATGTTGATCATGGAAAGACAAAGCTTTTGGATGCAATAAGAAAAACAAATGTTGTTGAAGGCGAGGCCGGAGGAATTACCCAACACATTGGTGCTTATCAAGTGAAAAAACAAGGAAGAAAAATTACTTTTATTGATACTCCAGGACATGAGGCATTTACAGCTATGCGTTCCCGCGGAGCAAAAATAGCAGACATTGCCATTTTAATAATTGCTGCTGATGATGGCATTAAGCCACAGACCGTTGAAGCGTTAAAAATTGCCCAGGAAGCGGGTTTGACAATTGTAGTTGCTATCAATAAAATTGACAAGCCCGCTGCAAATGTTGAAAAAGTGAAGCAAGAGCTAACAAAATATAATTTATTATCAGAAGAATGGGGAGGCAAAACAATTTGTGTTCCAATATCAGCGAAACAAAATATTGGCATTGATGAATTATTAGAACAGATTTTATTAGTGGCAGACATGGAAGCTGAAAAAATCGTAGCCAATCCGGAAGGACAATTTATTGGAAGTACGATTGAATCGCATGTTGATAAGAACGTAGGACCGGTAGCCACTGTTTTAGTGAAAAATGGAACGTTAACAAAAGGAGATTTGTTATCTGGTGATGGCGAGTATTTTGGAAAAGTAAGAGCAATGAAAAATTATAGAGGTGAAGAATTAGACGAGGCCGGCCCATCAGTCCCTGTTCAAATCATCGGTTTTAAGGTGGCGCCAAAAGTAGGAGATGTTATTGAAGTTGGTGGAGATATGAAAAAAGCTCGAAGAAAAACAGATTATTATAAATTAACAAAAGAAGAGGAATTTGTTAAAACGTCGCATGACTCAGAAGATAATGAAGAAAAAGAAGGCATTACAAAGCTGGCTATTGTTTTACGAACCGATGTTTTAGGCTCCCAGGAGGCGATTATTGAATCTTTAGAAAAAATTGAAACTGATGATATAAAAATAGACATTGTATCAAAAGGACTGGGCAGTGTAAATGAATCAGATGTGTTGGCTGCAGAAGCCAGTAATGCAATGCTTTTGGGTTTTAATGTTATTCCTTCAAACGCAGCTGAAGCACTGGCCAGAGATAAGGGTATTGAAATAAAAACATTTAAAATAATTTATGAAATAATTGATGAGGTGAAGGCACGGCTGAATGAACTTATTAAGGCTGAATTAATCAGGGAAGATTTAGGTAAATTGGAGGTTTTAGCGTTATTTAAAAAAACAGATAAAGGGCATATCATCGGGGGCAAAGTAATTGAAGGAAAAATAGAGGCAAACACCAGTGCGGCAGTAATAAGAAATAAGGCATTTATAGGACTGGGTAAAATTACAGAGCTACAATCGGGAAAACAGGAGGTAAAAGATGTTCAAAAGGGCCAGGAAGCCGGACTTTCATTTGAAGGACAGGCTGATATTGAAATTGGCGATATTTTAGATATTTATCGTGAGCGGGAACAGAAGAAAGTCATTTGATTAAGGTGGTAGGCCGGTAGGATGGTAGTTTAATTGAAGAAATATAAACTACTTGCTATTCTATTCTAACTTTTTTAATTTTCAATATTTTGATATAATAAAATAGTCTCTAATAAATAAAATAAAAATATGGCAGAAATAATATTAACTGATGATAACTTCGAAGTTGAGGTTTTAAATTTTAATGGCCCAGTGTTGGTTGACTTTTATGCAGATTGGTGTGGACCATGCAAGATGCAAGGTCCGATTATTGATGATTTAGCTAAAGAGCTAGAAGGAAAAGAAGTAAAAGTTGGGAAACTGGATATTGATAAAAATCCAAGAACCGCGGAAAAGTATGAAGTGATGAGTATTCCTACCTTAGTTTTGTTCAAAGGCGGAGAAGTAAAAGAAACTTTGCATGGAGTTCATAATAAAGATGATCTTAAAGCAAAATTAGAATCATTGATGTAATCCTGAGGGCTTGTATAGCCCTTTTTTGTGTTGAAAATGTTTAATAATTCCCAATTTTCATATGACAGATAAAAATACAATTTATGATGTAATAATCATCGGTGCTGGCGCTGCAGGTTTGACAGCAGCCATTTATACTGGCCGAAGAGAATTGAAAACATTAATTTTGACAAAAGACATTGGCGGCCAGGCTGCGATGACTGATGAAATTGAAAATTGGCCTGGTGAAATTTCTATTTTAGGACCTGAACTAATGAATAAATTTAAAGCCCAAGCTGAAAAGTGGGGTGCAAAAATTGAATTTGCTGAAATAAAAGAGATTAAAAAAGAAAAAGATTATTTTGTACTACTTGCAGATGGAAAAGAATATAAAGCATTAACTATAATTTTAGGATTTGGACTTGAGCATAGGAAATTAGGAGTGAGCGGAGAGAAAGAATTTACTGGAAAAGGAATATCATATTGCGCCACTTGTGATGGCCCATTATTTCGAGGGAAGACAATTGGTGTGGTTGGCGGAGGTAATTCAGCTTTGGATGCAGTTGAATATTTAGCAAAGCTGGCGGAAAAGGTTTATATGTTTATTAGAAAAGATACTTTTAGTCCAAATGCAGAGACAGTTCTTGTTGATACAATTCAGAATTTGGAAAAACAAGGCAAAGTTGAAGTAATGTGGAACACAGAAGTAAAGGAAATAAAAGGAGAAAAATTAATGAATTCTGTGGAATTTGTTAATAATAAAACGAATAAAACACAAGATTTAGAATTAAAGGGTTTATTTATTGAAATTGGCATGGTACCGCAGACAAAAGTGATTGAAGGCCTGGTTGATTTAGATGAACGTGGACAAATAGTAATTGATCAGGGATGTAATACCAGCGTGCCTGGCATTTATGCTGCTGGTGATGTAACTATCAGTCCATATAAACAATTGGTCACTTCTGCTGGGGAAGGTGCAAAAGCAGCTTTATCAGCATATTCTCATATTCAGAAAACTCAGGGTAAAAAAGGCGGAGTTGGGAGTGATTTTACAAAAAAGAAAATTATGTAAAAACAGATCAACGGATAGCAACAGATACAACGGAAATCAATTAATATCCGTTTCATCTGTTGTAGATCTGCCAGTCCTGAGCTTGTCGAAGGGTTGATCCGTTTGAATAATATGAATGCATTTGAAAACGCAATGCAGCAACTTGATAATGCTGCGAAAATAATTAATTTAGATGAAAAAGTGCTTCAGTCATTAAAAAGGCCTCAAAAGATAATTGAGGTTTCTTTGCCTGTGAAAATGGATGACGGCTCGTTAAAGTTTTTTGAAGGTTATCGCGTTCAATATAATAATTGGCGAGGGCCATTCAAAGGCGGCATTCGGTTCTTTCCAGAAGTTGACAAGGACGAAGTAAAAGCTTTATCGTTTTGGATGACCATAAAGTGCGCTGTTTTAGATTTGCCGCTTGGAGGCGGAAAAGGCGGTGTTACTGTAAACCCGAAAGAACTTTCAGAAAAAGAGTTGGAAAATTTAAGCCGCGTTTATACCCGGGCTTTATATAATGACATTGGACCAGACAAAGATGTACCAGCGCCAGATGTTTATACCACTCCTCAAATTATGTCCTGGATGGCTGATGAGTATTCAAAAATTAAGAAAAAAAAGACACCAGGCGTGATTACCGGAAAACCGCTTGAAGCTGGAGGCTCTGAAGGCAGAAGTACAGCTACGGCTCAGGGAGGATTTTATTTGCTAAAGCACATTATGGAAATTGAGCAGAGAAAGCCTGAAAATCAAACAGTGGCTATTCAGGGATTTGGCAATGCAGGCTCAGTAATGGCGCAGCTTTGTCATCAGGATGGATTAAAAGTAGTGGCAGTTTCAGATTCAAAAGGAGGAATTTATAAAAAAGATGGGTTAGACATTAAAAAAGTTATTGAACATAAAAAAGAAACTGGATCAGTGCAAAATTTTGAAAATGCAGAAAATATTTCAAATGAAAAATTATTAGAGCTTGATGTGCAGTTTTTAGTGCCTGCAGCTTTAGAAAATCAAATAACGCGAAATAACGCAAATAAAATTGACGCCAACATTATTATTGAGCTGGCTAATGGACCGATTACGCCTGAAGCAGACATTATTTTATTTGAAAAAGGAATAAATGTTGTTCCAGATGTGCTGGCAAATGCAGGTGGGGTGACAGTTTCATATTTTGAATGGTATCAGAATGTAAATAATGAAAAATGGACAGAAAAAAAGGTTTTTGAAAAATTAAAACCCAAAATGATTGAAAATTACGATCAGGTTTTTGAAAAACGAAATGAATTTCAGGTTGATATGAGGCGGGCAGCGTTTGTGTTGGCCTTGGAAAGACTAAAGCAAACCTTTCCTTTTTGAGTTTGGACACAATAATAACAATAAAATATGGATAATATAGCTAAAAAGAAAATTGATGAGATTTACTCAACAGGTCAAGTTGTCTCAGAATTTGACAAGACCACACACACCATCTTTCCAGTTTCCATAGACCCAGTAGAAGGAAAAAGTTTACAAGAAGTTGTTAAGCAAGAGAATCCAAAGACAGTGATAGAAATAGGACTTGGTTATGGTTTCGCTGCGTTGAATGTTTTTGCAGGAATAAATATCTCAAAAGGAAAAGATTTTAGATACATAACCATTGATCCTAATCAAGAGAGTCGTTTTTCAAATATTGGACTTCAACTATTACAAGAAATTGAGGCATCTGATTGCGTTGAGTTTCATAACTCTCTATCTGAGCTTGTATTACCGCACCTTATTGAAGCAAATGAAAAAGCAGATTTCGCAATAGTGATGGTAATCACAGATTCGAACATGTTTTTGTAGATTTATTTTATCTGGATCGAATCTTAAAACCAGGTAGCATAATTTTTCTTGATGACTTTCAATTACCTGGAATTCAAAAAGTTGTTTCATTTTTTGTAAATAATATTGAATGGAAAATTGAAGCAGAAGGAAGTATTTCAAAGGATCATCATTGGGTAACGTTACGAACTCGATCTGAAGTCTTGGAGCGAGATTATGATGCTTTTACTGATTTCTAAAACGAATAAATATGCTTGGATTGAATCGTAAAAATGTGAAATTATCAAAATATCATCCGGGCTGGAAAAAGGCTTTTGAGGATGAAAAGACAGCTATCCAAAAGAAATTAGGAGAATCCGTATTAGATATTGAACATATCGGCTCAACATCAATTCCAGGAATGAGTGCAAAGCCTGTTCTTGATTTTATGATTGCAGTAAAATCAGTTGATGACTATGAAAAATTTGTTGAGCCTCTAAAAAAACTTGGATACAAATTTCGAAGAGACAACAGAGAAATTCAGGAACACATTTTATTTGTAAAAGGTCCTGAGGATTTAAGAACCCACTATCTCAAACTAACTGAAAAAGACTCTGAATTCTGGAAAGAACATATTTTGTTCCGTGATTATTTAAGAAATCATCCTAAAACGGCTAGGGAATATCAAGAACTAAAAGAAAACCTGCAGGAATCTCTTGGGTCAAGCAGGGCTACTTACACTGAAGCTAAAGCAGAATTTATCCAAAAGATACTTAGACTGGTAAAAGCTGAGGAAAAGGCTAAACAGTAACCGCAAACGGCATTTGCTGAAATTTCCTATATTAATTATGCACTACGAAAGAAAATTATTTAAAGAAGGATTTAATTATATCGCCGGCATAGATGAAGCCGGCCGCGGGGCCTGGGCAGGGCCTTTATTTGTTGGTGCTGTTATTTTACCAATAAAGAACTTATCTGAATTTGGTAATATAAAAGATTCAAAAAAACTAACAGCAAAAACAAGGGAAATACTCGAGGATAATATAAAGCAAAATTGTGTGAGCTGGGCAGTGGGAAAAGCTGAGAGTTATGAAATTGACGAGCTGGGATTACAAAATGCGCATTTGCTTGCGGTCGAGCGTGCATTTTTAACATTAAAGCAATATCCGGATTATGTATTGGTCGATCGAATTGCCAAAGTTAAATTCCCAATACCTTTTGAAAATATTATTAAAGCTGATGATAAGTTTTTATGCGTAGGGGCAGCATCAATTATTGCTAAAGTTGGCAGAGATAGAGAAATGATTCGATTGGCTAAAGAGTTCCCTGAATTTAAATTTGAAGATCATAAGGGTTATGGCACAAAGCTGCATCAGGATTTAATTGATCAATATGGATTATGCAAAATTCACCGTAGATTATTTTCACCAATCCGGCAGCTTGACAAGGATTTACATTTGTTATAATATTTTTTATTCATAATCAAAAAAGAGGGGGAGATCATGGATTCACCATTTTGGCATCAAGTAATTTGGATATTTGGTATTGTTGGAACATTATGTGTAGGTGCATTAATTTATTATTTAATTCGATGGTTAAAAGGGAAAAAAGAGATAAACTAATATGAATAGTGACAGAACTTCATAGAGTTCTGTTTTTTTATTATGAGATTACCACGATGTGGTCACTTCGTGACAAGATCCATAATACGAGATAATACAGATTACAGATAGTACAAGATTAGCGGATTCCAAATAGTAATAAGCAATCAGCAATTAACAATCATTCCTTGACATAATTTTAAATAAATGATAACATTGATAAATGTTGGGTGAGGTCAGACATCTAAAAAAGGAGGGGTAGATGTCGAGAAGAAAAGACAGAGAAGAATCCAAACCAGGCGGTACGTATGATATTCCACTTGAAAAAGTGGTTGTCACAGCTCCTGGGCAAAAACCAGATGAAGTTGCTGCAAAAAAGCAGATTGCTCAAAAGGTTTTGAGTAGCCTGCCGCCTGCAGTGGACCGGGGTTTGCGAGTGGCGTTTGGTATTCCAGTGCCATCGAGTATGCCACTTTCTCAAAAAGAGGGCGCCAGCCCAGAAACAAAAGTTGAAATTGCAAAAATTGAACGCAGGGCCTTGGAGCGGCTTCAAACGCAACAAGCAGTTGATTCATTAAAATAAATTCATTAATTTATTAAGGACTCTTTTGGGTCCTTTTTTACTTGATTTTTTGTAAAAATTCAGATAGAATAGTAATAGTTTTTAGAAAAACAGATCAACAGATCAGCAACGGATACAACGGAAATCATTTGACATCTGTTTCATCTGTTGAATATCCGTTGATCCGTTTGAACAATATGAAGAAATATAATCACCAAAAATTAGAAAAAAAGTGGCAAGAGTATTGGGAAGAAAAAGAAATATACAAAGCTTTGGATTTTGATCAAACAGATAAGCCTAAATATTACAGTTTAATAGAATTCCCTTATCCATCTGGGGAAGGTCTTCATGTTGGCCATCCGCGAAGCTACACCGCCTTAGATGTTATTGCCAGAAAGAAAAGGATGCAAGGGTATAATGTTTTATTCCCAATTGGCTGGGATGCTTTTGGTTTACCCACGGAAAATTATGCAATAAAAACCGGTATTCATCCAAAATTAGCTACTGCTCAAAATGTTAAAAGATTTACAAAGCAATTAAAGAGCCTGGGATTGAGTTTTGACTGGTCAAGGGAAATAAATACTACTGATCCTGAATATTATAAATGGACGCAATGGATATTTTTAAAATTGTATGAAAATGGTTTAGCATATAAAAAGAAAATGCCAATTAATTGGTGTCCTTCATGCAAAATTGGTTTAGCCAATGAAGAAGTGGTCAGTGGAGTTTGTGAGCGCTGCGGTCATGACGCAGAAAAAAGAGATATGAAACAATGGCTTTTAAAGATAACTGCATATGCAGATCGTTTGATTGAGGATTTGGAAACCGTTGATTATTCTGAGAATATTAAAACAGCGCAAATAAATTGGATTGGCCGGAGCGAAGGAGCTGATGTTGATTTTGAAATAAAAGGAACAGATAAAAAACTTAGTGTTTTTACCACCAGACCTGATACTTTATTTGGCGCAACGTACATGGCAATTGCTCCTGAACATGAATGGGTTGAAGAAATCACCACAAAAGACAATAAAGAAGCTGTTTTTAATTATCAAAAGCAGGCCAGGCAAAAATCAGATTTAGAAAGAACTGATTTGGCAAAAGAAAAGACCGGAGTGTTTACTGGCGCGTATGCAATTAATCCGGTCAATGGCCAGGAAATTCCAATTTGGGTTGCTGATTATGTTTTGTCAACTTATGGCAGTGGAGCAATTATGGCGGTACCAGCGCATGATGAGCGTGATTATGAATTTGCCAAAAAATATGATTTGCCAATTATTGAAGTTATTAAAGGCGGAGACATCGCAAAAGAAGCTTACACCGAAGATGGTGAGTTAATAAATTCAGAAATGCTTAATGGTTTAAATGTTAGTGATGCCATAAGTAAAATAAATAAATGGCTGGAGGAAAAAGAATTTGGTAAAGCAACTATTAATTATAAGCTTCGCGACTGGATTTTTTCCCGGCAACATTATTGGGGTGAGCCAATACCAATTGTTTTTTGTAAAAAATGCGGTACAGTACCTGTCCCATATGAAGAATTGCCACTGGAGTTGCCAAAAGTTGAAAATTATAAGCCAACTGAAACGGGTGAATCACCTTTAGCAAATATTAAAAAGTGGGTTAATACAAAATGTCCAAAATGTAAGGGATCTGCAAAGAGAGAAACAGACACAATGCCAAACTGGGCTGGCAGTTCATGGTATTTCTTGCGATATTGCGATCCAAAGAACAGTGAAGAATTTGCAAATTCTGAGAAACTAAAATATTGGTTTCCAATAGATTTATACAATGGCGGAATGGAACACACAACATTGCATTTATTGTATTCCAGATTTTGGCATAAATTTTTATTTGATATAGATTTAGTGCCAACTTCAGAGCCTTACATGCAGCGGAGATCTCATGGCTTGATTATCGGAGAGGATGGACAGAAAATGTCAAAGTCTAGAGGTAATGTTATTAATCCGGACGATATTGTTAAGGAGCACGGAGCAGATGTTTTGAGAACATATGAGATGTTTATCGGTCCATATGATCAGTCTATCGCATGGTCAACAAACGGTATAAATGGAATTCGGAGGTTTATTGATAGGATTTATAATTTTAAGGGTTTTAAAAATAATGGAACTAAGGATTCTGAGGAAGTTGAGATATTATTGCAAAAGACAATAAAAAAAGTAACAGATGATATAGATAAAATGCATTTTAATACAGCTATTAGCGCTTTAATGATTTTATTGAACAAATTTGAAGAAGAAAAGATTATTTCAAAAGATACTTGGAAAATATTTTTAATAATGTTTTCTGTGTTCGCGCCACATATAACGGAAGAGCTTTGGCAGGCTCTGGGTGAAAAGACCAGCATATGCCTAAAACCATGGCCCAAGTATGATGAGGGTAAAATTAAAGAAGAAAAAATTAAATTAGTAGTACAGGTTGATGGTAAGGTACGGGCAAATATCGAGGTAGAAAGCGGAATAATTGAAGACGAAGCAAAACAAATAGCATTGAAAGATGAAAAATTAAAAAAATCTATTGGGGATAAGGAAATTAAAAAAATTGTGTTTGTGAAGGATAAGCTGATTAATTTTGTGATAAAGTAAAACCAGCATTTCTGCTGTACGCCTGCCAGTTTCGTGGTCAGCGGCAGAGATGCCGCTTGATTCAGTGCAGGCGCTTACAAGCACCATTTCTGGTGCTACCCAAAATGACAGCAGAAATGCTGGTTTTTTGATATTTCGATAAGGTGTGATAAGATAATATATGATTATCTAGGATAAATATGCAACTTATTCACGATTTACAAGCAATAGGTTTAAATGACAAGGAGGCAAAAGTCTATATTTCCACTTTACAGCTGGGGTTTGCCAGTGTACAGGATATTGCTGAAAACTCTGAAATAAATAGAACAACGACCTATACTCATGTAAAGAATTTAATTGAACGCGGAATGATTTTAGCACAAGAAAAAGAGGGAAAGGTTTTTTATATTGCTGAAAAGCCTGAAAAAATTCAAATATTATTAGTTGCCAAAGAAGAGGAAATAAAAAGACAGCATCAGATATATGAAGAGGTTTTGCCAGAGCTAAAAGCACTGTATAATGTTTCTATTGAAAAACCAAAAGTGAGATTTTTTGAAGGGAAAAGCGGACTTGAAGAAATGCAGGAAGACATGCTGTATAGCAGGGAGCCGATAATGTACGGATTTTACTGTTTGGATTTTGTCTATGATGTTTTTCCAAATATTTATAAAAATTATTCCCAACGCAGAGTAAAGACAGGAATAAGAACAAAAATTATCTACACCCGTAAATCAGGTCAAATGTATTTTGAAGATGATTCTGACAGGCTGAGAGAAAGAAGGTTTGTGCCTTATGATAATTTTCCCTTTCAGAGTGATGTCACAATTTATGGGAAAAAGGTGGCAATTGCTTCTTTGAAAGATTCTCTTTCGGGAATAATTATTTCAAACAAAAAAATCGCAGAGAGCTTTAAGCTATTATTTGAATTAGCTTGGCAGGGAGCGAAAAAATATAATTGAAAATATGGGATGTGAATAAAAGTGCAAAGCCTAGAACTATGGATAACGTAAAACAAAAACTTATTGATTTTGGTTTGTTTGAGCAAGAAGCTGAGGCATATATTGAGTTATTAAAAAAAGGAGAAGCAAAGGCTGACGATTTAATTTATGGAACAAAAGACCATAATGATTTAATAGTGGCTTTGGATTCCTTAGCTGACCGGAATTTAATTAAAAAAATTGTTGGCAATGGCTCAGTTTATTATAAAGCAGAAGATCCGGAAAAAATTTTTAAAAATTTGAGTATAAAAAAAGCTCAGGCAGCTTCAAGCAAAGAAAAAATTGATCAAGTAGTGGTAAATCTGGATTGGATTTATAATCAGACAGAACGGCCGACAATGGCAAATTCATATAGGGGATATCAAGGTCTTTTGGAAGCTAGAAAAAAAATTCTCAGCCAAAAATACGATAAAATTTATAATATTACTGCATTAAACAAATATCTTCCGAGAAATCATGTACAATCTTTGCTGAGTCAGGTGAAAAATGGATTTTATGCAATTATTCCAAAATCAGATATTGAATATTTAGAAAAGATTAAAGATTTGATTGACAATGAACCAAAATTAAAGATTAAAATTATTGAAGATGATTTGTGGCAGGAAAAAATGGAAATTTTGATATTTGGAGATTGCGTATCATTTGGTAATAATGAAGATGAACAGCTTTATACAATGATTGAGGATAAAATCGTTGCGGTGGCAATGAAAAATATGTTTTTTAGCATTTGGAATGGTATTGAAGATGAATTTAAAAAGTAAAAACCGGACATGAAGATGCCCGGGTAACCCTGCTAGTGGAAGTTTTTTAATCACAACCAATATTAGCGCGCAGAAGAGTATGTATTCATCCTGGCTGAGTCCGTTTCCTCCAGCTTTAAGCACAGTACATCTGTACAGAGCCAATAGAAGCAGAATCTGCGTTTGGTAAATTATCTCTCTGCACACAGCTGGCTTTGACCGATTACTGCTCAGAAGGGAAATAACTTGCACAATACACTCTCCTTATGCTATTTTGTTCGCTTTGAAGTTTTACCCTCAAAGGTACTATCAAATAGATCATAAAGAAAAGCATACGCAGGGTAATACTATTATATATCAAAGAAATAAAAATGGAAATAGGTTATTGACAAAACGGTAAAAATGTGATAGTATTAAATATAATATATTATTTTATAAGGAGGTGCTATTATGGCCAGAAAAAAGACAAAGATTACCATTAAAATGAAGGAAACTGAGCAAGAGAAAGCTAAAAGGCGGCGTCGATCTGCCAGACGGGCAGGAGAGACAGTTCATAAGCCTACCAGAGCTCATGAACCAAAAACCCGCTATAAGCGATCTCGAGCCAAACAGCAGCTTCGCAATCGACTGCAAAAGGAGGGCTAAGCATGGCTTGCCAAACTAAAAAAACCCTGATTCAATTTCAGGGTCTTTCTTTTTTAAAATATTAATTTAATCTTCTACTTGCTGAGTAATTACGCCCTTTTCTTTTCCTTCTTCATCAAATTCTAAATTTGTAGAAATCGGATTTAAGGATATTATCAATGAATCACCGGTAATTGAGTCTTTTGCTTCTAAGCTGGTGTTTTCAGTTAGCTTCATTAGTTTGCCAATGTCATCGTTAGTTGGTTCCAGACTGAGCTCAAAGTTTGTATGAGCTTCATTTACTGACTGAGGAAGCCTGTTAATTTCCCAGGTTATTTGATTTGTATCAGAATTATAATTAATTTGCCCAGTCGTTATTTGTTCATTTCCTGACCAGCTTACTTTATCAGCCAGAGTAGCTTTTATTTTTACATCTGTTATTTCATGCAGATTATTTGAAATATCCCAGAAAATTTTATAGGTTGTCTTTTCATTTGCTTGCGGTGGAAGAGGACCAGAGCCGATTTCATTCCCATCCTGATCATAATATAATGCTTTTATACCTAAAGCAATGTCTGTATTTAATTTGATTTCAATTGTCGAACTGTCAATTGTCGGCTCTTCTTCATTAATGGTTAATTGCAAATATAATTTTATGTTTTGCTCAGCTAAGCTTTCGTTTGAAAAGTCCTGCAAGGCAGCCAGTTTTTTTATTGGAATTGAAAATTCAATAACATTTTCTGAATAGGCATTTAAATTGCTTATATTCCAGCTTATTTGAGAGCCTTCTTCTGTATCCTCCAAATCACCGCCGCTCAGATCACTGTTTTTCCAATCTAACACCTCTAACGGCCATTCAGTAATATTGGCAATTAGCCCGGCATCTTCAACATCCTGATCGCTTGTGTTTTTTATCACTGCAGTACAATTTATATTTTCACCATAGCTGGTATTACTATTTTCAGTTTTTCCATTTATTATTAAGTAAGCCAAAAGTTCTTGATCAGAAAGCTCTATAGTAAATTGTTCTGATTTTTGGACAAAATTTTGGTCAAATTCTCCAGGATATAAAATTTGGAATTCAAATGGCTGATTTTTTTCAATTGTCGCTAAGTCAATGTCTTCGGAAAATATGCCTTCAACAGTTATTTCCTGTTCATTATTATCTGCTTTAATATTTTCAATTACCCATTCATTATTTTCAGATTTTGGCTGGCTTTGAATAATTGAAAAATCAGCAGGAGATACTAATTTGATGATTAATTTTTCATAATCGATTTCTGTCGGGTTGCTATATGATAATGTCAAATTGAATTTTTGTCCTGGTATGGCATTTTGAGGATTAGTAATCAGTGCTTCAAGCTCAAGCGGCAAAACCTGGGTTGAATGCGTCTCTATTTTACTGAACTCAGAATTAAAATTTTCCGGGTTATAGGAAATAGTGGCATTAATTTTTTGAGTTGTGTCAACCTGTGTTATTAATTTACCTTTTATTTTTATTTGTCCAGATTCATTGATTTTAATTTTATCAAAATTCCAGGTGCTATTTTCTGTTTCCGGAACTTGTTCAGTTAAGGAAAATCCTTTTGGCATTCTTACAAATAATTTAACATCTTTTAACGCCACCTGACCTTCATTTTCATAATTTATCAGATATGTGACCTCCTCGCCAATTTGGGTCTCGTCAGGTCCGATTATGCTAATTTTAATTTTATCCTCAGCAAACTGTTTTCTTTTATTAAAAACAATAAATCCAAATATACTGGCAGCAGCGATAATAAAAAGAAAAATAAGGGCTGATATTATAATAGTGCGTTTCCTCCTTTTTTGTCTTTTATCCATGATATGAGCCAGTATAGTTTCTTCTTCTTTCGCCTCTTTTTCAACATCTGAATTTGTCTGAAATAACTCTGCGGCCTGCTTATATATAGAAGCAATTGATTCAGTATTTTTTGTTTTCTTTTTAAATAAGCTGAATTTACTTTTTTTCTTTTTTTGGGGTTTGTTTTTCTTCTGCTCTTTCTTCTTACCAGGTTTTTTCTCAGTTTTTTTATTAGTTATGGTTGTCTCTTTTTTTGAATCAGAATTTTTCTTTTCTTGATCAGAAAGATTTTTTTGTTCTGTATTTTTTTCTTCTTGGTTTGTGTTTTTATTTGACATAATCTTTTAGTTCAAAAATTAATCCGATTAATTCATCAGTATTTAATACTGTTTGCCCCACAGCTTTATTTCTATCTTTAATTTTTGCATCTTCAGGATAGAGCCATTTTATTTTATAATTATCAGGCAGAATAATGTTTGTTTTCAAGTCAATATTTTGCATTCCTGGCTGTTTTTGAATAAACAGAGAATAAAATTGTGAGGAATTATTATTGTCAAAAACTGAATCAATTAATTTTTCTAACCATGAATTATCTTCTGGCAAGCTCAATCGAAAAGGCAAGGCATATGAGAGTTCTATTGTGCTTTTTTCATTTATTGGTGTTTGTATCCAATTGGCAAAAACCGTTTTACCTGATTCAGTATAAATTTCTGTTTTTGAAAGAGGATGAACTGAAACTGGAGTGATTATTTTTGACAGGGTTTGATCAGGCATTGCATTATTTAAAGGTTGATAAAAATTTGCTTCCTTCATGCTAGAAAAACCAGTAGCCTTTATTAGCTGGCTGCCCTGTGGAACAAATATTTTTAAATATGAGGTATTGGTCATGTTTTCAAAAATATCATCAGGATCGCCTTTGTGTTCTCTTTCTATTCGCAAATTATTTATAATAGTACCGTTTTCATCGATATTGGTTGTTAATTCAACTTTTTGATGCATCACATGGCTGGTTTTTCCACCCATCATGTTTATATCAACAATTGCCAGATAATCTTTTGATGTTTGCTTGACCTCGCCAGCCCAATTATATTCAACCACCATTTTTTGCAGTTCTGGGTCATTTAAATACATTAATATTTCTTTTTTGCTAAAGCTGGTATTTAAGGTTTTTAGGATATTCGTTAAAGTAGCATCCTTGGCAGAGAAAATTGATTCAAGAATTTGAGGCGTAATATCAGCAATGAACTGTTTTGGCTTATTTTCTTCCCGGTCATATTCCAATTCCACAGATTTTTGGGTTTCTTCAATAAAATTTTCTGCTGTAATAATTTTTCCATATTGAGCTGCTTCAATTGGCGGTATATGATCAAGCAGTTGCTCTATTAGGCTGGCATTTATTGCTATTATGCCATCAACAGTTGCACCGCCGGCTTTTTGAAAAAACCATTCTATTTTCTGGGCTGAAGTAGGGAAGTCAAAAAACCAGTTTGAATCCTGCATTTCCCATTTATTATTCACTAATAGCAAAGGCTGCGGCGGAATTAAGCTTTCATACAAAGTTCCCTGAAAATCATAAGTACCGCCGCCAGGAATTTCAATATTTTTTATTTCTCCTTTGTAAAAATCAACTAAAGCGACACTGCCCATAAAACCGCCGGTTGGCCGAAGCTCCCGGTTGTTTTGGAAAATTATCAGATATCTTTTTTTCTTTTTATGACCCAATACTTCCATCATAAATTTAGTAAATGAATCCAGCGTGTGAAAATCAGAATTAAATTGATGGATTTGCGACTTGACCTGAACGAATTGATCTGCAAATTCCTCTGGAATGGCATTGGGGCTTATTAGATTTATTTTTTCAGTTGATTGATCGACTAAAGGAAGCGCTTCCTGTATTTGTATTTGAATGTATGAAATTTTGTCAGTAATTTTTGAATTATCATTATAAAAATAATTTAGGCTTTCACTGAATATTTGCCCTAAAAGTGAAATGTTTTCTCCGACTTCAAGCAAATTTTGGGCATCAGATAAAGTTTTTCCTTCATATGGAACTATTTTTAGTATTGGTTGAAGTAAACTGCTGATTTCATCCAGCTGATTTTTTGCATTGTCAAAATTTCTTTCTGCTTTATTAAAATGTTTTTGTGCTGATGAAGGATTTTTTTCTGAAATTGCAGAGCTGGCAATTTTTAAGTCGCTATATGCGTCTTTTGTCAAATCAAGGACCTTGTCTTTTGTTTGATTTAATTTATAAAAGTGGCTGAAAGCATGAATCGGCCCAGCTAATAGAAGACAAACAATTATAAAAACCGTTAATGCCCTGGCCCAGCCAACGGGTAAGACAAAAAGTCTTGGTTTAGTATATTGGCATTTAATTTCTTCATCAGATAATTTTATTTTTTTAAAATATGTTTCATTAAATTCTGAATTTAAACTGTCTGATCCTTCATCTACAATCTCAGCCTTTTGGGAAAGATCGAGCAGGTGAGGTGATATTTTTGGTTTGGCCTTTTTATATGAGGATTTGTTGGCAGTGTTTTTATTTAATAAAAAAGCAATATCTGCTTCATCTGAAGCATTGCTTTTTAAAATATTATCTAATTTATTTTTCGACTTAACACCTTTTTTTCTTTTTGGAACAGCTTTTACTTTCTTTCTGGCTTTTTTTGTTATTGAACTCTTTTTTTTAACAAATTTTTTCTTTGTCGTTTTGTTTTTTGATTTTGGTTTTGCTTTTTTTATAATTTTTTTCTTTGCAGCAACTCTAACAGCCTTCTTAGCTTTTTTGTTAGAAGTTTTTTTCCTCACCACCTTTTTTTTAATGGTTTTCTTTTTTGCAGGTTTTTTGATTTTTGTTTTCTTTATTGCCATAATTTACTAGAAGATTGAAAATGGTTAATTCAGAAGAGAATTATATATTTGCAATGTCCTTTCCGCGCATTTTTGCCAGGAATATTTTTTTGTTTGCTCAAATCCTTTGTTAATCAGATTCTGTTTTTTATTTTCATCTGAAATAACCTGATACATTTTATCAGCCATTTCATTTGGGTTTTTAGGATCAAAATATTCTGCTGCATTTCCTAATACTTCTGGCAGACTTGAGGTATTTGATGAAACTACTGGTGTGCCGCAAGCCATTGCTTCAATACCGATTAGGCCAAAGCCTTCAATAAAAGAAGGAATGACATAAATGTCTGCTGCATTATAAAATACCGGTAAATCCTTATTAGAAATAAATCCTGGTCTAATAATATCTTTTTCTAAGCCAAGCTTTTCCCAGGTTTGGCGCACTTCAGGATAATGAGGATCTTCATTGCCGCCAATAACCAGTTGATAGTCCAGATTATACTTGTTTTTCAAAACATGAAAAGCACGGATTAGGCCAGGTAGATTTTTATGATTGCGCCAAACGCCAACATAAAAAATAAAAGGCTTGGATATCCCGTATTTTGCTTTTACTTTATTAATTATACCATAATCTTCTATAACCCGGAAGTCTGATTTTACCCCCAAATAAGTCACAGTTATCTTTTTAGCTGGTACTTTAAAATACTTAATTACATCGTTTTTTGTACTTTCTGAAACAGTGATAACTTTTTTGGCCCGAGTGACTGAATTTTTAAAAACAAAACGAAATCCATGTCTTCTTACCCATGATGACATTCGATGACCTGGAAAATGATGTGGAGTGACATCATGAATAGTGACAACTGATGGCTTAAAATAAAAAAATGGCGAATTAAAATGCGGATAATGAATAATATCAATTTCTTCCTTTAAAAATTGGAGTGGCAATAATACTTGCTCAGCATAGCTATACCAGCGGGGAGTTACTTTTACTTTTGTTACATTTTCGTTAAAAACCTGAAATTCAGAAAATTGCGGTTCTCGCAAATACAAAATATATTGATTATTCTTATCAATTTTAAAAAGATTGTCTGTTAGATTTTTAATATAATTGCCAATGCCAGTTTGGGCTGAGCCATACATTCTGGCATCGATTCCTATTTTCATAAAATTATGAATAATTATAAATGAAATGAATGCTTATTTATTACAAATAATTATGAATTATCTATTACGAAACTACAAATCAACTACATAAACTACGAAAGCCAGGGTTTGTAACTGCGAAAGATAAATTATAGATTGATTTGTAAATTTATTGCTAGTATGTTAATTTTACCAAAAAGAGGATCTTTATAAAAGGAGAGTAGGAAAATGAGACAGATGCCCTGGGAAAAAGTGAAAGGAAATTTGTTTTTTTTATTAAAACCTGATACTGAACCAACCTATGTTATGAGAAATGGTGTACCAACAGCTATTATAATGGGCATTAATTATTTTAAACGATTAGAAATAGCCGAGGTGACAAGATTATCTTTGATAGAGTTGAGAGAATATTTTAGCAAATGGTCGCAAAGATCATCAAAGGCAGCGATTGTATCTGTAAATAAAAAGGAAATGATGGCTATTATGGGAATTAATTTTTACAGGATGAAAACAAGAGCTTTTAAGGTAATAGATGGTGGAAAAAATAAAACTTCTGGATAAAATCTGGGAGTTTTTTATTCATTGATTGTTTTAAAAAAATTTTCTGCTGTTTGTTGCCAATTGAATTTTTGCACCTGGACAGATCCTTTGCCAATCAGATTTGCCCGTAAATTATTGTCACCTAAAATTTCTTTAATTGCCCAAAAAATTTCATTAATATTATACGGATCAATAAACAGAGCTGTATTTTCGCAAATTTCAGTCAGTGATGAAGTGTGGCTGGTAATTACCGGTGTTCTGCAAGCCATTGCTTCAAGTGGTGGAAATCCAAATCCTTCATAATATGAGGGATAGATAAAAATATCTGACAAATTATAAATATAAGGCTTGTCTTCAATGTCAATATAGCCTGGGAAAAAGATTTCGTTTTCCAATTTTAATGTTTGAATTAAATTAAATATTTCATTATATTTCCAGCCTTTGGCACCGGCGATTACCAGTTTATGGGGGAAATTTGTTTTTTTCTTTAATAATGCAAATGCTTCAACTAGTGACTCAATGTTTTTTCTTGGCTCAAGCGTGCCCAGGCTTAGAATAAATTTGTCAGGTAAATTGTATTTTTGTTTTATTTCTCCTTTTTTATCTTTTGAAAAATTAATATTTACACCAGAATAGACAACTTCTATTTTATTTGGATTAATATTATATAAATCTATTAAATCGCGTTTAGTATTTTCTGAAACAGCAATTATTTTATGTGCATTTTTAAAAATTTGCCTGCAATCAATTGATTTATGCCAGATTCTTCTTTTTAAAGAATAAAAATATGGAAATATTTCAAAAGACAGATCATGGGCGGTTATAATATACTTTCCAATGGGTGATATTGATAAAAAGTTAATGTTTGGGAAAAAAAACATATCAACTTTTTTATTATATTTGGACAGAATCAGAGAGTCTAAAAAAGGACGTTCAAAAATCTTAATACAAGCATTTAATATTTTATTTGGGTAAGTAAATTCACACAAAGTTATATTATCCTGGCAGAGGCCGTTAATATGTTTCAGATAAGGTTCTCTTTTATTATAAAATAAAAAATATTGATTTTGAGAATCAATATTAAAAAGATATTTTAATAAATTAAAAGTATATTCGCCAACTCCAGTCAGTTTTTTTTCCATTAATGATCGAACATCAATGGCAATGTTTTTCATACTTTTATCTGCTAGAAATAAAATAGTTATCCTGTTTTATGACTTCTTTTATTTTTTTCTTAAATTGCTCAGTATCAAACTGCAGGGCATGATTTCGGATCTGCTCTGAATCAAAATGAAATTTTTTAAAATGCAAAATTTGATAAGCTAAATCTTCCCAATTTTGCTCTTTGAAAAAAAGTCCGGTCTGGGCATCAATAATTGTATCTAAAGCGCCGCCAGCCTGATAAGCTATAACTGGCCGGCCAGAGGCCATTGCTTCAACAGCAGTGATGCCAAAGTCTTCTTCCTGCGGATTAATAAACGCCTGGCAGCTGGCATAGAGTTCAGCTTTTTTAGCATCAGTTACATTTCCTAAAAATTCAACATTTTTCTTTGCCATTTTTTTTAATCTGCTGTAATCAGGACCAGTACCAAAAATTTTTAAGGGCATATTTAATCGATTAAAAGCCGTAACAGTTAAATCAAATCGTTTATAAGGCACAAGTCTGCCGCCAGTTAAAAAATAATTTTTCGGAGTATTATTTATATAAAATTTTGAGGTTTCAACTGGTGGATATATCACCAGGCTATCCTGTCCATAGTATTTTTTAATTCTTTTTCTGACTGTATTTGAATTTGCAATAAACAAATCAACCCGGTCAGCTGCCAGTTTATCCCACATGCGCAGTTTGCTTAAAGCTAATGGCAGGAATTTTTTTATCAATCGGTTTTGTTTCAGGTTTTCAACATAAGTCTGGCTGTCAGTCCAGAGGTAGCGGGTGGGAGTATGGCAATAGCAAATATGTTTTGTGTTTGGTTTGGTGATAATCCCTTTAGCAAAGGCTGAGGAGCTGGAAATTACAGTATCAAAATTTGATAAATCATAATTTTCAGTAGCTGCTGGCATCCACAAAAGAAACCATTGGTATTTTCTAATGCCTAAGGGCAGTTTTTGCAAAAATGACGGATTAACCTGCTTTTCTTTCATGTCATCATTCATTTTTTTCTTATCATAAACCAGGGTATATATTGGACTTTGCGGAAAAACATCATGTAAAGTACGCAAAACTTTTTCAGCTCCGCCTTCTTGGGTCAGGTGATCATGTACTAATGCAATTTTTGCCATAAAAAGTCAAATTTTTGTGTAAAATAAGAGAATTTCTACTGATAGTATAGCTGAAAATTGATAATTTTGGAAGAAAACAGATATTAATTTGTTTCCGTTTTATATCTGTTGCTATCCGCTTGCCCCGAGCGACCTGTCCTGAGCGAAGTCGAAGGAAGTTGAGGCGTTGATCCGTTTCTATTAAAAAACTCTGCATTATTGTAATACAGAGTTAATTATCGGCGTTCACACATGATCCTTGCTTCTTCATAGACTGGTGAATCAGATGGCAATTGCTGTAAGATTTTTTCAATTTTGCCATCACCATAAGCAGACATTTCAGCTAATTCTCCTAGTGCCCAAATTCTATTATTATTATCTAATTTTTCATTTAATATTAACTGTTCAAAAGCTTGCTCATCATCAAATTGTCCAATTCTACTGAGAACATCAGTTAATAAATCATTGTCAAATCCACCTAATTCAACATTTTCATTTAGAATTTTATCTAATAATATTAAGAATATTTTAACATTTGAGCAATGCTCAATCAATGAAAATTTATACTGATATTCTTCAGTAAGATCTATATCTTCATCATCATCATGTAATTGTAGATCTAAGATATCTTTTAATAATTCAAGATCAGTAATATGTTCAGTAACAACCACAGGACGCAAATTACATTCTTCGGTTAAAGCTTTTTTTAACCATTTAAATAAAATATTTTGGTCTATAAATTGAGCCCTATCCAGCATTTGCTCAAAAAGCCAATCATCATTTTGATCTAATGAATGAGAACAAAGAGTATCTATATTTTTAGATTTTTTTATTCTTTTTATAGCTAATTGACGCAGATCCTGTTCTTCATCCTGATCTGCAGCAATATCGATAAGCAAATCTTCATCTTTTACTTTAGCAATTATAAATCTTTTTGCTTTGATTACATCTTCGTTTTCTTCATCTCCACTTTCATTTTCAAATTTTTTGAAAAATTGATAGCAATCAGCAAGTACTTCTGGATCTCTGATTTCTATTAAAGCACGATGTCTTACTTTTACGTGCAATTTCATTTTTGATACTAATTCAAATAATTCTTCATCATTCAAATCTAATCGAGTTATAGCTTCTATTTTGTGTACAATGTTAATACCCTGAGTAAAAATCATTCTTTTGACTAAATCTGGATCTTTAATCCGATACATAACATCTCTGAATAAATATCCACTTTCTGCCCCAAAGTGTTCGAGGATTGTGAAAAGCAGTTCTTCATCTTGAATTTTGTTCATTGCTACGTTAACATACCCAGATTTAGTAAATGGAGGTTTTTGCTCTGTCACAAATCGAATAAGAAATAGTTCATCATTGATTTTTTCTATTGCTCTTTTTGTAATATCCTCATCAGTTGAGTTTTGTGCAATTTCTTTTAGAATATTTTCGTATTCATCATCAATAAAGTCCATTGCCTCACAATTTGCCTGTTCAATTGCCAAATATTTAAATAAACCTTGAATTCCATGATAATCCAACATTGCAGTAATTTTTCTATCCCAGGGAATGAAAACAAAAGTTAATTTTCTGTCTTGCAATACTTGTAATTTTAATCCGCGAGAGGTTTCTCCTAATACCAGACCAATAGTGTAATCATCTTTTTCTGCTGTATCCTGAAAGGACACTATTGTATCAGGTGGAAATAAATAATCATCAAATCCCAGATCTTCCAGAGTTCTGCTACACATACTTTGAAAAAGTTTAATTGCCACCTTTTTTTGTCTGGGAGTCATTTGTTGATCTGCTTGCAGATCAACTCTAACCTGAAGTCCAACATCTGTGTTTGAGATATCGCTTGGTCTATAGCGTTTAATAATTTTTCTGCCAGATTTAGCGACTACTACGGTTCGCCAGATTGTATTATCTGAATCTGATGTCCAGAACTGTCGTTCGCTCATTAGCTTCTCCTTATGGCAGGTTTGTTATTAAGCAAGCGTCCTTGCAAAGCAGGGCTGTCCAGCAGAGATGACTGGATAGCAAAATACAGGTCCCAAAAGGGAAAATTGTAAATGTGCAGGCCTTCTTGACGTCTCAAGAAAAGGCAAAAATAAATGAAAAATCACTTGCTTTTGCCTTTTCTTGTTTGAGTAAAGTTAACATTTAATATTGCTAGTGTCAAGCATGTATATAAATAAAATAGCCTTTTAAAAAACAGGCCCGTTAGGCCTGATTTAATCTTTTTCAATTTCGGCTTGTGCCGACCTACTTTTTGCTGCCAAAAAGTAGGCAAAAAGCACTGGGGGGCTTCAAATGCGAAGCAACGATTAAGTTTGAGGATCGCCCCAAGGGCAATCAGCCCCCCAGACCCCCGATTCTATTGACGAATTATTTTTTACAAAAGACCACCAGTTTCCTGGTGGCTTTTATTCTAATTCCTTTCTCAATTTTTTTATTTCTGCTTCAGTATCTTTTGATTTATCTTGTTTTTTTACATCTATTATTCTTTGAGTTAACATTTGTTGTGATTTTGCCAGAGCTGCTTGACGATTTGTTTTTATTTGTTCATGCATTTTTTTAGCTTCTGCTACTTGTTTTTGAGCCAGTTCTTCAAGTTCTTGAGGAGTTTTTGTTTGCATTTCAATAATTAAGTTTAATTCATCTTCAGTCAGATCTTTAGCCATTGAAAGCAACTTGTCTTTTTTTGCTTTTGGCAAATTTGATTTTTTTATTTGAGTAATTATTTTCTTTTTTTTATCCATATTAAATTGCTTGGGCTATTCTCATAAGCTGACCAGTAATATAAATTGCTTTTGACAATCTTTTATGCTCTCGAACCCAGTTGTTAAATTTAGCTCTGTTGGCATTGGCTTCATCTCTTATGTTCTCTTCGGCTAACTGGGATATTTCCAAAACGCGCTCATCGTCTTCATCTACACCCAGATCTTCAGCCAGTTGAGCAGGATCTCCTTCCCATATGTTACTCTCTTCAAATTTTTTTAATTCTTCTTCTGATAATTCTTCAAGCTCGCCGCTTTCCAGCATTTCAAAAAAATTCTGCTCTTCTTCAGGAGTAGATATTTGTTCTGGAGCTTCAAGCTCAGGTTGTAATTGTTCTATATCAACCATACGATATTAGTATAACATATTACATTTTACAAACAAAAAACAGCCTGCCAAAGAGACTGTTTTTTGATATTATCATTGGGATTACTGATTTGATATTACTCTAACATCACACTGTTGCCAAGAAAAGATAGTTGGAGAGAGGTTTAAAGAACATCTATCTCTTTTGGCAAGCAGTGTGATGCCAAAGTTTGTTTACAAACTCCAGAGGAATTAGGAGCAGATGAGTGCTCCTAAAGGAAAGATTAGGAAAAGAGAGAATTGGCAGTTTCTGCCAGTTTGACAGGATCTACGTTGGAAGGACTGGTAGCCGGAGCCTTTCTGGTACCGCGACTGAAAAGAAATCCTGAAGAATGGGCAAACCATTGATCCAGTTCACCCTGCTGTTCAACTATTTCTCGAAGCTGGGGATGATCCATGCGCAAAGTCTGTGATCCCTCGCGGAAAATACCCAGACTATGGCCGTCTACGTAGACAATGGCTTTTACACCACGCTCAAACAAAACATATGAGGTGGCGCAGTGTCGCATGTTTCTGAGAATAGCCACATTGTCTCCAGGCAAAATTTCAGCCTCATTAGCTTCAATCTTAGCCATTTGACGGGATCGGCCAGCTTTCAGCATACCATCAAAGATTTCTGACATGCATTCGATAACAGTATCGTCCCGGCCAGGAAAAATAGACTGGAAAGCACGAAGTACTGAATTGATGCCGGTCAGCGAGAAGATTTGCTGCGCTTCATCATTGATTTCAGGCGCCAGGAATTTGACAGCAGAGCCATGAGCATCCTGGGCATCAATGAATGTAACCAGCGGAGCAAGAGCTTCCTGGTCATTTTTTGAAGCCAGTTTTGAAATGATAGTGGCAAAACAGGAATGTACTGTGCCATCATCATCTTTTTTGCCTTTTACTCCTTTGCCGCCAGCTTCAATGTCAACGGCAACAGCTTTATCCTCATTGAGTCCAGTCCCGTCCCAGTTAGCTGGGCGGAAACAAACTTCAGCATCCATGTATGCTTCAGCAAAAGTACGGATAGCCCATACAGATGCCACCGCATCAAGGTCCACGTTCATGTGGGTAAAAATTTTCATTTTCGCCTCTCTTTGTTGTGAAAAATTTCCTCTGGAATTTGCAAATTTTTAATTAACACTCTTCGAAATTTATTAAAAGTTAATAAATTTTGGAGAGCGAAGGAATTTTGTAATTCCTTCAGATTTGAGGTAGCGGCCAAAGCTGACGAAGCTGTTTGTCAAAGAATTCGTAAGCTTCAAAATCAGCACCGCAAAGTGTGAGTTTTGCAATTACTGGTATGAGTTGATTGTGCTCTGCTTTATTGGTGATTACGACATATGAATGGTAAGCAGAGGGATTGAAGTCATTGATTATGACATAGTCCAGTTTATCTGGCGGGGTCATCCAGTGTGAATCAATGGTAATAACCTGATCAAACTGAAAGCCTTCTTGTCTGGCTAGATCAATGATTTCAGTTGTGATTGAACCGAACCAGAACTGGATCAGTATTTTCACTGAAAGCTCCTTTTTAAAAAAATTTGAAAAAAAACACTCGAATCTAACAAGAGATCCAAGCATTTTTTCGTACGAAAGTCCGCTTAAGACTCTCTTTCAAAATTTCCAAATAAGTTTTAGAAACTTTGAGAGATCGGAGAGTGCAGTGCTCACTCTCCGATGTCCGTTGCTTTAACCCGTAGGAGGCAGCTTTAGGTGCCTATGCGTTTTAAGGATGCAAGCGTTAAAGATCTCGGCTTGTTCATCCTGTTACCCATCCCCACTAGAGGATGTATTGGGTGGTTAGCAGAATTTTATACAGGCGCCTCTGCCAGGGCGCAGATGTAAACACATTGATGACAGATTATTATCTCTTGCCACCAAATTAATGTTGTGAAGAGCCTTGTTGCTCTTCTCTGAATTCTGAAAATAAATTTCAGAACTCGGAGAAGCTGAGGATGGTTTGACGCATCCTCAGATATTTCCTTTCTTAAAATTTGGAGGTGAATAACCTAGGCCTCTTTGTTTTGGCTCTGAGCTTCAGCTTCTGCCTGGGCCTTGGCCTGCTTGAGTGCAGCCTTGGCTTTGGCTTCAGCTTCGGCCTGCTTGCGCTTTTCAGCGTCAAGTTTGGCCAGACCACCGAGGCCTGTGTTGGGCGCACCACCAGCGCGGCTGGAGCCCTGCCGTCGGCGCTTGATTTCCAAGCGCTTGAAGCGGGGATCACCATGCTGATGCTTTGCCTGGCGGCGGCGCTGGTTGCGGCGCTGGCGGCGCAGATTACGCTTGGCGCGAAGTTCATCACGCTCAACCTTGACCTGCGCACGTCGCTCAGCATTCTCAGCTTTGCGAACCAGCTCCTGCCATTTCTTCAGGCCACCATGACGGCCGCAGAAACCGCGGCCAGCCAGGACATCAGCCGTACACCCGTCATGCTTACACTTTTCCACCTTCATGTGGGCCTCCCTATATAAAAAGATTAATAGACATTTTTGTCAAAATTGCTGAAAGGACGATGTAGGTGAGATGCCAAAGAGATTTGAAGGGACTTAAATAGATTTATTTCCCTTATCTCAATATGGGCAAAATATGCTCAGCCAATCTAATCGCAAGCGAATAGATCAGCATGAACTTCTCTCTCCTCTACATCGTTCTGTTCAGAAATTAGACATATAAAAACAGACTGAGAGAACCATGTCTGTTTAAAATACAGCTTTATAATCTAGCTGACTCTCTCTCCATGAAATTTGTTAGATTTCAATTTTCGATTTTGATTTAGTATTATAGCATATTTTTTTAAAAAAGTCAAGACGAGAGCATAATTTAAGTCGTTTTTTGTCTAAATTTACGGAAATTACAAATTTGCTAAACTGGTAAATTAATTAAAATTTTAGTAAAAATATTACGAATAATTACGAATTAGCAAGGCTGTTATTGAAAAGCATATATTTAATTGGTAATATGATAGAGCCTGTTTTCATGCGGAAAAGGAGAAAACCATGCAATCATCACCAGAGCTTGGTGTATATGTGGTATTAAAAGACGGTGTAGAAATTGCACGACATCAAAGTGTGGAAAGATTACATGAACAATTTCCAGATTGGAATGATGATGAATCAATTAGCATTGTTTATAAGCCATCTGAGGCAGAAAAAGAAATATTACGTGAACTTAAATTATTTCGATCTGGTGGGAATGTATTAGCAGAGCATGTAGATCCTTTTATTTTACATAGACAATTATTGGAAAAGCATGGAGATAAATGGATAAAAGAATATGAAGGACAATGGCTGGCAGTTGATGTTGAAAGTGAGCTGGTTATTGATCATGATTGGATGTTGGCTGATTTAGCTGATCGAATTCATGCAAGCAATAAAGATAATAGTAGACTAGTCTTATTGTTAGGGATTTCAGATAATGATTTTATAATTTAAAAAGCACTAATATTCAAAATATAGTGCTTTTTTATTTATTTTCAATTTAATTAAATAGCATTTTTACCTTTAATCACTGCCCATGGAGTTTTTAATAATATCCAAAAATCAAGTTTTAGCGACCAGTTTTCAATATAGAAAATATCCATTTTTGCTTCTTCATCAAATGGCAAATCGCTTCGACCACTGATTTGAGCAATACCAGTTATTCCAGGTTTTATATCTAAGGTTCGTAATTGCTCTGGCGTATATCTTTCAACTTCTCTTGGCTGGTGAGGCCGAGGGCCAACTATGCTCATATTTCCGATAAAGACATTGAAAAATTGAGGCAGCTCATCAATGCTGATTTTTCGGATAAATCTGCCAACAGCAGTTACGCGGGGATCTTTTTTTATTTTATATAAAGCACCTCTGGACGCCCCTTGTTCTTTTATTAATTTTTTTTCAAGTTCCAATGCTTGTTTACTTGATGGTGCATCTGGCCCTGTACTCATATCCCAATACATTGATCTGAATTTGTATACATTGAATTTTTTTCCATTTTGGCCAACTCTTTCATTCTTATATATAATTGGCCCTTTTGAATTAATTTTTATGGCAATAGCTGTAAATAGCATTATTGGTGAAGATAAGATTATAAAAATAATTGAACTAAATAAATCAGAAAATCTTTTAATAATTTTTTTCCAGCCGTCCAGTGGTGTCTTTTTTATTTCAATTACTGGCAGACCAGCAATCATGTGCGTTTCAATGTTGGTAGCCCTGGCTTCAAAAGGACCGGCAACATATTTAAAAATAATATGATTATATTTGGCAAAATTGATCAATGAAATTGTATCTTTTCTTGAGATATTTGGATCAGTTTGAATGATTTCATCAATAAATGTTTTTTTATGAAGAGCTTGAATTTTCATTAATGTGTCTTGATTAAACTGTTCAAAATGTTTGAGAATTTTTAATCCTAATGAAGGTTGTTTTAAGATTGCATTTTTTACAGCATTAGTATTTGAATTTTTTCCAATAATTATAATTTTATGAGTTCCCCAGCCAGTTTTATATAAACTATTTTGAACGATTCTAATTATCATTCTGCCAACAATTATGAAAAGGATGCTGAAAAGCCAGGCAAACAAAATAATAAATCTTGATTCAAAAAGTTCTCTGACAAAGAACATATATAGAATAATTGCAGTCATGCCAGTAGAGCAGGCTAATATAATCCTGGCCATTTCATCAGTGACTTTTGTTTTTTTAAATTTATAAAGAGATGACCAAAAAAAGAAAATCAGCCATATTGCAGCCATTACAATTAGTACACCTAAATATTTATTAAATTCCAGATCAAATACAACCGGCCTTATTTCAGTAACTGATTCAATAAAACGCAGAGAATAAGCGGTAATACCAGCCAATATTAAAAGAAAGTAGTCAGTGACCAGTTTTATAAGTACAAATATTAATTCTGATTTTTTTATCATAAATTTGTTAGGCTGGTAGATCGGTAGGTTAGTAGGTTGGTAGATTTAAAAAAAATTGGAAGAAGGACGCTACTAATATTATTGCAATTTTTTGTAAAAATTTCAATAATAACATCCACCTTCCAATTGATCCAAACAGGTCTATAAGCCGAATTCTGTCCCACCAGAGGCGGGGATGATCATCTATCTAGTCCCGAGATTACTCTCGGGATCAAGCGAGCTACCAAACTTGCTCTTGCACCAGATAAGGTTTACCACCACCTAATGTTACCATTAGGCAAGAGAAGTATAAATTAAATAGTCACGTGAACCATTTAACTTTTTTCCTTCTCACTTTTCACCTTTCACCACTGCTACGCAGTGGAATTTCTAAATCCTAATTTTTTAAACTCTGAACAATTTTCAAATTTTCGAAAGGTTTTAAACATTAGAACATTTGAATTTCGAATTTGTTTAGAATTTCGTATTTCGAATTTAGCGCTTCCATTGCGCAACAATGGCTAGTATAGTCTCTGTGGCACTGGCTGTCGTCTAGGTTTATTAATTATCCTAGAATCGCCTGGGAGTTACCCAGTATCATACCGCAGATTACGCTGATTAGCCGATTACGCAGATTGCAGGACTTTTTTTTATCAGCGTAATCAGCGTAATCTACGGTCAGGTGTTCGGACTTTCCTCCGGCCTACGCTTTTCACTTTGTTCAAAGCTTCGGCTGGCGATCATCCAACCTATTTGGATCATAACAATTATATCAAAAATATTGTAAATTGTCAATAGGTATGCACTTGACAGATTTTCAAAAATAAGCTAAATTAGATTATCCAATGCTCGCACTCAATTGGCTAAAATAAGGAGGAAACGCAATGAGACGAGTAAGGCAATTGACATATTTTGTTGTAATTTCGTTTATTCTCATGTATGTCAATGGATGTTCTTTATATTCTGAAAATGATCGTTCTTTTTTAGATGATCAGAATAGACAGTCTGCTCGAAGAACAGTTCGTTCAGATGATTCTATAGATCAAAATCCTAATCAGCTAAAGCGGGAAAAGATTATTCAAGTAGCTCAGGCAAAACTTTCTTTGGAAGAATTTGCTCAGGCTGAACCTTTGAAAAGATATTGTGATATTACTGGCACCAGCTTTGAAGTAGAAAAGATGCCAGTTACTATTTCTCATGCTGGAAGAGAAGTATATGTGGAAACTGAATTAAAGGATTCAACTCTTTTTAAAGAAAATGCAACAAAAGTGCTGGGCTGGTGGAAGCGAAATTACCGGGTAAGAAAAGTAGAAGATAAGGGTCTGCGCTTGGTCACCATGCTGAAAATTCCAAGAGCAGCCAAATATGATGATGTTGCCAAGGCAATATTTGAATTCTATCAAAAGAATTTTCAAAATATTGTTATTTCAGTTATTTGTCGGGAAATGAATAACTGGGCAGTTGATGAATATCCAAATGATTTTTCTGTGGTGATTGAAAAAAAACAGGAAAATCAGACCCAAAAAGAAGACAAGGCTGCTGCGAAAAAGGCAGCAAGGGCTGCTGCGAGAAGGGCGGCAAGGGCTGCTGCGAGAAAGGCAGCAAAGGCTGATGCAAAAGAACCAGCCAAACCTCCTGCAAAAAAAGCAGATGAATAATACTATATAAAGCTCTCAAAGAGGGCTTTTTTTTAATTAAAAACTGCTTTGTGTAAAAAGCAGTTAAACTCCGAGTTGCTTAAGTAAGGGCTTCATGGCAATCATTTGATCCAGTTTTTCACCAACGGTAACCATACCGACTTTGGTTTGAAAGCATAATCTTTTCCATTCGTCTTCAATTCTATTTACATAATCCCGTGCATTTGTTGGCAGTTCGATAAATTCCCTACATTTGCCAGTTGGTTTGAACCAACCAGGAACAGTGAGATTTACTGGCTGGCATTCATACCATTTTTGAATATCAGCTGGCGGGAATTCTAAACTTTTTCCTTCATAATTCCAGTTATACGTGACTGGAATTTTTTCAAGACCTCCCAAGACATCCAGCTTAGTAAAAGCGACTAAGTCTGGTTGAGCCATTCTGAGCGCATGACGCAAAAGTACATGATCAAGAGGACCACATCGACGCGGTCTTCTAGTAGTTACACCAAATTCATCACCATTTTTTCTAACTTGCTTTCCGAAGAATTCCAAATCTTCACCTGGAATTGGTCCGCTGCCCACTCTGGTTGTGTAAAGCTTGGCAATACCTAAGGTAAAAGCAATATCTTTTAATGACAGACCAGCGTGACCCAAAAGACCGCCGGGTGTGGTTAAAGAAGAAGTGACAAATGGATAAGTTCCGACAATTCTATCCAGTAAAAGACCTTGGCCTGGTTCGATGATTCCTATTTCGCCGTTTTTCCTAATTTTCTCAAAAAGCTCAATAGTATCGCCAACATTATTTGAAAAACCATGTGCCATCTCCAGAATTAAATCAAGATCAAACTTTTCTTCAGGCAGATTGCAGCCTTTAAGGAAAGCATTGGCCAGTTTATAAGCCATTTCGATTTTTTGTTCAGCTCTTTTTCGACTATCAAGCAAATCACTGAAAGTCGGCCCGAACCGGAATGCTTGCATGGCATATGTTGGCCCAATGGCATTGGCTGTGGTACCAATGTTATCTTTGCCTTTTAATTCCTCAAGCGCTTTTTCAAGGGTTTTATATACTGGCAGAATGATTTGAGCCCGGCAGTCAATTACAGTTCGATTGACATCAACGTCTTGTTGGCTTAGAACATCCATTTCTAATTGTAATTTTTCAAGATCAATTACTGTGCCAGCACCAATGATAGCAGTGATGTCAGGATCAAAAACTGCCAGCGGCATATTATGACTTTTGCAAAAAATACCATTGTCGTCTCTATAGCTATGACCAGAATTTCCGCCGCCATTAGGCTTGATTGCCCACCTGATTTTTAGACCATTTTGTTTTAGGAATTTTGCCAGCCTAAGAGCAATTGATCCCTTGGCATTATCTCCCCATAATAAATCAACTAGTTGTATAAATTTACCTGCCAGGTTATTTGGTGGCATTAGATGCCCTCCTTTCCCTTTTTCAAGGAACTTGAGCCCCTGTATATCTTAGTCAAATAAGGGGATTTGGTCAAGGGCTTTTCAGGTAACATGTAGCATGTATCAAAAAACCGACAGGCAAGCTGTTCGGTTTTTAAATTCGTTTTATTTTACTAATCCGATTTGTTCTTTTACCCGTTCCAATGTTTGTGAAGCAACTTTTTGTGCGTTTTCTGCTCCTTTTTCTAAAATTTTTAAAACCTTTTTATCATCAAGTTCATTTATTTTATCTTGAATAGGATTTAGAAATTCAATAATTTTTTCAGCTAAGTCTTTTTTAAAATTACCATAACCTTTGCCTGCATATTTTTTTTCAATTGATTTGATTTCTTCGCCAGTTACTAAGTGGTAAATGGTTAACAGATTGGAAACCGCAGGTTTATCATCAGCATATTTTATTTCAGATCCAGAATCAGTGACTGCTTTCATTATTTTTTTGCGAATTAAATCTGGCTGATCTGTTATTGCAATATAATTATATTCTGAAGCGGCAGATTTGCTCATCTTTTGTGTTGGGTCATCGAGCCCCATCAAGCGGGCACCATGTTCTGGCACAAAAGTTTTCGGTACTTTTAGAGCATCCCCATACAAATTATTAAACTTCTTGGCAACTGTTCTGGTTAATTCAACATGCTGCATCTGATCTTCACCTACTGGGACAACATCAGTGTCATAAAGCAAAATATCTGCAGCCATTAGTACTGGATAGGTGAAAAGACCGGCATTGATATTTTCCTTATGTTTTTGTGCCTTGTCTTTAAATTGAGTCATCCGCTCTAATTCAGCAATCGGAGTAATAGTGCTTAGGATCCAGGACAGCTCAGTATGTTCAGATAAATGTGATTGAATAAATAACGTGCATTTTTTTGGATCAAGTCCAGCAGCAATAAATATTTTTGCCAGATTCAAAGTATTTTGTCTTAATATTTCAGGTTGCTGATAAACTGTTAAGGCATGGAGATCAACTATACAAAAATAAGAATCATATTCATTTATGAAGTTAAGCCAGTTTTTTATTGCGCCAAAGTAATTTCCGAGATGAATTATACCGCTTGGCTGGATTCCACTTAAAATTCTTTTCATATATTTTTAGATTGGTAGATCGGTAGATTTGTAGATTGGTAGTTAGAATTATTTATTATTTAATTCTTTAGTTTTTGAATTTGTCATTTTATTCAACATTCGCATGACTTCATTTAATAAATTATCAACTTTTAAAAAATTTAATTTTTTTCCAAATGGTAGACGATTGGCAATTTCTATTTGAGTTTCTAATTCTGCCCCGGAAGCATATGCTACTATTAAAAAGTGACGATATTCTTTTATTGTTAGTCGTTTTTTTCCTTCAGCGATATTCGAGGGGATAGATATAGCTGTTTTTCGTGTATGTTGAATTAATCCAAATGATTCAATTTTCGGATATTATTCTGTTAATTCATAGACCGCGACAACTAAATCCATTGCTTTTTGCCAAACAATTAATTTCCGGTAATCCCCAGGTTGATTAATTTCATTTTAAAATAATTTCCCATGTACTTTTATCCTATCATTTAAATCTCTACTGATCTACCAATCTACCGCCCTACCGAACTAACTTATTAAATTTCAATAACTACAGGCAAGACCATTGGTCTTCTTTTAGTTTTCTTAAATAAGAATGAGCCTACTTCATTTCGTAGCCTATTTTTTATGTTATTTGGATCTGACGGGCATTTTGGATTTTTATCTTTGATAATTTTTCGGACAAGGCTGCGGGCGTTTTCAACTAATTCCCGGCTTTCTTTCATATATATAAATCCTCTGGAAATAATGTCCGGACTTCCGATTAATTCTCCGGTTTTTCGGCTAATAGTGGCAATGACCACAAACATGCCATCTTCTGACATCTGCCTTCTGTCTCTTAACACAATATTACTGATATCGCCGACACCCAGTCCATCAACCATTACGTATTCGGTTGGTACTCGTTTTTTTGTCAAGGTACCTCTTGCTGTTTTGCCGCGCTTTGTAAATTCAATAATTTGTCCATTATCAGCAATAAAAATATTAGATGCAGGAATGCCCATACTTTCTGCTACCTCTGCATTTCCGCGTAACATAAAATGATTGGCTTCAATCGGGATGTAGTATTGTGGTTTTAGCAATCTGATAAGCATTTTTACATCTTCTTGTTTGGCATGTCCGCCAGCATGAACGTCCATTAGCTTATTATGAAATAATTTTGCTCCCTGGCGGGTTAGCGTGTCTTTAAGGCTTTGAATTGTTCGTTCATTACCTGGAATTACTGAAGACGAAAATATAACAGTGTCGCCTTTTGCAATACTTAAAAATCGATGATCATTATTTGCAATTCTCATTAGAACAGCATTATTTTCGCCTTGAGCACCTGTTCCAATAACCACTTGTTTGTTTGCAGGCAGTCGCAAAAACGGTCCTTGTTCGACAATTGTACCAGGCTTAATTTTTAAATAACCTAATTTATGAGCAATTTCAACATTAGAAACCATACTCCGGCCATCTAAATAAACTTTTTTGCCATATCTTTCAGATATGCTGATTAATTGCTGCACTCGATTTAGTGACGAGGCAAATGTCCCGACAATAATTCTACCCGGAGCCACTTTGAAAATTTTATCAATATCTTCGCCAACTGTACTTTCAGATATTTGATAACCCGGCTGCATGGCGTTTGTACTGTCAGACATTAAAGCCAATACTCCGCTTGCTCCTATTTGTGCAATTCTGTTTAAATCAGCAGGTTTATCATTGACTGGATTAAAGTCGATTTTAAAGTCACCTGTATGAACAATATTTCCGACAGGGGAGTTAATAACGACTCCAAAACTGTCCGGAATGTTATGATTAACCCTGAAAAAGTTGACTCGGAGTTTCCCAAGCTGGATATTGTCTTTTTCCGGATCAATAATCTGAATGTTTAGTTTTTGAGTTTTGAATTCCTCATGCCGTTTTTGGATCATTCCTGCCGTTAGTTTTGCAGTGTAAATTGGTGGGAAGCTAAGCTTTGGCATTAAGTATGAAATTGCACCAATATGGTCAAGGTGACCATGAGTGATAATTACACCTTTAATTTTTTTGAGCTTGTCTTCCAGGTAAGTGATGTCTGGGATAATAAAATCAATACCAGGCATGTGTTCTTCTGGAAATTGAAGTCCCATATCGATTAAGACAATGTCATTGCCATATTCGATCAGGGTCATGTTCCGGCCGACTTCTTCCAGTCCGCCTAAAACAATGATTTTTAGTTTGTTAGAAGATTCTCTGCTAGTCCATTTTCGTCTAACAGGTCTTTTTGTTTGTTTTCGAATCATATTCTAAAGTTTTTTTCGTGGCATGTTGATAAGGTTTTTTGAAAATAAAAAATATTATTTGCCACCATTTGTTGATTAATTTATTAATATTGAAGCAAGTAAAGTTTTACTTAGACCAAGCTCTTTTTGTTTTAATATACCAATTTGAGATATTAGCAAAACGATGAGCAGGAGTAATTATTTGATGAGATCCTGAACCATTAATTTTTTTAGTAACAGGATATGTATAGGTAGGATTAAATAGAAAAATAGCTGGAATTTCTTCACTGATAATTTTTTGAAATTCAATATATTTTTTTCCTCTTTCTTCATTTGAAGTGGTGTTTCTGGCTTCTTCAAGCAATTTATCAGCTTTGGCATTTCTAAAACAAGACAGGTTCAAACCTGGATGTTGGCATTGGCTGGAATGCCAAAATGGATAGGGATCAGGGTCGTAACCCAGTATTTCTCCGTAAAGCAAAATTTCATAATTTCTTTCTTTTATTAAACTTCGCTGAATTTCATTAGCATCTAAAATATTTAGATTTGTTTTTACTCCGATCTGCTGCCAGAACTGCTGAATTCCTTTGGCTATTTTTTCAAATTCTGCCTGATTAGGGGCGGTAATTGTTAATTCTAAAAATTTATCATCTTTTTTTCTAACTTTAAAAGGATATAGTTCGTCTGAATTTTCATTAGAATAGTCAGTCGATTTCCAGCCGGCTTCATCAAGTATTTTTTTTGCTTCTTCGACATTAAAATTATATTTTTTTATATCATCAGAAAATCCGATGTAGCCTGGTAAAATAGGACTCTCAATAGTAGAAGCAGATTCCTCATAGACAGAATTTTTTATTTGCTCTTTATTAATGGCAAAAGCAAGGCTTTGTCTGACTGCTTTGTTTTTCAAAAGATCGTTTTTATTTTGATTTAAAAACAATGCAATGTATTGAGGCAGGGAGAACTGCTGGAAGTTAACGCTTCTGTTATTAAATATTTTTTCTTTAAATTGCCCAGGCAGATAACTAATGCTTTCAATGTTCTTATTATTCAAAGCATCAATGGCGCTGTTAAAGTCTGGATAAAATTTAAAAGTCAATTGATCAATAAAAGGTTGGTCGCCATGATATAAATCATTTTTTACTAAGGTAATGCTTTTTATTGCACCATTTCTTTCTTTGGTAAGAGATTTTATCTTATATCGGCCGTTGCCAATTGGCTTTAAATTATATTCAGCCAAATTCATGTTTTCAGCGGGAATGTCTATCAGTATATGTTCTGGCAGAATGCCAAATGACAATGACTCAATGAACAGAGCAAAAGGTTTTTCCAAAGTGAATTTGACAGTATAATCATCCAGCTTTTCTGTTTGCACGCCACTGAAATTAAAAATTAAAGGACTTTTCGTATTTGGATCCTTAATTCTATCTATGGTGAATAAAATATCATCTGCATTTATTTTTTCATTATCATCCCAGAAAAGGTCTTCTCTTAGATGAAATGTATACACTTTCTGATCTTCACTAATATCGTATGACGCGGCCATATCATTGACCAGGCCCTTGTCTGGCTCAAACTTTAATAAGCCAGAAAATAAAAGATAGCTTAAATCCAGATCAACATCATTTGTCTGCGCCAAAATAGGATTTATATATTGAGGCGATCCGATCAATCCTTCAGTATATTCTCCGCCGGAAGCTGCGATTACATTTGAATTTATCCAATAAAAATTTATCCCAATACTGACGATGCTTAAAATAATAACGGTAGAAAGAATTTTAATTAATATTGATTCTTTTTTTGAAAAGAATTTTTTTAGGTATTTAAGTTGCTTAAAAGATGGTAATTTTTTTTGTTTACTTAAATCCTGAACCAATCTTTGATCCATTTTCATTTGCATTTGAACCTTTTTTAATCTAGATTGTTTCTTAGTGTTTGTTCTACTTAAAAAATTGTGAAAAGGATTATTCACACAGTTTATTATTAGATTTTAAATAATAATTTGAAGTAATGAAATACCTAAAAATAATATAGAGAGGATTATAGTTAGAGAAAATAATGTTTTTTCAATTCCTCGTTTTGTCCTATAAACAGCGCTTGTACCGCCAAAAACACCGCTTAATCCAGATCCGCGGTTTTGAAGCAAGATGGTTACTGACAGTAAAACAGCAATAGCCAACTGTACAATTGTAATTATATTTTTCATAAGTTTTTTGTAAGAAACGTCAAATGATATTTACATTATAATTGATAAGGACATATTTGTCAATCCCTGTGTTGTTAGAAAATTTTTTTGTACTCAGTTTCATTTTTCTATGCAGTAAAAAAATGCTATAATATAAATCAATGAAAGAAGCTAATAAATTGTATAAAAACTGGTGGTTTAAGCCAACAATAGTTATTATTGGCATTCTTTTGATTATAATAATGATAAACGTAAAAGTCAATAGGCCATTTGAGGATTTTATAAAAAAAATAAAACAGGCAGCAGTGCCAATTGAAAGCACTTATAATATGGATGAGATACGAACTGACAATGATCCGTATTTGGGGATTAAAGAAGCACCTGTTCAGATTGTGGAATTCGGAGATTTTAATTGTCCGTATTGCAAGGCTTCTGTATCAATAATGAGAGAAGTACTGCTAGAGTATGAAGATGAAGTTTTTTATCAGTTCAGAGATTTTCCAGTAGTATCTGAACAATCAATATTTTTGGCAATGGCAGGCAGCTGCGCTCATGAGCAAAATAAATTTTGGGCATTACATGATTTGCTCTTTCAAAGACAGGGAGAAATTAATGAACTCAATATTAATCAGTATGCGCAAAGCGTGGGCTTGAACACCAATCAGTTTAGTGAATGTATAAGTAGTGAAAAATTTAAAAATGAAGCAATGGAAGATTTTTTAGCTGGAGATAAATTGCAGGTCAAGGGCACGCCAACATTTTTCGTTAATGGGAACAAATTCCAGGGCGTACCAACAAAGGAAAATTTAAAAAGAATAATTGATCAGCTTATTTTAATAGAAGAAAAAAAACAATAGTTTATATATGAAAGAAATAAGAATACATGGGCGAGGTGGTCAAGGCACAGTTACTGCAGCTGAACTTTTAGCAATGGCAATTTTTTTTGATGGCAAATATTCTCAAGCTTTTCCAAACTTTGGAGTAGAAAGAAGGGGTGCGCCTGTAGAATCATATGTTAGAATTGGCAAAAAGCCAATCAGGCTGCGTTCCCAGATTTATAAGCCAGACTTTTTAATCATTATGGATTTAAGTTTATTAGATTTGCAGCAGGTTTTAGCAGGTACAAATAAGGATACGATTGCGCTGGTTAATAGCGAGGTAAAACGAAAATTAAAGGGAATGAAATCGTATCATATACCTGCCACTTCTGTTGCCCTAGAAGCGATTGGCAGTCCATTGCTTATCAATACGGCATTAATGGCAGCCTTTATTACAATAACTAAATTGGTTGATTTTGATTCATTGATAAAGGCAGTACAAGAAAGATTTTTATATAAGGGAGAAGAAGTAGTTAAAAAAAATATTATTGCAATGAAAGTGGCGAAAAAATTTATGGAAGAAGAATACAGCTTGTAATAACAAAATTATGAAAAAACCATTACATACCAAATCAGGTACAACCAAAGATAATAAAACAGGTTCATGGCGGACATATGTGCCAGTTGTTGATCATGATAAATGCATTGCCTGCGGAATTTGCGCTCGCGTATGCCCTGAAGGATGTGTTTTTCCGGTGGGAGAAAGAGTGTTACAGAAAAATGCTAAAATTTTTTATGAACATGACTTGGATTATTGCAAGGGCTGCGGAGTTTGCGTTGAAGAATGCCCGGTTAAGTGTATAAAAATGGTTAGAGAGGAAAAGTAATTTAAATTTGAGAATAGTTATTTAGAAATCAGTATTAGAAATAAGATAATAAAAATAGTTTTTAAATACTAATTTCAAATTTCCATTTTCCATTACCAATTTTGATTTTCTATAAACTAATTTCTATGAGAAAAAACATTGAGGGATCAGAAGCAATAGCTGAGGTGGTTAAATTAATACAACCAGAAGTGGTAGCCACTTTTCCAATTACACCTCAGACTCATATAATAGAACATCTGGCTAAATATAAAGCAGATGGTGAGGTTGGTTTTGAATATATAAAAACTGAAAGTGAGTTTGCAGCAGCCTCAGTTGTTTTGGGTGCCAGCGCGATGGGGGTACGGGTATACACCGCTTCCAGCTCACAAGGATTGCTTTTAATGGGCGAGGTTTTATATGACATTGCTGGCATGAGATTGCCCGTGGTTATAACTGCAGCTAATAGGGCGATTTCCGCGCCATTAAATATTTGGAATGACCATCAGGATGTAATGCCTTTTCGTGATGCTGGCTGGATAATGCTTTTTGCTGAGACTAATCAGGAGGCGATGGATCTGCATCTTTTGGCTTTCAAGTTGGCTGAAAAATTATCGCTCCCAGCAATGGTTTGCATGGATGGTTTTGTCTTAACCCACACTTATGAGCCGGTTGACATTCCAAAGTTAAGCGAAGTTAAAAAGTTTTTACCTAAATACAGGCCAAAGAAAAATACATATTTAGATGTGATTAATCCGGTTAGCCTGGGTTGTTTTGCCACCCCAGCTGATTATCAGGAAATAAGACTGGAATTACATGAGGATTTATTAAAATCAAAAAATCTATTCATTCAGGAAGCAAAGAAATTTAAAAAGATTTTTAAACGGAATTTAAATATTATTGATTATTACGGCCCAAAAAATGCAAAAACTGTAATTGTCGCGATGGGAGCAGCTTTAGGCACCATTAAAGAAGCTGCAGATCAGTTAAATGAAAAAGGATCAAAGGTGGGAGTATTAAAAATATCAATGCTGCGGCCTTTTCCAAAAATGGAAATAAAACATTTATTAAAAGATAAAAAAAACGTGATTGTTCTGGATCGGGCAATATCACTGGGTTCTGGTGGTATATTATATAATGAGGTTAGAAATGCTTTATGCAATACCAATGCCAAGGTTAGCGGAGCAGTAAACGGCTTGGGTGGAAGGGATATTACAATTGATTTTATTAAAAAACTTATTGTAGCGTGATAATTTTGAGAATTGGAGGTTACGGAATTACGGAAGGTTACTGATATTACGGATATCCGTAGTATCCGTAATAATCAGTAAATCCGTAATCCCTAATAAATATGAAAAAAATAATATTACTTACAATTCTTCTGGCATTAATTTGCACGTCTTTTTTAGTTGCTGCCAAGGTTAGTGCGTTTGAGCCTTTGGAAGAATTAATTCCAAGAATGAAAATCCCGATCCCGCAGCTTGAACCATTTCAAAAGCCTACTTATGTGGAAGAAGGAGGCAAGGGCTATATTTTCATTCCATGGATAGCCCAATATGTAAGTGCAATGTATAAATATGCTTTGGCTATTGGATCAATCATTGCTGTGATTGCAGTTATGGTAGGAGGAATTTTATATTTAACCTCTGGCGGTGCGCCTGGCAGAATAGATCAGGGTAAAAATATTATTATTGGTGCTATTACCGGACTTTTAATTATAATTTTTTCTTATATCTTTTTAAATACAATTAATCCTGAACTGGTGAATCTTAAGGCTATTAGAATTCAAGCTGTAAAACAAGAAGCATTAGTGGTTGGAAATAATTGTAAGGATTTGGGAGCTGGATTTATAGTCAGAACTCCAAGCGGAGAAAAAGAAGGAACAACAGGTAATGCCCAGTATTTTGCATGCGGCAGTTCATATCCAGTAAGGTCAGGGGCAGCAGATGTGATTGTTCCCGAAGGTCAGAATTGCGATGGGGCGTATTGCCAAAAGGGTGCTTGCGAGACTGTTGATGGTAAACCACAGTGTGTGAATGCTTTGTTTACAGGAGAAATTACAGGAACGATGTTGTCCGGAGGAAGATATATTGATGAAGAATTTGAGCTTTGGGGCATGCCGGGAAATGGTCTTCTCGCAGCATTTCCAGTTCCATCTAAAGGACGATATGTTATTCCTTTAACAGCTGAATTAGAAAACAAACTAAATCTTGTAGACAAAGTGTATTTTCATCTACAGATAAATACCACAGGTGCTTATCCTTATTGGGCCTATAAAATTGGAAAGGAAGGAGTTGTTGATGTGGATTTGATAAAAGAAACGGTAAAAAGTTATTTTAAAACTACAATAGATAGTGAATTTTATGCAGTAAAAAGTTATAAGGATCCAGAAAAAGCAATATGGGGATTCCCATACTCTCTAGATCAGATGTCCCCACTCAATCCTAGTTATGGTAATACCCCTTGTGATCCATGTTTTGTGATGCCTAGGAACGCTGAATGGCGATTTGAACAGAGATTGCCTTGGTGTCAATTTTGGGAACCGACTGATCTTTTAGTAGCAGCAAAAAGTGGATCTGGAACAGTTGTAAATTTTAATATTGATGATTTTCCAGAATATCCTCAGTGGCCTCCACCGGTTCTAGTAAAAGAACTTCTATTAGATAATATTTCTGGATTACCTACGCCTGAATTTTTAAAGGGTGTTAAATACGAAGATATAGATTGGAATAATTTGGCTACAATCAATCCAGATTTATATCCTTATATGACTGATCCTGCTGAATTTTGTGTGGCTTCGAGTCAGTTAACATCTGCCTCTCCATTTCCTGGGACTCCATGTACTAGTCCGTTTGAGACAGCATTTGTTGCAGCTGATGATGCGAATGCGCCAGATGATTTAAAGGGGAAAACATTATATTGTCGGCCTGCTGGTTATCAAGTCGGTTCAGGCACAGCAGTAGCAAAGTTTGAATGGACATTGGAAGATGCTAGGAAAGGAGATACGTGTGATAATTTAAGTGTTGCTCAGAGTTTTCCAGGACAATTTTCAGCTGGACAAACAGCAAAAAACGATGGACAGCCATTTGTTAATTGTGAATCTGGCGTTAGTTGCCAATGGGTTAGCGGTGATGTAGGAGAATGTATAAATGGTTTAACATATTGTTTTGGGTTTTGTGAAGATGATGAAGCAGTATTGTCTATGGGAATTGGAGATCCATGCAGAGATGGCACCTGCCTTCCATATAAAGGATCAATAGAATTAAAATGCGTTTTAAATGGAAATGCCAGGGAATGTTTATTAGGCACATGGGGATCATTTTGCAATACTGATAACGACTGTAAAGACGGTTTTGAATGTATTAAGCATGACACTACAACTACTGATGAAGTTCAATTTTGTGCAAAAAAGAATGCAGGAAGATGGCAGGCATGTGGAGATAAAATTAGCGGTAGTGGTACGAATTGTTCTTCTGGATTGGATTGTGAGCAAGTAGAATACGGAGAAGAAGGTGATAGTGACGCACAGTGTGATACAGGCCATTGGTCTGGAGCAGATACTAATAATTTGAAATTTTGTCTTGAAAGTACTTATGATGATAATAATCATGGGATCTGCTCCTGTTCAAATAATAGTAATTGTGCCAATACTTATGGTTGGGATTCTGGTGCAAATTATTGTAATTTAGCAGGTTATGAATATTGTTCTCAAAAAGTTGAAGGCGCATGGTGTAAAGTAGAGGGAAAAACAACACCAGACAATTATTTTTGCCATGGTGTAGGAGGTGAGTATGGAGTTTTACATCAAAAGATTTCAACTAGTCAATAAATTTCTATGCCAATAAAAAATAAATACCACACACCATATCAGCATTTAATAAATCCAGGACACACAGCCTGCTCTGGGTGTGGTTTGATTGTGGCAATGATTAATATTTTAGATGCGCTAGGTCCGAACACGATTGTTGCCAATGCCACTGGCTGCAGCGAGGTGACGACCAGCAAATATCCTCAGACTGCTTTTAAGGTGCCGTGGATCCATTCTATTTTTGAAAATACAGTGGCAGTGGCTGCAGGTATTGAAGCTGTGCTCAGAAAACAAGGAAAGGACGATAATATAAATGTATTAGCCTGGGGCGGAGATGGCGCTATGTTTGATATTGGCCTTGGGTTTATGTCAGCCTCCTGGGAAAGAGAAGAAAATATTTTAACAGTTTGTCTGGACAATGAAGCTTATATGAATACTGGAATTCAATCTAGCAGTGCCACACCAATAGATGCATATACCATGACCACTCCATCTGGAAGGAAATCATGCGGTAAAAAATTAACTAAAAAAGATATGATAAAAGTGGCATTGGCTCATGATGTTCCCTATGTGGCTACAGCAACAATTGGAGATTTAGTTGATTTATCTAATAAAATTAAAAAAGCATCCAAGGTTAAGGGGCCGAAGTACATTCAGGTTTTGACTACTTGTATTCCCGGCTGGAATGTTGAATCACATCTGACAATTAAATTAGCCAGGCTTGCTCAGCAGACTGGCATTTATCCGGTTTTAGAATATGAGAAGGGCAAATTGATTTCTGCTAAAAAAGTAACAAAGGACAGGCCAAAAGTTGAAGAATATTTGAAACCGCAGGGAAGGTATAAACATTTGTTTAGCAAAAGCGGCAAGTGCAGAGGAGGAGTTGATATTATTCAAAAGCTGGCTGATGAGAATATTGAGAAATTCGGACTTCTCAAATAACAAATCATTTTTTTGGTGGTCGTTGGTTGTTAGGCATGGCAGCCAGTATGATTTTTTGTTGTTAGTCATTAGACTTTCTAACCAATGACCTAGGCCCATAGACCAAACTGGCAGTCAAGACTTAAAACTAATTACCTAAAATAAATTTTTTTAAATTTACTAATTTGGGGTTCATCCCCTTTTTTTATTTTTTCTTTTTGCTTTTTGATTTCTTACCTCTTGCCACTTCCCAAAAAGTGTGATAAACTCTTTAGCAAGGTGTTTAAAGAATATTTATGAATAATAATATCAAAATAAAAGGAGCTCGGGTCAATAATTTAAAAAATATTGATGTAGAGATACCCCGTAATAAGCTTGTAGTTATAACAGGACTGTCTGGTTCTGGCAAATCTTCACTTGCCTTTGACACAATCTATGCTGAAGGCCAAAGGCGTTATGTGGAGAGCTTGTCATCTTATGCTAGGCAGTTTTTAGATGTCCAAGATAAGCCTGATGTTGATGGCATTGACGGTCTTTCTCCTGCAGTAGCCATTGACCAGCGGTCAACATCCAGAAACCCGCGTTCCACAGTTGGTACAGTGACAGAAACCTATGATTTACTTCGATTATTATATGCCAGAATAGGTGTCCCTCATTGTCCAAAGTGTGGCAAAGAAGTTAAGAGACAGACGGTCGAGCAGATTGTAGATAAGATTTGGGCAATTGATAATAATGTCAATGTTACAGTTTTAGCACCAGTGATAAAGGAACAAAAAGGCAGGCATCATAAAATTTTTGAAGAATTACAAAAAGCAAATTTTTATCAGGTTCGTTTTGATGGCATTGTTTATAATTTAGAGGAGGTTTTAGAAATGCCGATTGATAAGCAAAAAAAACATATAATTGAGGTTGTCATTGACAGGGTAATGCTTGATGGAGATAAAGAAGTAAAAAATCAGCTGCTTGAATCGGTGAAGATAGCCTTGGATCTGGGTAATGGCCTGTCAATAATCCAAAGGTCTGACAAGGATGAAGACCAGCTTTTTAGCCAATATTACAATTGTCCTGATTGCGGTATAAGCTTGCCGGAAATTGATTTAAGGAGCTTTTCATTTAATTCTCCAAATGGCGCTTGCCCAGAATGCAGTGGCTTGGGAACAAAGCAGGAAGTTGATCCGGAATTAGTGATTTCAAATCCAAGGCTGACTTTAGCTGAAGGGGCAATCAAGCCATGGACGAAAATTTTTTCAACCCAGACAACAAATTGGCAGCTGTTGGAGGCAGTGGCTAAAAAATATAAATTTTCTGTAAATATTGCTGCAGAAAAATTGTCAAAAAAAGCAAAAGAAATTATTTTATACGGCACTGATGGAGATCTCTACCAAATAGGAAGCAAATCTTTGCCATTTGAGGGTGTCATTCCATTTTTAGAAAAAAAATATAAATCAACAGACTCTGATTATATTCGAAAAGAAATTGAAAAGTACATGCGCATGCATATTTGTCCTCTGTGCGAAGGAAGAAGATTAAAACCAGAATCTCTTGCTGTAACAGTGGGCGGTTTGTCTATTTCTGAATTATCGAGCCTGCCAATTGAAAAAATTAAAATATTTTGTGATGAGGCTGTTCGCAGCGTAAAGGAAAAAGCAAAAAGACTACCAAAGGGGTATTCAATAATAAAAGAATCAGTTAATGAAAAAGCATTAAATATTGGACGGCAGATTTTTACAGAACTTGAGAGAAGATTGTTATATATTGAGGATGTGGGTTTAAGCTATTTAACTTTAGACCGGAGCTCTGTTACTTTATCAGGCGGTGAAGCTCAAAGAATACGATTAGCCACTCAGATGGGTTCAAAGCTGGCAGAAGTAATTTATGTTTTGGACGAGCCAACAATTGGTTTACATCAGGCTGATATAAATAAATTAATACAAGCACTAAAAAAATTAAAAGCACAAAATAATAGCGTAATTGTAGTTGAACATGATGAGACTACAATGCTTGAAGCTGATCAAATTATTGATATAGGGCCAGGTGCTGGAATTTACGGCGGAGAAGTAATTGCTCAGGGGTCTCCTGAGCAGATAAAAAAAGACAGCAATTCTTTAACAGGTAAATATTTATCTGGTAAATATAAAATTGAAGTACCAAAGATTGACAGAAAAAAAAGAGGCAATGGCAAAAGCATATCAATCAAGGGCGCATCTGCTAACAATTTAAAAAACATTAATGTTGATATTCCTCTGGGAAATTTCGTTTGTATTACTGGGGTATCAGGATCTGGAAAGTCAACTTTGATGACTGATATTTTATCAAAGGCACTGGCTAGAAAATTTTATCGGTCAAAAGAAATTCCATCTGATCATAAAAGCATTAATGGTATCCAGCATTTAGATAAAGTTATTTCAATAGATCAAACTCCAATTGGCAGAACTCCACGTTCAAACCCGGCTACCTATACTGGGATTTTTACATATATCAGGGATTTATTTACACAAGTGCCTGAATCAAAGATTAAAGGTTTTGATGCCGGCAAGTTTAGTTTTAATGTAAAAGGCGGCAGATGTGAAGAATGTGGTGGAGATGGTTTTGTGAAAATAGAAATGCAGTTTTTGCCTGATGTTTATGTGACTTGTGATGAATGCAAGGGGAAAAGATATAAAAAAGAAGTTTTGGAAATACATTATCGGGGAAAAAATATTGCTGATGTTTTAGAAATGACTGTATCAGAGGCGAGAGAATTTTTTAATGACACGCCAATACTAAAGGAAAAATTAACCACCTTAGAAGAAGTGGGACTTGGATATTTACAGCTTGGCCAGCCAGCCACTACTTTATCTGGCGGTGAAGCTCAGAGGATTAAACTGGCCACAGAACTTTCAAGGTATTCAACCGGTAAAACTTTATATATTTTAGATGAACCGACAACTGGCTTGCATTTTGATGATATAAAAAGATTATTGATAATTTTGAATCGATTGGTTGATAAAGGTAATTCAGTTTTAATTATTGAGCATAATTTAGATGTAATAAAGCAGGCAGATTGGATAATTGACTTAGGCCCTGAGGGAGGAGAAAAAGGCGGATATTTAGTGGCTGAAGGCAGCCCTGAGCAGATAGTGAAAATAAAAAAGTCTGCGACCAGCCAATATTTGAAAAAAGTTTTGAAATAGAACTATATTGACGAATATATAGATTTATAATATACTAAAAAATGCCTTTAATGGCATTTTTTGAATTTATTTAACCGCGCTTGCAGTAAACTTTGCTCTTTGAGGAGGGGAAAAAGAGCATGACAATGACTGTTTCAACAGCAGAGGCCGAGCCTGGCAAGGCTCCATCAGAATTAATGGCTTGTCCGCATTGCGGAGCAATTGCCCAGAAAGGGGAAGATGGGCAATTAAAGCAGCCGTTAGATATGGATGAATTAGGTGATGAAGTTTTAAATCAACTTGATTTATTGTCTTTGGAAGATAAAGTATATATGCTGAATAATCGGCGAAATACCCGAATCTGGCAGGATTGGCTGGATAAGAATGGTTTTGACTATATTGCCTGCATTGCCTGCGGACATTTCTACCAGCCAGAGCAGGAGGAAAGCTGAAGGGTACTGAATATGAATCTAGGGAGTAGAAAATGGTTGCCCGTGTCATTCCGTTAAACCGTGCTCCGCCTAAAGTGCAGCAAAAGCACTTGACGCACAAAATGAATCAGGCTTTGAGCAAATTGCCAACAAAAGTTGTAGATCAGCTTTTCAATGAGCAGGATGTTTCAAAGTTTAATTCAATTGCCTTTGTTTGTGGCAGTTGGCGCTGCTCAAAATGCCACTTTTTTTCTGATATACATCGAATTGATTCGTCGTATTGCAGGAATTGTGGCAAATATTTGTTTGGACTTTAACCGTCATCATTGTGGCGGTTTTTTTATTGAAGTTAGAAAATAGAATTTAAAACCAATTTTTATTTTAAAAAACTGTCTAGGTTCAGACAGTTTATTTTTTATTTTCGAGAAGATGTTTCATTCTGTTAAATAATGCTTTTTTTTCTAATGGCTTATCCATATAATCATCCGCTCCATATAGCGGCGAAGTCATTTCGTTCAGCTGTGGTCCAATTCCGCTTACAATTAAAATTATTGATGGGGGAAATTTTGGATGAGTTTGTTCATAATATCTAATTCTCCGGCATGTTTCCCAACCATTTTGGACTGGCATCATTACATCCAGTATGACAAAATTTGGTTTTACTTTTTCAAAAACCTCAAAGGCCTCACATCCATCGTATGCTTCAAAAATTTCTACTTCTTGCCCCTCTTCTGCAAATCTTTTACAAAGTTCTTTGTGCCAAAGATTACAGATTTCCATGTCATCATCAGCTATCAAAATTCTTAATAGCATGACCCCTCCTTATGTTGCCTACAGGCATAAAAAAAATGGTACACTAAATGAGGAAAAAGATCAAGATTTTTTTAAAAAACCACCTAAATTTAGGCGGTTTGATGTTGGGGGTCTTTCAGGATTATTTTTTTTAAATCAGATTCCTGAATTGGTTTGGGAATGGTGTAATCTGGTCCCCAACCTTTGACCGGATTTTTTGAAAATTCTGTATCTGGTTTTACTCTGATTAAAGTAAATTTTAGAAAACGAGTAGCCTGCAATATTGGTTCTAATCTTTGCCTAGTATTATCATCTACTAAAACAAATGATGGCTCTTGGGTTCTCAAAAACTCCATTGCTTTTTCTAAAACATCAGTGTTACACATTACTATGTTTCGAGGTTGATAGGTTGGATACAAAAATTTTTGCATGGCCTTAAAAATATCAAAGTCAGCTGAAATAATTAAAATTTTAAGTTTCATGCCTCCTCCATTTATCCTCAGTTTAGATATTATCTTATATCAAAAATAAAAAATTGGCAATAGTAGCCAATTTTTAGAAGAATTTATTTTATCTCTTTTAATCTAGTATGAGATGTTCTTAAATATCCCAATTTTGCCCGCCTGACTCTGTATGTTTTTGCTACTTCGATTTTTTCCAAAGTAGGCATGTGCAACGGAAATATTTTTTCAACTCCAACACCATCAGAAATTTTTCTGACTGTAATGGTCGCCCCGGGTTCTGATCCATGTCTTCTGGCTAAAACCATTCCTTCAAAAACCTGGATTCTTTCTTTTTCCTCGCCTTTTGGGTTTAGCTCCTTAATTTTTTGGTGAACACGAACAACCTTGCCTGGTTGAATTTCTGGATATAATTGTTTTTTTTCTGACATAGAATTGTAGATTGATAGTCTTTAGACTGTTTTTATTGTTTATGAGTAACACGCTAAAGTTTGTCATACTGGAAAAGAATTGTCAAGTTTTATGTAAATATGATTTTCTCACATTCTAACATTGTTTGATCTATTTTATTTTCTTTATTATATACACTGTAATCTGCCTGAGAAGCCAGTTTAAGCTCTTTTGGTATGAAGCTTTTTCTTTTTTCAAATATCTCTTTTGGCAGATTTCTTTTTTTAAGCCTTTTTTCAATATTTTCCGGCTTGGCAGTTAAAAATATTTTTGAAATGAAATCCTTTTTATATTCTTTTTTATTAATTGACAAAGGATCAATGGTGGTGATAGCAATTTTACCTTGCTGCCAGATTTTTTCAAGTTCAGGCATTGGTTTTCCATAATAATTTCCATAAACTTGTTCCCATTCAATTAAATTGTGCTGCGCAATTAATTTTTTAAAATCTTTTTCAGTTAAAAAAATATATTCACCGCTTGTTTCATCTTTTTTTCTTGGTAGTCTGGTAGTGTAGGTGATTAGGCGCTTAATTTTATCAGAATGTTTTTCTAAAATTTTATTAACGATTGTAGTTTTTCCTACACCAGACGGTCCTGAAAAAATTATTAATTTATTCATATATATAGAAAGCTTAATGGGCTTGATAAGGCTTAAGAAGGTAAAGAGGGCAATTTCATTGCTTCATTATTTAACATATAATAACATCATAACCTCGTAACTTCATAACTTTTTTATCTCTTTTTACCTTTTTTCTTCTTTTTCCTAGATTCAATAATCTGTTTTTCTTGATCCAAAATTTCTTGCTTATGATTTTGAAGATATTTCATTGCCTGTTTTTTTGAATTTATTTCTCCATTTAGCCAAGCATCCTGAACTGCTGTTAAAGCTAAGCCAAAATAAATTCCCCCACGTCTTTCAAAAAATATTTCATTAATATCATCACTTGAAAGAATGGTCTTTGGTAATTTTTGCTCTTGCCTTGCTTCAATTCTCTTCCTTACTTTTTCAATTTTGGTCATCAGCTCATCATAACGCTTAGTATTTGGCTGGCCATCAGATTTAATTGAGCTTAATGAATCTAAATAGGTAAGCATTAATAATTCATTGCCATGTTTTCCGAAAAAAGCATTTTCAATATCTTTAAAAGAAAATTGTCCTGGATCTTCCAGCAGATTTCTTATTAAAAAAGTGATTTCCTTAATTTGCTTATTGGAAAATTTTAAACGACGAGTGATTTTTTCAGACAGTTGAGCGCTTTGCTCGTTAGGATGTTTAAATTTGATTTTTTCATCTCCATCTTCAATTACAATTTCCTGTGATTTTGGTTTCCCAATTTGCGAAAGCATAATAGCGACAGTAAATTCTGGAGATATTTTGGCATTTGGGAATTTTGATTTGAATTCTGGAGAATTGATTTTTTCCAGCATTAATTTAGTATGCTGCCAGACATCTCCTTCCTGATGAGATTCAGCTGGTTGAGTGCAATTTTTGAGTTTATTTAATTCAGGAATAATCTGCTGCCAGAGACTTGCTTTATCATATAAATCAAAAGCGCGTTCTGAATTTTCTTTAAGGCTTTTTAATAATTCTTTTCTAATGGTGTCTTCTGGTACTTTTCTTTCTTTTTTACCTTTTTCACCCACCACAGTATCATTGATGTGCTGGGCATTTTCAATAATTGCTTTCCAGGTATTTTTTTCAATTTGAAAATCAAACCGGCAGGCAAAGCGGATAGCGCGCAGCATCCTGGAATAATCTTCTTTGAATCTGTCTTCAGGTTTGCCAACAGCACGGATAAGCTTGTTTTCTAAATCTTTTTTTCCATCATAAGGATCAACCAATTTTCCTTCTCTGACATCATAGGCCATGGCATTTATAGTCAAATCCCTTCGGCCCAAATCTTCTTCGACCGGCATGTTTGGATCAGACTGAACTTCAAAATCTTTTTTGCCACCGCCGCCAGTTGAAAATTCTGTGCGTGGAAAAGCAATATCAATTGGTTCATCTAAACTTTTGTCTTCTGGCATGAATTTATAAACGCCAAAATGCTTTCCAACCAGATCTAAGCTGCCCTTTTCTTCAGTTAAAGCCTTTTCAAGGTCCTGGCCAGATATTTTTCTAAATATAAAATCAAAATCTTTTGATTTAAGCTTGTCTAAAAGGGTATCGCGCACAATTCCACCGACCATGTACATTTCCAAATTTTCAAGATTAGGGTTGGTAATAAAATCATCTAAAAATCGCTTGACAGCTGGTTCAGTTAATATTCTTTTTCGCAGCTTGTCTTCTGGAGCCTCTTCCTTTAGTAATATTTTTTCAAAAAATTTCATATTACCAATTGATTATTTGTAAAGGGATCTTTTATATTCATCTAAAACATCTTTTATAAGGCTATGGATGATTGTTTTTACAACTTGCTCTTGTTCTCCTTTTTTCCCATAACCAATGAATTTTTTAATTTCAAATTTTTTTGTCCCACCTCCAGAGAATTTTTTTATATTTATTTTTAAAAATTGTTCAGCCAGAGTTTGTAGTTCTTCTCTTATTTGGGGAATTTTTTGGTCTGCCAATTCTCTTAATTTTGCTTCGAGTATTGCCTTTAGTCCGATTTTAGTCAGATTTCTGATAATTGCTGGATCCTGATATAAAAATAAGGATTGGTTATCAAAAAAAAGTTCAGCCTGCTCAAGATCCTGAAATTGAGATGCTTTGCTGAATAGTTTAGTATAGTGATTTTCTTCTAATTTTTGTGTAATGAATTCTGCGATTTGTTCATTATTTGTATAATCTAAATTTTCTAGGTCTTCTTCGTCATTAGGCTCTATTAATCTTCCAGTAAAATACATTGGATAAGCTCCTTTCATTGCAGTGTACCATCTTGTAGTATCATATGAATTATCTTCTTTGAGGTGAATAAAAAACACAACTTCATCATCTGAACCTTTGAATCGTTTACCTTCTTTTTCCTCACTCGATTGGACAAACTCTGGGTTTAGTCTAATTGAAAAGCGAAGTACTTTGCTATGAGTTTTTTTCGTACTATATGGCAAATTTGCTTGATCAAGTTTTTTTTGGAGCAATTTATTTATTTCCTTACTTCTTTCTGCCAGTTCTTTTATTCTTTTTTCATGTTTCGAACCATAATCAACAACAATCTGCTCATGTTTTCGCCATCGAAGTTTTTCAGTTGGCTTTAATGATTTTTGGCCGAGTGATTCTTCTATTGTTGGTTTTCTCATATTAATTATGTAAGATTTTTTATAAAATTATTTAAATTTTCCTTTAAATCAATTTCATATTCCATTTCATTACTCTGCAAGTCTGTGAATTTTAAATAATATGCTTGTAAAAACATGTTTTCAATTTTAACTGGTTTGATTTTTTTTGATTTGTATAAAGGATCGCCGACTACTGGATTGCCCAGAGCAAAAAAGTGAACTCTGATTTGATGAGTGCGGCCGGATTTTGGCATTACATCTACAAATGAAAATTTTTTAAATTCTTTAATAACATCATACTGGGTTAAAGCTTCTTTTCCCCGACGTGAATTAAACGGGTGAGCAGCCAGCGCACCAGTTTGCGAGCTTCTGCCAATTCGAAATGATATTGAATCTTCTTTTGTGTCTAAGTGCCCGTAAACCAATGCATAGTATTTTTTTTCAATCAATCTTTTTTTAAATTGAGATTTGAGATGCTCAAACATGTCCTGAGTTTTTGGGATTATCATCAGGCCTGACGTTTCTTTATCTAATCGATGAACAATTGCTGGTCTTTGCGGATCTTCACCTATTTTTTTTAGTTCTGGATATTTTTTTATCAGCCAATGTACTAATGTATTTGGTTCATTTTTATCAGTTGGATGAACTAAAACATTTGCTGGCTTATTGATAATTAAATACTTATCTTTATCATCAATTACTTTAATTTGTTTTAAAAGTTCTTTATTTTCATCTTTTTTAAATACTCGTTTTACTTTGGAGACTGCTTTTTTTATTTTTTCTTCTTTGACAATGACAATATCTCCGGTTTTTAAAAAGTGATGAACAGTCGGCACTTTTTCATTTATTAAAACCAAGCCAGATTGAATCTGTTTTTTAATTTGGCTTCTGGTGATTTCTGGCATCATTTGAGCCAGAAATTTATCAAGTCGTGATTTATCAAATTCTTTAATAACTTTATATTTCATGAGTTTATTCTATCATTTTTTACCTAAACAAACAATAAAAATAGAGGAAAGGAAATATTTGACAAATTAAAGCAAATATGTTAAATTGAATTACCGTGTTCTTTGAATAAAACCTCTTTGGGAAAGGGAAAAATCATGCTTGATCTGAAGCGAAAAAAGCGCCGTAAGCCAAGAACTGAATTTAAGTATGAAGATTTTCGTGTTGTGACTGAGCTTGATGTTCATCTGGCTCAGTACCTGCGGACTTTTCTTCACATTGACATTAGTCAATGGAATTTTTGCATGGATATTATCCGCCAGGGCCGGGCTTATACAACTGAGCTGCGGTCAAAAGGCAAAGGCAAAGGTACTCGAAAAATCTATAAGCCGCACAATGCGCTTAAAGTAGTGCAGCGGGCAATTAAGAACCGGATTCTAAAGCAGATCCCTGTTCATTTTGCCAGACATGGCGGGCCAGACGGCACCAGTACGATGACCAATGTGGCTCAGCATGCTGGATTTGCCAAAGCAGTTTTTTCTGTTGATCTGGTCAATGCCTATCCGTCAGTAACCCGTTATCGGGTAAAAAGAAATTTGGAAAAGCCGATTTCTTTTCTGCTAAAGCAGTTTATGGGAGTGGAATTTTCAAAAGACGATGTTGAAAAAATGATTGAAGCAATTTGCGATTTGACATGTTACCATGATCGGGTGCAGCAGGGATTGCCATCTTCAGCAAGAATGTTGGACATTTGTTGCATGAAGCTGGATATGGACATTTTCAAGCTTCTTCATGACCAATCTTCTGCATTGCAGAAGTATCGGTATACTGCTTTTGTAGATGATCTGACAATTTCATCAAATGATGAAATTACAATTGAACTGATGCAGCAAATCATCGATACGATTGAAGCCAATGGCTTTATTCCCCACATAAGAAAAGATAAGACAAAGTATTTCAGCCGAAAAAGTGGTGAAGTGCCAGAGGTAACTGGCTTGGTAGTTAATGATGATGGCCGTATCACTATGGCTAAGGGAAAAGTCAACCAGATCAGGGGTACGCTTTTCAATATTTGCAAGCAAGTCAAATGGACAGAAGAAGACTTGAATAGAGTTAGGGGCCTGATCGCCTATGTTAATATGGTTTACCCTGACAAGTTGCCCAGCAAGCTGAAAAAGATTGTTGATGCAGCGCAATTGCGAGTCAAAGCTGAACAGCTTGCCAGATTTAGCAGTTCTAAACCTGTTGAATTTTCAGCAGCGCAGGACGATGATGAAAAAGAAGTTGTCTCAGGTATTCTGTACACTGACGGCGCTTCTAAAAAGGGAATCGGAACTGTCGGAGTGGTGCTGCAAAAAGAAGGCAGAGTGGTGCGTGAGATTTCCAGTGTGATTGGCGCTGCCACAAATAATCAGGCTGAATATCAAGCCTTGATTACTGGTATGGAAGCAGCGCTTGAAGAAAATGTTACTGCTCTTGATTGTTTTTTTGACAGCAAGCTGATCTATAATCAGTTGAGCAAGAGTAATAAAGTACAGAATAAAAAGCTCAAGGTTCTGTACGATAAGGTTCAGAGGCTTTGCAAGAAGTTTGACATGGTCAGATTTCATTATATTCCCAGAGAAAAAAATAAAACAGCAGACAAGCTGTCAAAGAAAGCGCTAAAGTCATTGCCTAATAATTTCAGGCTGGGCGATGTGATTTCTTTGTCACAATTGTCTGAATGTGCTTAACTAACAAATAGAAAATCAGTTTGCTTGAAGACGTAAAAACACCAATTGCGAATGCAAAAGCGTAAAACAGCTGTTTAACCTGCTTTGTAGCAGAGTGGGGTAGGCTGAATAACGCGTCAATGCCAACTTGGCCGCAACCCGTCCATTTCCTTTGGTCCCCTTCGGGTCCCCGACGGAGGAGTACGGGCTGCGTCCACCTTTCTGACAGTTCTGCTCGCAGAACTGATCAGAACGGCTTAGTGCAATCGAAACTGATTTTATAGGGGAAGTGAATCATTTCCCCGCTAACTTTTGCTTCCAAGTATTTGGGAGTAGAAGCTAGATTCTGGTTTTCTTGACTGTAAATGTGGTCCTTCGCTCTTTCATAGCTACGGACGACATGCAAAAGCTGTTTGAACTTATTTTGTTTCAAAGTAAGTGAGGCTGCGGTCCCAAGTGATTCGTTTGCTCGTTACACCCTTTGGCTACGCGTACCCTTTGGGAGTAACGGTTTAGTCACGCGTCTGTTACTTTTTGTCACGCTTTGGCTTTGCCTTCAGTCGTTACAAAAAGCTCGGCCCTTTGGGCCTTAACGTCCACGTGACGAAACTACAGCACAATCAAAATCAGAATTCTTTGGGGAAGTGAAACATTTCCCCGCTAACTTTTGCTTCTGATAATTTGGAAGCAGAAGTTAGATTCTGGTTTTCTTGACTGTAAATGCTGAAACGCGGAATTTGAAAAAACGCCCGCCTTCGCTTATAGCTACGGCGGACAGGCAAAAGCTGATTGAACTTGTTTTGTTTCAAAATGAGTGAGGCTGCGGTCTGAAGCGATTACAACGCCGCAGGCGTAACGTTTGCGTAACGTTGACGTGACGTTTTCTTCGCAAACGTTACGTCAACGCGGCCCTTTTAGGGCCTGTTACGCCAACGTTACGCCCTTATCGCAATCAAAACCAGAATTATTTGGGGAAGTGCAACATTTCCCCGCTTCAACTTTTATTTTGAATGTTTTTGAAAATAAAAGTTGAGGTTTCAGTTTTCTTGATCTGCACACGCAAAATTGTAAAATCTTGTGTGTACTCACAATCTGCGAAATCGCAAAAATTGTGAAGCTGTTTGAGCTTGTTTTGTATCAAAGCAAGTGAGGCTGCGGTCTGATTAGCTTACTTTCAACCATGACACTTAGGTGTCATCCCCTGTCAGGCGTCTCAGGTTCCCTCGCGTAACGATTATACGCTCGGGACAGACCTTTGGTCTTAACCTTCAACACTTGACAGGTGTGCGGTTGCAATCAAAACTGGAATCTGTATGGAGAAGTGAATCATTTCTCCAATTACTTTTGAGTCTTAAGTTTTTAGGAAATAAAAGTGGTTTTCAGCTTTCTTGATCGATATAAACGCAATATCGTTAAATTGCGAGACTGTTTGAGCTTGCTTTGTTTCAAAGTAGGTGAGGTTGCGGTCCTTGCTAAAATCTACGCTTGGTACCCCATACCGGTATTTGCACAAGTGCTGCATACAGGTACGGCTTACCAGTCCGTACCGGTACTGTACCGCCTCAAGGCCTTGCCTTTCGAGTCGGTACCGTACCGGTACCCACTACAGCGCAATCAAAGCTGAAAACATCAGGGGAAGTGAAATCATTTCCCCAACTACTTTTGAGTCTTAGGATTTAGGAAATAAAAGTGGTTTTCAGCTTTCTTGACCTGCATGCGTGAAAGCGCACCATTGCATATGTGAAAGCGAACAGATTGTTTAAGCGAAAACGCGTAATTCAAAGCGAAATCGCAAATGACATCTGCGTAATTTCCATATGCAGCGAAATAGCGTATTTAGGAAATGAAACGCAATTCGCTATACAGCGAAGCTGCTTGAGCTTGCTTTGTTTCAAAGTAAGTAAGGCTGCGGTCTGTAGTAAAGCAAACATTAGACGCCATCAATACTGCTGACGTCTAAGAACGTGTGATCCACCTTTGGCGGATCACAGTTCACAGTACAATCAAAGCTGAAAACATCAGGGGAAGTGAAATCATTTCCCCAACTACTTTTGCATCTTAGGTTTTTAGGAAATAAAAGTAGTTTTCAGCTTTCTTGACCTGCATGCGTGAAGGCGCGCTAATGCATATGCGAAAGCGACAGATTGTCTAGACGAATCGCGCAATTTAGCGGAATCGCAAAAATGACATCTGCGTAAATTCCATATGCAGCGAAATAGCGTATTAAGGAAATGAAACGCAAATTCGTAAAAACGAGGCTGTTTGAGCTTGCCATGTATCATGGTAGGTAAGGCTGCGGTCTGTATTAAAGCAAACATTAGACGCCATCAATGATGCTGACGTCTAAGAACGTGTGATCCACCTTTGGCGGATCACAGTTCACAGTACAATCAAAGCTGAAAACGTCTGGGGAAGTGAAATCATTTCCCCAACTACTTTTGAGTCTTAGGTTTTTAGGAAATAAAAGTAGTTTTCAGCTTTCTTGACCTGCATGCGTGAAAGCGCACCATTGCATATGCGAAAGCGACAGATTGCTTAAGCGAAAACGCGCAATTCAAAGCGAAATCGCAAATGGCATCTGCGTAAATTCCATATGCAGCGAAATAGCGTATTCAGGTGTAAAACGATCCGTTTGTCGCTAAAACGCGAAGCTGTTTGAACCTGCTTTGTTTCAAAGCAGGCGAGGCTGAGGTCTTGTAGTAAAGCTGCTATTTCAAAACGACGTCTACCGCCGTTTCTTAGATTTGCGGCTCATTCTGCGAATGAGCCGAAATCCAGGTAGCAATCAAAGCTGAAAATTTTTGGGGAAGTGAAATCATTTCCCCTCTCCTTTTTTGCATCTAATAAATTGGATTTAAAAAAGGAGAATTGTACTTTGACTGATAGGAGGATAAAAAATGGCTGACATCCTTCGGATAAAAGCTGAAAGAGATGAATTAGGCATTAATTGGTCATGGGTTGATGAAACAATGTATGGCCACAGAATTATTATTGAACAAATGGTAAATGATGAAATTAAAGACGGTGACATCTGGCATGCTGAAGTTGTTGATCTTGGCAAAAAAGGTGCCCAAAAGTTTGCCTCGCTGCGATTAGTTTCCAAAATTCAGGAATTAAAACCATGGCAGAGACTAAAAGAACTGCCTGACCATTGGTTTGATCAAGACGATTTGGAAAATGTTCTCATTTGGCTGAATAATGGTATTCCTGTCAGACTGATTGGTCCGTCTGGCACGGGCAAAACCCAGTTTGGTTATGCATTAGCGAAGGCCTTGGGCTGGCAGCAGCCCTGTAAGGTTGATGTTTCCACCATTAAGCAGGCTAATGATATTTTTGGAATGAATGCAGCAGAATCTGGATCAACATTTTTTGCGCGTTCTGCCTTGTTTGACTATATTGAACGGGCTATAATTGCTTATAAGCAGGGCCTGGATACAAGGTTTTTGGTAATCTTTGATGAAATCAATCGGGTGCATTCCAAATCAAACCAGAATCTGCATGGCTTGTTTGACGACACCAGGCAGGTGACAATTAATACCAGTGATCGTCAGGGTTTTCGAACCATCATTTTGCCGCCAAATATGGCATTTTTGGCAACAATGAATGAAAACCATGCTGGTACATTTGAACTTGATGCATCAATTAAAAGCCGATTCCAGCCGATCAAGGTTGGTTATATGCCTGAGGCAATGGAGGTCAGGCGGCTGGTTGATACTGAGCAGATCACTGAAGAAGTGGCTCAGACCATTGTCAAAGCAGCCTGGTTTTTGCGGCGGGCATATATGAAAGGCGAGCTGCCTGAGGTGCCAGACTTTCGGGCTTGCAGATCAACTGCCATGCTGATCAGATACAAAGACGCACCGACTGTAGAAATAGGCCTGATCAAAGGCTTTTTAGCTCATTATCAGGGTGAGCTAAAATTTGATGAGGACGGAAACTTTATTCCTACCCCTCATACTGATGTGGCTAAAGCATATTCAGCTTTGAAAATGGCAAATAAAGATTTGAAAAGAATGTTAAAAGAAGCTGTTTCATAAATTCAATCCAGGAAGACATTGTCTTCCTGCTTTATTCCTGTTTGGTAAATTTTTTTAGCAAATAGAAATAAAGTTCTTTAAAACGGAGGTAGAAAATGGCGCAGATTATTCCGATGAACAGAGCACGAGATGCATCTGTTGATAATGTATTTGAAAAGTTAACTCCAACAAAAAAAGAATTGCAAATTTTGGAAAGAGAATTTCCATTGATTTGCAATGATTTGGCAATGCTTTTGGCTAAGCCGTTTCGGCTGGTATGGGATGATACTATACAAACTGCATCTACTGACTGTATCGCAGAAATTCGGATTACTCCGCAATTTTTTCTCCAAGGCCTAAGGTCAATTGGCTATGGCAGCATTTACCATGAATGCGGTCATATACTTTTTTCTCCTTATGGCGCACAAATGATGGCTGGAGAAGAAAGCGATATATTGCTTTCACGAATTATAAATATGCTACTAGACAGAAAAGATGACTGGAATACAGTTGAATTTGCACCAGGGTTTGCAGATATTATCAGGCAAAGGCTAATATATATTTGCACTATGGGAGTGAGGGAAAAATTTGAGGAAAAGTTTAGGAATTTTAAAAAAGAAGAATTGGATGTTTTATTAAAGAATTGGAAGCCAAAAGATGTGTATGAAGATTTCTTTTTTGCTGCCAAATGGCACAAAAGAGCTCGATTCAAAGACACACATCGGGCAATGAAGCATCTGACCAGAGCAAAATTGCAAAATGCAGATGCTGACCAAATATTATATTTGGCAAAAAAAGTACGGGACATTCTTGGCGATAGCCCAGAGTCAACTAACAGAGGGGCAAATCTGCTCATTATTCTGGTTCAGCTTACAAACGCTATTTCAAATGGCAAGGGATTGAAAGTTCTCAGCCCGTCATTTTTGAAAGGAATGCAAAAGCTGGCCGTTTCCCATGTTAAAATGGGCAGACAAGCGTCAATGAACAGTTTACTTCAGCATTTGAAAAAACCTACTATTTGGCCAGGGCCGCTGTCAGTTGGTAAGGCTGAAAATGTAAAGATTCAAAAAGTAAAGCCGCAAGCTTCCAATGCTGCTATTTACCAGCAGTATTTATCTCAGGTCATTCATTTGGTTGACCAGGTGAAAAAAAAGCTAAAGGCGCTGGACAATCCATCAGAGTTTACCCTGCACGGACAGGATGAAGGCGATGAGCTTGACTTTGATGAAGTAGGTAAAATAGCCTGCGGCTTGAATGGATTTTATAAGGAAACGATTGTAGAAAGAGATATTGACGCTGACATTCAATTGGTTATTGATTGCAGCGGGTCAATGGAAGATGATAAAGTGGAAACTGCCAAACAGCTGGCCACATTGTTTTCTGAATCAATTTTATCTGTTAATGAAGGCAGTGCCTCTGAATCTATCATAGACGGTCATGTCTGGGGCTATAATTCAATCCAAATTAGCGACTTTGGCGCGGTTAGCAGACAATCTGGCTTTGTCCATTTGCAAGGTGGAGCAGGCAATAGCGATACTGATATGCTTAAGCATGTTGGAACAAAGTTGTCTAAATCACAGCGAAAGCACAAAGTACTGATTGTCTTTGCTGATGACGGACCAGACAGCATTGTAGAAGTGAATAAGTTAACGCGCCTGCTACTCAGCAGGGGAATAATTGTCATTCATATGTTGGTTGGTGTTCATGGTACGCCAGACATTTATCCTTTTGAGCTGCCATTTACCTCAATGGAGGAATGTTTGAATGAATTTGGTGATATTTTGGTAAAGATCATCAATCATTTGAAATGAGACTGTATAATATGCGGTCTTTTTTATTAGTGCAATGGGTAATGAGTAATGAGTAACGTGTAAAAAGATGAGATATAAACATACGAAAAAAGTTCTAAACAAAAGCCACCAGCATTGCTGGTGGTATTAATTAGATTAAGTCTTCAATTGTTTCCCATGACAAAATGTCTTTTTTGCATTGGGATAAAATGTTACTCTTTTTCTTACTATTGGAATTTAAGGGATCAGAACTGAGAATATCATCAATTTCATCATTTTCTATTTTACCTTTTTGAAGCAGTATTTGAGCAACAGATACAAAAAGTTTTGGATCAAATGGCATTTCAACAAAAGCTTCAAGGATTCTTTTTCCAGTCCAAAAATAATAAAATGCTGAACAGATTCGCGAAATATCCCATGATAGAGTCAAAAGGGCCTGGATTAATCTTTGATCGCCCCAGCGGATATTTTTTGATATTTCATTAACAATATTATAATCACTCCATTTATTTTCACTAATTGCTTTAACAGTGCGTATATCATCCCAGCCAGCTTCTTTTAAATAAAGTAAAATAGTAAATTTACCTTTTTTCGTATCATCTAATGCTTTTACAATTCGGCGATCATTCCAGCCGATTTGTTCAAGTACATTAACCAATAAATTTCCATCTTCAAATTTTAATATTAAAGCAGCAATTTCATCATCATCCCAGTTGGCTTTTATTAAAGCTTTTACTATTCTGGAAATATTTTTTTCTTTTTTTTCGCTAGATAATTCTTTCCTTTTTGAGTTATCCTGCATGGAGCCAATTGGATAAGAACAATTGAAATCCTCGTGTAGGAAAAATGCACCAAATACCACCAGCAATAATTCAATAATATATTTTTTATCAAGATGATAATTTTTTAATGCCTTAACAATATTTTCATCTTGCCATTTGGCTTTAAATAATTTTTTTACAACTATAATGTTAATGTATTTATCATTATAAGTTTTTGGATTTTGTGTTAATCCAATTTTTTGTAATAAAGCAATATGGATGCGGGCTTCATTTTCTGGATGCTGATTTATCAGTTTTTCTATGTTAGGGACAGATCTTTGTATCTGCTCTGCAGTGATGGGCATTTTCCCCCCGTTTTATAATGAATTTGAAAGAACGATTAAATATTAACACAAGCTATTTAAATTGAAAAGTTGACATGGATTTTAAAAGTTGTAATATGTTGATAGATACTTTAACTTACTAATAGAAAAATCCTATGCTAAAACGTATATTTGCGCTTTGCGTTATTTGCGCTGTCGTGTTAGTTGCTGGAGCTGGTTGTGGTAAAAAGACAGAAGAGACCACTACTACTCCTGCAAATGAAGAGCAGGAGGAGACAAAGTTTGAAAGAGCTCCAGGAGATATCACTCACATGACTGATTATCCTGTTGTTGAGACTTTAGCTGCCAACAACGGTGATTATGTTCTGGCCCCATCAGAATTGATGCTGGATGAGCCAGGAGTTGTAATTTACTACGGAGCAATTGTTTCTGAAAAAGGAGAAAAAGAATCAAAATTAAAACGATTGTCAGGCGGAACTGAAAGTTTGCCAAATGCAGTAATCGTGCCGATCAAGCCAAACCAAAAAGCATCAGTTGGCGATGTATTGCTAACCTGGTGGCAGTCAGGATCTGGTATGGAAAGAGCAATCGTAATCGGAGGCAGTGAAGATCAGCCAACAGTAATGTATTTGGACATTGATTATGACAATCCTTCAGGTGCTGGAAAAGAAGAAGACACCTTGAAGCCTGATACTTTCCATAAACTTAGCGACGGCGATATTGGAACAGCAGCAGCCTGCTTGGATGAAGGTGATTATGTTTTTGTCAGAGTTACAGGTGAAGCTGAAGGCAAACTTTTAACTGACGGATTTGCAGGCACGATGAAAGCTTATGATAAGGAAGACTGTAAATTTATTCCAGTTAAGCCAAATGTAAAAGCTGGCGATACAGTATTTGTTCCAATAATCGGCACTATGTCAGAAGCAGTAGTCGAAAGCGTAGATCCAAAGATTGGTCGTGTATTTGTAACTTATGACTGGGTTGGTACTGAAGAAAAGGCAGCGATTGCTTTTGGAAGTGTGATGAAGGAATTGAGATAATTATCCTGAAACCTGAATCAATAAATGAAATGTTTTAAATAAAACCTCGTATTATGCGGGGTTTTAATTTTTTTCAATACAGGCTTATGCCTGCTTTGCCCTTTCCAATGTTGGCTTGCGCCAAGTTACTTTTTGGCGCCAAAAAGTAACCAAAAACCGCTGGGGGGCTTCAAATGCGAAGCATTGATTGAGTTCAAATATCGCGCCAGGGGCAATCAGCCCCCCAGACCCCAGATGCTATAAACATAAAGAGCATTGATAGAACCACTAACTGATGATATTTTGCTACGAAAATATAAAAATAAAAAACGGCGATTTTGTAGTCCTTCGCATAAAGCTTCGGACTACTGTAATCGCCGCCAACGGTTTTAGTTATGCAGCACCTTTGCCAGACTTGGCTGGCTTATCTTAAGCTTTTTCCATGAGCGAAATTTTGCTGATTTGCTCAAAAGCTGGTTCAAGCTGCTTGAGCAGAACATGCATAGCCTCACGACCAGTGCCCTGCATACAATACTCAGCTACTTTGGCCACCAATTCAGACTTGGGCAGGAAAGTATATTCCACTGCCAGATAGTGAACAATACTGGCCATTACCAGCGGTTCTACCAGCCGACCGATTTCAGTGTTGAAGAATTCCGGATAGGAATCCCCAATACTTTTGCGGATGACGCTTACCAGAATTTTACAGGCCTCTTCAGATCCGGCGATTTTTGCGCCATGCTTGAGGTTTTTGGTGACAGCGCCAAGAGTGGGATTGGGAGTTGACATTGTTTGTTCTCCTGTGGGTTGCGGTTGAGGAGCGAGGCTTGAATCATCTGCCTCTATTGGATTCTCTTCAAGTGCCTTTTGTACTTTATCTGCGAGTTGTGACATATTGCCTCCTTGTCATTTATGCAGCAACGTCTTGTTCTTTTTGTTTAAGATTTTTTTGAAAATCATCAACACAATCAGGACAAAGAAGAATTATATTTGATTTAGAATAGCAATAGGCACACCTTTTGTTTTCTAAGTCTTCTTCATTTAAAATTTCACCGCAGTCTTTGCACAGATAATAATAATTATCTGTATCTTCAGTGTTTGTTTTTTTATCTGTATCTGCAAAAAATGATTTTTCCAGTTCAGTTCTGCAATTTTCGCATTTAAATTGTTCTGAATTTTCTTTTTTAGCTTGTTCTAATTCTAATCTAATAGATTCTTCAAAATAAATATCAAGTAAATGTCTGATTTTGTCAGGATTTTCTTTTACTTTTTCCAGTGCCTGTAAAAATTTTTGATCCTTAATTACTAATGCCAATTTTTGTTTTGATTCATCATTAAATTGATGAATTCCTTTTTCATTCTCTTGATTTTTTCTTCCCAAATATGCCCAATCTTGGCATTTTGGATTTGGACAATAAATAAATAGGCAATCTCCTGCTATAGATATCATTACTCTATATTCATTATCGCATCGCTGGCAGGGAATTAATGTATATTCATATTTATCTTGCGAATACAATTTTTTTAATCTTGCACCAGCATTATCCTTTAGATAATAGAAAAGAGCATTGCGATATTTATTTCTCAGTTCATCTTCAAGCTCAGTGTTGGCAATATTCTGTTCAAGCCAAAGTTCAATTTGACGTTCAATTTCATTTGCGGTTAATTTTCTGAATTTTTGAATCGCCTTTTGATCATCAATAAATCGCTTAAGTAGATAATCATATTTTTTAAGATCATCAAGAAGATAAGTTTTATTGCATCGGGGACAATATAAATACCAGATATTTTCTAACCAGGGAATAGCGATAAGAAATTTTTGGCAACCTCTGATACCTAATTCTCCATGGCGAATGTAAGTGTATTTAAATTCTCCAGTTTCAAATTTTCTTCCTAATAGCCTTCGGCGAAAACTAAGATCTTCATTCCAAATATCAAGTATTGGCGTTTTCATGCATTTATGCCTCCAATTTACTGGGTGTGGTTTTTTAAAAGAACAATATTAACCAGGTATTATATCAGTAAAAAAATAAATTGTCAATATTTTGTTCAAATAAAATGATAATAATAGGATGTTTTTTTATCTAAAATTAGTTAAAAAATTATATTTATAAATATTCTGTTCGTAAAAATTGACAATAATAAGAATGTTTGATATAATAAAAACATGGAAATTTCAGCAGAAAAAATTAAATTAATTGGTCAATTGAGAAAGGCAGGATTAAAGCAAAAGGAAGCGCAGATATATGCTGCTCTTTTAGAATTGGGCGGCGCCTATCCTTCAAAAATCGCTGAATACACCAAATTAAACAGAAGTACAGTTTATAAGATTTTAGAAGAATTGGCCATAAAAGGAATGGTTTCAGAACTTCAAAAAGGCAAAAAGCTTTATTATCAGATTGAAAAGCCTGAAAAGCTAGTTAGATTTGCCAAAACTCAAATTCGTTTAGCAGAAGATCGTTGGGAAAAAGCAAAAGTTCTTTTACCAGATTTAGAAAATTTAGCAGCCATGTTTGAAAATAAGCCAAAGGTTAGATTTTATGAGGGATTAGACGGTGTTTTAAAGGTTTATGCTGAGCATATAAATGTCAAAGAACCATATGAAATGCTTTCTTATGCTAATGCAGCGGGTGTAATTGAATTCATGCCTAAAAATTTTAGAGAAAATTATATTAGGAAAAAAGCAAAGATTAATATCCCTACTCGCGGTATTGTGCCAGATACAGTGGCAGACTTTAATTATAATAAAACGGTTTATAGTATTGTAGATAAAAAGCATTGTCCAAAAATTCGTTTTATTCCAGCAAAAATGTTTCCTTATAAAAGTGAAATTACAATTCATGGCAAGAATATGGTTTCGATTATAAATTTTAAAAAACCAACCATGATTGGTGTGATAATTGAAGATGATGATATTCATAATATGATGCGCATGATTTATGAGTTGGCCTGGGCTGGGGCAAAGGAATTTGAAACAAAGAAAAAAAAGTCCGCTAAAGGTAGATCCGCCTTTGGCGGAAAATAAGTTTGATTTTTAATAATTATAATGATAATATTTAATAAATTAACAAAAATATGGATCAAACATTTATAAAAGATTTTAAAGATTTTAAGAAGAAAGAAGTATTAATTCGTGGCTGGGTTTATAATCTGCGCTCAAGCGGTTCTATTATGTTTTTGCAAATCCGCGACGGTTCAGGATTTGTACAGGCCATTGTTTCAAAAGATGATGCTGATTCAAAAGTCTGGGATGCAGCACAGAAAATAACTTTGGAAAGCTCAGTTGAATTAATTGGAAAAGTTTCTGAACATCCAAAACAAAAAGGAGTTTTTGAACTTCAGGTTATTGATGTAAAAATTTTACAAACAGCTGATGAATATCCGATTGGAAAAAAAGAACATGGCCCTGATTTTTTACTAGACAATCGGCATTTATGGCTTCGGGCGCCAAAGCAGTGGGCAATTCAGAAAATTCGAAATATAATTATAAATGCCACCTATGAATTTTTAAATGAAAATGGCTTTATAAAAATTGATTCTCCGATTTTAACTCCAGTTTCCTGCGAAGATACAACCACTTTATTTGAAACAGAATATTTTGATCTGGGTAAAGCGTATCTTTCCCAGTCTGGCCAGCTTTATTTAGAAGCAGCAATATTTTCAGTTGGCCGCTGCTTTGATTTTGGCCCAACATTTAGAGCAGAAAAGTCTAAGACCCGAAGGCATTTAACTGAATTTTGGATGATGGATGCTGAAGCTGCCTTTGTTGAGCATGAGGAAAATATGAAGATTCAGGAAGATTTAATTTCATTTATTGTTGAAAAAGTTTTGGAAAATAACATGCATGAGCTTGAGATTTTGGAACGCGACATTGATGCTTTGAAAAAGATAAAAGCGCCATTCGCTAGAATGACACATGCTGAAGCTATTAAAAAATTGCAAAAACTCGGTTCTGATATTAAAGATGGTGAGGATTTAGGCGGAGATGATGAAACTTTATTAACCAAAGACAGTGATGTGCCAATATTTATTGACAGATGGCCAAAAGAAATTAAAGCGTTTTACATGAAGCTTGATCCTGAGAATCCAAATGTTGTATTAGGATCAGATTTGATTGCCACAGAAGGCGCTGGTGAAATTATTGGCGGATCTCAGCGTGAAGATGATTATGATTTGCTATTAAAGCGAATGAAAGAATGTAAAATGCCTGTTAAGGATTTTCAATGGTATTTGGATTTGAGAAAATACGGCTCAGTGCCACATAGTGGGTTTGGCTACGGACTTGAACGAATTGTAAAATGGATTACTGGTGTTAAGCATGTGAGAGAGACTGCGGCATTTCCAAGATTGATAAATAGACTGACGCCATAGGCAATAATCAGTAGGCAAAAGGCAATAGTGACGCTCCGGATGGGGCGTTTTTTTTATGACAATAACATGAATATTCCAGGGCATTGACAAAAAATTGAATTGGTAATACATTTTAAATGCAGATTTCTAATCAAGAAGTAAAAGGAGGCGATCGTGGCCGAGGATCAACTTGTAAGAAATATTGAAATTCGTAACAAAATTTTATCGTCTATATATAGATTGCTAAAATGGGCCCCTTTTATCATTGTTGTAGGATTGGTCGCTAATGAATCGTTCATCGCAATGATTTTTGTTCTATTTATAATTCTTGATGAAATAATGCGTGAAAGCACAGAATAATATTCGTGCTTTTTTATTTACTGTTGTTTCAATCAGTCATTCCCAGCTTGACTGGGAATCTCAGCAAAGTTTCAGAGATTCCCGCGTTCGCGGGAATGACGACTGGGGTTAGACAGCGGACGTACCAATTTGCCAAATTATGCGGGTTTGCTATATTAAAAGTGAGGAGCACTTATGACCAAGGAGGAATGCCATGTACGACTGGGACAATATTCCAGAATATCACGGATTTTTACAGGGAATACTTGCCTGGCTGATTTTAGCAGTTATTATTTTTTTGCAATGGTGGGATCACAAAGATGTAAAAGAGATTGAACGCAATTTGAGTGAAGAGGGTCAGGAAAATCTGGAGCAAAACATTGATTCCTGAGTATGATTGTGAATCGAAGACCTTCTGGCCAGATTATGTTGGAATAGTTTTACTATTCTTTATACTAATGCTGGCCGGTTGCTAGAGAGAGGATAAAAAAATGTGGGCACTTGAAGGAATGCGTGATTTTGATGGTGCATCAACTGCTTTGGTATTTTTAGTATTCGCTTTAGGTTTTATTGTTATTTGGGCAGCACTCTATTGGAAAGGCTCGGAGGATGACCCAAAAAAGGGTGAAAAAAATAGCGCAGAATAATATTTCTGTGCTTTTTTGATTAATTGACATAATAAAATGCATTTGATAGGATAAAATGTCCGAGATTGACAACCAAATAAGGAGGTCGAGATGCCTGAAAAGAAAAAAACAGAAAAAAAAGATAAGGCGAAAATGTTTGATAAGGTTTTTTCATTGAGATTTATGCTGTTCTTGATTTTAGTATCAATTTTGGGGATTGGATATATTCTTATCATTAATCAATCAGATTCTAAAAAGGGTTCATTCCCATATACAGAAGAATACTTTGATACAACTACTGGAACTTTTGTAAGCGGGCCAACCAGATTTGCAGGGTCAGAATCTGAGCTTGGTTTGATTGTTATAAGACGAGATTCTGACAGTCGGATTATTTCAACTCCGGCACCATTGACTTTTTCAGCAGAAAAGGGAGACAAACTTTGGCTTAGGTATTTTAAGTATCAGGTCGATGAAATGCGAAATAATGTAATATTGCTAATTGAAAAATTCCAGACGCAGGCGAAGCCTGAAGCTGAGGAACAGACTGATCAATCTATGGTTACAGAAATTACCAAAAATCTTGAGCAATGTAATTATAGGAATGATCAGATAATTGCTTTACTAGATGAAGTCTCAGGCTGTATGCAGAATTGTGAGGGAACAGAATGTGCGAAATGCTATTTTGAAAAAGTGCAGCAGAGGAATTTCTAGTCAGCGCAGAATAATATTTCTGGGTTGCGCCCTGAAATGGTTCAGGGCTTTTTGATTGACTAAACATCAAATACATAATATATTTAAAGTAGAGGAGGATGTTCTTTTACATCAAGGAGGAAGCCCATGGATGATGATGGAGCTGAAATTTTTGGAGCAATAATGGGGTTTTTCCTATTAATCGGACTTGTAAAAATGTTAATTGAAATTGTTATCGCTATTGTGGTTGCGGTGGCAACCATTGCAGCTGTGGTGGGAGTTACATATCTGATTTACAAGGAAGTTTTAGCATATATGAAGAAAAGATTAAAAGATTACATTGATGAAAAAGAAGAAGAACTCAGGATTCATAGTGCTGGAACAGAAAAATTGGATTTGGGTGATTATCACGACGTAGATCAGGCTGTTAATTTTGAGAATAAGGGGTTTATAGGAAAACAATACAAAAAATTACAGCGAGGAGATCGATCATGAAAGAAGAAGGCGGAACTGGAGCAGCCATTGCAGGAATTTTTACAGCGATCATTGTTGGTTATTACGTTTTTATGACAGTTGTGGCTGTAGGAATAGTAGTGGTAATATGCGTCATAGCATATTGCGCGTTTACTCTTGGCCGTACTTACCTGAAATGCAATACCATAAAGCATTGTGTTGATCGGGAATATAATTATAAAATGTTTAAAGTTGACAGAGAATACGATTTTAAAAATAGGCAGCTTGACAGCAAATATAATAGTCCAGGGGATCAATGCATTGATGCAGATGAGTATTCAGTGGAATATAAATATATTAGGCGGAGGAATGACTGATGTGCTGTAATAAAAAAAGGTTTTATAAAATCGACGTTGAGCGCAGAATAATATTCTGGGCTTTTTTGGTTGAAAATTTTTGGAGAAAGTGGTATGGTGGGGGTGAGAATTATAAAAATATGAACAAAATCAGTTCAAACAAACCTGACCGCAAACGTAATCGTCTGCGGTATTTTGATTATTCGCAAAATGGATATTATTTTATCACCATTTACGTGAAAAACAAACAGGAATATTTCGGTAATGTTAAAAAAAATAAAATGATTTTTAATAAATGCGGGCAAATCGTAAAAAATTGTTGGTTGGAAATCCCAAAACATTTTCCCCATGCGATTTTGGATGAATATATTGTAATGCCAAATCATGTGCATGGGATTATTACCATTGACAATGAAAACAACCAAAATGATGCGGGGAATGGGAATAAATTTTCCGATTTGATCGTAGGGAACAAAGATTTTTGTTCCCTACATATCCATTCCCCGCACCCGTGGCAAACAAAATTATCCAGGTCATTATCGCGGTTTCAAAATCGGTGTAACCAAATGGTGCAGAAATAACAACAAATGCGATTTCCAATGGCAAAAATCATTTTATGATCATATAATTCGTGATGAATAATCATTGTATAATATTCGCGAATATATTCGAAACAATCCGGCAAATTGGTCAGGCGATCGAAATAAACACGAAAATGTATATTATTAATTGTTGTCTAAAAATATTCCACGTCTCCCAAACCTCCTATCCCCGGGGGATTTTTATTGTAAAAAAAGGGCATTCATGATAATTTTATGTTATGAAAAGGTCAGATATAAAGCACATTGAATTTTGGGCGCGCGAGCAGCAACTGCCTCTTTTTTGGTTTACTGATCCAGAGCATAAAATTTTTAAAAACAATGTTTTGATTTTTTATAAAAAACCGCAGTTTCATACTTATTATTTAAATACTTTACAGCAAAAGAGAATAAATTTTGGATATAAATATTTTAAAAATTCAGTTAGCTTTGAAAAATATTTTGAATTAGCTGAAAATGAAATTAAAAAGATAAATAATTTTGTCAAAATGGCTCAGGGCATTGAATTTAACAAAATTTCAGACAATGAGCTAGAAAAAATATTTTTTGATTTTAGAAAGATTTTAAATGATTATAGTAACATTTATACAAAATCAGAAGCTTCCAGTTTTGAAAAATTAAAGGATAGAAAAGACAAACAGTTTAAAAAATATTTATATCAGGTTGGTGAAATCCGTTTTAAGTTGCGGAAAAAAGGTGAGCCGGTTTTTTTCTTATTATTGGATAAAGCTTTTAAACAAATTGCTAAAAGACATAATTTAAAAATGAAAGCTGAACTTTATTTTTATACATTAGAAGAATTAAAAAATTTATTTAATAAAGGTAAAAAAGTTCCAGTCAATGAAATTTTAAAAAGAAAAAAAGGATTTGCGCTTTGGAAAATGAACAATAAGCAGGAGATTTTAACAGGAAAAAAGTATAAAAATCTTTTAAGTTGGGTAAATAATAAATTTATTCCGAAAAAAGTTAGCCAGCTAAAAGGCCAGGCAGTTTATGCAGGAAAAGTTAAGGCAAAAGTAAGAGTGATTATTTATACAAAAAGAGATATTGCAAAGAAAATGGCACAGTTTAAAAAAGGCGAAGTTTTAGTCACAGACATGACCAAGCCAGATATGGTTTTGATCTGTCATAAAGCGTCAGCTATAATAACAGATGAAGGTGGGATAACATCTCACGCAGCAGTGGTTTCCCGTGAATTCAACAAGCCATGCGTGGTCGGTACAAAAATCGCCACCCAGGTTTTAAAAAATGGTGATGAGGTTGAGGTTGATGCAGAAAAAGGATTGGTTAAAATAATAAAAAAGGCATAGTTAAGGTTTTGAAATAAGGTTATAATGAATTTGTAACAATAAAATATGGTAGCTAAACTAAAAAAAGTGAAAAAATATATTGAGATTACCCCTCATAAAAGTTTGATGTTAAAAGTTGGTCAGACCGGTTATTCATTGCAGGAAGCGATTTCTGAATTAATCGATAATTCAATTGATGCTAAAATTGAAAGCAAAAAAATAAAAGTTGATTTGAAAATTACTCCTCAATCTGTTTCAATTACTGATAATGGTCAAGGCATGTCAGAAGAAGAAGCGATGAAATCTATTCGTTTGGGATTTTCTGCTAAAAAAGGAAAATTGGGTGAGTTTGGCATGGGAATGAAAACAGCTTGTACATTTTTAGGAAAACGCTTTACTATGTTGACCACTCAGAAAGGAAAAAAAGAACAGTATATTTTAACATTTGATGAAGATGAATGGATGAAAAAGGGAGAGTGGGCTAAACATCTATTTGAAATTAGCCATGATGCACCTGTTAAAAACAGCGGTACAACTCTTATTATTGAACATTTGAAAATTGATCTTAATGATAAAATTTTGGAAGATTTAAAAAATGAAATAACCATTCGTTTTGGCCCTTTTATTTCCAGCAAAGATTTGGAATTAATAATAAATGATGAGCAATGTGTTCCGATTAGTCCAAAGATTTTAGGTGATCCGCATAAGTTTAGTTTATCAGTTGGGAAATATAAGGTGCATGGCTGGTGGGCATATCAGTTGCAGAGATTAAATAAAAGCTATTTTGGGTTTAATACTTTTAGGCGCGGCAGGTTGATTACTACTTTTGACAAGATTGGGTTAAATCCAAACCAAACAATCAAACAGATAATCGGAGAAATAACCTTAGATGGAATATCTATTTCTCATGATAAAAAATCTTGGCAAAAAGGAACTCCGGGCTACAAAGCAATTGAAAAAGCTTTACGAAAATATTTTGTTGAGTTTGAGCCAAGGCCAAAGAAGTTATTAAGCGGCTATGCTGCTTCCAGAGGAATTATTGAAGGCGAAGTAAAAATTATAAATATGTTTATGGCTGCTAATATAGAAAGAGAAATGAATAAAATAAAACGCGGTGATGTTATTGTCACTGAAATGACCAGGCCCCAGTTTATTTTGGGCATCCGCCGGGCCGGTGCCATTGTCACTGATTTGGGCGGCAGTTTGTGCCATGCAGCCATTGTTTCCAGGGAATTTGATATTCCAGCAGTTGTGGGCACAGAATTTGCCACAAAAAATTTAAAAAACGGCCAGCGAGTAATCGTTGATGCTAATGAAGGAGTGGTATATGAAGCTTGATTTACATTTTTTGCAATTTCCCAGGCATCTGCCCAATGACCTTGAAGGCTTTATTTATTTTTATCCCAGAAAATTCCCTCAGATAGTTAAGGCATATACAGAAGCAGCAAAAAAAGTCTGCATTGATCCAAAAGAGTTTGAAAAGCTTGGCAATATTCACCATGATGAACTTTTTGCAGGATTTGAAAAAATTAAAAAAGATTATGATAAAGGCGATCAAAAAGATTTAGCTTTTTTAGTAGACATTGACGCGCGTTTGCATAAGCTTTATTGTTTTCGGTTTTGGGTGGTTAATTATCTTTTTTCAGACGGCCCGCTTCATGAATATTATATTGATAAAATTAAATATTACAGCCGCCGCTTGGTTGAAGTAGGAGATTTGGATGTTGAAGACTTTGAAGCGCAGATTTCACAGGTTCAGCGCAATTTAATGCAAAGCGATTATGCTGATTTGTATTTATTGAACGCTTTGAATGGCGTTAAGTTAATGCAAGTATTACGAGATAAGAAAATGCATAAATTAATAAATGATGTAAAGAAGTTAATTGAAAAACAAGACAAAAAGGAAAATTCGAAAATATTTAAATTGCTTGACCCAGTAATAGATGAAGCGTATGAGAAAAAAAATAATTTTGGAAAAAAATTAGCTAAGGCATTAGAAATAATGATTGAGCAGGCAGAATTTAGAAAAACGCGTATGCCAATTTATAATATGATCATTCATGCAATTGAATTTGAAAAGGAAAATTTAGATTTAGACAAAAGGCATGATCAAATGACAAAACGTATTAAAGAATTGCTTAATTTAGCACAGAAAAAATTTACAAAAGATGAGTATGAGGAATTAAAGATTAGTTACCAAATGGCCAGAAACTTTATCAAATATAAAGATGTGATGGGCAGTATTGATCCTTTGCTTTTGCCATTTTGGTTTAAATTGCTTGGCCAGATATATAGAGTTTTAAAGAAAACCAATAAAAACTTTGCAGTTCCTCCCAGCTCTTTTGGCCCAGGCGGCATGTTTTATGCCTTGGGCTGGTATTTGCCAGATGATTTAAAAGTGAAAGTGTATAATCCTGATTTTAAAGAATTTTCTTTAAAGAATTTATAATTATGTTTATCAAAACATTTAAACAAATAAATTATAAACATGTTAATATTGCTGGAGGCAAAGGAGCCTCCTTAGGTGAGATGTTTCAGGCAAATAGTCCAATTCCACCTGGCTTTGTGGTTTTAGCTGATGCTTTTGATAAATTTTTGAATGAAACAGATCTTAATGTTGAAATTAAAGCAGTATTGGATGAAGTAAATTATGAAGATGTAAAATCGGTTGATGCAGCATCTAATAAAATTAGAGATTTGATTGCAGATGCAGATTTCCCTCAAGATATTGCCAGAGAAGTTGAGGATGAATTTAAAAAATTAGGAGCAGAATATGTGGCAGTGCGAAGTTCTGCCACAGCAGAAGATTCTTCAATCGCATCCTGGGCTGGTGAGCTGGAAACTTATTTAAATGTTAGAGGAAATGATTTATTAGAATCAGTGAAAAAATGTTGGTCATCACTTTTTACTCCACGGGCAATTTTTTATAGAAAAGAAAAAGGATTAATTGACAGTAAAGTTTCTGTAGCAGTTGTAATTCAAAAAATGATTTATAGTGAAATTGCCGGCATAACCTTTACAGTTCATCCAGTTACTAAAGATAAAAATCAGATGATTATTGAAGCTGGATTTGGATTGGGCGAGGCAATTGTTTCGGGCAGTATAACTCCTGATAGTTATGTGATTGAAAAAGATTCCTGGAATATTATTGATGTAAATATTGCTGAACAGGAGAAAGAGTTGATCAGCGTTCCAGAAGGCGGAAATGAATGGAAAGATTTGCCAGAAGATAAAAAAGAAGTTCAGAAATTGACTCAAGATCAAATTATTGAGTTAGCAAAGCTTTGTTATGACATTGAAAAGCATTATAAATTCCCCTGTGACATTGAATGGGCGTTTGAAGGCGGTAAATTTTATATAACACAATCAAGGCCAATTACGACGCTGTAATGAGTAACGAGTAATAAGTAATGAGTAATAATAAAAATCGACGCCATTTCGTCGGTTTTTTTTAATTGAGGTTACGAAATTACGGAATATTACAGAAGTTACGGAAAAATTGATGCTTCACAATTTTATCAAAATACGCTATAATTATAATGATAATTCACGTAAATTTAATCATTTTTTTATTACAAAAATATGAAAAGAACACTAAATTTGGAAACTGTAAACAAAAAGGGGGAACAAGTGATGATTCAGGGTTGGGTTGATGTCAGACGAAATATGGGAAAAATTATATTTTTGGATATGCGAGATTATTCTGGTGTTTTGCAAACCGTTTTAGTGCCAAATGAATTGGATAAAGATTCACAAAAAATACTTGATTCAATCAGGCCGCAGTTTGTCTTGGAAATTGAAGGCGTGGTTAATGAAAGAACTGGAAAAAATGCCAATCAGCAGATGGAAACTGGTACGGTTGAGGTTTTAGCAAAAAATATAAAGGTTTTGGCTGAAGCTGAGACATTGCCATATGAACTTGGCTCTGAAATGAAAATGGATACCTATTTAGACAATGCGCCGCTAAATTATCGGGATGAAAAGGCAAGAGCAATATTTAAAGTACAAACAGCTTTGATTCAGGGTTTTCGGGATTTAATGATAAAAGAAGGTTTTAAAGAATTTCAGGCGCCAAAATTAGTGGCTGAAGCAACAGAAGGCGGAGCAAATGTTTTTACAATTGATTATTTTGAAAAAAAAGCATTTTTAGCTCAGAGCCCACAATTTTATAAGCAAATCATGGTTGGCGTGTATGAAAGGGTTTTTACAACCGGTAATGTTTATCGAGCAGAAGCGCATCATACTTCAAGACATACTAATGAATACACATCTTTAGATTTTGAAATGGGATTTATTAAAGATCATACTGATGTGATGGATATGACTCGAAGAGCGCTAACAGCAATGATGAATAATGTTGCTAAAAATTGTGAAAAGGAAACAAAATTGCTTGACGCAGCCATTGCAGAAGTTCCGGCAAAAATTCCGGTTTTAAAATTAAAAGAAGCTCAGAAAATTATTAAAGATGAGTTTGGCGAAGATTGTACAAAAGAACCGGATTTAGAACCGCATCATGAAGAATGGATAGGCGAGTGGGCAAAAAAGAATCATAATTCAGATTTTGTGTTTGTTACGCATTATCCAGTTGAAAAAAGGCCAATGTATACAATGGAAGATCCAAAAGACAAGGGATATACGAAAAGTTTTGACATGATTTTCCGCGGCTGCGAGATTGTAACGGGATCACAACGTATTAATGATTATAAAATGCTGGTTGATAATATTAAAAAGTTCAAAATGAATCCACTAGATTTTGAATTTTACTTGCAGGCATTTAAATATGGTATGCCGCCAGAAGGCGGGATTGGCATGGGCCTTGAGAGAGTAACGCAGAAATTGCTTGGTTTGGAAAATATTAAGCAAGCAACGCTGTTTCCACGGGATGATGTTAGGATTGATCTTCCATTGAGTAAAGGATAAAAAAATCGTAGTCATTAGTCATTGGGCTTGGCTGCCGGTATAGTTAGTAGTAGATCATTGGTTTCCAAAACTAATGACAAATGATCAAAGACCAAACTGGCTGCTGGTCCTAATGACAAATGACTTTTAATAAAATGAGATTATCAAAATTACAAAAATATATTCTAATCCAGTGCTATCACTATAAAGGCGACCGCATGCATCGCGATCGGCTTATTAAGTTTTATGGAAAAGTACAAAAATCTCCAAAATCAGAAATTCAAACAAAAATAATTTCCAGAAGTTTAGAAAGTCTAATGGATAAAGAATTAATGGTTGGTTATGGCATACGTACTCCGCATAAATGGTTTATTAAGGAGATAAGGCTGACTAATAAAGGTAAGAAAGAATCTAAAAGGCTTTTAGGCGAGCAAATGACTTTGCCGTTGAAAGTTAAAAAAACATGACATATAAAATACAAACAGAAAAATTTGCTGGTCCGCTTGATTTGCTGCTTCAGCTGATTGAAGAAAAAAAATTTGAAATTACAGAAATTTCTTTAGCAAATGTAACTGACCAATATTTGGGACATATTGAAAGAATGAAAGACAAACCTGCTGAGGAATTGGCAGATTTTTTAGTTATCGCAGCCAAGCTTTTATTATTAAAATCTAAAGCCCTGTTGCCAGTAGAAGACGAGGAAGAGCCTGATGAATTGGAAAAACAACTCAGGATTTACAAGCAGTTTTATGAAGCCAGCAAAGTAATGGATAAGTTATTGAGAGAGGAAAATTTTTCATTTAGCAGAGAAAAACCACCAATAAAAATGGAAGTTGAGTTTGCTCCGCCCAAAAATATAAATTTAAAAGATCTGCAAAACGCATTTGTTAGATTGCTGAAGAGATTAGATCCGTTAATCAGACTACCAAAAATATCGATTGCCAAAACTATTAGCCTTCAGGAAAAAATTGTACTGCTACAAAAGTCAATCAGTAAATTTAGAAAGATTGATTTTTCAAAGTTAACGAGAAACGCAAAGTCAAAGACAGAAGTTATTGTAAATTTTTTAGCATTGCTTGAATTGATAAAGCGTGAAAATGTCGAGGCTCAGCAACAGGACTTGTTTGGCAATATTATGGTTAAAAGGACATGAGGCTACGGAAAGAGGTTACGGATTTACGGAAAGTTACGGATATTACGGAAAGCCGAATTACAAATTACTAATTACAAATAAATATTATGCTAAAGACACAAATCGAAAGTATACTTTTTGTCTCAACAAAACCTTTAACCATTAAGAGTTTGGTGAAGTTTTTTAAAAAAGAAAAAATTAAAGCAGGAAAAAAAGAGATAAAGGAAGCGCTGGATGAATTGGTGTCATCTTATAATACAGAAAATTCCGGTATTCGTATTATTAATGTTGAAGACAAATATCAGATGGTCTCTAATCCGAAAAATAAAGAATTGGTTGAGAAATTAGTCAAGTTGGACAGAACTGGTGAATTAACCCAGCCGTCTATTGAGACTTTAACCATAATCGCATATCGCGGTCCGGTTTCTAAAATTGAGTTAGAGCAGATCAGGGGCGTAAATTGCAGCTTAATTTTAAGAAATTTGATGATCCGAGGGTTAGTTGATATGGAAATAGATAAGATTAATAGCCAGGAAATGTATAATATTACACCTGATTTTATGCAGCATTTAGGAGTTAGCACAGTTGACGAATTGCCTGATTATGCTAAGCTGCATCAGATAGAAACATTAGAGGAATTTTTGAGAAGCAAAGAATCATAGTCATTAGTAGTAGGTCATTGGTTTCCAAAACTAATGACAAGTGACCAAAGACCAAACTGGCCGCTGGTCCTAATGACCAAAGACCCATAATTATGATAGAATTAATTATTTCTACAATACTATTACTAAATCCAATCGTACCTGCAGTGACGGCTACAGAATATTTTAATTTTAATTATCAAACTGCTGGGCCTCAGAAAGTAAATGAAGAAAATTTAGGAGTGGAACTGACTGCATCTAATTTTTTAATTCAGGATATTAAAAGCGACAAAATATTATATGGGAAAAATTATGATCAACAAACACCAATTGCCAGTGTTACAAAGCTAATGACCGCATTGGTATTTATTGAAACCAATCCCAACTGGCAGGCTGAGGTAAAAATGGAGCAGACTGACGAAACCAATGGAGCATATCCTCATATTTATCGCGGTGAAGTAGCTACCGTTACTGATTTATTTAATACCATGCTGGTTAGTTCTGATAATAATTCCGCCAAAGCCTTGGTTCGTGTTTCTTCATTGTCTGAACGGGAGTTTATAAAGGAAATGAATGAATCGGCGAGAAAATATGGCTTAAAAAAAACAAGTTTTGAAGATGTGACAGGTTTATCTGAAAATAACGTATCAACAGCTCAGGAAATTTCAGAATTATTATTAATTGCTCTGGAGAATAAGAAGATAAGTGAAGCCTTGCGAATGCCAGCATATAATTTTCCAATTCGAAATAATGAAAAAAATAGAAAAGTTTACGCCACAAATATTTTATTAGAAAGTTTTTTAAATTCTGAAAAACATGGTTATCGTATAATTGGCGGCAAGACCGGATATTTGCCAGCAGCTGGCGGATGCTTAGTTGTTGTTGTAGAAAAGGATGGAAATAAAGTGGTGGCAGCTGTTTTAGACAGCCAGAACAGAAATACCAGATTCCAGGATGTGAAGGCGTTGGTTGATTGGGGCTTTTCTAATTATAAATGGGATTAATCAGAACAATTCGAATTATAAAATATGATTCAATCAATAATAGATTTTTTCAGTCAATTAGATCCAAGGTGGGCTACTTTTTGGCTGTCTATGATCCCAGTTACTGAACTAAGGGCAGCAATTCCTATTGCTTTAGGCGCATATAAACTGTCAGTTGCTGAGACTATATTTTTTGCAGTTATTGGAGATATTATTCCAGCAATTTTTATTTTATTTGGTTTTGAAAAATTAAATAATTATTTGGCTGAAAAGCTTGGATGGTATAAAAAATTTCAAGACTGGCTTTTTGATCGAACCAGAAGAAAGTTTGGAAAAAAATATCATAAATATGGATGGATAGGGCTGATGATTTTCGTTTCTATTCCACTGCCTGGCACAGGCGCGTGGACAGGATCGATTGCTGCATTTTTGTTTGGATTTGAAAAAAAGCGGGCTTTGCTTTTTATATTTTTAGGTGTAATTCTTGCAGCGATATTTGTTACTTTAATTAGTTTAGGAGTGATTAATTTTAATAATATTTTGTAGTTCAAACGGATCAACGGATCTTCAACAGATATCACGGAAATTAACTTAATATCTGTTTCATCCGTTACTGATCTGTAGATCTGTTTTTATGAGAATAGGTATTGACTGCAGAAAAATATTTGATCCAATTAAAAATTCAGGCGCTGGAGTTGAGCGCTATACTTTTAATTTAGTAAAAAATTTATTAGGAATTGATGAAGAAAATGAATATGTTTTATTTTTGCCAAATAATTATTCAAAAGAAGCAATTGATATTTTAATAAGTGAAAAGCAGGTAAAAATAGTTAAGGTAAGAAAAGGAAAAATTCCGTTTTTTTCCAGGCATTTATTTTTTAGTGTAAAATTATATAAAGAAAAACTGGATTTAGCGCTTTTTCCTGCTAATGTTATTCCTTTAGGATATGGAAAGCGTTCATATTTGTTTATCCATGATCTAATTATTTATAAACATCCAGAATGGTTTCCCGCCGGACAATTCTTTGTAAAAAAAATTGTAGTGCCAATGAGCATAAAACGAGCAGATAAAATCTTAGCCATATCTCAATCAACAAAAAAAGATTTGCATGAATTATTTAAAGTCGAGGAGAAAAAAATTGAAATAATTTATCCTTCTGTAGACATATACCCTGAAATAGAGGAGGAGCAGATAAAAAAAATTAAAAAAAAGTTTTATTTAGAGAAAAGGTATTTGTTTTTTGTTGGAACTCTTGAACCAAGGAAAAATTTAGTAAATACTATAAAGGCCTTTAAAAAGTTATTGGAAGATATTCCTGATATTGATTTGTATATTGCTGGTCATGTTGGCTGGCATTATGAAAAAATTGTGATGGCGGCCAGGAAAGCTCGAGGCAAGACCAATATAAAATTTTTAGGACCGGTGACAAACAGAGAAAAGATGGTATTGATGAAGAATGCAAGCGCTTTTGTATTTTTATCTTTTGAGGAAGGATTTGGCATGCCTGTACTGGAGGCGATGAAAGTTGGAGTGCCGGTAATTACTTCAGGAAAAGGCGGATTAGCCGAGCTGATAACTGATGAGAGGCAAATTGCTGATCCTAAAAACGTTTTGGATATTTATAAAAAAATAAAAAATCTCCTGATAGATCAGAAGCTTAGAAAAAATATTATTGAAAAACAAAGAAAATGGGCTGAAAATTTTAGCTGGCGCAATTCAACAAAGAAATTGCTAAAAATTATACAAGGTCAGTAAAATTATGAGCAAAACCATTTGAATCAGTAAACCTATTGGTAGGTTTATTTTTTTTGTTGGGAAAAGATCATGGATTTTAAAGTGAAATTTATGAAATCGCTTAAAAAGTTTTGGATACAATTCGTGGATGCCGACTAAAAAGTCTGGCAGTAAAGATCCTGCCAATCCCATGTATATGGCTGAATAATTATAAATATTGTCTGAATATTTTAACAGCCAGAAAATTGAAAAAGCAATGCAAACTGCCAGGTCAATTAAAACAAATTGAATCGCCTGCTTTGTATGGGTTCTGGCACGATATCTTTCTGCGATTTTTTGATCACCGTGCGGAATTATATCCATTATAAAGTGGGAAATAAATCCAATTAAAAAAGCAAGCCACCAAAAAGGAACTTTTTGGCCGATTAGAACTCCGGTTGCTGCGTGAACGGTTAATAACATATTAGATTGGTAGGTCGGTAGGGTAGTAGGTTGGTAGTTTTTCTCTACCGATCTATAGCTCTACTGATCTACTCCCTAATTATATCACAAATCCACATTAAGTACGGCAATTTCCGGTGGGTTAAACAGTCGGGCGCGAGGACCTGCTTCGCCAACGCCTGATGTTATGAAAAGCTGAGAATTATTAAATTTAAATAATCCCTTATCAAATTTTCTGCCCAATTCATCTGGCAGTGAAGGAACTGGCCCGAGTTTAGGCAATGTGATTTGGCCGCCATGAGTATGGCCAGAGAGCATTAAATCTGTTTTATCATGTGCCTGCATTATAAAGTCTGGATTATGGCACAGCATAATGATTGGCTTGGTTTCGTCAACATCTTGCATTGCTAAGCCTAGATCAGCCTCTCCTGTCCAGATTTCTTTAATGCCAACAAGATATAATTGCTGGTTTTTTATTGTTAATTGTTGATTACTGTTTTCCATCAGTTCAAGTTCGTATTTTTTTAGCATTTGGCGCAGTATTTGTGTTTTATCTTTTTGTTTTGGACTTTTAAATTCACCTAAATGATAATCATGATTTCCAGTGATTACAAAAATTGGATATTTTTCACTCAGTTTAATAATTGGTTCTAAATATTTTACATTCTCTTCCAGCCCATAGATATAATCGCCAAGCAGTACAACAATGTCAGGATTTTGCTCATCAATTTTATCTGCGATTTTTTGACTATATTCAAATTTTTTAAATGGACCAAAATGAGGATCAGAAATGGCAGCAATTTTTATTTTTTCATTTGACTTAGTTTTATTAATATTTATATCATATTGATTTACAAAAAGCAGTTTTGATTCGATAAAGCTGCCGTAAAAAACTATAACCCATCCAATAATTAATAAGATCGCAATTATCAATTTTGTTTTTGATCGTTCCTTGTTTTTAAAATAAAAAAATGCCCTAATCCATCGATAGGCAAATATTGCGCTTAAAATTAAAAAAGCATAAGTTATAAATTCAAATACGTAGAGGAGCATGTTTTTATTTTATATATAATGGCTACGCCATGAAGCTTTGAGCGCAGCGAAAATACTTCATGGTAGCAGGGGCGGGGATCGAACCCGCGGCCTTAGGGTTATGATTCCTACGCTCTAACCAAACTGAGCTACCCTGCCGTCCTACGCTTTTTCAGCTACGCTTCAAAAGCGTAGGACGGCAGGCCATCCTTAGCTTTAAACGAAGCTAATGAGCGTTATATGAATCTTTTATTTCTAAATGCTTTACCAGAACCAGTTTTTAGATAGTATTCAAATTCGATTGCCCTTTTCTCATTATCAAAAACTATGTATGTTTTTATTTTCCAGGGAGTATATGCTTTTGTATATTTACTCATACCTTGATTATGTTCCCAAAGTCTGTCTTCCAGAGATTTATTTGTATGACCAGTATAATATTTATTTTCAAATTTAATGCTTTGAAGAATGTAAACCGTATATTTTTTGTTCATATTTACAGGTTTTAATTCTTGCTAGCTATAGCCGACAAGCCGGTTTAATTAATAATGCCAGCAAGCCGAAGCTCCGACTGAAAGGAGGCGCGAAGGCTTGGTAGCGGGAGGGGGATTCGAACCCCCGACCTCCAGGTTATGGGCCTGGCGAGCTGCCACTGCTCTATCCCGCGATGAGTTCATATTAAATTAAAAAAACCATTTTCAAGGTTCTCGTATATTATAGCAAATATGGCAAATTTTTGCAAGGGGCAGATAAAAAAAGAGCATATTTTATGCTCTTACTTGAGATTAATGGAAATCCAAGAATCGTTGCGTTTTTCTTTATAGTACAGCTTAACATAGCTTTCAGTTTTTTCTGATCGAAGACTTCTTCGAAGAAGCATTTGAGCTTCATGAAGTTCAGGTACAGCTTTTTCGTCAAGTTCCAGGCCAAGAAACTCATAGAGCTTGGGCCCGACTTTAAATCTGATTTTTTTATCAAGAAGCTGCCTAGTAATATCATAAAACGTTTGTAATTCCTGAGTTAGCTCTTTTTCATCTACAAATTTTTCAAAAAATTGATCAATAAGCACTCCGGCTCTTGTGGCTAAATCTGGATCGACTTTTGTGATGCTGGCAACGATGGCAACAATTTTACGCAAGCCATCAGAACTGATAATTGTCAGTTGGCTTCTGAGATTACCTTTTTCATCGACCAATCGGTTATATACATGTTCAGTGAGATAATCATTTCGAAGACGAAATGCTTCGACAACACTTTCGTTTAGTGCAAATACAGTATTAACAATTTCATCTGTTGCTTTTCTTTCTGCCTCAACCTTTTCTACTAAGGAGGCCAGCTCAACCCGCAGTTTCTGAAGCTCTTCTTCCTGTTTTTTGATTTCATCTCTGGCTTCATTTCTTTCTTTTGTCCACTCAACATTTTTTTCTCCCCACTCAGATACAGTTTTTGTCCAGCGTTCATATTTTTTTGTTTCAAATTGGCGGATAGTAGCTTTAGCCAGATTTTCAGCTGCTGCCTTAAAGGAACGATATCCTCTGGTCCATTTGGCTCTGGCTTTGGCTTCTATTTTTTTCAGCTTTTCTAGGGCTTTTTCACCTTTACAAATTAAAGATTCAAGTATATTGATTCTGCTCTTTTTTTTGGCCATTTATGTTCCTCCTTATTTTGAAAAGGTCCAAGATTCGTGAAAATTCACGATATTTAACTTTAATAAAATTTGATAAAAATGTCAAGCAATAAAAAAATCCCTAAAAAGGGAGATATAGCCAGCCATCTCGGCCTGTAAACTAAAATGGCCTGCCATCCGAGGCTCCGAACGCAGTGAGGAGCGAAGGATGGTGGGCGAGGAGGGAGTCGAACCCTCACGAACCGAAGTTCATAGGTTTTTGAGACCTACGTGTATACCAATTCCACCACTCGCCCAAAAATTGAATTATTAAAGATTATACTACATATTAAAAAAATTGTCAAAACCAAAAAGTTATATTATAATGTAAAAGAGTTAATAGTTCTATAACTTATTTTATTTATGGCAAAAGTTGTCTCAATTGTGAACCAAAAAGGAGGGGTAGGGAAGACCACAACAGCAATAAATTTAGGAGCTCATTTGGCAGAAATGGGCAAATTTGTTTTATTAGCAGACATGGATCCTCAGGCAAATGCTACTTCTGGCCTAGGCATTGATTATCAGAGCCTGGATGCAGGTCTTTATGAAGTTTTAATTGGAGACAAAAATTTTAGAGACATTATTATGCCAACTGGTCATCAGGGGTTTCGAGTTGCGCCAGCCACTCGAAATTTAGCAGGTGCTGGAGTAGAAATGGTTGGTCTTGACCGGCGTGAGTATCGGCTGCAGGATGCAATTTTAGAAGTGAAAAATGATTATGATTATATTTTTATTGATTGCCCGCCTTCTTTAGGATTGTTAACTTTAAATAGCTTAGTAGCAGCGGATGAAATTTTAGTTCCAGTGCAGGCTGAATATTATGCTTTGGAAGGCCTGGGGCAATTATTATATACAATTGATTTGGTCAAGCAGAATCTGAAGCCGGAATTGGATATTATGGGAGCAATGATTACTATGTTTGATAAAAGAAATAACCTGTCTGAGCAGATAATGAATGAATTATATCAATATTTCCCAGATAAAATATTTAGAACCGTAGTACCAAGAAATGTTCGCTTAACAGAAGCGCCAAGTCATGGACTTTCTATTGTTCAATATGATGCAGGTTGTACTGGCAATAAGGCCTATGAGAGACTGGCCCGGGAGATAATTGATTTAGAAAGATAGGGGTTACGGAATTACGGAAAGTTACGGATATTACAGATATCCGTAATATCTGTAATCATCTGTAAATCAGTAACCTCAAACAAAAATTAAATATGATACAAAAAAAAGGTTTAGGACGCGGTTTAGGTTCATTGATACCGCCAAAAGTATCGCCTCAATTAGTAAAAGATGAAAATAAAGAATTGGTACAACCGTCAGGCCAAAATATAATTGAAATTGATACTGATCAAATTGAACCAAACCCAATGCAGCCGCGAAAAATTTTTAATCACCAGGATTTGGAAGAATTGGTTGAGTCAATAAAAGAATATGGCATTATTCAGCCTTTGGTAGTAACCAAAACTGATGAGATGTATCAGTTAATTGCCGGGGAAAGAAGATGGAGGGCATCAAAAATTGCTGGATTAAAAAAAGTGCCGGCAATCGTTCGGGATGTGACAGAACAGCAAAAACTTGAATTATCTTTGATTGAAAATATTCAGAGAAAGAATCTAAATCCAATAGAAGAAGCGGCCAGCTATCAGCGTTTGTCAGATGAGTTTAACTTAAAGCAGGATGAAATAGCTAAGAAACTTGGTAAAAGCAGATCAAAAATTGCCAATACTATTCGGCTGTTGCAGCTGCCAGAAGAAATTCAAAAAGTTTTGGTAGATGAAAAAATAACTGAGGGCCATGCCAGGGTAATACTTGGTTTAGATACAAAGAAAGAACAACTTGACTTTTTAAACAAAATTTTGCAATATAACTTTACAGTCAGAGATGCTGAAAGAGAGAGCAGAGAATTTAAGCCAAGAAAGCCAAGGCAGTTAAAATGCGTAAAAGATCCGTTGACTGAAGCGCAAAAGGAAGAAATTAGACAAAAAGTTAATACAAAAGTAGATATTAAAAAAAGTAACGGACAGGGACAGATTGTGATTGAATTTTATTCTGAAGAAGAATTGCAAGAAATTATTAATAGGATTTGCGAGTAAATTACAAATAATTACGAATTATTACAAATGAGTGGAATATTTTTTCAATTTATTACAAATAATTACGAATATTACTATGAGGAAAATTAAATTATTAATGATTTTATTTTTACTGCCAGCATTAATTATTGGCTGCAGCTGCGGAAAGCAGGATCAAGATGCTGACAATGGCAGTACTGATGCTAGATTTGAAATTAAGGAAAGAGAAGCTGTTCAGGAAACGGTCAAAGATTGGGTTGTTTATACAAACCCAGCATTTCAGTATGAGCTTCGTTCTCCAAAAAACTGGACAATCGAAGATGTTGAAAAAAAAGGAGAGGAAGTAAAATTTTATCCTACAAAAAAGGAAGTGACAGAAGGCTATAATGGAGAACTAAGAATATTAGGATATGCTAACTGGCAGCATGATTTTGGTATTGAAAAGTTTGTCAAATCAAAAGCACCGGATAATTATTATGATTTAACTGAAGAAATTGAGGATTTTAATTATAAAAATTTTGCAGCTGTCTGGTTTAAAAATGTAACAAAAGATGAAATGACCTACGATGTTATTGTATTCAAGCCAAAAGACAGAATGATAGTTATTGAAATGTACGACAATTATGAAGATTTGAGTGATATTTTAGGCAGCATGTATTTTTACCAATAAATATTTAAAAAGAATAAGACCGAGATAATGTATCTCGGTCTTTTTTTTACTCCTTGAAATGATCAGGTGTGTTCCACACGGTTACCCGCATTTTCCTTTTCACCTTGATTTCAAATGGTTTCCCTTCGATCAGGGGATTTCCCGTTCTCCTGTCTCTTGCCCAATACGTGTGATCAGATTTGAGAAGGATGAACTTGTCTCTGGGATACTGTTCATAGAAAAACTTGCCATAAACGTCCCCGTCAGCATCAATTTCGAGGAACATCGGAGCTCCGCCAGGAGGTTTGATCTTTCTGATCTCACCAGGGGAGACAATGTCATCGAAAATCGGCTTGATGGCAACAGAGTTACCTGTGACAGGCTCTTTCAGCGATGCTTCAGCAGATTCACCACCGAAGAAATCCACTGTGTGAGCCTTGACCCAGCCCCAGTTGTCATAGATCAGCCAGCCAGCCAGGGCGACCAGGCCAACAACAATGAAAGCTCCGGCCGCATTCCAGCCAACACTGACGCCTGAGGACTTTTTCTTCTTCTTTTTCGGCTTGTCCTCGGCTTGTTTGGGTTCATCCTTTGTGTCAGTAGCTGTATCTTGCTTTGCTTCAGCAGTACCAGCTTTGACAGCAAAAGTCAGGATGAAAATGGTGATCAGAGCTGCCAGGCCTACAACGCTGCCCAGCACAAGACTTGAGTCAGTGTGAGCTTTGACAACTGCATAAAGCAGGCATGTCAGCGCCACTCCGACCAAGAAAACAATGATTCTATACTTCAGTACGTTTTCTTCACTCATGAAGGTCCTCCCGTCGGATTCATTTTACTGAGGAAAGCTTCCATGAAGTTTCCAACATTTACAGTGTTGCCACCGCCTATGCCCTGGGCCATAGCTTTTAGCGTCTCCCAGTTCATGAAGAACTCAGGCATTTTTTCATCAGGGATGTTGAGAGCAGTAGCCAGAACTGTCATTTTGGCTTGCTCTGCCTTTGCCTGATTTTCAGTTATAGTGATCTCGTGTTCAGTTTCCTTGATTATCTTTTTCTTTTCAGCAATTGCAGCTCTCTCTTCAAAGATAATCTTGGCTTCTTTTTCGATCACCTTGCGCAGTTCAGGATCAGCAGCCTGGATTTCCTCAATAGCTGCCACCTTGTTGATAGTGCATCCCCAAAAACTCACGTCTGGGTTCACCCTTTGAATCCCTTGCTCCAGAGCAATAGGATCATAGTAAGGCGGGATTTCACGATCAACTACCTCCCAGATAGCATCAGTGTCTTTCAGGCGAGCTTTGAGCTCTTCTTTGATGCGGTTGATTTCATTTTTCAAATCGTCTTCCGCATCTTTATCTCCCTGCTTGCTCAGCCCCTGATAGAACTTGTCAGCTTCTCTGAGCTCGTTTTGAGCCTTTTCTTTGATTTCGCGCACTTTGTCCTTAAAGAGATTTTTTCGAACGATTTCTCGTTCTCTGACACAGCCTCTTTGGTTGGCGCGAAGTTCAGTCAGCAAATAGCTTTTAATACCACCGTCATCGAAAAGGATCCGCTTGAACGTCTTGAATGGATCAGCGCAATAACGGCGGAAAGCGCCCTGCACATGGTCTTGCAGCTGTTCACCAGCTACGGTCTTTAGCATTCCGTTTTCATCTGTGATGTCTTTGAAGAAGATGTCCTTTACTGCCAAAAAGTCTCTGGCGTTTTGGATATCTACCTTCTTATCACCGGTCAGCCGGAAACGAAACTCAATAGAGATTTCGTTTGCTTTGACCGTAATGTATGCTGGTTCAGTCGCGTTTTCAGGTTGAATCCAGGTAGTTGCTGTTTCTGAACCAATGTTCACTGATTTGTCCCTGGTGTCAATCCAGATGATTTTCTCCCAGGAAAAATACCAGCGGTAGCGGCCAGGATACAGAATTGTCCTGACTTCTTTCCGAACACCCTGCACAAAATAGCAGGTCTTCGGGTCTACGTGTTGGAATTTGACAAAGAACATGATAAATACCCCAACTAGGGCAATCATGCCTCCGATCACTGCCAAATGAGCAGTTCCGTCCATGATTTTCCTCCTATAAAATCCGTATGGTTTTTCTCTAAATTCATACCTATTTATATATAGGATGATAGTGTATTATATCATATTTTTTAAATTTTGTCAATTTAGCCAAATAATACAAAAAGAGAGTAAAATTCAGACTCTCTTTTTATTTATGATGTTAAAATGTTGTTTTTTATCTAAATTTAGCTATGATAAGGCTCTAAGTACAAAGGCTACCAAGGCATAACTGAGGAAAATTACAGCTAAACCAATGGCTGCATAAACCATAGCTGATCGGCCTTTTTTTACTTTATCTGGATTTCCAGCAGAAAACATCCAAAGCGCTCCGCCATAGACAAAAACCGCTAAAGCAGCAGATCCAGAGATGCCTATTACCGCTTTTACAACCCGACCAATCACTTCTGTCACTTCTGCAGTGCCTAAAAAGTTAGGCAATTCCTCAGCTGGGATTGGAGAAGTAGGTCCTTCCCCAGGCTGGGTAACTCCCATTCCTCCTGTTGTTCCTTCAGTGCCTTCAGTACCTCCAGTTGTTCCCTCGGTCCCGCCAGTGCCGCCATCGGTTGGGGGTGTTTGACCTGTTGCTATTTCTTGACAGGCATTAGCAAATGTTTCATCGTCATATTCATAATTTGTTTTAGTACCATCGGCAAAAGTGCAGCAAAAAAGACTTTCATTACCTGGGAATCCTCCCACTAAGTTTGGGATACATTCATCTTTAACTGATTGACCAGTTTGTATACAATGACATTTTGGAGAATTTGGATCAGATGTATCCCATGTACAGTTTGTTGTAAGGGTTGCTAGTGCTGAGCAAGCACTTGAAGTTGTTACCGTACTTGAAGAAATATATGCCTCACAAACACATTCTTGCTCCCCGGGAATTGGTTCTTCTTCTTCAACAACCTCACAAACAAGAGTGTTATTAGGCAATTGTCCTGTAAAAAGATCTCCAAAGGTTGCTAAAACTCCACCTCCATTGCAGAATCCTTCACTTTGTACTTCAACAGTCAAATCTTCACATTCGCACTCTGCACCACCAGATGATGTACATAAAAAATTGTCACAGGGTACAGAGGTAAAAACCTTTCCGTCACAAGAGCATTGGACAGCAGCGCTGACATCAATAGGTATTAATCCAATAAAAAAAAGTAAGCTAATTGAAAAAAGTGAGATTATTGTTTTTGTTTTCATATGAGGGATTACGGATTTACGGATTATTACAGATATTACGGATTAGCGTAATATTTAATATACGTAAGGATCCAACTTTTTATTTTTGAGGTTATGGATTTACAGATGATTACAGATATTGTTTTCTGTAATAATCCGTAATTCCGTAACCATTTTATTTTTTAGGAATTATACTTTTCCAAGTTTTCTTTTTATAGCTTTGAATGTTTGCTCTGGCTGTTCTGGTTTTTACAAATTTAAGCCATTGAGAGTTTGGCCCTTTTCTGTGTTTATCAACCAAAATCTCAACCACATCGCCATTTTTTAATTTTCGGTCCAGAGGAACCTGAGAGTCATTTACATATGCGCTGCCGCATTTATTTCCAATGTCTGTATGTATATGATAAGCAAAGTCAACTGGAGTAGCACCGTCTGGCAGGTCAATTACATCGCCCTGCGGAGTAAAGACGAAAATTCTATTTTGAAAAAAATCAATTTTAACGCTTTCTAAAAAGTTTTCATCGTCTTTTATTTCTTTTTGCCATTTGGCTAATTCTTTTACCCATTCAATTTCTTTTTCTTTAACTTTGCTCCCTTCCTTGTACTGCCAATGAGAGGCTATACCAAATTCTGCCTGATTATGCATTTCTTCTGTTCTGATTTGGAATTCTATTGGCTCGTGATTGTCGCCAAAGACAGTGGTGTGGAGAGACTGATACCCGTTTGGTTTTTGCTGGGCAATATAATCTTTAAATCTTCCTTTGACCGGTTTCCAAATGCTGTGAATGATTCCAAGTGTAGCATAGCAATCTGCAACGTTTTTGACAATAATCCTGGCAGCAACCAGGTCGTAGATATGATTAACATCTTTATCGTATTTTAATAGTTTTCGGTAAAGGCTGTAATAATGCTTTGTCCGGCCGTAGATTTTTATATAATTTATTTTTGAATCTGTTAATTTCTTTTTTAACTTTTTTACCATTGAGTCCAGAGCATTTTGTTTCAGCTTTAGCTTCTTTTTAATCAGGCCCTCAACCCAGATGTATTCATCAGGAAATGCGTATTTAAATGCCTCATCCTCCAGCTTTGATTGTAAGTCACCAATACCCAGCCTGTTGGCAATTGGTGCATATATTTCTAAAACTTCTGAGGCGATTCTCTTTTGCTTGTTTGCCGGCAGGGCGTATAAAGTGCGTAAATTATGGAGACGGTCTGCAAATTTAATAACTATTACCCTGATGTCTTTAGCCATTGAAATAAACATTTTTCTTAGATTTTCAACATATCTTTTTATTCCTCGGTATTTTACATTTCCCAATTTGGTAACGCCTTCTACCATTGAGGCTACGTCGCTGCCGAAATTTTTCTTAATATCCTCTAATGTATATTCAGTGTCTTCAGGCACGTCATGCAAAAGGCCGGCAATGACCATGTTGGTATTAACCTTTAATTCTGACAGATTAATTGCAGTGGCCAGTGCATGATCTATATAATCAATGCCAGTTGCCCGCTTTTGTCCATGATGCGCTTTTTTTGCAAATTCAAATGCCAGCTCAACCATGTCCAGGTCAGCTTTTGGATCATACTTTTTGATATTTGTTAGCAATTTTCGCAAAGTCATATTGAATTTATCTCTCTACTTATATTATAGCAGACTTTTTTCTAAAAATTTCTCAATTCGTTTTTTTGCCAGGGGAGTTTTGACAAATTTTTGCCATGTCTGGTCAGGACCGCCTGAATTTATATCAGTTATTATTTCAATAACATCTTCATTTTTTAATTTTCTACTAAGTTCGACAGGCTGATTGTTTACAATTGCAAATTTGCAAAAGTGCCCGACTTCAGAATGAATTTGATAAGCAAAGTCCACAGGAGTAGAACCTTTTGGTAAAGATACAACATCGCCCTTTGGTGTATAAACGTATATTTTTTCCTGAAAAATTTTGCTTAGTTCATCTTCCCAGACATTTTTTTGAGTTGAAAATACGCCAGTTCGTAAAATTTTTCTGGTCCAATCATTATCTGTTTCCTGATTTTTATAAAAACTTTGAGCAGCCACTCCGAAAAGAGCTTTTTGATGCATTTCTTCTGTTCTGATCTGAAATTCAGTTAGACGATTGCCTGGTCCGATTACAGTAGTGTGCAGAGTCTGATATCCGTTTTCCTTTGGCGCAGCAATGTAGTCTTTTATTCTTTTATGCACAGGCGGCCAGAGCTGATGGATGAGATGGAGCGATAAATAGCAGTCTTGCTCAGTTTTAGTAATAACTCTGAGCGCAAACACATCGTGAATTTCATTAAAAGTCTTCTGTTTTGTTTTCATTTTTCTATAAATGCTGTAGTAATGCTTAAAGCGCCCGTTAACGTCGCATTTGATGTTGTTCTTTTCAGCTTCGCGCATGACCATTTTTGTTACCTTGCTTATGTATTTGTCTCTTGTTTTTTTTCTGTCCTGGCCGAATCGTTTGGCAATTTTTTCATATTCTTTTGGCTGAAGAATTTTAAAAGAATAATCTTCTAATTTCCACCGAAATCTCCAGACTCCGAGTATATCAGCCAATGGAGCCATAATTTCTTTTGCCTGCTTGGCGACTAAATATTTTTCTTCAGATTTGACTTTATCAATTTTTTTCAGAGTATCAATCATCGAAGCCATTTTAATAAAAATAGCCCGTACATCCCGGGCCATAACCAATAAAATTTCCCTTACATTATGACTAAAGTTCTGAGTTTTATTGGTGAAGTGATTGATTTTATTGTATTGCTTAATAAGGGTGCAGATTTTTGAGCCTAATTGCTTTTCAATTGAAGGCAATGATTTAATTTTTTCTTTTGGATCAACATGGGACAAGTGATGGAGAAGCGAGGCAGTAATTGTGGTTTCATCCATTTTCATGCTGCTTAATATTAGCGCAGTATTAATTGAATGAGATAAGTTATTTTTTTCTATTTCGTTTTTTGGATTTTCAAAATAAGTCTGGACTATATTTAATGCTAATAAAGGTTTGATATTTTCTTTGCCTAATAAATCCTTGATTGGCTGCTGAAGCTGATTATTGCGGTAAAAACTTTTATGCAATAGCAGGGCGGCGGCAAAGCCCGGAGTGATTTCGCTTTCAGCAATGTTTTCAGCCAAATTTATCTGAGAAAAATAATCCTCTTTGGTAATTTCTCCACTTGCTTTTTTTTCATCTAGAAAATCTAAAGCACGCTCTACAATTTCAAACTGTTGAGGATTGCTAGCGATTTTTTCTCTTATAATTTTGCTTGACATAGTATCATTTACTATTATAACAAATTGCAGGAAATGTCAAAGGGTTTTGTCAAGATAAGAGGGCTTAAGGGGGCTTGATAAGGCTTGAGAGGGCAGAGATAGCAATAAGATAATGAGGATTAAGAAGGCTAAAGAGGTTGATATATAAAAAGGAAAAGAAGGCTTTTCAAAATCAGAAATAACAATTAACAATCAGAAATTAACAGCCAACTCTTGACAAATTTTTAAATGTTTGCTATAATACAGGTGTTGATGTTGTGGGTTTATTCCCAATGACACATTCACTCCTCGGATGTTTTCCTACGAGGAGTGTTTTGTTTTTAAAGTTATTACAAATATACAAATCTACTAGAATATTTATTAAATTTTTTTATTACAAATGGTTATGAATAATTGATTCAGGATACAGGATTCAGGACGAATGACTTTATCAACATTTTTCCATTGTGTTTAAGATATTGATTTGATACAATACAGCCGAGGGACCGCCGGAAACCCTAGCATCAACATTGTCATTGGGGTTACAATCCGGCACCCTCACTTATAAAATCAAAAAGTAAAAAGTAAAATGTAAAAATTTGGAGTCCCTGGCGGGACGTTTATAAATGTAAAATCAAAAAGTAAAAAGCAAAATGTAAAAATTTGGAGTCCCTGGCGGGACGTTTATAAATGTAAAATCAAAAAGTAAAAAGTAAAATGTAAAAATTTGGAGTCCCTCGGCTACGCTCGGGACGTTTTTTTATTTTAAAATCAAAATATCGCTGCCTGTTACGTCATTCCCGACTTGATCGGGAATCTCTGAATTAGTGCAGCGGCACGGATTAAAAAATGAGGCTTGAGCCTCAGCTTTTAGTTGAAAGACTGAAGATTGCATGTTGAAAGTTGATGTTTTGATAATATTGACATTACTGGAAATATATACTAATATTTGATAATTGGCTCAATAGTCAGCAGTCAGCAAAGGAGGGAAAGATGTTTGATACGCCATGGAAAAGATTTTTTGTTTGTTTGGCAGCAATGCTATTTTTTGCTGTATGCATTGGTCTGATAGTGGCAATTTCGCCTGCTTCTGCAATTGAAGGTTATATTGGTGGAATAATGGTCGCTGTTTTTCTATGCGGAATCTGGGCTGCATATGGCCCGCCTTTGCCTCGCTTGCAGCAATCAGAAAAAGGAGATCAATTATGATGAAAGTTAGTGAATTAAGAAAACGTCTATCAGATGCAAATGCTCAAGCACATGTGGAAATTGAAAGTAATGATCCTCGAATAAAACAGTTTTTAAAAGAAAATGGCATTACATTAAAAGCGGTGTATGCAAGATCTCGAGAGCCAGATGGCAGTGGTTGGATTCAGCCATTTATAATTGAGGTTGTTCCTGAAAAAGCATATTCGAAAAGCCGTAAAGCCTCCTCATTGTCCCTGTAGATTCATTTCTGCAGGTTTTTTTTTCAAAAAAATTCTTAATCAGCATATTGGCGCAGTGATTCTTTAAAAGCAACATATGCATCTTTATGTTTTTCATATGCTGCACTATCTTGATATTTAATACCGAATACATAGTGCAAATCACTTCCGGTTCCAACCTGTTCTTTGATAGATATAAATGAACGATAGTATGAGCTGTCTTTTGCTTTTAAAGTAACCCAGCGGACTACTTTGTCACCGTATTGGTCTGTAAGTTCATTTTCTTTTTTTTCTTCTATTTTTTCACTTACTAATTCTTCTGTTGGGGCAATGATTAAATAATTTTTCGGATCTCCTCTCCAAAGCGGTGAATAAATAAAAAATTCAACAGTTCCATCAGGAGAAATAAAGTATGCTTCATCCGTTTGCACATATGTGTTCCCTTTATACTCAGTGGTGGGAGCGTTTGGTTTTGCAGTGAAGTTTTGGGGATATTCAATATCAAACCATGAACCTCTATAGAGTGTGACTTCAATTTGTGCAGGCTCAGCTTTTGGTGTGGTTTTGCTTTCTGAAGCTGTTTGAGTTTGAGGCTTTTCGACTTTTTGACTTTCAGGAACTGTTTGAGTTTGAAGTTCTTCGACAGCAGGTGGTAAGGAAGTGATCTGATCTTGTGTTTGGATTTGGCATCCTGTTCCGAGTATAAAAAATACAGAGAGTGATGCCAGTAAAGGTAGTTTATTCATAGTTTTTTAGTAATATAATAAATTTTTTTTTCGTACAACGTTTGCGAGTATTTGATGTACGAATGAAGTGAGGATATGGGCGCAGGTTTCGTAAGAAACCGCAGCCAGAATGCTGTTTCCAAAAAATTATACCACAAAAACAAGCTTATCATCTGAAATATCATCTGAAATATGACAGTCTGGGAATGCAGTTATTGTATAAAATGGGAGTTGTTTTGTTTCAACAATTTGAACAGAAATTGTTTTTGTAAAAGATGTTTCTATTCCTGATATAGTATTTACAACAACATCATTTTCTCCGACGCACTTACTTCGGAAAACGCGCTTGATTCGTGCTTTATCTTTTTCGGAAATGTTATCTATGAGTAAGCAATTCATTTGGCCAACAGAAAATACGTATTCAAATGTAAATGTCGTAGTTTTATATCCCGTATTGTCAACCCAATGAATTTTGTTATCCAATATTAACTCTTGAAACTTAGATTTGATTATTTCCAGAAGCTTTTTAGGATTTTCAATACCAGCGATATTTTTTTCAAATTTAGTGCTAATTGTTTTTAAAGCATTTTCAATATCAACTTTCGAAATCTTTGAATAAAAAAATCTCTTTTGAGTAAAGTCATAGTACCAGTATGGCTGATTGATTAAAGTTTCTTTATATTGATTCTCTACAAATTTGAAGTGCCTCAAAATATGAAATTCATTTGTTGGATTGATTTCGTATTTTTTCAGCTTATTCATATTTAAGTTTATTGATATTTATAAAATAAGAGTAATTTTTTGGAAATTGCGAATAACTGATTTCTATGCAAAATATTTTGATTTTGCAATGCAATTTTATCAAAATAAAATCTTGCGGTCAAAAAAAAGAGGCTTGGCGCCTCTAATTTTTTTAAATAAATTAAGATTTATTAAAAATCTATTTCCTCCATTTTTTCCCCGTATAAAACAAAGTATAGTTCTTTGATTTCATCAGAAGTCCATCCTTCATAATGACCGCCTCCGCATGGATCATTAGGATCTTTAGCCAGATGAAAAAAATCGTTTTCTAAATCACCAAGATGGCGCATGGCATAATTTCCTAGTTGGTTCATTTTGGGGATAAATCGTGATTCCACCCTTTCTTTAACTTTTTCACTAGCTGTTTGAGCACGTTGATGAATGGCTTTGACCAACTCGCTTTCTTTTTGCTCTGGCGCCTGAGCGGATGCAGGCATTGTTTTTTCAGAATTCATAAAGATTTTTGTTTATAATTATAGTTAAGTTATTTTTCGAAAAGTGAAGTTATAATGTGTGGAAATGGTGTTACTCCCTTAAAACACACATGCTTTTTCGAGTAATCTTCGCTGCAAATAGTGCCTTCCAGTTGCACGGAAAATAGAAGGAAGATTACCAAAAATATCCAGAACAGCACTGTTCGCCATTTTGAAGTAACTCTTTTTCGCATTAAAAATAATATAAGCGCTAATAATCCAAAAAAGACTCCAAATAAAACAATTGTAATGCCTTTTTGTTCCGGGTAGACTGCTGGAAAAATCATATTTTTAATTTATTATTTTAATTTTATCAAAATAAAAATTTAAGGTCAAAAAAACGAGGCCAGGCCCCGCTTTAAGTTGAAAGTTATAAGTTGATAGTTGAAAGTTATTCTTTTTCATCTTTTTTTTCTTTTTCCGCCTTACCAGTATAAGTACACTCTTTATTTGAACATCTGACCGTTCCTTTTGGCCCCAGCACTAGCTGTGATTCACAGTCTGGGCATTTTTTATTAACTGGCTTTGACCAAAAGACCTGTTTGCAGTCTGGATAGCTCGAGCAGCCATAAAAAGTCCTGCCTTTTTTAGATTTTCTTTCTATAATGTCGCCCTTTTTACAGTCTGGACATTTTACCCCGGTCTTTATTAATATTGACTTAATAGTTTTGCATTCAGGATATTTGCTGCAGCCTAAAAATTTTCCATACCGGCCGTGCTTGACCTGCATTGGCGCGCCGCATTTTTCACATTTTTCTTTTGTTAATTCCGGTTCTTCAGTTTCAATCTTCCCATCTTTGCCATCAGTCGAAACAATATTTTTTGTGTTTTTACAATCAGGATAATTTGAACAGGCAAGGAATTTTCCAAATCTTCCCAGTTTAATCACCATTGGCGATTTGCATTTTTCGCAAATCTCTTCTGTCTTTTCTTCAGTAAGATCCTTCTTTTGAATTTCTTTTTCTTTTTTTTCTAAATTCTTTTTAAATGGCGTATAAAAATCATCAATAAGCGGCTGCCATTTCATTTTGCCTTCGGCAATTTTATCTAAGTCTTCCTCCATATGGGCGGTGAAATCATAATCAACAATTTTTGGGAAATGTTCTACTAAAAGATCATTGACCAAAAAGGCGATGTCTGTTGGTTTTAATTTTTTTTCTTCTTTGTCCACGTAATTTCTATCCTGTATGGTAGAAATTGTTGGTGCATAAGTTGAAGGCCGGCCAATACCGCGCTCTTCTAAAGCTTTAACCAATGTTGCTTCACTATATCTGGCTGGCGGCTGGGTGAAATGCTGGATTGGCTCAATCTTTTTTGCATCTACTTTATCTTTTTCTTTTAGCTCTGGTAGAATTGTTTCTTTCGTATCAGTTGAATAAACTTTTTGCCAGCCTAAAAATTTAATTTGTACGCCATTAGCCCGGAAAGAATATTTATTTTTTTCATCTTCAATGTCCACTGCTGTCTGGTTCAGTTTGACATCTGACATTTGACTGGCTAAAGAGCGTTCCCAAATTAATTTATAAAGTTTATATTGATTGTTATTTAAAAATGATTTAATTGATTCTGGAGTTCTGTCAGCCTGAGTAGGACGGATAGCTTCATGAGCTTCTTGGGCGCCTTTTGTTTTTTTATATATCTTGTCTTGTAGCCCAAGATATTCTTTTCCATATTCTTTTTCAATAAAGTTTTTGGCTCCGCTTTTAAATTCTTTTGATAAATTTAAAGAGTCAGTTCTCATGTAAGTAATTAAACCAGTAGATCCTTCTGATCCCAATTCAATACCTTCATAAAGCTGCTGAGCAAGCATCATGGTTTGTTTGGCTGAAAAATATAATTTTCTGTTTGATTCTTGCTGCAGAGTTGATGTTTTAAATGGAGTAGGGGCTTTCTTTGATGATTCCTTAAGTTCTACTTTTGCTATTTTATAATTTTGTTTTTGAAGAGTATCTAAAAGTTTGTTTGCCTGTTTTTCATCTTTGATCTCAAGTTTTTTCAAAGTCTTTTGATCGATTTTATGCAACTTAGCCTCAAATTCATTTTTTTCTTTTCCAAAGACAGCTTCAATTGTCCAATATTCATCCTGTTTAAAAGCTTTAATCTCCCGTTCGCGTTCAACAATTAATCTAACCGCTACCGATTGTACCCGGCCAGCTGATAAGCCTCTGGCCACTTTTTTCCAAAGAAAAGGAGACATTTCATAACCTACTAATCTGTCTAAAATTCTTCTTGCCTGCTGAGCATCAACTAAACTAAGATCAATTTCTCTCGGACTTTTTATAGCATTTTCAATTGCTGCTTTGGTAATTTCATGAAAGGTAATTCTTTTTGACTTTTCTTTTTTAGGTTTTAAAATGTGTTCCAAATGCCAGGCAATGGCTTCGCCTTCACGATCTTCATCAGTTGCGAAATAGATGACATCTGATTTTTTTGCAGCATCTTTCAGCGCAGTTACGGTTTTTTTAGCCTTTGGCGGAATAACATATTTGGGCTCATAATTTTTCTCAGTGTCAACTCCCATTTTAGTTTTGGGTAGATCACGGATATGACCAAAAGACGACTGAATGTTATATTCAGCTTTTGGCAAAAATTTTGATATAGTTTTTGCTTTTGTCGGTGACTCGACTATTACTAAATTTTTCATAAAATTATGGTTGAAAGTTGTAAGTTGGAGGTTTATTTCATTAGTAAACTTTAATCTTACAACATTAATCTGTCAACTTGTTACAAATACTGACATTAATTTAAAAACTTGTCAAATTTTGACAATGTTGATAAATGGGCTACGAATCTATCAATATTCTACAAAATTTACGAAAATAAAGTTTTGATAGATACGAATCAAATACAAATTCTATACTATATTTGTATTGTAAAAGTTAGCTTTCGTAGGATTTGTAATATGATTCGTAGTTTTGTAGTTAATATTGAAAAATTTGAGAATAATGCTAAGCTTTTATCAGAATCCCAGAACAGAAACAGGAGGTGAATGATAATGGGTGAATTAAATCCAGAAAAATTTTGGGAAGCTCTTTTCCAATCTGGCCAGGCCCCAGGCGATATATGTGCTATGATTCAAAGTTCAGGATATGACTTGAAATTTATTCGTGCATTGAAAAAATTCCATATTACGTTTCATCGATTGCGAATAATAAAAAAATTTGTACCCAGGTTTGTAGAATCGGTTGAGAAAAAGTTTTTTGAACAGGAATTTTCTAATGATCAATTACGATTTATTGCTGAAAACTATCCTGAGTTCAGATATACGGCTTTGCATAGACTTTCAGAACAAAATCCTTCAAAACAAGATATGAAATGTCTTTTGCATTACCGGGAGTTTTATAAACTTGATCAAATGGTTGAAAATGTCTTAAAAAATAATCCGACAACTTCAGTTCTTTGTGATATATTTATGTATTATCATGAAGCACAGGATAAAATATGGGAAATGTTTAAAGAACGGGGTTTGAATAAATCTATCTTATGTATTGTTATTGCAACATCATTAAATAAAGAAATTTTAAGGGAAGCCTTGCAATTATTGTTAGAGGCAGGAATGACTAAAAGGGATTTGTATTTAATGTCGCAATTTAAACTGCTGAGTGCATTTGAAATAATTAAATTGTTAGTTGAAATGGGATATGAAGAAGAAGATTTTGTAAGAATGTTTGGTCCATTAAGAGAAAGAAAGCCTTATTTAACAGCGATAAGAGAAGATCCAAAAAATTGGGAATATTATTTATTTATGGAGGTCATAGGAAGCTAATAGTTTATAATTTGCGGCAATAACAATTGCCGCTTTTTTAATTAAAACTTTTCCTTGATTTAAGAATCTGCTCTTCAGAAATCCAGTGTTTTCTGAGTTCACCGCAAAGGTATGTTGAGCCGGTGATTATAAGTGTTTGGCTTGATTTTAGATTTTGTTTGGCTTTATAAAATGCCTGCCATGGATCTAAAAAAGTTTGGCATTTTACTTTTGGCCAATGCTTTTTTATTATTGAAGAAATTTTTCTTGGATCAGTGGAATTTCTTTGCTCAATTAAAAAGCGTGTTGCATAAACCTGAGCGTTGAAATTGTCTAATAATGGTTTAAGACATGCTTTGATATCTTTTGGTGCAGAGAGGGCAAAAATAATATGGAGTTTACCCTCGGGGAAGCAGAGCCTCCCCTCGATACTGGAGTTTTTCAGTTTTTTAGTTAAGTATTTTAGTTTATCAGGATTGTGTGCTGAGTCTAAAATTATTAAAGGTTTTTTTTGAACAATTTCAAAGTGACAGGGCAGTTTAGCTGTTTGAATTCCTTTTTCAATGTATTGATCTTTTATTTTTAAATGTTTGGCAATAGTTGCTGCAAGTTCCTGGTTTGGATTATTTTTGAAGTTAACTTTTATTAGATTAGATTTTGTTTTTTTTGTTTCGTTTTGAAATATTTTTAATAGTTGTTTTTTTCTCTCAGTGGTAAAACAAATGTTTTTATGAATAATGCCAGCCTTTTCATATGCAATATCTTTTTGAGTCGGGCCGATTATGTGCAAATGATCTTTTCCAATATTGGTAATGGCTGCAAGGTCGATTCTGCTTAAAGCGTTGGCAGCGTCATAGCGTCCGCCGCAGCCGACCTCAATTATTATGTAATCGCATTTTTTTTGTTTAAAATAAAGCAAAGCAATTAATAAAAAATTTTCAAAATATGATGGCGCATCAAGTTGCTGATAACATTTTTCAATGATTGGTTTTGCTTTTTCAACAGTTTGAACAAATTCATTTGGACTTATATATAATTCATTGACTTTGATACGCTCAATCGCAGTTGTTGGATGTGGTGAAAAGTAAGTGCCCACTTTTTTCCCAGCCTGAGAAAGGATTTGATGCAGAATATTGCAGGTTGTACCTTTACCACTGGTGCCTGTGACCACAATAATTTTTTTTGCAAACTTTTCCGGATTTCCTGCCAGTTTTAATAAAAGTTTTGCTCTTTGTAAATAGTGTTTTGGATTTTTGGCCCCAGTAATAGAAGCATCCTGGCGGATGTTGGCCAGGGAAGACAGATATTCAAAGGTTTGGTTGTAATTACCGTATGGATTCATTTATTTAATGGTCATTAGGAATACAAATGACTAAAGCTAACTTTTTACGTAATTTTGGTTTCCTAGATTCTTAATCATGCCCTTCATCTCCATTATAATCAGATTTGAATTAATTTCAGAAGGGGATAAATTTGTCAGCTTTACGATTTTATCAATATGTTTTGGATCAGAATTTAAAATTTCAATGATTTTTTTCTCAATAGGAGAAGACGGTAGTACCTTTTTATTTTCAGAATATTCTTCAATTTTTTCAATATTTAATTCTTCGAAAATATCCTCGACTGTACAGACAGGTTTTGCACCCTGCTTGATTAAATTATTTGTACCCTTGCTGGTTTCTACCTGAATTGGTCCTGGAATGGCAAATACTTCTCGGTTCTGCTCCAATGCGTACTTGGCAGTGATTAAGGCGCCTGAGCTTTCTCCAGCTTCAATCACTAATGTGCCAAGGCTTAAGCCAGAAATAATTCTGTTTCGAGTAGGGAAGTGATGTTTCATTGGAATTGTATTGATGGGATATTCAGAAATTAAAAGTCCTTCCTGATCCAATATTTTATCAGCCAAATATCTGTTTGAGGTAGGATAAATATTTGCTTTGTCCAGACTTGATCCTAGGACAGCAATGGTTTTGCCATTATAGTTTAAGGCATTAGAATGGGCCAGAGTATCTATTCCCAAAGCAAGGCCGCTAACTATTGTTAAATTGTGTTTGACTAAAGGTTTGATGATTTCAGGTAGAACCTGTTTACCATAATTAGAATATTTGCGGGTGCCGACCACGGCAATTGAATTTGACCTGAGTAAATCAATATTGCCACGGTAGAAAAGTATTGCCGGTGAATTAAAGGATTGATTTAGAATCTCCGGATAGTTTTTATCTTGATAAACTAAAATATTCAGCTTTTCTTTTTGAAAAAGTTCTAATTCTTTGTCTGGTGAAATTGATTTGCGTTTAATATCAAACTCTTCTGCGATTTTTTGATCCAGGCCAGCCTCAATCAATTCTGAAATGTGCGCATTGAATGCTTCTTTTGAAGTAGGGAAGTAATTTAAAAGTTTTTTAAGCCTGGTAGCCCCGATTTTTGGATATCTGAGAATTGCTAATAGGTATTTGAGCTCATTTGTTTGCATATTATATTAAGATATCATATATAAAAGTTAAAAGTCAAAAAGCAAAAGGTAGAAATTTGGAGTCCCTGACGGGACGTTTATATATATTTCAGAAAAGTTAAAAGTAAATATTTGCCTAAAGAAAAGAAATGATTTAAAATATAGATAGATATAGTTCATCATCCATACAGTACTCAACTGTCTGGAAATGCCTGCTCTTTCCCTGCCCCCATCCCCGTCATGCGCCCATTAGATAATCTCTAGTGGGCGTCCCTTTTTTTAAGTAAAAAGCAAAATTAAAAAGTAAAAATATAGAGTCCCAAATGGGACATTTATTTATAAAATGTGTACTATTGACAAGGCTTTGTTATTGTGATATAATATAATTGCTTGGTTCCAAAGACGCTCTGGTTGTAAAAGCCGAGCAAAAAGGTTTAAACCCAGTTTCTCAGACCCATTTCCGCAAGGAGGTGATGCCATGATTGTGTCTACTTCGTTCGCATCGTGACCGAGTGCCAGGTACTGGACCTCAGCATGTGCTTATTCAAGCACAAGCAGATTCCTTCAAAAATCCTCAGTAAAAACCTACCATAAAAATAGACCTGTTAGTTCATTGCTAGCAGGTCTTGTCTTTTAAAAAAAGTAAAAAGCAAAATGCAAAAAGTAAAAATAAAGGAGGCTTTCCAAATATTTTGACTTTTTGAAATTTTCTGTATAAACTATATACGCTAAGAAAAATTGAAATAAAAAAACATCTAATTTTAGCTAAAAAAAAATACGGAAATTCAGAAAAGCCTGAAAATATTGACAAAAAATTGTTTATGTGATATAATGGAATATTCTGGAGTATAAATTAGGGGGCTTATTTTAGGCAATATGCCCACAATTTTGCTTATCGGCCAGGTCAATGAATGCAGCCCCTCCTCTGCAGTCTAGTGCCTGTGTTGGTAAGCAATATTGTGGATGGTATTGCCTCCACAGTTGAATCCCTAATGCCCTCTGGTATCTAGGGATTCATTCTTTTTGGAAGTAATTCGATCTAATATATTTCAAGAACAAGGAGAGAGACGATGAGATTTTTTCTGCCAGCCTTGTTGACAGCTTTGAGCTGTCTGGCAGGTGCAGGATGCCATGTGCATTCAGCGCCATTGGTTCTCGAGGACCGGCCCGCAGTCTATGTGCGGCCGTACTATCGGCACGGGTATTACAATGACAGGTATTATTACCGTCATTACCCTCGCTACCATCACACCACATATGTGCGGCCACATCGGACTGTTGTCCGATCAACGATCGTTCATCGACGACGACCAGTGGCGGTCGTGCATCGGCCGAGGACTGTAGTCCATCGAAAGGTGGTAGTCAAAAAGAACCGGCCGAGGCCGAAATATCACAAGCCTCGCCCAAGATCTGGCAAGCCTCGCGGCGTGACCTATCGGGGCAGAGGGCGTCGGACACGACGCTGAAAAAAAAGAGCGCTGATGAAAATTCTTCAGCGCTCTTAAATTTTAAATAAAAGTATTTCTTTGGATATATTTTTAGTCTTTTCAAAACAGGCCAAGGCCTGCGTTAGGCTTTGCAATGTTGGCTTGCGCCAAGTTACTTTTTGGCACCAAAAAGTAACCAAAAAGTGCTGGGGGGCTTCAAATGCGAAGCATTGATTACGTTTGATGATCTTGCCAGGGGCAATCAGCCCCCCAGACCCCCGATTCTTTCAAAGATAAAAAGTTCTGATTGTTGAGGCTCTTGTTTCGTAACTTTCGTATTGCCTAGAATAATTGAACCCATCGTCCTATGAGATTATTGGTAATCGAAAATTATATAAAAGTTAGAATCTCTTCAATTGCCAGCTCAATAATTTTTTTTAATTTCTTTTTTTCTAAAATCGTGAAATTCCGTAAAACAAAACTTGTGACATCGCCCATTTTTTTTCTTTCTGGTCTGGCAATGCCAATCCGAAGTCTCCAAAAATCTTTTGAGCCCAATTGATTTATAATTGAATCAATACCTCTATGGCCAGCTGATGATTTTTCTCTTTGCAATTTGTATTTGCCAAGTAAAATATCAATATCATCGTGGATTACCAGTAAATTTTTTAAATCAATTTTATAATATTCAGCCAGCTTGCTTACTGTTTCACCAGATTTGTTCATAAAAGTCTGAGGTTTAGCTAAAATGATTGTTTGGTCGTTGATTTTTGCTTTTGAAATCCTGCTCTGGCTTTTTTTATCATCTTTCCAATTTGAAAAGTCTGCTTCTTTTTTTTGAAGCTTATCCAAAGTCATAAAGCCAACATTGTGTCTGGTGTTTTTATATACTGTTCCTGGATTTCCCAGACCGATTATTAATTTAGTCATATATTTTAATGATTATTAGTTATTGGTCCTGGCTGCCGGTTTGGTCTAAGGTTATTTGTTTTTCCAATGACTAAAAACAAATGACTATACTGGCTGCTATTCCCAACGACTAATGACTATAAACTTATTTATTTTATTTTTTTGGTTTTTGTCTTTTTTCTAAAACTATTTTTAATCCGCTTAGATTCAAATCAAATTCTTTTTTCAGGTGATTTAATAAAAATCTTCTGTATTCAAAGCTTACTCTTTTTGGATCATCAACTATTAAAGCAAAAGTTGGTGGATTAATACCCACCTGATTTATTTCATAAATAAAAGGTCTTTTAGCAAATTTTGATTTTGCTCGTGGTGGCTGTTTTTTTATCATCTTTTTAAAAAACCTATTTAAATCTTTTTGTAAAACAATTCTTTTTCTTTCCTCAATTTGCTCAGTAATCATTTCAAGTAGTTTAGGTACCTTAAACCCTGACTTTGATGAAATGAATAATATAGGCATGTCTTTTAAATAGGGTAGATTTGCCTTATAATATTTAACATATTTATCCTGGGTTTTTAAATCTTTTTCCGGGATTAAATCCCATTTGTTTGCAATAATAATATAGCTTGAATGATGCTCTGAAATTAACTTTGTTAAACTTTTATCCTGAGTTGATATTTTTTTTGAGCAATCAGTGATAAATAAAACCAGATCAGTTTCTTTTATTGTTTCCAGACTTTGCCTAATGCCTTGCCGTTCAAGCTGGCCTTTTACTTTATTTTTTTTCCTAACTCCAGCAGTGTCAATGAATTCCAAATTATATTTTTTTCCTTTTTTTGATGTGTATTCAATTTCAATCAGCTGGCGGTCTCTGGTTGTGTGGGGTTTTTCACTGACAATAACTCTTTCTTCTCCAGCAATAGCATTTAAAAGCGACGATTTACCAACATTTGGTTTTCCAATCAGGCCAATGGTGGTTTTTTCACTTTGTTCTTTAATTTGCTGCTGCTTTTTCTTGGTCAGATTGAGTTTGTTCCAAACGATGTCCAGTAGATCACCAGTACCTCGGCCATTGGCAGCGGAAACCGGTATTGGCTCGCCTAGGCCTAATTTGTAAAAATCAGGCAGATTTGGGTCGTATTTTATTGAGTCGGATTTGTTGGCTACTAAGATGATGTTTTTTTTATTCTTAATCCTTAATTTTTTTACAAGTTTTCGGTCATTAGCTAAAATCCCTGCTTGAGCATCAACTAAAAATAAAATCAAATCAGCTTGCTTAATCGCTTTTTCTGCTTGGCTGAGTGACTGCTTATCAATTAGGTCTGGATCCTGGACATCCAGTCCGGCTATATCAACTACAGTAATGTATTGTCCTCGCCAAAGACATTCGCCATATTGGCGGTCGCGGGTTGTACCTTCGACATCTGATACTATTGCTTGTTTTGTTTCGGTTAAGGTATTGAATAAAGTTGATTTACCTGTATTAACCCTGCCGACCAGCACCACGATTGGATTTTCTTTTTTTATTCTGGACATAGTATTAAGAGGTTTAAGAGGGAGTTAGAAGGCGAAAGAGGTGAGATAGGAAAAGAGGTAAAGAAGGCTTTTCCAATATCCCACTGCTCATATCCTGATTCACATCCACCAATTAACAACCAACATCCTTTTTTTATTATACCTTGCTGTGGCAAAATAAAAAAGGCCTTTAAGCCTTTTATTATAATTATTTTTTTAAAAAAGTCAATAATGATGATTAGATATTTGAGCTATCCTGACCTAATATTATGTAAAAATCAGTTGATGGATTGGCCACTTTTTCTACCCAATCTGGAATGTCATTTGAAACATCAACATTGAATACGCTTTTTAGCACCTCATTGGTTTCATCTTTATTTCCGTCAGTCAGATCGTAAATCACACTTTTATCATAATCCTGAGTCGGCGCATTGCCGATTTTTATAACTTCATAACCTAGGTTTTCCAGCTTTTCTGAAGTGCGTCCAGCCAGGCCGTTTGTTTTTGTACCGTTTTTTATTTCAATTTTGGCAGTTTCTTTTGTTTCAATTGTCTGTTCCTGTAAAAATATGTTATGAACAGCAAATTGAATATCTGAGAAATCTTCTTCTTTTGGCATCAGAACAGAGGCTTCCCCGTATTTTGTTCCGTATAGCAGTCCATTAGGTCCGTCTTCCAAAACCAGGGTGATCATATTTTCAGTATCTAATTCCTGGGTTAGTTTTGCCAGGTGAACAATTTCCCAAATTTCCAAATTGGTGGAAGAGTTTTCGCTAAAGTTATTTAAAATTTTAGATATTTTTTTCGGACTTAAAAATGTTTTATATGATAAAGTTTTTTCCCTTACTGCCTTTATGATTTGTTGCTGTCTTTTGCTTCTGGCAAAGTCGCCAGATTCCCAATTATTGCCGTGTCTTGACCTTGCGTATTTTAAAGCATCATCACCATCCATTTTTTGTAATCCTTCGTCAAAATGCACTACCTGGTATTTATAATTTGGCGCTGGATATTCATAATCTGTAAAGGTCCTTTCGACATAGACTTCAATCCCGCCAATATCGTCAACAAAACTTTCAAAACCGTCAAAATCAATCTGGACAAAATAAGGAATTTCCATGTTTAAAATATTGGAAACAGTCTGGGTGGCAAAAATACCTCCAGTACCGGAAGACCTGGCCTCAGCAAAGGCATACGCATTATTTATTTTGCCTTTACCAAATCCTGGTAATGTAACTAAAAGATCTCGAGGAATAGAAATCAAAGCTACTTTTTTTGCAGAAGGCTTAATACTTGCTACCATGATCGTATCTGTTAGATTTGCGCCGTCATGCCCATAGCCTCCGTTACCTAACAACAATATATTAATTCGATCTTCATCTTCTCCCTGTAATTGATTCTCATGCCCTTTTAGCAATTGCCCCATGTTTTTGAAAAATTTAAAACCAGCAAAGTCTGTTTTACCTCCGTCGGAGAAAATTACCTGGAATGAAAAGACAGCTGCAATGGTAATTAATATAATAAATAAGTAAATTATAAACTTACTTACTTTAAATATTTTTTTCCCCTTTGGTTGGAGATTGTCCTCTTTGCTTAACAAATTTATTTTGATTGCCGGATCTAGATGTGAATTTTTACTCATATAAAGGATGCTTCATGGAATTATTATAAGAGAAAAATTGTGATTTGGCAACTGTGAGTAATTTTATATTTGCTTTTACAGATATTTGATGATATAATAAAAATCAATAAATTTAGAAAAAATTGTAAAATTATGACGAAAACAGTCGATAAAGACCCTTATCTAGCAAATAAAACAAAATCTAGACAAATTTTTGAATTTCTTTGGGATTTAGTAAAAGTAATATGTATCTCATTGGCAATAATTATTCCAGTTAGATATTTTTTAATACAGCCTTTTTATGTAAAGGGTGCATCAATGGAGCCAAACCTTCAGGATCATGAATATTTAATTATAAATGAAGTTGGTTATCGGCTGGATGATCCTCAGAGAGGGGATGTAGTGGTTTTTAAATATCCATTGGATCAGTCGCAATTTTTTATTAAAAGAATTATCGGTCTGCCTGGTGAAAAAATTGAAATTAAAGACGGCATGGTATATTTATATGCAGAAGATGAAACAGGCAATGCCAGAAAATATGTTTTAGACGAGACTGATTATCTTGATCCGTCAGTAAAAACCCACGGTATAAAAACTTATTCATTGGGTAATGACGAGTATTTTATGTTAGGCGATAATCGATCCCAAAGTTTGGATTCACGTTCTTTTGGCCCTGTCTATGAGGATTTAATTATGGGAAAGGTTTGGTTTAGAGGCTGGCCGTTTAGTAAGTTTGATATTTTTGATCAAATTGATTACGGCTTTTAACTTTTAACTTTATTAATATATGCCACGACGAAAAAAATCAGACGAACCAGCAATAAAAATTAAAACAATAAAAACACCGCAACTTGTTCGCGGAATGAAAGATTTATTGCCTGTTGATCAAAAGTATTGGAATTTTGTCCGGGATCATTTACGTGCTTTCGCTTCTGATTATAGTTATAAAAGGGTTGATACTCCGGTTTTAGAAAATTCTATTTTGTTTTCCCATGCAGTTGGCAAACAGACTGACATTGTTGAAAAAGAAATGTTTGTATTTACTGATAAGGGCGGTGATAAATTAGTTTTAAAGCCAGAGGGCACTGCAGCAATTGCCAGAGCGTATATTGGTCATGGGATGCTAAATTTACCCCAGCCGGTAAAGCTTTATTATATGGCTCCGATGTTTCGACATGAAAGGCCTCAGGCTGGCAGACTTAGACAGTTTCATCAAATAGGCTTTGAAATAGTTGGCGATGCTGCACCGGCTATTGACGCTGAACTGATCTCAATAGCATCCAGTTATTTTGAAGATATTGGAATTGAAATAAATGTGCAAATAAACAGCATTGGAGATTTATCCAGCCGTGATCAATATAAAAAAGCATTGGTTAATTATTATAAAAATAAAAAGGCATCATTATGTGCTGATTGTAAAAAAAGATTGCTTAAAAATCCACTTCGAGTTTTAGATTGTAAAAATCCTAAGTGCGCTAAGCTTAAGGAAAATGCGCCACAGACAGTAGATTATTTAAGCGATGATTCACGTAATCATTTTTTCAGAACATTGGAATATTTAGATGAATTACAAATACCTTATAACCTAAATCCATTTTTAGTCCGCGGGTTGGATTATTACAATAATACAGTTTTTGAAATTTGGGAAAAAGATGATGAAACCGGTCAATCAGCTCTTGGCGGAGGCGGCCGATATGATTATTTACTGGAGATGCTTGGCGGAAGGCCGACTCCTGCATGTGGCTTTGCCTTAGGGGTTGAAAGAATTATTACTACGATAAAAGAAAAGAAAGTAGAAGTGCCGGAAGATCCAAAACCCGATGTTTTTTTAGCTCAGATCGGGGAACAAGCCAGAAGACGGGCAATGCACTTTTTTAAAGAGCTTAGAAATTCTGGGCTGAGAGTAGCTGCAAATTTTTCAAAAGCAAGTCTAAAAGCGCAATTAGACATCGCAAATAAAATGGGAGCCAGTTTTGTCTTGATTTTAGGCCAGCGCGAAATCGTAGATGAGACAATTTTAATGCGAGATATGGAAAGTGGTATTCAGGAAGTTGTAAATTATAAAAAAGTTATAAAAGAAGTTAAGAAAAAGCTTGGCAAATAGCATTTGACAGACATAATAATTTAAACTAAACTTGATTAGGTAAATAATAAATTAAAGAAAGGACGGTGAATTGAAATGGCCGAGGTAAGAAGAAAAAAAGGCGAGAGTTTTGAATCTTTTATAAGGCGATTCAATCGAAAATTAATGGAAAGCGGCAAAATACTTCAATTTAAAAAGGTTAAGTATTTGCAGCCGAAGAAAAGTAGAAATTTAGGAAAGAAGAGCGCATTGGTAAAACTGTCAAAACAAAAGCAAAGGGAATATTTAAAAAAAATAGGCCGTTTGCCAGAAGACGATACGCCATACCGGCGGCGTAGATAAATACATGTCAATAAAAGAAAAAATTGAAAAAGACTTTTTAGAAGCAGCACGCGCAAAAGATAAAGTGCGTTTAGCTACTTTAAGGCTGATAAAATCTTCTCTGGAAAATAAAAGAATTGAAAAAATGAAAGATTTAACAGATGAAGATTCAATGGCTGTATTAAAAACTGAAGCTAAAAAAAGAAAGGAAGCTATCGAGTCATTTGAATCTGGTGGGCGAGAAGAAATGGCAAAAGCAGAAAAAGCCGAACTTGTCATAATTGAAGGCTATTTGCCAGAACAAATGTCAGAAGAAGAAGTTGAAAAAAAGATAAGAGAAGTAGTTGAAAAAATACCAGAGGAAGAAAGAGATTTTGGAAAAGTAATGGGAATGGCAATGAAGGAGTTGAAAGGACAAGCAGATGGACAAATAGTAAATCAAATTGTAAAAAAAATACTTGAATAAAAAAACGGCCTAAGGGCCGTTTTTTTAAAAGCAAAAAGTAAAAAGGAAAAAGCAAAAAATACCCTGAGGATAACTTAGGCTATTTTTTTTGAATAAATGTCAAAAATATTGTAAAATATGTATTAAGAAGGCATAAGATGGCTTAAGGGGGCAAAGGAGACATAGAGGTAAAGAAGGCTTCTCCAATGATCAATATTTTTATATATTGAAAATCTTGTATATCTTGTAATCTGTACTATCTTGTATGTAAACCTCGTAATCTTGTAACAAAAATTTAAATGAACAAAAAGGCAAAAATTTTAAAGACTGCTTTATTTTTAGGTATTGTCATCATGGCAATAGGTTTTTTAGTACCTGATTTATGTTTTGCCCAGGAAGAAGCGTTAACGGTTGTTGGTGAAGAAGCAGGGGTTGAGACAGGTGAGCCGCTCCCAGTATTGATTGGCAAAATAATCCGAATATTCCTTTCAATTTTAGGAGTGGTTTTTTTATTGATTTTTATTTATGCTGGCTATCTTTGGATGACAGCTGGCGGTGAGGCAGAAAAAGTTGAAAAAGCAAAAAAATGGATGACCAATGCAGTGATTGGATTAGTTATTTGTTTGTTTGCTTTTTCCATAGTTACGTTCATTATAAATCGTTTAATGGAAGAAGTATTTGAACAACCTGCGCCATCATATTATGCCGGATATGGCAGCGGAGGATCAGGCTATGGCGGTGGCGCTTTGGGAAATGGCGTAATTGAAGACCATTATCCGCCAAGAGATGCGAAGAATATGCCGAGAAATGTTTTTATTATGGTTAAATTTTATGAGCCGCTAAAGATTGAGAGCGTAATGGATAATGCAGAATCCTGCGGTGATTTAGGTGATCAATGGTGTGGAGGCATAAATTATGCAAACATTCGAATTTTTAAAACTGAAGATGCTGAAGAAGATGGTGCGCCACCATCAGATGTTAATAAATTAGTAACTAAAGGAGAGATGGGATTAACTGCTGATAAAAAGATATTTTTCTTTAGACCCTTCTGTACACCAGATGATACTTCAGAATGTTTAGGCAGTTCAACCACTGAGACTGATTATAGTGTTTATTTAACATCAGGCATTCAGGGTGAAGATGGTAGCGGTATTTTTGGAGAATTTAATGATTATGCATGGATTTTTGAAGTTGGCACCTATCTTGATTTAACTCCGCCAAAAGTTACCAGTGTATATCCAATGCCGCCTGAAAATGATCCTAATCAGGAATTTTTTGCTAATTCAATAATCCAGATTAATTTTAATGAAGCAGTGCTGCCGCCATCAGTTACCACTACTAGCGGTGAATCGCCAGATAAAAATAATTCTATTTACATTGCTTATGATAAAGAGATTGAGGAAAAATTTGTGGCCGGTACATTTAATGTTGGTTTAAATCAGTTTAAGACTATTGAATTTGTTCCATTAGAAGATTGTGGAGAGGGAATTACAAATTCCTGCGGTGAAACTCCAAAATGTTTGCCTCGAAATTCGGCAATTGAACCATATTTAAAATCAGCCAGTGTAAATAGTGAAGGATTAACTAATTTTCCGTTCAACGGCTTAGTTGATACAGCCGGAAATTCACTGGATGGAAATGAAGACGGCGTTGCTCAAGGGCCGACTGAAGATGATTATACCTGGCTTTTTAGAACAAGCGCAGATTTAGATTTGATACCTCCAGCAATTTTAAATGATGTCAATGCATTACGGCCTACTTTAGCTGAAGGTGAAGTTCAGCCTGATGCACAAGTAGCTGCATTTTTTACTGAGGGATTGAGTGCTAGCTATGTAAATAGCAAAACAGCAGGCATAACCGGTGATAATTGGGCAAAATGGTATGTTTCTCATTTACTAAATGAAATTGTTGATGTTGATGAAAACGGACAGGAATATACTGAAACAAATAATACAGCAATTGACATAACTCATGGTGATTTTGATAAAGCGCCTGAACCTCCTCCTGGAGAGCCGGAAAATCCTTTTAAATATTATCCGACTATGACTTCAGCCATTAGAGATTTACAGCAAAATTGTTTTTATCCTGCTTCTGGACCTGGCTGTACTGATACTTCAGGCTCTTGCTGCCCTGATGAAGCTGGAACGCAGGGAGCAACGACTGATCCATCTTGCGGTTACTATTAAATAAAAACCAAAATAAAATATAAATAATGAATTGGTTTAAGAAAAATAAAAAGTTATTGCTAGGGTTATTAATAATAGCTGGTGTTTTTGTTTGTCTTAATTTTGCGTTAGCACAAGATACAGGTTTAGAAACAGTAGGCGAAGAAGCTGGTATTGAAACAGATGAGGATATTAGAGTACTTATTGCCAGGATTATTCGAATTGTATTTGGATTTTTAGGCGTGATTGCTTTACTTTTAGTATTGTACGGCGGTTTTGTCTGGATGACAGCTGGCGGTGATCCAGAAAAAGTAAATAAGGCAAAAAAGATTTTAATTAATGCCTTTATTGGATTGGCAATAATGCTTTTAGCGTTTTCAATTACTTCGTTTATTATTTCAAGATTGCAGGAAGCAGTTTTAGGTCCTCCATCTGAGTTTGAGGACGGTGATGGTTTTGACGGCGATGGCGGTATTCCTTCCGGAGCTTTTAAGGTAAAAAGTATTCAGCCAGTTGGTGCTTTGCCAATTTATAATGTGGTAGTAAAAGCATCGTTTAATCAAAAGCTTGACCAGGAAATGGACGATGAATTACTGCAGAATAATTTTGAAGTTTATGATGTGGCAGATGATCGGCTTGTATCAGGCAATGTGGTTATCAATAATTACACTTTAAGGTTTACTCCAAACCAGCCATGCCCTGAACCAAATGAGGATTTATTTTGTTTTGATAAATTAAAAACGTACAGAGTGACGTTAAAAAGCGGAATCAGAGATGAAACCGGTGATAATCTGTTCTGCGGTCTGGGTAGTGTTTGTTCAGTAGAATTTAGAACCGGTGAATTAATTGATACTCAAGAGCCATCAGCATATATTACTTCTCCATACAATAATGAAAAGATTTGCAATGAATTTTTTGATGCAATTGCTGATGTTGATGATGACAGCGCAATATCAATTGTAAATTTTTATTTAGATGATCAAAATATTGGAACAGCAGCTCCTCCTTCAGACGAGATTGTATCTTCATTTACTGCTTTATTAAATTTTGAAGTTCCTTTGGCTGAAGAAGGTCCGCATACTATATATGTTGAAGCTGAAGATATTGATAATAACATGACTCAGTCAAATTCAAAGACATTTATTGTGCCAATAGCCCATTGCTGCAATGAAGTACAGGATTCTGATGAGACAGGAATAGACTGCGGTGGAGTAGATTGCGGATCATGTATGGGAGAACCCTGTGACACTGATGATGACTGCGCTGACGGATTTTGTAGTGATGGAGTCTGCGTCAGCTATCCGACGATTACCAGTTTATCTCATACAGAAGGAGCGGCTGGAAATCTAATAACAATTTGGGGATCTGGGTTTGGAGGTTATGTAGAGGGACAGAGTAAATTAGAATTTACTGGTCCTGGTGGTACATTAGTTGAAGGAGGCATTGGATGTGACCCGGCAAGTAGCTGGACAAAAAGTCAGGTAGTGGTAAAAGTGCCTGATGATGCAGTGACCGGTCCATTAAAAATTACTAATGCAGCTGGATTTTGGGACGATACTATTAATGATCGAGGCTGGCAGGGAGAGTTTATTTTAAATCCTGATCTTTCTTGGCCAGGTCTTTGTAATGTGGTAAATGCTGAGGGTGTAAATGAAGGAGAGTTTGAACAGATTGTAACAGCCAATGGAGAAAATTTTAACACTGCCCAGGGAAGAATTTTATTTGGAGAATTTGAAGCTCCAATTACTGGTACTTGGTCTGACACTACTGTTACAGGCATTTCCTTGCCAAACATAGTACCAGGCCGGACATTAGTAAATGTAGAGTTAGCAGCAGAGCAACTAAGCAACCCTGTAGAATTTTATATATTATCAACTGAAAAGCTACCAAATATAGAACAAGTAATCCCAGATAATGGTGGCATAGGTCAATATGTAGAATTAATCGGTACTAATTTTGGCAATTCACCAATTCCAGTTTTCTTTTTAAATGAAACTCTGGAAGGCGGTCAAATGATAGCAGATACAGTATTTCCAGAAGGTTGCTCTGACAGCTATTGGTCTGATTCAAAAGTAATTATAAAAGTTCCTCCTGGGATTTCTCTGGGGCAATTTTTAATTCAAATGAAATCTGAAAATGTGGAAAGTAATCAAATGCCGTTTACAGTAACAGACGCACCTCCTGGTCCTGGAATTTGCGGGCTTGATCCTGATAATGGACCAGTCGGTACCTTTGTTGATGTTTTGGGAGAAGGTTTTGACATAAATGGAACAATACAGTTTTCAGAAAATCAGCCTGGCACAATTTCTGAAGCTTTAGATACTCTTATTCAAACAAGAGTGCCAGCTTTGGCTGTGTCTGGCCCAGTTCAATATTCTAATGAAGAGGGCGTTAGCAGTAATACACTGAATTTTAATGTTGGCGCTTGTACGCCTGAATCCTGCCAGGAGAAATCTATTTTAGAAGGAGAAATATTTGAATGCTGTACCACAGGCGTTTGTCAGCCAGAAGGTGAGTGTGAAGACGTAGTGGGAGCTGGCGACGCGGAATATGTATGGATGTTCAGCACTGGCAAGCTACCGATCGTGCCAAAAGTAATTGAAGATCCTACTTGCGCTGACAATATTCAGTCACCATCTCCATGGATTGATTCTGAAGATGCCTGCACCAATGCTTTGATTGGCGCTAGATTTAATATTGATGTTCAAATGGCTAATATGCCATCAAAGATAAAAGTTGCCAGATGTAATAATCAAAATGAAGAATGTTCATTTGTAAACTGCCAAAGTATTGATTCAGACTGTTTTGAAGAAACAGTAACCACTCTAAAAACTGCTGGTACAGAAAATAATGGATTTTTAAGCAATTATTTTGTGGTTAGTTCATTAAGCGGTAGTCCTTCTCTTCTGCCAAATAGGTGGTATCAGGTTACGATTTTAGGTGGTGACAATGGAGTTAAAGGTTATAATAATGTGGCCATGCCTCAGGATTATGTTTGGCGATTTAAAACAAAAGAAACACCGTGTGAAATTGCAGATGTTATTGTTGAACCATCACCAGGGCAGATCGATGAATTTGAAGGCACTGAACTGTTTAATGTATTTGGCAAGGCAGAAAATTGTAATATTTTAGATGCTGGACTTTTTGACTGGGACTGGCAGCTGACAAATGAAGCAGATAAAGCAAGTCTTCAAACAATAACATATACTGATACAATTAATGTCACTAATGAACAAGGAGAAGAAGAACAGCAGGAAATTGTCAGAAATGACCAGGCAGAAGCAACTGGCCTTGGAGAAACTGATGATGAAAATCCAGTAGTAGTTGACGCTGCTACAACAAGCGAAGAAACTGGTGTTACTCAATCAGATGATGCAGAGCTTTTTATTGACTTTACAGATCCTCGGGTGATTGATTATGGTCCAGAATGCGATACAGCCTGTATTAATGCTGAAATTTGGGCAACTTTTAATACGAAAATGGATGAAAGCACAATGATAATACCAAATCTTCGCGGAAATTTGGAAAATATTTTTATATATAAATGTAGCGGTCAAAATTGTTTGGGATTAACCTCAGTAACAGCTAATTTTTTTGGTACTTACCAGGAGGCAACAAAAACAATAAAAATTAATATACATGAAGATTCAATTTTTGATTATTTAGAGCCGAATACTTATTATCGAGTTTTAATAAAAGATGATGTCCAGAGCCAAAGCGGCATAAATTTAACAGGTCTTAATTTTGATCATGATAATGACGGGTTTAATGATTCTTTTTCCTGGATATTTAGGACCAAAAACGATGATACGCCTTGCGACATGGATAGAGCTGAAGTATTACCACCTGTTTATGAAACCTCCACTCCGCTTGAGCAATTAAAATATTTAGTTAATGCCCGCGGCGCTCCAGACGAGTGCAATCCGAACGGACAGCTGTTAAATCCGTTTGATTTTAACTGGTCTTGGGACAGTACCAAAACTACAGTAGCGGAAATTACCAGTGAAAATATAAGCACTGAATTCCCAGCGGATACTTGTTCAGCTGAATGCTTGAATTTAGGAAGCAGTGTGATTGAATCAATTTGTGGCAATGGCGGATCACCTGATTATGCAGAGGAATGCGACGATGGCAATTCAAATGATGGCGATGGCTGCAGCTCAAGATGTTTATTTGAGCCAGTGGCTGATATCAATGAGGGCGGCACTTGCGGCAACGGACAGCTGGATACATTTGAAGAATGCGATTATGCAATTACTGAAGATGCAGATATATGCACTCCTGGATGCCAATTAGCAGGTTCATCAATTAGCGGCTATGATTGCGGTAATAATAATGTTGACCCAGGAGAAGATTGTGATGATGGGAATAATTCAGCTGGCGATGGATGTTCCAAAGAATGTTTATGGGAAGGTAGTGATTATACATTTGATCAAATACAACAAATTTCTATCTGTGGTAATAATCAAGTAGAAGCTGGAGAAGACTGTGACGATGGTGATTTTGAATCCGGTGATGGCTGTTCTTCAAAATGTCTTGCAGAAGGCAGCCAGGCTATTTGCGGCAATGGCGGTGATCCAGAAGTGGGAGAAAATTGCGATGATGGCAATACTGAAGACGGCGACGGTTGCTCAAGCGTTTGTTTAAATGAAGGTTCAGATTGGGCCTATGGTTCATTCTGCGGTAATGGAATTGAAGAGACTGGCGAAAGCTGCGAAGCAGAAGGCGGAGACTATTTTGGATCACCAGAGCAGCTGGTAACAATGACTGAATCTTTACCAGCAGGTACAAATGAAGATACTACAAATATTATCGCTCAGGCAGAAAATTTTGCTGGTGAAACGAAAGAAGGGACAGGAAATTTAACATTTATCCAGCCTTTTTGTGTAAGTATTGACCCATCATTTACAGAATTACCAGAACCAGGCTCAACAGATGTTTGTCGAAATACAGCGATTCAAATAATTGTAAATCAGCCAGTTCAGCAATCAGGCATTAATGAAGCGATAACCCTGGAAGGACCTTGCTCTGCAGTAGAACAGCCTGAAGCCAGGGTTCCAAATGAATTAAGGCCTATTAAGTGGATTAAAAAAATAGTAAGGAGAATAAAGCAAGTTTTTTCTCCGTCAGCCAATGCATTTGGGTTGGTGTTTGACTGCACAATAGAAATAGATAAAATAAATGTGGTGGAAAATGATGATCAGACAACCATAACTGTATTTCCAAAGGATTTACTTCCGCCATCTGTTTCTATTAGAGTAGATTATTCTGGCCTTAAAAATTTATGCGGAGAATATTTTGGCATAAATAATTTTATCTTTACAACCGGACCAGAAGAAAAGATTTGTTTGGTTGATTTTGTCAATGTAAATCCTCCTGATAAATTTATCACTGAAGCAGATTATCAGCAGACGTATCAGGCTGAGGCAAAGAGTAATGATGCCAGTGCTCCGCTTAATCCGATTCCTGGATTTTATAGCTGGTCATGGTCTTGGAATTTAGAAAGTAATGATTTAGATATACCAGACGATATTCAAATAATTTCATTATCAACTATGGGACCAGAAGGAGAGGAGATTATTCCTGATCAGAAATTATTGGAAACCGGAGGAGCTAATGGTCAGGGTGATATGATTGCCACCGCCAGCATTGAAGAAAGCGAATTTGGAGATATAGGAAATGACATTGTTGGCAAAGGTCACTTTACAATTTTTATTTGTGAAAATCCGTGGTCAGAAACGATGGAAGACGAATTCGCACGTATGCAATGGATATATGATGGTTGGTGGAAGAACTTTGCATTTAATTTTAAGACTTTATATTGCCGTGATTATGGTGATCCTGATAAAACTTCAGATGATTTGCCAAATTTAAAGGTTATCAAAGCACCTGAACCAGAGTTTGCGGCAAGTCCTTGGGATGAACCAGATCCTGTAGTCATAAAAGAATATTTTTTACTTAGAGATGATAATTCACCAGACGCGATTGCGCTTCGGGTTTATACTAATAAAGAAGGTGTTAGCCCAGGACTTTGGTATGATTTGCATGTTCCAAATCCGGGCCAGTATGGTGAGTTGAATGTGGATTGCCTGGCGCAAAATGGTGACTTGTATTGCTACCGTGGCATTCAAGACGGACGAACCGTATATATTTCCGCATCAAATATGCCTGATGCTGGAGTAGATGTGGAATGTGAAGAATCTGATGGAGGGGATTTTGAATGTCTGTCAAGGTCTCCAAGTGCGTTTTATAATAATATTTTTGTCTTTTCATACAGTGAAAATGCAGATACTCAAACTTTAGAGATGTATAATCAATTATTAAATAATTTACGATTTAATATAAATATTCCAGATACTTTGCCAGAAGATAAATTAAGCATTATTCGAGATACGCAAAGAATACATGACATGGTGTATATTCGAGGATTAGTTAATAGCTATTTTGATCAAAACGGCCGTGTACCTCTCCTCAATACCGATGGTTCATTTATTCCTGGCACATATGTAGGTGGACAGGCAGTAAGCACCTGGCCTTCATGGGATATAGTGTTTGGTAATATGCTGGGTACTACGATCTTGCCAAAGGATCCACTCAATGATTTTGGACCGCAATGTGCTGCTAATAATTTTGATGCAGACACCTGCTATAATTCAGAAACCGAACAATTTTTTAATGATTACAGTAAAAAGAAAGCATATGTTTATGATTATAAAATAGCTGAAGGCGGATATTTAATATATTTAAATTTAGAAAATGACTTTGAAGCTATGTTCCCGTCTATTTGTACTGATTTAACGGGCGTTGTTTGCAATTAATAATAAAAGAATATCTAAAAATAAAAAGATAAATTATGCCAAATGAAACAAACAGTCCTACTCCAGGACAAACTCCACCAACTCCGCCAGCATCAGATGAACCAAAAGATATTTTCGCTGAAGTGGAAGGAACGGCACCAGCTCCAAGCGCAGCCGCCGGACCGGCTCCTGTCCCTACTCCTGCACAGCCAAAGGCTGCGTCAAAAAGGCCTCAGGTCACTGGTGCACCTGGTGGTCCGTCAGGAGGTAAAAAAGTAGTAGTTATTGTTTTAATGATCGTCTTTATTGCAATTGTTGCAATTGTCGGGTACTTTATATATAGTCGCTATCTAGCTGTTTCAGATGAACCAGCAGCGCCAACCATACCTACTGTACCGACAAATACGGCTGTTCCAATTAATACTACCCCAGAAGTTCCTGAAATACCTGTAAATGAAGAGCCAGAATTGCCTGTTGTTCCCAAAGAGGCAACGAAAGAGGTTACTCCAACTCCAGGAGAAGATATGGATACTGATAATGATCGATTATTAGATGAAGAAGAAACGCGCCTAGGCACTGATCCGACTGAAATTGATTCTGACAATGATAAATTGACTGATTATGAAGAAGTAAAAATTTATGAAACTGATCCTTTGGATCCTGACTCCGATGATGATGGTTTTCAGGATGGCGAAGAGGTTGCAGGTGGTTATGATCCGTCAAATCCGGCCAAAGGCGCCAGATTACCCGGATCTCCAATCCCAGATGGAATAATTGAATAAATAATATATATTAAAATAATAAGCGTACAAATACGACATAATGTTTTATTTTTTCAAAAATTAATTATTAGTGAATCGTGATATGGTAAATGACAATAAGGAGGAAGAAGTTCGAGTGATGCCTAAGTCTGACTTTGGGCATACTGACAAAACAAAAGAATCAACAAAGCCTGCGTCTCAGCAGGCAACAAGTAGGCCATCAGCAGCAATGCCACCAGCATCAGACAGGGCAGGAGAGCCAATGAGTACAAAACCAAAAAGATCCTGGATGAGGGCAGTGATTATAATTTTTGTTATTGCACTTATAGCTGCGTCAGGTTATTTTCTTTATAGTGCTTATAAGCCTGCAGAACCTCAATCTCCTTTAGTGCCAACAGAGCCGGACGAAATTGAGGATGAAGAACCAAAAGCATTGCCTCCTACTACACCAGAAGAAGTTGCTACCCCAGAAGCGACAGTTGCTACTTCAGAAGCTGTGCCAGAGGTTGCCACTGAAGATGTGTTTCCAGACATCGTCACCGGTTCAAAAGATACATTTAAGTATGGTGATATCTCAGAATTATCACTTGACATGATATCTTCCCAGGATAGTGATGAGGATGGACTAACTGATATAGAAGAGCGGCTTTTTGACACTGAGCAGCAAAATAATGATACGGATGACGACTCCTATTTTGACGGAGCTGAAGTAGTAAATTTATATGATCCAAGAGCAGGTGAAGGAGCTTCACTTCAGGAAAGCGCTTTAGTGAAAACATTTGTTAATGAGAATTATAAATATACCATAATGTACCCAGAATCCTGGTTTGCAAAAGGCACTGACAAGTCAAATCTTGAGGTTGTGTTCACTTCAGAAAATAATGAATTTGTTTCTGTTTGGATTGAGGAAAATCCATCAAATCTTTCCCTAAAGGATTGGTATAATAAGCAGGCGCCAAATGTTGAACCGCAAGACCTGACTGAATTTATCAATAAGAACGGAATTGTCGGATTAAAAAGCCCTGATGGTTTTACCATTTATTTCAGTAAAGACGAGTTTGTCTACATTATTCATTATAATATTGGATTAAAAGATAAGGCAGATTATCCGAGCGTATATCAAATGATGATTGAGAGTTTTAATTATGTTGTAAATCAAAGAGGATGATCACGCTGGAAATAAACAATCAAACCAAAAACAGAGTGTACAGGTCAAGGCTGGAAAAAGTGGCGAAAATTTTAAGTAAGGAATTGAAAATTAAGAAGAAATATAATGTTTCTGTTGGCTTTGTAAGTCAGACGAGAATGAAAGAGCTAAATAGAAAATTTAGAAAGAAAGATAGAGTGACTGATGTTTTATCATTTGCTGGTGATAATGATTCCTTGGGAGAAATAATTATCTGTTTTATACAGGCAAAAAAGCAGGCTAAGGAATTTAGCCATACCTATCACAAAGAGATTCAGTTTTTATTGATTCACGGTTTATTACATCTTTTGGGATATACTCATAAAATCGAGAAAAACAGAAAAAAGATGGAGATGCTGCAGCATAAAATTATGAAGAAGTTATGATAATTGATTTTCGACGATTAAAAAAAAGTTTTAGTTTTGCTTTTTCTGGATTAAAAATAATCGTCAGAAAAGAGCAGAATTTTCGTATACATTTTGCTATTGGCATTTTGGTCGTTATTCTTGGTGCAATTTTCAGGGTAAATATTTGGGAATGGATCGCACTGCTTTTGATGATATTTTTTATTTTTTTACTGGAAATTGTAAATACAGTTTTTGAAAGGTTTGTAGATATGCTAAAGCCACGTTTGAGCGCATATGCAAAGGAAATAAAGGATTTGATGTCTGCGGCAGTGTTAATCGCAGCCATTCTTTCGATAATTATAGGTTTAATAATTTTTATACCACGCTTTATAGCATTTTTTAATTAATTTGGATTTTATTCTGATTTATACTATAATGTTACAAGAATTATCAGGCTAAAATTATCTCAATAATAAAAATAAAAACTTATGGCAGATAATTTAATAGCAGGAATAGACATAGGAACAGCAAATATCCGAGTAGTCGTTGCTCAGATAGCAAAAGTAGCTGACGAAGAACAGCTAAATATTATTGGCGTGATTGAAGTGCCATCTCAGGGCGTAAGTAAAGGCTCGATTGTTAGCATTGAAGACGCTGTTTCGAGTATTTCAAATGCATTGGAAGGAACTGAACGCATGATCGGCTTGCCTGTTGACAATGCTTGGGTTGGAATTTCAGGCGTGCATATTAATTCACAAGAAAGTAATGGAGTGATTGCTATTTCCCGGACAAGTGGAGAGATTCAGGATGATGACGTAGAGCGGGTGATAGAGGCCGCCAGATCAGTGGCAGCGCCGGTGAATTATGAAGTTTTGCATGTTATTCCAAAATCTTTTACAATAGATAATCAATCAGGTGTAAAAGATCCGATTGGCATGTCAGGCATCCGATTAGAGGTCACCACGCAGGTGATTAGAGGCTTGTCTTCACATATAAAGAACCTGACAAAAAGTATTTACCGCACAGGCCTGGATATAAACGACATTATTTTATCATCTTTAGCAGCTTCAGAATCTGTGTTATCAGTTCGGCAAAAAGAATTAGGCGTTGCCTTGGTAGATATTGGTGCTTCAACTACAAATGTAATTGTTTTTGAGGAAGGAGATGTTTTGCATACAGCTGTTATCCCAATTGGGTCAGATCACATAACTTCTGATATTGCTATTGGTCTGCAAACCTCAATTGAAATAGCAGAAAGAGTAAAATTAGAGCATGGCAGCTGTAGCCCAAAGGATTTTGATAAAAAAGACATAGTAAATTTGCAGGATTTAGGTGGAGACAATCAGGATTTTTCAAGAAAATACATTGCAGAGATAATAGAAGCCAGAGTTGATGAAATCTTTGAAAAAATTGATGCGGAGTTGCAAAAAATTAATAGGAGTGGTTTACTACCTGCAGGGATAGTATTGGTGGGTAGTGGAGCCAAATTAGCAAGCATTGTAGATGTTGGTAAGAAAAAGACAATGCTACCTGTATCATTAGGTAAAATACAAACATTTACAACTGCTGTGGATAACGTTCATGACATTTCTTTTGCCACTGCATTAGGCCTGGTTTTATGGGGCTACCAGATGGGACAGGAAGATAATAAGCAATTTGGATTTACAAATAAATTTGGTACAATAAAGGAATCAGCAGGCCGAATAAAAAATTGGTTCAAGTCATTAATATCTTAGGGCCGTAGGCCAGTAGGATAGTAGGTTGGTAGGAAACACCATAAACTTACAGTCCTACAGCCCTACTAGCCTACAATCCTAAAAATATGCAAGAAGTTAAACCAGAGATCGAAACCTTTGCCAAAATTAAGGTTTTTGGTATTGGAGGAGGGGGCGGATCTGCATTGAATCGAATGATTCAACATAGAATAAGGGGGGTTGAATTTGTAGCTATAAATACTGATCTTCAGGCGCTACAACATTCTTTGGCTGATAAAAAAATTCATGTTGGCCGGACTACAACCAGAGGATTAGGAGCAGGAATGAACCCTGAAATAGGAAGAAAGGCAGCTGAAGAATCTCAAAATGAGCTGAGAGAGATATTAAAAGGGTCAGACATGGTTTTTATTACATATGGACTGGGCGGGGGCACTGGAACTGGTTCAGGACCAATTATAGCTGAATTAGCCAAGGAGCAGGGAGCATTGACTATTGCGGTAGTTACCAAGCCATTTTCTTTTGAAGGTGCTCCGCGTAGACAAATTGCTGATGAAGGATTAGAAAATTTAAAGGATAAAGTAGATACATTAATAACCATACCTAATGATCGAATTTGGCAGATTATTGATAAAAAAACACCTTTGCTAGAAGCGTTTTCTGTTGTAGATGAAGTATTGAGGCAGGGGGTACAGGGTATTGCAGAATTGATTACTCTGCCAGGATTAATCAATGTTGACTTTGCCGATGTCAAAACCATAATGAGAGAAACTGGTGCAGCCCTTATGGGAGTAGGACAGGCAACCGGTGAAAATAGGGCAATTGAAGCAGCAAAGGCAGCTATTTCCAGCCCATTATTAGAATTAAATATTGACGGCGCAAAAGGAATCTTATTTAATATTGTGGGCGGTAATGATATAACAATGTATGAGATCAGCGAAGCTGCTAAAGTAATTACAGAAAGCGTTGATCCTGATGCAAAAATAATTTTCGGCGCAGTTATTGATGAAGAATTAAAGGATGAAATGAAGATAACCGTGGTAGCTACAGGTTTTGATCCAAGCGTTGCATTCCAGGAAAAACCAAGAGTCACTCATAGTGTTAGCCCTGTTACCAAGGATTATTTTCAGCCAGAAACAGAAACTACGGATCCATTTCCTACTGAAAAGCCGAAAACCCAGGAACCTGTTAAACAGCCTTCACCGCCAACTCAGGCTCCAGCACAAACTGAACAGCCTGAACAGTCAGTAACTGATACTGAAAGCGATGATGAGGATTTAGAAATACCTGCATTTATTAGGCGAAAAATGATGTAATTACGAATAAGCTAATATAATCGAAAATTATTTAGAAAAATTGAATTAATTACAAATACAAAACTGCCCGAGAGGGTGGTTTTTTGATGACGCTAGACTTCACATAAGGTTATGGTTAGCAGGCAAAATCGCAAAATATACAAAAATGTAAAATTTGGTTTTGTCTTTTTGCGTTTTTATTTTATGAACAGAAAAATTTTGCGCTTGAGCATCATTACTTATCCACAAAAATTTTATGACGCCTAAATCGCCCGATTTTTAGCAGATGTTTTTCAGTTTTGAGGCATGGAAAAATTTATGATATACTAGAAGTAGGAAAGGAGATTTATTGCCTAAATGAATAGAGCATATAAATTTTCCTAATTTAGCTTAAAAAGACCTTAAATAAATATCACATTTTTTTAGGCATTTGTCTAAAACTTTGTGGGGAAAAAACGTTTAAGACTACTTAAACGGCATATTTTTTCTCTCTCAAAAAGGAGGCTGTTAAAACAAACTTATGACATGGGAAGATAATAAAATATTACAAATTAGAAAAAGAGATGATAGAATCGTTGATTTTGGTCAGGAAAAGATTACCAGTGCTGTTTTCAATTCAATGAAAGCAGTTAATGAGGGCAGTCAGGAGCTAGCTGAAAGAATCTCAGATCAAATAGTCCAAATTCTAAATGAGAGATTTCATGAAAGATCAATTCCAGCTGTTGAAGAAATTCAAGATATTGTTGAAGAAATACTGATGTCTAATAAAATGTTTAAGGTTGCCAGATCCTACATCATATACCGCGATCAGCATTCAAAAATGAGAGAGATAAAGTCAATGGTTAATTCAGATGAATTGATGGAAAGCTATCTAAAAAAGGTTGATTGGAGAGTAAAGGAAAACAGCAACATGGATTATTCGCTTCAGGGATTAAATAATTACGTTGCTGCCACTATAAGTTCACATTATTGGTTAAATAAAATATACCCGCCAAATATTCGGGATGCTCATGTAAACGGCGATTTTCATATTCATGATTTGCAGCTATTATCAGCATACTGCTGCGGCTGGGATTTAAAGGATTTATTAATTCGGGGTTTTGGAGGGGTGACTGGAAAAGTAGAAAGTTCTCCAGCAAAGCATTTTGGCACAGCACTTGGACAGTTGGTAAATTTCTTTTATACATTGCAGGGAGAATCAGCCGGTGCTCAGGCAATTTCAGGTTTTGACACTTTTTTAGCACCATTTATTAAATTTGATAATTTAGAATATAAGGAAGTCAAACAGCAATTACAGGTGTTCCTTTTTAACATGAATGTCCCTACCAGAGTAGGCTTTCAGACACCTTTTACTAACATTACTTTAGATTTATTTATACCTGATAACATGATAGATGAACCGGTTATTGTCGGCGGCAAACCTCAGAGAGAAAAATACGGAGAATTTCAAAAAGAAATGGATATGTTTAATGAGGCCCTGGTTGAAGTGATGCTTGAAGGCGATAACAGAGGCAGAGTTTTTTCCTTTCCAATCCCAACATACAATGTTACCAAGAATTGGGACTGGGATTCTCCAATAATTGACAGAATAATGGAAATGACTGCCAAATACGGAATTCCGTACTTTTCCAACTATATTAATAGCGACATGAAACCAGAGGATGCCAGGTCAATGTGCTGCCGGCTACGTCTTGATAATCGCGAGCTTAGAAAGCGTGGCGGAGGTTTATTCGGCGCCAACCCACTGACTGGCTCAGTCGGAGTAGTAACCCTGAACATGTCACGAATCGGATATGTAGCAAAAGATAAAGAGGATTTTTTTGAAAGAATTGCTAAATTAATGGATTTGGCCAAGGAGAGCCTGAAAATAAAAAGAGATATCTTGGAAAGATTTACAGAAGGTGGCCTTTACCCATATACAAGATATTATTTGTCAACTGTAAAAGAACGCTTTGGATATTATTGGAAAAATCATTTTAATACCATTGGATTAAACGGCGTAAACGAAGCATGCATCAATTTGCTGGGAGTTGACATTACAGATCCAGAAGGCAACAAATTTGCCCAGCAGACGCTTGATTTTATGAGTGAGAGGCTACACCAGTATCAGCTGTCATCATCTGACCTGTATAATTTGGAAGCTACTCCAGCAGAAGGCACTTCGTATAGATTTGCCAGAATTGACAAAGAAAAACATCCTGATATTATTTGCGCCAATGAAAAGGAACATAAAGAAAGCGGAGCAGAGCCATATTACACGAATTCTACTCAGCTACCGGTCGGCTATACACATGACATGCTCGAGGCATTGAAGCAGCAGGATTCTCTACAGACAAAATATACAGGCGGTACGGTTTTTCACGGATTTATTGGTGAAAGAATGCCATCAATTCAGGCAACGAAAAATTTAGTTAAAAGAATTGCTGAAAATTTCCACCTGCCATATTTTACAATCACACCTACTTTCAGTGTTTGTCCAAAACATGGATATATTGAGGGCGAGCATGAATTCTGCCCAAAATGCGATGAGGAAATGGGATATGTGGACAGCGCCCTTTTGGAGTGGAACGAGGAAAAAGAACCAATTGAAAAAATAACAAATGAAAACAAATAAATTAAATATAAATAAAAAATAATATCTACAACCTAGGTTGTAGGAGGGAGTAAATATATCATATGACTTCACAAAAATTAGAAAGACAAAAATGCGAAATTTATTCACGAGTTGTCGGATATTTAAGCCCGGTACAGCGGTGGAATAAAGGCAAAAAAGCAGAATTTTCCGATCGCAAAGTATTTAATCCATCTTCTAGTGACTAGCGTTTTACTCTCACCGGATGTTAATATATAATAAAGTTAAGGCTTGTTTGGAGCCTTAACTTTTGTTCTAGATTTATGAAAATCAGTGCAATGCAAACATTAACCCTAATTGATTATCCAGGGCAGGTAGCTGCTACTGTTTTTACTTTTGGCTGCAGTTTCCGATGTCATTTTTGTCATAACCCAGAGCTTGTGTTGCCGTCCCAAAAGGTAAAAACATTATCCGAGAAAGATATTTTAGAATTTTTAGAAAAGAGGAAGGATTTTTTAGATGGATTATGCATTACTGGCGGTGAACCGACTATTTGGAAGGATTTGCCAGAATTTATAAAAAAAGTGAAAAAGAAGAAATTAAAAGTAAAACTCGATACCAATGGAACCAATCCAGAGATGCTTAAGGATTTAATAGAAAAAAAATTAATTGATTATGTAGCAATGGATATTAAAGCGCCTTGGGACAAATATGAAAATATTGTTGGAAAAAAAATTGATATTAAAAAAATTAAAAAAAGCGCAAAACTTTTACTTGATGGCAAGCTTGATTATGAATTTAGAAGCACAATTCTACCGCGCCTACATCCGGTTAAAGATATAATTCAAATGGCAGAACAGATCAAAGGAGCGCACAAGTATTATTTACAACAGTTTAAACCATTTGCTAAAATGGTAAATAAGGAATATATAAATGAAAAGCCATACAGACAGGCTGATTTAAAAAAGATCTGTATTAAAATAAAGCCAATGTTTAAAAAATGCGAGGTTAGAGAAAACGTGTAAAGGTTACGGACTGATGCGGATTTTGGCAGATTATTGCAGAGTAGAGCAGGCTTTACGCGGACAATCCCTGCTGTCCAATCTGTCATCTCGAGCCCCTCGACTACGCTCAGGCCATGGCTCGGGGCAGGCTCCGTCGAGAGATCTTATATCAGACTTGCATAACCCAAAACAGGAGTAAATTTAGAAATTTATATTTTATATTTGATAATATTAAAATAATGACTAATGAATAATGTCTAACGATGTTATGCCAGAAAAGCCAGACCAATCATTAGAAAGTCAATTAAAAATGGCCCGCCCGCAGCGTGCTGAGGTTAAGCGTGTGCCGCTAACGCCTGATGAAGATAAGTTTTTGTTTTTAATTTTAAATAAAGCAATTGCAGCGGAAAAGGCTGGCGATTTAGCAAAGGCGATTGGATTTTATACAGACTATAAAAACGAGTTATTAAAGATAAAAGGAAAAAAAGAAGGTGAAAAGACTTTTGAACTGAAAAAGCAATATAATGAACAAATTGATACTTTGAAAAAGGCCGGGTTGATTGAGCAATTACCAAGTGGAGAAATGGGATTTGTTGATATAAATGGCCAACCAAGAAGAATCCCGACTTATGAAGAAATTTTAGAGCGAGTTGAGGCCAAGAAGGAATTTGTTGAAAAAAAGAGAGAACAAGGCTTTACCCAGCTATTAATAGTGCCGTTTGGTATGAAATTGAGTGATATGGCCGAGAAAGCCAAGGAATTAATATTAAAAAAACATAGACAAGGTAAATTAAAGGGGACAAACGGAGATGAGCTTGAATTGAATGAAGATC